>PVMK01130260.1_pt1 | contig 52850 bp, 41 predicted proteins | sample 1853481 | NCBI WGS metagenome assembly PVMK01 (sample SAMN08533507, study PRJNA380276) | Marine sediment metagenome, whole genome shotgun sequencing project.
TAGGGTCTAATTCCCCGCAGGCGGATTAATTTTATCGTCAATCCCGCCGGTGGTGGGACCATTAATCCAACATTGCATTATCCCAGAACCCATTATTCCACTATTCCAGCATTCCAACATTCGGGCTTGGTTCTAACATCGGCCACGACTTATTCGTAGGTTGGGTTGAGCATCTCGATATCTTTTGTTGGGTTTCGTTCCTCTACCCAACCTACCGGTCAGCCATTTTTGTGCTATCAGCGAAACCCAACAAAATGGCCGAAGATAGAACCAAGCCCGAATGTTGGAATGCTGGAATAGTGGAATAATGGGTTCTGGGATAATGCAATGTTGGATTAATGGTCCCGCCACCGGCGGGATTGACGATAAAATTAATCCGTCTGCGGGGAATTAGACCCTAAGATTTTGCATCGTTCTTAAAGTGATTAGAGCAATCCGTGTAATCTGCGAAATCTGTGGATTAAACCCCAACCCGGCAAAGCCGGAATTGAAGATTGAAGATTGAAGATTTGTTGATGTCGCTTCGCTCCGTCCTTTTTAAAATCGAAAGAATACCTTAAATATTCAATAGTTACAAAATAGCGAAAATATTTTGTTAGATAAAGCCGGATAAGACTCTAAGCTTTTTCCGAGACTACGCTCGGAAAGGGTAGCCCCTGCGGGGCAGCAGAGGCAGCGAGCATATTATAGATAGCACATGTTTCAGGTTTCAGTACAATGTCATTAGCTTAAGGCTTGGTGGGAGCGGCTTTCCAGCCGCGATTAAATGGATTTATAGCGACTTTCTTTCGTGGCTGGAAAGCCACTCCCACGAGCAGTTGGTGTTAACTTATTGACATTGGGTTTCGGTATTTAGTACCTCCACGCCCTGACACCTGACACCTGACACCTTCAGTTTCTTACAACATGTTGTCAGATAAAGCCCGATAAGGGCCTAAAAGAGATAAAGACCCGAAATCCTGGTTAGAAGGGCTCACCGCAGGGACGTAGGGAACGCAAAAAGAAAAAACCGTCTGTGTATTTCTGTGTGGGTCTGTGGCTAATTTAAAAGCCTGCGAGCAGGATCAACGCAAGACAGGTAACCCTGAACGGTGAACGCTGAACCTGGAACGCTTACCAATTCAACTGCGATCAAAACGGGCAAACTGCATCGTAAAGGTGCCTCTGCCCTGGGTGGCCGATCGCAATGAAGTTGAATAACCGAACATGCGCGATAGGGGAACGGTTACTTTGATGACCTGGGAACCCAGCTTGTGGTCTATTGACTCAATCTTTCCGCTCCGGGCGTTTAAGTCGCCAATCACCTCTCCCGTATACGCTTCGGGTACGAATACCTCTGCATCCATGATCGGTTCCAGTAGAAAGGGTCCTGACTTTGCCAGAGCCTCTCTGCACGCCATAGAAGCACTTACGGTATAGGCCAGCTCAGTGCTCAGAGAATCTTTGTGATTTACCCCGGCAAGCCTGATTTCAACATCAACCACGGGATAGCCCATCAATGATCCGCTCTCCAGAGATTCCAGAGCTCCTTTTTGGGCGGCTGCCGTTAAATTGCGGGGAAGCTCTTCGGTCGAAATTTCAGAAATAAACCGATTGCCGGTTCCCCTGGGTAACGGTGCCACCTTTAACCTCACTTCTCCATAAAGACGCTGTCCCGCAATTTCTTTATCAAAGACGGCGGATGCGGTTGCAGGGTCCGCAATAGTTTCTCTGTAGACCACCTGGGGCTGACCGACGTTGACATTGGTGTTGAATTCCCGCTGCATGCGGCTGGTAATAATTTCCAGGTGCAGCTCGCCCATGCCCGAAAGAATTGTCTGACCGGTGTCCACGTCCTGGCGCACCCTTAAGGTCGGATCTTCCTCCATGAACTTTTGCAAAACAACGTCCATTTTTTCCTGATCGGTATGGGTCCTGGGTTCCACCGCCACCGAAATGACCGGTTCGTAAACTTCAATATTTTCAAGCAACACCAGATGATTGGAGTTGCAAAGGGTCTCACCGGTGGAGGAATCCTTCAAACCTACGATTCCTGCAATGCTGCCCGCCCCAATGGTGTCGACACGCTCCCGCTTGTTGGCGTGCATCTGTAAGATGCGAGCCAGCTTCTCCTTTTTTTTGAGTGAGGGGTTGTATACATCCTCTCCGGCCTTCATCCGGCCGCTGTAAACCCTGACGAACGACAGTTTGCGGCCCTCCATCATGGACACTTTGAATATCAGAGCAGCCAGCGGATCGGAGTCCCTGGCTTTGCATTCAATGATATCTCCGGTTTCCGGATGCGTCCCTTTTATGGGAGGAACATCAACCGGGCTCGGAAGGAATTTGGCGATCGCATCCAGCAGGGGCTGGATGCCTTTATTTTTCAAAGCGGAACCGCACAATACCGGGACCAGTTCCAAATTGATGGTGGCCCTTCGAATCGCGTCAAGGATCTTCTGCGGTTCAATGGGCATTTCCGACAGATAGGCCTCCATCACCTCGTCGTCGTATTCTGCAGCGGATTCAATGATCTTTTCCCGGTATTCCTCAGCCTGGGTCAGGTATTCGTCGCTGATGTCGCCAAGATAATAGCTGACTCCCAGGGTTTCCTCATCCCAACTGATCTGCTTCATTTCGATCAGATCGATTACATCAGTGAAATTCTCTCCCTCACCGACAGGCAACTGCAGAAGAAGCGGATTGGCGTTGAGACGCTCTTTCATCATGTCAACGGTTCCCAAAAAATCGGCGCCGATTCTGTCCATCTTATTGATAAACGCCATTTTGGGGACACCGTATTTATCGGCCTGACGCCAAACGGTTTCAGACTGTGGCTCGACTCCTTCCACTGCACTGAAAACACCGACAGCCCCGTCAAGCACCCTCATGGAGCGCTCGACTTCAATGGTAAAATCCACATGCCCGGGGGTATCAATGATATGGATTTCGAGATCTCCCCAGTGACAGGTGGTCACCGCCGAGGTAATGGTTATGCCCCGTTCCTGCTCATCCACCATCCAGTCCATAACAGCTTCACCGTCATGGACCTCACCGATTTTATGGGATCGGCCCGTGTAGTACAGGATTCGCTCGGTAACGGTGGTCTTGCCGGCATCGATGTGCGCAATAATTCCTATATTCCTGATAGTGTTGATCTTATTTTTTTTCTTCATCGAATTAACAGCATATTTGCTTCAAATGGAAATTCCAGATCAATATGTCCCGCCAGAGTTTGCGCTTCCTTTCCGTCAATTAACAGTTTGACCTGTTTAATTTCGGGAACATTCAATATTAATGAATTGACCACCGAATAAATCGTCAGAAGCTCTGAATTGCATCCGCCGGGATGGTCTTTTCCAACGGCCTGGGATAGATCGACATAACAGACACCATCGGGAATAATATAGATTGCCCTAAGCACTGTCTCAGCCGCTATTGTACGTACCAGTGAATTTTGGGGCCCTTTTATTAGAGCCTCAACAATGGATCGAGCCATATCGACCGGGTTTCCCGAAAGGGATACAACCCGCTGCTCGGACATCAAATAATAATTATCCCGATCGGCAAAATAAAGGTGTACGGCAGACTTTTTTGGTTGCGTCGGTCCGGCGGGTCGGGAAAGCGAATCTTCACGGATTAATTGTGCACTTTGGGAATTTGCATCCTGAAAAAAAATGCAGACCGCGCCTCCGATAAAAAGAATTCCAATGGCCGCTAAGATTATTCGGTTATGTCTTGATGGTGCGTAGGCGATCATCCGGATGCCCGCCACTTCGGCTCGAAAGATTGTGATTTGAATGATATCCTGATATTTGGCTTACTTTACTCGTTGAATCCAATAAAAAAAGGTTAGCTCGATACTAACCTTTTAATTTGTATGAATTGGTGGAGCTGAGGGGGCTCGAACCCCTGACCTCATGACTGCCAGTCATGCGCTCTCCCAGCTGAGCTACAGCCCCGATAGCGAATAGATTTTCTAACAAATGACGGCAGGAGTGTCAATATTTATTGTGAAATTAGATAAAATTAATTAAAAGTACAGACCTCGTTGAATAGTTTACTGGTTGAATGGTTGATTAAGTTAATTATAGTAATAATTTCATAATGTTATGATTGTTTAACAACTTTTGTTCTTTCTTTTGAGACCTGAAGTGCCCAATTATTCTGCAAATATGGCATAAATCCATATTTACAACCATTTAACCAATCAACTAATCAACCAATCAACAATATCTGGAATCACAGTATTTATTAAGACCATTTTTCTTGTTGAACCGAATGGAATGATGAGCGAAGCGAACTGGCATTTTAGCATGGGTAATTTGTTGACAAACAAGCGGTTTGAAAATATTATCAAAAATTCAAGGTGAACATATCGGCGAATGGCTGTCGATGATCGTAACGAATGACTGCAGCAGTTAAAATGGATTCGAAAAAATTCGGATATCCGGGATCAACCCGTCAAACGGGATCGAACACAGTGGATGCGTACAAGGAATTTGACGCCCTGGAGCTTTATTGTCCGCGATGCAAACAGGCGGTTCCGCTGCGCAAGCGACTTCTTCTGGTGCTGCCGGAGGGAGATAAGTACGAGTATTTATGTGCCCTTTGTTCGACAACCGTAGGCACGAAGATGGATCGGCAGGCAAAATCGGTCTCTCTGATTGTTTGATATTGAAGGTTTCAGGTGCCGGGGTTCAGGTTTCAGGTGTCAGGATTTAACTCCCGGATGCCTCCGTCCTGACACCTGAAACCTGACACCTGAAACCTCTTGGAAGATAGAAAGGAATCACATGCTCAGCTTAATGCGGAAACATGCAACATCGTGGTTAATAAAAATTATTTTAGGTGCAATTGTTATTGTTTTTGTGCTGTGGGGCGTCGGCAGCTGGACATCCCAACGGTCCGGCAGGGTCGCGACCGTCAACGGAGAAACGATTACCACCGACGATTACCGCGCAGCATACAAACGCCTGATCGAACAGATGCGACAGCGCTTTGGTAACAATTTAAATGATGAACTCATTAAAACACTGCAATTGGACAAACAAGCCTTAAACCAGCTTATCGATAGAATTCTCATGCGTCAGGCGGCTTCTGAACTTGATTTGCGGGTATCCGACCAGGAGCTGTCTCGATCCATTAGAAGTATCAGCGCTTTTCAAACAGCCGGCGTTTTCGACCCCCGGCGTTACCAGGGTGTGCTGGATCGCAACGATTCGACTCCCGAAGCCTTTGAGATCAGCCAAAGAGATGCATTATTGATGGACAAACTAAACAACCTCATAGCCGGTAGCGTTAAAGTATCGGACCAAGAGGCCGCGGAGTGGTACATGTGGAACGATGCCAGGGTCAATTTGGATTTCTTTTTGCTGGAAACCGACCGTTATACGGATATTACCGTAACGGCTGAAGAAATGCTGAAATACTTTGAGTCCCACAAAGAATTCTACAAAACCGAACCTGCCGTAAAGGTGCGCTACCTAAAATTCGACCCGAAAACCTGGGTTTCACAGGTTGACATCTCCGATGATGAAATTCAGGAGTACTATGATGATCACCCCAATGAATTTCAAAATCCCAAGACCGTTGAGGCACGCCACATATTGATTGAAGTTGACCAGGATGCCGACACCGACAAGGTGGCTGAAGCCAAAAAGCGAATCGAAGATATTTTGCAGAAGGCCCGATCCGGGCAGGATTTTGCAGAACTTGCCAAACAATATTCCGAGGGTCCCAGCAAAGACAAAGGCGGATATCTGGGGACTTTTAAACGAGAGGCGATGGTTAAACCTTTTGCGGACAAAGCGTTTTCCATGAAATCCGGTGAAATCAGCGACCCGGTGCAAACGCGTTTCGGCTGGCATCTGATTAAGGTGGAAAAGGTGAATGAAGCCGCAACAACACCGCTGACCGGCGCCAGGGACGACATCCGCAAAAAACTGGCGGACGAACGTGCCAAACAGCTGGCTTATGATGCAGCCGAATCCGTTTTTGATGCCGCATTTGAAGGCAGTCCTCTGGAGGAGATTGCAGCCGATCAGAACCTTACCGTTATCACAACTGATTTTTTTACTCGTCAGGGACCCTCAAAGGGAGTGCCGAACAAAGCGGAATTTGCCAGGGTCGCTTTTGAGCTGCCGGAAGAACAAGTCAGTGAAATCCATGATTTGGGTGACGGATTTTATCTCCTGGAGATTGTCGCAAAACAAGCAGCCCGCATTCCCGAATTAGCGGAAGTAGAGGAAAGGGTCAAGGCTGACTTGATCAAAGAAAAAAAGAATGAAAAAGCGAAAATGGATGCCGCTGCACTGCTGTCTGCGCTTAAAGACGGCGTGGCCATTGAAACGGCCGGCAAAGAATTCGATCTAGCACCAAAGAGCACCGGTTTTTTTAAGCGCAATGGTTCCATACCCAATATCGGCTTTGAACGCGAGCTGTCCCGTGCGGCCTTTGAACTTTCTGATGAAAACAGTTTGCCCCAGGAAGTTTTCCAGGGCGGCAAGGGGTTTTATGTGATTAAATTCAAGCAGCGCGAAACACCCTCCATGGAAGAATTTGAAAAGGAAAAGACGAATACCAAAGAAAGATTGCTGCAGCAAAAACGATCTGAAACCCTCAGGGCATGGCTGGAGCAAGAAAAAAACAGCAGTGAGATAGTTATCGAGGAGGAATTTTTAAAGAGCTGATAATTGCTTGGCGGTGTTGGGATCAGATATAGTTGATTGGTTGATTAGTTGATTAGTTAAGTGGTTGTAAATATAGGTTTATCCTGAGGTGGTAAAAATACTCATACTGAGGCCCTTAACTTTTATCCTATTTTTATTCCTCTTTTGAGTGTAAGGTTTCAGGTGTCAGTGTTCAGGATATGTGATTGCGTCTACCTTTCCTGACACCTGAAACCTTATTCGCGGGACAAAAACAGTGTAAATTGTCAAGTCTATGTGCATAAGTTACAGGTGAATTTCCATCACACTAGGTTTATCCCATATTTGCAAAATCAAGTTGACAATGCGTGAGAGAAATGAGAAATTCGAATCTAATCCATTGGGTAGAAGACGAATTTACATCATTCCATTATTCTCTCCGAGGCGTAGGCGCTCCCATAGGAGCCGGAGGCCACAATTCCATGTGTGAGGCAAGACTACCAAGCCTCAGTAAATATATATAAATTCAATGATTTGTAGGATTTATGAGACGTAATTAAGGTACTCTGGTGGGCCCTAAAGACCAAAGTTTTAACAAGAAAAAAAAAGATTATTATACGACGAAAAAATGTCCGTTTTGTTATGTGCACATGCCGCTGGGTGCCCAAAAATGTACGGCCTGCAAGAGCAAAGTCGGTGATGTGGATCAGCTGGGATTTGCGGAAAAACCCATCGATTGGTGGGGCTATCTAATTGCCGGGGTTTTCATGGCCGGATTTGCTGTTTTTACATGGTGGGCGTTTATTCGACAGTAGGTCACTCTTATCTTGCTATCATGGCCCGCACCATATCACCTGCATTTTCAGCATGGTCCGCTATAGAGCCGATGGTTTCAGCGAGTCTGATCATATGGAAAACGGTGACCGCTTCGATTTGCATGTTCAGCAGCTTTTTTTTAATCCCATCTTCCACTTTGTCCGCATCATGTTCCTGCCGATGCATCGTATGGACAATATCTTTGATAATTTTACGCTGCTTCTCGGAATAACTTCTAAAATATTTCCTGACTTCCAACATCAGACGGCACATCTCTTCCACCGGATCCATAACCGCATCTACGAGTAAAAAGAAATCCTTTTCAAGAGATTCCGGGATTCCGGGCTCGTATCTGTAGGAAAGCCAATCAAGCGCCTCCTCAACCGCATCCAGCACTTTGTCCTGCTCCCGCAGATATCGAAACAACTGAAATTTGTCCACCGGCATTAAAATGCCCTTTGGCAGGTGACCGCGAATGCGTCTTTTTATGGAATCGGCTTCACTTTCCAGTGTATCGACCTCAAGCCTGAATTTCTCAAAAGTTTCACACTGGTCGGTAATATGACACTCGATGGCCTGCTGAAAGGCCCAGGTGCATTCCTTTACTTTTTCCGCATGCTCTTGTAATCCATCAAACGGGGATGTCATAAATAGTGAAATAAAGGGTATGCGCATAGTACCTCCAAATAGAAGAAGAAAAGCGGGAACCGGCACCAGAGCACCGACGCTTCCGTAGGCGTTCACGGGTTCAAAGGTTCAGGGTTCAAGGTTGTATTCTCATTCCTGGAATGTATTTGGGATGCGTATTTACGAGCAAAGCGTCAACTTCATCAGGCCTAATCCAAAATTTGGGCCAAATTGGCAATTATTCAGATGTCGTTAATTGGTTGATTAAACTATTCGACGAGGTCTGCACTTCGGGTGCTTTAATACCTTCTTTGTCCTGAACGTTGAACTCTGAACCTGTGAACGGTTACAAAAATAGATAACTGCGAGGGGGCCAATGGCATTGGCAACATGATGTGATTTATATGATAGGTACCAAGAGGGCATATTACAGACCCCATAATTAACTATGAAAATAGCTCTTTTTTTGGACATTATCGGGTGTAGTGAAGCCTTTTCGGAAGATAGGTTTCAGGTATCATAGATCAGTTTAATATTCAGATAAAAATCGAGCTGACTGTTTTTCGAGAATGCTTTGGGGTACCATATCGATAAACCGGGATGGACGATCCAGTACCATTCTCATCATTCGGTCATATACCTGATTCGGATAGGTGAAAATTAGGTTTTGCCGGGCCCGGGTCGCTGCAACATACATCAGACGCAATTCTTCTTCAAGATCTTCTTCTTTATACAAAGCATGGGCTGACGGGAAACGCCCGTCCAGCGCCCAGATAATAAAAACGGTGTGCCATTCCAATCCTTTGGCTGAGTGGATAGTGGAAAGCGTCAGGCGGTTATCCGCGGGGGTGTCGGCTGAAAATGTGTCTCCAATGCTGGTGTTGGGAGGTTCAAGCGCCATGTCGGTTAAAAAAAGCGACAGATCACTGTAACGCTCCATGATAGCGAACAGCTGTTCCAGATCTTTCGTTCGTTTGGGATGATCGTCATACTTTCCTTTTAAAATGGGCAAATAGTATTCAATTACTGCTTCTCCCAATTTAGCAAGCGGCATCTGATAGGTGTCGACAGTGGCGAAAAGCCTTTTAAGCCTTTTCAAACCCGCACCGGCGCCTGATTTCGACTTAATGGTCAGAAGACCGGTGTAGCCGGATGCCTCATTTCTAATTGCTTCATAGATTTTTTGGGCAGTTACCGGACCTATCTTTTCGATGAGCAAAAGAATTCGGTACCAGCTGATGCGGTCATATGGGTTGGAAGTCACCCGCAGATGTGCCAGCACGTCTTTGATGTGCGCGGATTCAACAAACTTGAAACCACCCACCTTGACGAACGGGATTTGTTCCCGGTTCAGTTCAATTTCAAGATCAAAGGAATGATACCCTGCCCGAAACAACACCGCAATCCGGTCGAGCGCAATTCCCTGTCGACAAAGTTGTTGGATCTTGCTTACCACAAACAGAGATTGGTCATTTTCATCGATCGCGTCAACAAGCAGGGGGGTCGAGCCGCCGGTTATTCGGGTAAAAAGTTTCTTTGAATATTTTTCTTTTGCCTGTTCGATGATGACATTGGTAAGATCTAAAATAGGCTGAACGCTGCGGTAGTTTTCTTCCAGAGAAATGATGCGGGTCCCGGGGAACATCTGGGGGAATTGCATGATATTTCTGAAATTGGCCCCTCTGAAAGCATATATGCTCTGGGAATCATCTCCCACCACCATGATGTTCTGATTGTTGCCGGTCAGATGATATAGTATATCAGCCTGAAGCTTATTTGTGTCCTGGTATTCATCGACCATTATGTAACGAAAAGACGAAGAAATTCGATTGCGGATATCCGGATGCCTTTTTAACAGTTGTTGCAGATATACCAGAAGATCATCGAAATCAAAGAACTGATGTTCGCTTTTGTATTTTTTATATTCCTGATGTATGCCGATTATTGCCGCCAGATCGGACTCCAGATGAGGATAGTCGTCGTAAACCACATCTTCGATGGAAATCATTTTGTTGACGGCTCGGCTAAAGATGTTGGCCAGAGTGTGTTTTCGCGGAAATGACCGTTGCCGGGTCACCGAACCCGCTTCTTTTCGCAGGATGCTGATCAGCGCTTCAGCATCGACCCGGTCAAGAATTGCAAAGCCGGGGTCGAAGCCCTGTGCAGAAGCATATTTTCGCAGGATTACATTCCCAAAGGAGTGAAAGGTACCGCCGGCAACTTCTTCACATCTGTGATCCAGCAGCTTGGTGGCCCGCAGAAGCATTTGCTGGGCGGCTTTGCGGGTGAATGTCAGAAGAAGAATAGAGGCCGGAAATACGCCATCTTCCACTAGACGGGCAACCCGATAAGTGAGTGTGCGGGTTTTACCGCTGCCGGCCCCTGCGATTACAAGCAGCGGGCCTTCAGTGGTCGTGACCGCTTGCAGCTGGGATAAATTGAGTTGCTCTTCATAGCGAATACGGAACTTACCGCTGCTATTGGAAAGAGAAGATTGCTTTTGCATTTGACTTTTTAAAACGGTTGCTCTACCAGGTCCGCTTTTAACCTCCAATAGAATTGTAGGGGTTGGTTCTAATTTCGGCCATCAGAAATTTTCTTAATTGTAAGCATTTTCTTGTTATCTCGCAGAGTCCGCAGAGATCACAAAGTTTTTTGGTTTTTCTCTGCGTACTCTGTGGGCTCTGTGGGCTCTGTGAGAGATCTAATGGCCCAAGTTATGACCATGCCCGAATTGTAAAAAACCTATCTTACATATTACCTCGATTTTGTCAATCGTCATGTGAATTTCTTTTCTTTATCACTACTTATGTTGACTTTCGGCCTAATATGTATTACTGTTCAAAGAAGTTTTCACCTGAGAAGAAAAATTTGAAGTAATAGTAAAGGGAGGAATTATCCATGAAGAATTTGCAAAGTCAACTTAAAACCGTTTCCAAATCCCTGGCAGCTCTTTCCAAACAAGTGGAGAAGCTCTCAAGTCAGGTTGAAAAGCCTAAAGCGGTGAAAAAAACAGTAGCGAAAAAAACAGCAGTGAAAAAAGCTACCGTCAAAAAAGCTGCACCGGCCGGCGGCAAGACCGTGCTTGACACAGTATTCGATGCTATCAAAAGAAGCAAGAAAGGTGTCACCGTTACTCAATTGAAGACGAAGACAAAACTCAATGCCCGGCAGCTGAGCAATGCACTTTACAAGCTTTCCAACAAAGGTATGGTCCAAGCCCCGTCCCGCGGCCTGTATGTAAAAAAATAATATCTTCATATAACACGCGTGTGAAAAAAAAATAGTCTTCAATCCATTCCTTAATATGACGGAAGGTTGAAGACTATTTTTTTTTGGCTCTGCCGAATCAATGTGATTAACTTAACACCAACTTTTCGTGGGAGTGGCTTTTGCTCGGCTGAGCTCGTCGCAGGCCAGCCACGAAAACAGGTGACTCTAACGCCATAATCGTTTAATCGCGGCTGGAAAGCCGCTTCCACAGCGATAAACATTAATCCTTGAAGTTAATGGCATTGGGTGTCAGGTTTCAGCCCAGCCGCCGGCCAAAATAACGGCCGGTCTGATCGAAAAAGAAACTTAAGTTTCATACAAGCGCCGCCTCTGACCAAAAAAACGGCCAGTCTGATCAAGAAAGAAACTCTGAAAAAGCGAATATCGAATATCGAATAATGAATGTCGAATGTCGAAGTAATGTATTCTGTCTATTTAAAAAAAGACTGAGCACAGCGATTCCATCCTTCGAAATTCTGCGGTTCAGTATTCTTCGGTTCGCTTGTTTTAAAATAGATAAAGCGTAGCGTCATCAATATTCGATGTTCGACGTTGGACGTTCGATGTTCGACAGTTCCATCTATTCATTGTTCCGGCCAGGCGGAGTTTCATACGAACCCGGCCGCCGTCGGCTAAAGTGACCAGTTTAATCATCTATAAACCGTGCCATTTTGGCGTGGTTTCATACGAGGTTTCAGACCGGCTCCCGCTTTTTTACTACTGACACCTGACACCTGACACCCGACACCTGAAACCTGAATGCCAGCGTCCAACCTTTATGCAATCCTGCGTCACATAAGGGCTGGCCTCGATTTTTTGATGATTGATAACGAGGTCTGAATTTACAGCAATTCCCTATTGCCTATCACCGAGCTTTTTGGTATGGTAGACGGCTTATTTCCACTTGAGAAAGGACAGCCAATGACCAACCAGGTGATCGCTGCAGATCCCTTCAGCAAAATATGGGACTTTTTTTCCTCTGTTAAATTGACCATCGTGCTCCTTTTGAGCCTGGCCACAACGTCTATTATCGGTACCCTGATTCCGCAAAATGAAGACCCGACAGCTTATGTTAAAGCTTTCGGGGGGTACTTGTTTCAATTATTCAATATCCTCGACCTTTTTGACATGTATCATTCCTGGTGGTTTCAGCTGTTGCTCATTTTGCTGACCATCAATATCATCGTTTGTTCCATCGACAGAATGTCAGTCAACCGGCGGATATTGTTTGTTAAAAATCCTTCCTTCAAGCTACCCCGGTTTAGAAACATCAAGCGCAAGGAAAAATTTAAAAATGACCGATCGCCGGAGCAACTAAAAGAAATCTATCAAAAGCTTGTAACCCGCCAGTTTCGTTACAGCCACATTGAAACCACAGAACATGGTTTCGCAATTTACGGCGAAAAAGGCCGCTGGACACGTTTTGGGGTCTACATGGTCCATTTTAGTGTGGTCCTGCTTTTGGTCGGAGGCTTGATCGGTTCAATTTTTGGATTTGACGGATTTGTCAATATCGCCGAAGGTGAAAGCGCTCAGCGCGTGCAGATTCGCAACAGCGCTGAGACGGTTAATCTCGGTTTTGAGATCCGCTGCGAGGATTTTAATGTCAGTTTTTACGACACCGGAGCCCCAAAAGAGTTCCGCTCAAGCTTGACCATCCTGGAACAGGGGCGCCCGGTACTGAAAAAAGATATCATTGTCAATGACCCCCTGCGCTATAAAGGAATTAATATATATCAGGCCAGCTACGGGACCCTTCCTTCAAGCGATGTGGTTTTAAGCTTCACCAGCCGTAAAACCGGCAAGGTTTACACCCAAAAAACCGGTATCGGAAAACCGGTGGTAATCCCCGAAAAGCTAGGGACCTTTGTTATCGAAGGTCTGCTGCGCTCTTTTAAATTTAAAGACCATGATGTTGGAGATGCTCTTATCGGCATGCTGACGCCACTCGATGGAGACCCGGTTGAGGTCGCCCTTCCGTTGCGCTTTCCCAGTTTTGATAAGATGCGAAAGGGCAACGTTCTGATCGCAGTGGTTGAGAATGTGCCGCGCTTTTATACCGGACTGCAGGTAAACCGTGACCCCGGTGTGTGGGTCGTTTACTGTGGATTTATTTTGATGATCATCGGTTGCTACATCACATTTTTCACGTCTCATCAACAGATCTGCATTGAACTGGTACAAACCGGAAAAAAAACCGAGGTCATTGTGGCCGGTACGGCCAATAAAAATAAATCCGGGATGCAAGCCAAAGTTGCAGGATTTGCCAACAAACTTGAAAAAATTAAGGGAAAATACAATGAATAGTTCCGGCATCTTATCTATAACAACCTTTGTTTACGGCCTGGCAGGATTTTGTTATATCTATGCTTGGGTATTCAAGAGACCGTCAGTGGGCAAAGCGGGCACCTGGGTTGCCATTTTAGGATTGACAGGCAACACTGCCGGTATTGCCCTGCGCTGGGTGGAATCATACCAGTTGGGCATTGGTCATGCGCCCTTGTCTAATCTCTATGAGTCTTTGGTATTTTTTGCAGGCACCATCATTTTAATTTACCTTTTTATCGAGCGAAAGTATCAAAATCGAGTGATTGGAGCTTTTACCACCCCTTTTGCTTTTCTGGCACTGGCTTACGCATCTTTGTCCCCGAATATCAGTGACCGCATTCAACCGCTGATTCCCGCTTTAAAAAGCAACTGGTTGATCGCTCACGTGATCGCCTGCTTTGTCGGTTACGGTGCCTTTGCCGTCGCCTGCGCTGTCGGCTTCATGTACCTGGTGAAGCAAAAGAGCCCGGACAATAAAAGCTCAATGCTGAATTTGCTGCCCGATGCCAATGTGCTGGACGAATTAAACCACCAGCTGGTCATGTTCGGTTTTCTTTTTTTATCGGTGGGGATTATTACCGGCGCTGTCTGGGCTCACTCCGCCTGGGGCCGCTATTGGGGCTGGGACCCCAAGGAAACCTGGTCGCTGATCACCTGGTTTGTTTACGCCACCTTGCTGCACGCCCGTATGATGCGAGGCTGGCGCGGCAAGCGCACTGCGATTCTTTCCATCGGCGGGTTTGCGGCGGTGTTGTTTACCTATTTCGGCGTGAACCTGTTACCCGGACTACACAGTTACGGATCGTTTTAACCATGATTTTTCCTTGACAAAAACGGGATTGATACGGTACACAACCGCTGGCTTTTCCAATTGTTAAAAATCATTGTGTTGATTGTTCTGATAATTGCGTAAAACCTACGTTGAGCGATTTTTTGCGAAGGGATGTGCCGAGATCTTGATGCAGCAAGGTTTGCAAAAAACACAGGCATACCCATGGATATGTCGAGACCAATTTGATAAAGATCAGGTGCAAGCCCTTGATGCGCAAGAGATCGGTGCAGATCGAGTAAAAAATCGCTCAATTCAGGTGATATTATCACCCCTAGCAAGACGGAGTTTCTATGAGTACAGAGGACAAAGCAAGCGAGGTTTCCGCAGAAGCCCGGGATCAGTATCCCGCCACACCCCCGACAGACCCTGAAGCACAGCAGAAAGATAACGGCGCCGGAGGAACCATCACCCTGTTTTTTATTATCGGGCTGGTGGCCAGCCTGGTGCTCGGATGGGTCATTTTCCCTCAACTGCTCTATTCCAAGAAAAAACAGCCCATTGATTTTAATCACGTTTTGCACAATGAACTGGTTGAAGAGAGCTGTGAAAGCTGTCATTTTTTCCGGGAAGACGGTACCTATTCCGGAGTCCCGACGCTGGCGCAATGCATTGATTGCCATGAAGAGGTGCAGGGAGAAAGCGCGGAGGAAGAAAAATTTGTCTCGCAATATGTTGCCAAAGGCAGAGAAGTGCCCTGGCTGGTTTATGCCAGGCAGCCGGATTGTGTCTTCTTCTCCCATATCGCCCATGTCAAAATGGGTCAGATGGATTGTGTCACCTGCCATGGCCATATCGGGGAATCCGAAAGCCTGAAGGTCTATGAAGCCAATCGGATTACCGGGTACAGCCGGGATATCTGGGGAAAAAATATTGCCGGCATTAAATGGAATTCATGGGACCGTATGAAAATGAGTGACTGCTCGGAATGTCACCAGGTAAACAACGTCAATCAGGGCAGCGTGCAGACTCAAAAAGGCGGTTGTTTTGTCTGCCACAAATAATTGAAGATTGCAGATTGCAGATTGAATATTTAAGGAATTCTATCTATTTAAATAGAAAAGACAGAGCGAAGCGATACCACAAATCTTCAATATTCATTCGAAAATATTCAATACTTGAGCGGGGAAGATTTGATGAAAGTAGACCGAAGAAGTTTTTTGTCCTTAGCTATTGGAGGTGCCGCCGGCACAGCACTCTCGCCGTTACCGTGGAAGTTGATCGATGATTCTGCCATTTGGTCTCAGAATTGGGCCTGGACACCGGTTCCGGAAAGAGGTGAAACCACCTATGTCAATTCCACCTGCACCCTGTGTCCGGGTGGCTGCGGTATCACGGTTCGTAAGGTGGGGGACCGGGTCGTGAAAATTGAAGGAATGAAGGGGCATCCGGTTAATGACGGCGGAATCTGCACTTTGGGTGCGGCCGGGGTACAGCTCTTATACGGACCCACCCGGGTGAAAACTCCCCAAAAGAAAATCAATGGCAGGTGGCACAACATCTCCTGGCAAGCCGCCCTATCCGAAATCGCCGAAAACCTCCAGGATTTAAGAACCAACGGTTTGTCTCACAGTGTTGCCTGTATTTGTGACTCCGATCGGGGAACTGTTCCGGAGCTGTTGAACAGATTTCTAACCGTATACGGCTCACCGAATTTTATCCGAACACCCTCGATCCAGGACAATTACGAACTGGCTCTGTATCTGACCCAGGGGGTTCGAGCGACAGCCGGATTTGATGTACCGCACTCGGACTTTATTCTAAGCTTTGGCAGCGGATTGATCGAAGGATGGGAATCTCCGGTTTATATGTTCCAAGGCAAAAGTGCCTTGATACAAAACGGCGGGCGCATGGAGCAAATCGAACCTCGACTCTCCAAGACTGCCGCTAAATCCGATAAATGGATCGCCGTTAAACCGGGGACGGAGGGTGCTCTGGCCCTGGGTATTGCCAATGTGATTATTAACGAGGGGTTGAATAATCAGGATTTTGTTGAAAATTATTCGTCCGGCTTTGCTGAGTGGAAAAAGCTTGTCATTGACGGATTTTCCCCGAGCATTGTTTCGAAGATTACCGGGATCGATGTTGCCGTCATCGCCGCCCTGGCACGGGAATTCGCCCGGGCTCGCCGGCCCCTTGCCATCTGCGGGCGCGGAGCGGGAAGCACGCCCGGCAGCCTGCAGGATTTTTTGGCGGTTCACATGCTAAACGCGCTGGTGGGCAATATAAACAGGGCCGGCGGTGTGGTAGCGGTCGCCGAACCCGATTATATCAACTGGCCGGAAGCTGAGATGGACGAAATCGCGTCCAGGGGGATGCAGCAGACCCGGATCGATGCTGTCGGCAGCACGGAAAACACGCATGCACGATATTTGTTGAATCGACTGCCGGAGGTCATTAATACAAGCCAGGGTTCTCCGGTCCAGGTGCTTTTCGTTACCAGCGCCAATCCGGTGTATACCATGGCCGATACCCGGGCAGTGGTCAAAGCCTTTGAAAGGATACCGCTGGTGGTCAGCTTTTCATCCTATATGGATGAAACCGCCGCCCAGGCCGACCTGATACTGCCCAATCATATTTACCTCGAGCGCTATGAAGATGTACCCTTTGCCCGGGGATTTCCCAAACCGATCTTCGGACTGACCCAACCTGTCATCGAACCGTTATACAACACACGGCATACCGGCGATGTGATTATTCAATTGGCTAAAGAGATGGGTGGGACAGTGGCGGAGGCTTTCCCCTGGGACAATTATCAGGGTTGTCTTGAAGAAACCCTGGAGGAACTGGCCTCCCTGCTGGAAGAGGGATTTCGGTTGGATGACGAGTTTTCGAGCTCAAATCTGACCGACGCATTCGAAACCGAATCATCAAAATTTGAATTTTCCAACAGCGAGATAAAAGCCTTGCCCCCCTATACACCGGTGCCGGCCCAGGGCGATGCGTCCTTCTATCAGCTGTTGCTCGTACCCTATGATTCCATGAGACTTTCCGGCGACTATGTCGGTTCACCGCCTTTCCTCGTTAAAGCCCTCGAAGACACTATTTTAAAGGGCAATGATGTTCTGGTCGAAGTGAATCCGGCAACAGCTAAAAAATTGGGTCTGTCAAATGGTCAATATGCGAAACTGAGCACACCCACAGGCACCGGCAGGGTAATCGTATACTTTTTTGACGGAATTATGCCGGGCGTTGTAGCGATTCCCAGGGGATTGGGACACACCGGTGAAAACAAATTTCTGGCCGGCAAAGGCGTTAATTATAATGCACTGTGTGCAGCGGTCGAAGATCCGGCCACCGGTCTTGATGCGGCCTGGGGAATCCGGGCCAAACTTACCAAGGCCTAACCTGGAAAGAATAGCCACAAAGGCACCAAGACACAAACAATAAATGTTTATTATTAAATTAAACTTCGTGTCTTCGTGTCTTAGTGGCGAAAATATTTTGTTAGATTAATCCTTCATAAACATGATGGGATTTGAATTAATAGGTGCTAAAACACAAGTAATAGTAAATAGTCAATTTCGAGGGGTTCGAATGAAACACAAGAAGTTTGGGATGGTCATCGATCTGGACAAATGTGTCGGTTGCGGTACCTGTATGGTGGCCTGCATGGCTGAAAACAATGTGCCGTTTCGGGAAGATGACACCGATAAACTGCTTAGCGTTGCCTGGATGCAGGTTTACCGGTTAACCAATGGAAAGACGTTTCCGGATACCGAAGAATGTTTCCTACCCCGGCCCTGTCAGCAATGTGAAGGGCACGCAGGCCATTCGCCGTGTGTATCGGTATGCCCGGCAACCGCTACGGACTATGACATGGATACCGGAATCGTCAGCCAGATTTACACCCGCTGCTTCGGTTGCCGGTATTGCATGGCGGCCTGTCCGTATCACGTTCGCCAATTTAACTGGTGGGACCCGGTGTGGCCGGATGGTATGGAAAAATCCTTGAATCCTAATGTCTCCGTACGTATGCGGGGGATTGTCGAAAAGTGCAGCTTTTGCATCCATCGTTACCAGCTGGCCAAAGAACAAGCGTTTGCCGAAGGGCGACGAGAGGTAGCGGAGCATGAGTACCAGACCGCATGTACCCAGGCATGTCCGGCGGGAGCCATCACCTTCGGCGATTTGAATAACCCGAAGCATGCCGTGCATCAAATGGTGCGCCCGGACCTTAAGCACGGGGGAAAATCGAAGAATCCCAAGGCATTCCGGCTGCTGGAAAGACTGGGTACCAATACCAAAGTCTACTACCTTTCCAGCCGTGAGTGGGTCAGGCGGGCCGGGGATAATTACCTGAAAAAAGAAGGCAAGGTGAAACACGCCTGAGGAACGATAAAGGAATGACGATTGACGATTGAATATTTATGGAAAAGAGGGTATCCACTTCGTGGGCCTAAACGATAAATCTATATAGGCAAGCGCAGCGAAGTAGATCGAAAGATATCATTCAGTTCAAAAGGTCAATCCAAACGATTTTAATAGATCCAAAATAAACTGATTTAGGAGCACGGAACTTATGGATTCTGCACTAATTCCCGAAGGAGTTAAACGCTGTCCGACCTGGCAATTCGTCCTGTGGATCGGGGCCGTCGGTGTGGTGGTGTTGTGGGGCGTTTTGGCCATGATTCTTGTCTATTTCAAGGGACTGAATCAAACCAATATGAACAATGCCTACGGTTTCGCATTATGGATCTGGGCTGATCTGGCGATAATCGCTCTGGGAGGTGGTGCTTTTTTCACCGGATTTTTAAGGTATATAGTCGGCAAGGATGAATTGAAAAATATTGTTAATTTTGCCGTACTCGTCGGGTTTTACTGCTATGTTTCGGCACTGATGATTTTGGGTTTTGATATCGGACAGCCCCTGAGGGGATGGTTTATTTTCTGGCATGCCAATGTCCATTCCATGCTCACAGAGGTGGCCTTCTGTCTTTCCGCATACTTAGGCGTTCTGGCGATTGAGTATCTTCCGTTGATACTGGAAAATCGGCAAATTGACAAGGTGCCCTTTTTCCACAACATGAGTCACAACATGCATGAAATCATGGCCATTTTTGCAGCCACCGGCGCCTTTCTTTCCTTTTTTCACCAGGGATCACTGGGAGGGGTTCCGGGGGTGCTGTTTGCCCGACCCTTCGGATTCCGGGAAGGAATTTTTGTCTGGCCCTGGACATTCTTTTTATTCACCTGGTCGGCCGCCGCCTGCGGTCCGTGTTTTACAATTTTAGTTACCAAAGTGACTGAAAAAATGGCGCGTAAAAAACTGGTGAAAGACAATGTCATTGAACTGCTGGCTAAAATTTCCGGCTGGATGCTCACCGGATACATTATTGCGAAAATTATCGATACCGTTTACTGGGCGACGGTAACAGCTCCTTCCAAAGGTTTTACTTTTATGGAATTTTACACCAACAATCCGGGCTCCGCTTATGGAATATGGATATTGATCGCGGAAATCGGGGTTTGCGGTATCATCCCGGCGGCTATTCTGATTACCGACCGCGGGCGCAAAAACCAGGCGGCGTTATGGACTGCCGTATTTCTGGCAGTAGTGGGTGTCTGCCTGAACCGCTGGGTGTTGGTCCTGCAGGTTCTGGCGGTTCCGGTGCTGTCCTTTGAGAGCTGGAACCTGTATTTCCCCAGTTGGCAGGAAGTCGCGACGACGCTTTTACCCGTGGCCATAGGGATTATTGCAATATCTATTTCTTATCGCTATTTGTCGATATTTCCTCATGAACGGGAATTAAATCCGATCGAGACAGCGGTTGATGATGTCGCCCCGGCCGAGGCCTCGGATTCGTCTGAGGCTCGCCGAAGGAGAGCTGAAGCCGGCGGAAGCATAGAAAGGAATTCGGAAGTCGGCCTCCGGCCCATAGGGGTGTATGCCTACGCCCCGGCGGGAATGTGGAATGCGGAAAATAAGAAAAAAACGGGCATGGGATTTTGAGAGAAAATAACCTTGAACGGTGAACCTTGAACCTGTGAACGTTTAAAGGAGGAAAATAATGTTTCCATTTAATTTCGAATGGATTTGGGATGCAGGGTCATCTGTTGTTTATGGGAGGGCTGTGGTTTGCGCTGTCCATCATGGGACTGGGGGTGACCTTCTGCATTATCAAAGCTGTTTTTGATATGTCTAAAGAAAATGGCGCCGGTCATCACTAGACGCCGTGAACCATCAACTGTAAAAGGCGCTTAATCCGGTAGTGCTCCGGGCGAAGCGCTTTTTTTGTGTCCCCAATGATTGAATATTGTCGATTGAATATTGAATATTTGTGGAATGCTGCCCGTCGAGAGCCTCAGGGTCGAACGATCGATTTAAAAAAACAGCAATAGTAAACAAATGAAATTAAATTGCGGAGCGGAGCGACATCATTATTCGACGTTCAACGTTGGACGTTCGATGTTCGATGTTCATCTTTTCAATTACGCCCGCGCAAAATTACGCTTACGTTGCTGAGCCCCAGGTACATGGTTTTTTAGTAAAAGTTCAGCCACTAAGACACGAAGGCACAAAAAAAATGGACAAAATCATCGTCGAAGGGGGCCACCCCCTGACCGGAGAGGTGAAAATCAGCGGGGCCAAGAATGCCGCCTTGCCGATTCTAATTTCTTCGCTTCTAACAGACGGCACCTGTACTTTTACCAATGTACCGGATTTAATGGATATCAAAAGCACATCCCTGCTCTTGTCCCATTTAGGTGCGCGCGTCGAGACCCGCAAAGATACGATCCGCATCAATGCCGGCGATCTGGCTCAATACGAAGCACCCTACGATCTGGTACGAAAAATGAGGGCCTCCGTTTTGGTCCTGGGACCGCTGGTGGCTAGATTGGGCCGGGCCAGAGTGTCGCTGCCGGGCGGCTGTGCCATTGGCGCACGTCCGATTAATTTACATTTAAAGGGCCTGGCTGCCCTTGGCGCCTCCATTGAATTGAAGCACGGTTATGTGGAAGCATCCGCCGGACGCTTACAAGGCGCGGATATCCATCTTGATGTCGTCACTGTAACAGGGACTGAAAATCTGATGATGGCGGCTGCCCTGGCAAAAGGCACCACCGTGCTGCGCAATGCCGCCCGAGAGCCGGAGATCGTGGCCCTGGCGGATACTTTAATTAAAATGGGGGCTGATATCGAGGGGGCCGGAACATCCATTATTTCGATAAACGGGGTTGCCGCACTCAATCCGGTTGTTGCCGACATTATTCCGGACCGTATCGAAGCGGGAACCTTTATGATGGCTGCCATTTTGACCCGGGGGGAGGTCACCCTTTTAAATTGCGAACCGGATCATGTCGGGGCACTGATAGACAAGTTGAGGCTTACCGGCGCCGAAATCGACATTACCGGCAAAAGCATCCATGTAAAGAGCCGGCAAAACATTGCAAGCGTCGATGTTAAGACCCAGCCCTATCCGGGATTTCCGACGGATATGCAGGCCCAATTTATGGTGCTGATGAGCATCGCGGACGGCACCAGCACCCTATCCGAAACCATCTTTGAAAACCGTTTTATCCACGTCAGCGAATTGAAACGCATGGGGGCGGACATTCAGGTGTCCGGTAATATCGCTATTGTCAAGGGGGTTCCCCACTTGTCCGCTGCCCAGGTGATGGCAACCGATCTAAGGGCCAGTGCGTCCCTTATCCTCGCGGGTTTGGTAGCCCACGGAAAAACAGAAGTCAATCGTGTCTATCATCTGGATCGCGGATATCAATCCATCGAAAAAAAATTATCAGCCCTGAACGCCTCTATTCAAAGGGATAAGTTAGAAGCGTCCGTAGTCCGATAATTCTGATTTGTCATATTTATTTTTTACTTCAGCCCCTTGTTATAACAAGAGAATGGCCGCAAAAAATAGTTGTAGGTTGGGTTAAGCGACTTTAATGTTGGGTAGTGCTATTGCAGAAAAATTACGTTAGATAGCAGGAAGTTGTTATTTAGTTGAACTAAGCTTTACCCGACGTTTACGCCCGCACAACCCAACCTACGATAAAAAATGTAAACTACTTTTGGCGTCATATGAAGGATGCTCATTTTCTCAATTATAATTACAACCTTTTGAAATTCAAATAAAATATATTGCTCTGATAATGTGACAAAGAAGAACTAATTTGCCATGAGTGATAACACCTACTTTCGTCCCGCAATTCCACTTCTGATTTCCCTGATATGCGGAATTCTGTTCGGGTCCGGTCTAGCGGGATACGAGATTTGGGCCGCGGCTGTTGCCATTGCTTGTACCGGTTTCTGTTTGCGGCAAATTTTCCGCAAAAAAAATGTACTGATCCTTCCGATTTTGCTCTTTGTTTCCCTGGGTTACCTATCCGTCCAACCCTGGGCATCTCCCAGGTTGCCTGCCAATCATATCCTTCACTACACGGATACCCATCGCTGGGATATTACAGGGCGAATCGTCAATGCACCGCGGAAAATCAATAACCGCACACGATTTCATTTGCAGGTGACCTCCCTTGGCGGTGATGGTCAAACACGTGTTGTCAGCGGAAAGCTGCGCGTGACCGCTGTCGGCCATTTACCGGATCTCTCCGTTGGGGATTGGGTCCGGTTCAACAGTCGAATCAGGTCCCTTGCCAATTTTAAAAACCCGGGTGGATTTGATTACAAGAAATATATGGCTTTTAAAGGCATTCGGGCAACCGGATATGTTAAAAGAGACACCCTTGTTGTCATCGATAGGCATCCGGAGGGGGGATTTTTTCAATTCATAGAGAACGCCCGCATCACATTTGCCGGCCTGATTGAAAAATCCGGCCACTCCCAGGCCCAGGAGGTGTTTAAAGCCCTCATTATCGGAGATCGATCCCAGATTTCTCCTGAAATCAGGCAAGCCTTCAACCGGGCCGGGGTGGGTCATCTGCTGGCAATCTCAGGGCTTCACATCGGCATTGTGGCTACAGTGGCCTTTGGTTTTTTTATCCGGCTGATGGCACGATTCAAACCTTTTTTGTGGCGGGCCTGGACGCGCAAAGGCGCGGCTCTTTTATCCCTGCTGCCGGTATTTGCCTATGGGATGATTGCGGGTTTTTCGCCGTCTACCCAGCGCGCCGTCATTATGGTTTCGGTATTTTTATTGACCTTTTTATTTGAAAGGGAGCAGGATCCTTTAAATACGCTGAGCCTGGCCGCATTGGTGATTCTGATTGCAAATCCGCCGTCTCTTTTTTCCATTTCCTTTCAGCTTTCCTTTACGGCTGTATTCGCCATTATTTACGGCTTTTCCTGGATACAAAAACGGACGGCGGCACCGAAAGCACAGATAAAAGCCAAGCGGCGGTTACGTTTTCTCAGCAGGATGGTTTCTTTTTTCCTGGTCTCCTTTTTTGCTGTTTGTGGCAGTCTGCCTCTGGTCGCAGTTTACTTTAATCAGATATCCCTGGTCGGGCTTGCCGCCAACTTTGTTGTGGTTCCATTGGTTGGATTTGTAACCATCCCCCTGGGCCTGGTGGCTCTTTTCGTTATGCCGCTGAGCTCGACTGCGGCATTCTGGTGCATTCAGGCCGGGAGCGGCATTCTCACTTTGGCGTTGAGGGTGGTGCAATTTTTTGCTGATTTGCCCTTTGCCGCGGTTAAAATATTTACCCCGAGCCTGCTTGAAATTGGATGTTTTTATGTTTTGTGCTGGGCGCTGTTGAATTTGCGCGGCAACCCGCGCAATGCGGCGGTAAATACCCCGGGTAACGCCGCCACCGCATTAAAGCCCGTCACAAGCGATTTTGAGATGCCGCTTTCCGGTGTTGATTCCGGCTTGAGAAAATTCCAGAAAATATTCCGGAGCTTGCAGTTTAAAAAGATTTCGCAAAGCGATCTGGCAAAAGCAGCTTTGGTATTGGTCCTCATTACGCTGGCCGCCGATACGTGCTATTGGGTATATCAGCGATTTGGGTATGCAGGTCTCAGGCTTACGGTCATCGATGTCGGCCATGGCAGCGCTTCTTTGCTGGAATTTCCCGCAGGTTATACCATGCTGATCGATGGCGGCGGATTCGCGGATAATTCTGCTTTTGATGTGGGCGCAGCTATTGTCGCACCGCTTTTGTGGAGAAAAAAAATTCGAACTGTTGATACACTGATTCTCTCTCATCCGAACAGTGATCACCTCAATGGGCTGATCTACATTGCCCGGCACTTTCATGTAAAAAAAGTATGGACCAACAATGAAGCACAAAATACATTGGGATACAAAAACTTTATGGCGGTTATCGCGAACAAGAAGATTGTTTTGCCTTTATTTGCGGATATGCCGCGAAACCAGTGGATCAATGGTGTCAAACTGGATTTTTTGTATCCTCCCCAGGGCTTTTTAAAGCGGAAAGAAAAAGAAAAGTGGCGCAATACCAATAACAATTCTCTGGTTGTGAAAGTATCAATGGGATCAACTTCTTTTCTTTTCCCCGGCGATATCATGGCAGCAGCGGAAAAAGAGCTTGTCGGCCTAGCCGGCAGAAAATTAGACAGCACGGTCCTGATTGCGCCTCACCATGGCAGCCGATCGTCGAGCAGCACGGTTTTTTTAGGGGAAGTAAATCCTGAAGTGATCGTTATTTCTTCCGGTCGCCAAGGCCGATTCAAATTGCCACACCCCACAATTTTAGAAAAATATCAACATCACGGATACTCGATTTTTCGCACCGACATCAACGGTGCGGTTTCTCTGTCAACAGACGGCCAACAGCTTGAAATAAAACCATTTGTTGCATTTTGAAATAATATATAATTTTCTCTAAAAATGATTCAATTTTTTGGGCACTATTTATATTTATTAGCGCCAAATTGAGGAATTCAGGAATTGAGGGATTGAGGGATTAAAGGATAAAATCAATAAATTAAAATAGATAGAATTCCTTCAATTCCTAAATTCTTCAATCCTTTAATTCCTAAATTAGACCCGTGTCCAATTTTCTTAAAATTCCGCGACAGTTAAAGAGTCACGGCTATTTTCCCAAGCTGAATTACGAGGTCTGAATTTTCAGAACATGAAGAAATTAGCTATTTTCCTATTAATCGCATTGAGTCATTTCGCGCTGAGTGTTGTTATTATACCGGTGACCCTGTCTGTTGCGGGCACCCTGAATGCGACGCAATCGATGCCGACATTGGGTCTGCAAACGCTTGTTGCGGCTACCCGGATATTACATTTTCCGATCATTTCTCTATCCTGGTATTCGAGACAGTGGTTTCCGGGAGACTGGATACGCATACCCATATTGATCAACAGTTTTCTATGGGCCGGTGGGATCTATTTTTTGGTAATTGTCGTTAGAAAGATACGGGGAAGGGCGTAGGCGTTCACGGGTTCAAAGGTTCAGCGGTTCAAGGTCATTCGTCATTCCATGTAGTTTCATATAAGGGGTTAACAAAACAATGAACGTCGAACATCGAACGTCCAACGTTGAACATCGAATAATGATATCGCTCCGCTCCGCAATTTAATTTCATTTTTTTCAAAAATCCGATGTCGAACCTTGAATGACTATTTATGCTTTTTTTCAGCCCTTCGACTCCGCTCAGGGCGTGAGCCTGTCGAACGGCCGTTTTGATACTCGTGACGAAAATCTGTATTAATTCTTCTCTTTCTTCATCTTTTCCCATTAAACATTCGATGTTGGACGTTCGATGTTCGATGTTCATCTTTTTTAGTAAACCGTTCACAGTCTCCCGACGCTGAAATCACGCTCTCAATCCATGGCCGCCAACACTTCATATCCCTCTTTTTCCAAAGTCTTTTTGATGGCCTTTGTCTTGCACGCACCAAGCCTGAAATAGTAAATTTTCCGGCCTGTCTGCTGGGCCGTCCGGCCGACATTGATAATCTCTGCGCCCATATCGTTTATAATCTGCAATGCCTTTTTAAAACTGCCCGGCTGATCTCCGATGACGACATCGATACGGGAGGTTGACGAGAGAATGCCCATCATATCGATAAAGGTTCGCAGAATATCCGTGGCGGTTATAATTCCGGTCAGCCGGCCGTCTTTGACTACCGGCATGCCGCCGATTTTGTGATTGTAGATGAGTTGGGCGGCGATTTCAATATCATCGTCCGGGCTCACCGAGATGGGATCTTTGATCATTAGATCCCGCAGGCTCAGATCCCCTAACATGGAAGGAATAAGACCCTGTTTCAAATCCGCCAGTGTTATGAATCCCTGGAGTATATTATCATCTGAAACCACCGGTAGATGGCGGATCGAATTGTTTTTCATCAGCTCGATTGCCTCACTGATGGATGCATGTACCGTAATTGTAATAGGGTTTGGAATCATCAACGAGCATATTTTCATGACACGATCCCCTTTGGAATGAAGAATGACAAATGATGATTGAATATTGACCATTGCCTGCATTTACAGATTTCGTAAAATAATAGAAAAACAGGTCTTTTTTTGGGATACTATTTATGTCTATTAGCGCCAAATTGAGGAATTTGGGCATTGAGGGATTAAATACAATTAAAGGATAAAATCAATAAATTAAAATAGATAGAACTCCTTAAATTCCTGAATCTCTCAATCTCTGAATCCCTGAATTAGGCCCATGTCCAATTTCCATGCAATTCCTCAAAAGTTAAGGAGTTAATGCCATTTTTCAGCAATGGGTTATGAGTTCTGTATTTAGCGGAAAGCTTCGAATAAAACAAGGATAAGATCGATTGAAATCCTTAAATCGTCGTTCGTCATTCGTCGTTTGTCAAGCGTCAATCGACATTCGTCATTTCTTCGATGTCCGGGGCACATAGCTGCAGAGCGGTTCTTCCGCCAGAAAATCACCGGTGGCCTCATAAGCCCTGGCCCGGCAACCGCCGCACACCCGTTTGAATTCACAGGGGCCGCACTTGCCTTTGAGCCTGTCATAATCGCGCAAAGCCGTAAATACGTCGGCATGCTGCCAGATATCGGCAAAGGAGCGTTGTCTGACATTGCCGCAATCTACATCCAAAAATCCGCAAGGCTGAACGTCTCCCCGATGGGAGATGAAGCAAAAACCGATACCGCCCAGACAACCCCGTGTTACGGCATCCAGCCCATGGGTTTTAAAGGAGATCGACTTGCCTTCTTTTTGGGCCCGCTGTCTGAGGATACGATAGTAGTGCGGGGCACAGGTGGCCTTGAGGTCCAGAGGTGTTTTGTCCCTCTGGTCGTAAAACCAGTTTAATGTTTGTTCATATTCAGCAGCGTTTATTTCCGTGTCGACGATATACTTTCCGCGACCGGTGGGAACCAGTAGAAAGATATGATGGGCAACCGCGCCGCAATTGACAGCCAGTTGCTGGATTTTAGGAATCTGATCAAGGTTCGTTTTGGTAATCGTCGTGTTTACCTGGAAGTCCAACCCGACCTTCCTTGCAATTTTCATGGCATTGATGGCACCTTCAAAAGCACCGTCTACCTTTCTGAAACTGTCATGGCTCCGGGCCGTGGCACCGTCGAGGCTGATACTGATGCGCTTGATACCGGCAGCCACCAGTTTTTTGGCAACATCTTCGGTGACCAACGTTCCGTTGGGAGCCATGACCATTCTGAAACCTTTTTGCGTACCGTAGGCGGCGATATCAAATATATCGTCACGCAGCAGCGGTTCTCCACCCGTTAAAATGATGATCGGCTTTGTGATCTCCGCGATTTGGTCCAGCAGCTGAAAGGCTTCGGCAGTGTCAAGTTCCCCGCTGTAAGGGCCTGTGGTTGCCGAGGCACGACAGTGAATGCAGGCAAGATTACAGTTGCGCGTGGTTTCCCAGGCCACGAGGCGCAGCGTAGAACGCTCGCTTTTCGGGTGGGTATGGGCGCTGTGATCAGGCGATTCAGGATGTTGGTTTTTCATACTGCAGATCTCGTAAAATGCTATAAAAATAGGTCTTTTTTTGGGACATTATTTATGTTTATTAGCGCCAAATTGAGGGATTCAGGAATTGAGGGATTGAGGGATTGAGGGATTAAAGGATAAAATCAATATATTAAAATAGATAGAATTCCTTCAATTCCTAAATTCCTTAATCCTTTAATTCCCAAATTAGACCCGTGTCCAATTATTTTGCAAATATGGGATAAATCCATATTTACAACCACTTAACCAATCAACTAATCAACCAATCAACGATATCTGAATTCAGGATTGCAGCGCTTGAGCCGCTTCAATGGCAAAATACGTCAGGATGAGGTCCGCACCGGCGCGTTTGATGGACGTAAGCGTTTCCATCATCACCTTAGGTCCGTCAATCCATCCCAACTTTTCTGCGGCTTTTATCATGGAGAACTCTCCGCTGACATTGTAGGCTGCCACGGGAAGATCGATCTCTTCGCGCACCCGGCAGATGATGTCCAGGTAGGCCAGGGCAGGTTTAACCATGATGATATCCGCACCTTCCTCGATATCCATCGTGACTTCCCGAATGGCCTCCAATGCATTTGCCGGATCCATCTGATAGGTCCTGCGATCGCCGAATTTGGGTGCAGAACCGGCGGCATCGCGAAACGGTCCGTAATAGGCCGAACAGTATTTGGCGGCATAGGACATGATTGGAACCTGGCTGAAGTTGTTTTCATCCAGAATTTCGCGGATCTCGCCGACACGTCCGTCCATCATGTCCGAAGGGGCAACCATGTCGGCCCCGGCTTTGGCGTGAGACAGTGCCGTACGAGCGATCAGATCCAGCGAAGCGTCGTTATCGATAGTATTGCCTTCCACCACGCCGCAATGTCCATGATCTGTATATTGGCATAGACACACATCGGTGATGGCAACCAGGTCCGGCAATTTTTCTTTCAGCGCCATCGTTGCTTTTTGAACGATGCCGTTCCCAGCATAAGCTTCGGTGCCGAGGGCGTCTTTTTTGTCAGGGATGCCGAAAATGATAATCGCGGGGATCCCCAGGTCATGGGCCTGTTTCGCTGTTTTAAGAAAATTGTCTATGGACAGATGAAAGTGTCCGGGCATCGATGGGATGGGGGTTTTTACATCCTTGCCGGCAATGACAAACAGGGGCAGGATGAGATCATTCACCGACAAACTGGTTTCGCGGATCATGCGCCGCAGGTTTTCACTTTGCCGTAAGCGTCGGGGCCGGTAATCTGGAAACAGCATAGGGTCGTCCTTCTTTTAATCCATTGTGGCGGGAATGAGAAAAGTTTTATCGTGATTGCAAATTCACTGCCCGGATAAACCGGAATTGACGATTGAATATCTAAGCAATTCTATCGATTTAAATAAAAAAGACAGAGCGAAGCGATACCATAAATCTTCAATCGTCAATCTTCATTCTTCAATATACCGGGCTATGGGTCAGTGCGATTTCTTCATCACTCAGATAACAGGCGGGATCGGGGTGCCCAAATATCGCCACTGATCGCTTCGGCCCGCACCCTGAAATTGCCACCGCAAACATCCAGCCAGCTGCAGGTGGCACATCGTCCCTTCACATATTTTTTCTTTTCTTTCAGCTTGCCCATCAGTGTTTCGGAGGTATCCGTCCAGATTTGTGAAAAAGGCCGGTCTTTTACATTGCCAAAACTGTAGTGACGCCAGAATTGATCGGCATAGACCTCACCATCCCAGCTGACGCATCCGATACCGCGGCCGGAATTATTGCCTTCATTCCATTTTAGCAGCTCCAGGACATCTTTTGCCCGATCGGGATTTTCTTTCAACAGCCTCAGGTAAACATAGGGACCGTCGGCATGGTTATCCACCGTAAGCACTTCTTTGGGCTTGCCTTTGTCAAATAGCCGCCTGGTTTCATTTATGATGAGATCCACCGCCGCCCGGGTGCCTTCATGGGTCAGATCGTCTTTTACCAGCTCGGTGCCACGGCCGGCATAGACGAGATGGTAAAAGCAGACCCTGGGGATGTCCATTTCTTCGATGAGTTGGAATATTTTCGGTATTTCGTTGACATTGAATTTGTTGATCGTAAAACGAAGCCCGACTTTTATTCCTGCAGCCTGGCTGTTTTTTATGCCTTCCAGGGCAGAGTGGAACGCACCGTTGACGCCTCTGAAGCGGTCGTTAATTTCCTCCATCCCATCCAGGCTGATGCCGACATAGGACAACCCGATTTCTTTTAAGTTACGGGCCGTTTCAGGTGTGATTAACGTGCCGTTGGTGGAAATTACCGCGCGCATTCCTTTTTCCACGGCATAGGCTGCCAACTGTGGGAGGTCTTTGCGAACGAGGGGTTCTCCTCCTGAAAACAACATGACCGGGGAGCCGAAGTCGGCAAGATCGTCAATTAATCGCTTGCCCTGCTCGGTGGTCAACTCATTGTTAAAGGACGTATTTTTCGCATGGGCATAACAGTGGATGCACTTCAAATTGCATCGTTGCGTTACATTCCAGACGACAACAGGGCGTTTGTCCTTGGAAAATTGCAGCAAATGGGAGGGTAGCTGCGAGGAATCACGTCCATAGCGAAGTAAATCGGAAGGCTCAACGGTTCCGCAATATAGCTTAGATATTCCAATCATGACGGGTCAAGTTTGTCCTTAATCAGGTTCCCGATATACACTTCCGGATCCAGTAAGGCCCGGCGGGTAACGAAAAATCGGTTGCGGCCGGTTTTTTCCCGGGCCAGTTTAAGGCCATGCTGAAAATCCTGATTTATTTTTTCGTAAATTATTTTTAACTCGACGAAGGATTCTACCAGCTGTTCAATGATAAAATCGATGGCGTCTTCTTCCAAAACGATATTAATATCATGGTTTTTATAAAAGTACAGTTCAATCTTTTTAATTTCGTCGTAATAGGATTTTATCTTCTTTATCACATTGCCGATATCCATCGTGTTATTGACATAACACGCGGCAACCAGGTCAATACGCGACGGTGTCAAGGTCAGGCTATATTTTTCTGTCAGATTGATTTTATTATCTTTCAGGTATTCCTTGATACTTTCTTTTTCCTGCTGCAGCAGCCGGTCAAAAAGCTCAATTGTCTTTTGTTCCTGATCGGAAGCGGTAAGCGCCTTGATCGATGCTTGCGGTTCTTCAAGAATGCTGGAAGTGGCGGGAAATTTTTTGGTGCCGCTGGACGGTAATCTCCTTTCATACTCCAGCAGCGCCTTTTCAACCGCACTGACCAGACCCCTGGCTCCGGTGTTTTCGACAAAGGCATACTCGGCCAGGGTGTGCAATAACCGGTCCTCAAACTTTATCTCGATATCGTAGGCCGCAAAATCAAGCTTTTTACCCAGGATGATGGGATTGTTGGGGTTTTTGAGGATACAGTAAAGATCATCTTCGGTTAAGTGCTCAAAAACCGCTCTAACCGGCAAACGTCCGACGAATTCCGACTCAAAGCCGAATTCGATTAAATCTTCGGATCGGACGTCTTTTAAGATATCGATTTGTTCTTCGGCTTTTTGAATACGGGCGCCAAATCCGATGCCTTGTCTGGAAAGTCGTTTCTGGATGATCGGTGCCATCTCCATGAACGCCCCGCTCATTATAAACAGGATGTTGCCGGTGTTGACGGAACGTTTTTCCCGTTTGCCGGTTTTACGAAATTGTTCGATTTCCTGGATCATTGAAATGGGGTCATGGGGAACTTTTAAATCGACTTCGGTCTCCTCCATCGGCTTGAGCAATGCCCGCTGCACACCGGTGCGGGACACATCGGCACCGATCAGGTTGCGGCTGGACGCAATCTTGTCGACCTCATCGATATAGATGATGCCGCATTGGGCCAGTTCGATATCATCGTCGGCTTCGCGCACCAAATCCCTTACGAGATCTTCAACATCTCCGCCTACATATCCGGTCTCGCTGAATTTGGTGGCATCCCCTTTGACAAAGGGCACTCCGATTTTATTTGCAATTAATTTAATAATATAGGTCTTCCCAACACCGGTGGGTCCGATCATCAGCACGTTGTTCTTGATGCTGCCGACCATACCGCCGCTGGGATCATCTGATTCCATGGAACGTTTTATGCGGTTAAAGTGAGTGCAAATTTTGGTCGCTAAAATGGCCTTGGCGTTATCCTGTTTGACAACATACTGATCCAGGTAGGCAATGAGTTCCTCCGGCTTTAAATCAAAGTTTATTTTTTTCCCGCTTTTGCCGGATTCTTTGGTTTCGTCCAAAACAGCTTCCTGGGTCAGGACCATCGGCGATACAATTTTTACATTATCGCCAAACTTTTTTGCCAGGAACTCACTGATTTCTTTTTCCAATTCTTTGGGATTGGGTATTTTTTCACTGTGCTCTTTCATAACTATAAATTATAAACATGTCTGATCGGAAATGCAAGTGGGGAGCTTCATCTGCAGCAACGCAAGGGGGGGTTCAAATGTTCAGGGGTTGCTCGGTTACGAATGACCTCATGCTTAACGGTCTGCAAAAATAATTGGACACTTCATGTTTCAAAAGAAAGGACAATTAGGACACAGATGAACACGGATGAACACGGATTAAAAAGAAAGTTTGTTTCGCCTGCGGCGAGAAAGGACACATAGCAAGTAGGCACCTTTGTATATCTGGCAAGGATTCCGCCGCCAGGCGGTTTGTACTAATCTGCGTTTACCGCGCCCGCTCACGCCTTGCGTGGCAGACTGGTGCGAGCGAGGCGGGCGGGTCTGTGCAAATCTATGTCCCAAAAGTTGTAAACAATCGTAACATTCTGAAATTATGACTATAATTTACCTAATCAACCATTCAACCAGTAAACTATTCAACGAGGTCTGTAATCTGTCTCAGGCGGATAGTATTTCCCTTAATTTTCCGCAGACCTCCGCCACCCGATAAGGTTTTGGTAAAAAACCGTTACAACCTCGCTGTAATATTTTTTGCGCCTGACCATCCAGGCTATGGCCACTCGAAAGGAGCACCTTCACATCTGTATTAATTTCCTTCATTATATCATATACTTCTCCTCCCCCCATTCCAGGCATAACCATATCCAGGATAACCATATCGATTTTGTCCTTGTTTTCTCTGTATGCGGAGATAGCCTCTTTTCCATTTTTAGCTTCAAGCACTGAATAACCCAATTTTTCCAGTACTTTAACGTTCACTTCCAATACCATTTCTTCATCGTCTACCAGTAAAATGGTACCGCTTCCACTAACAATCTGATTGTGTGGTTCTTTTTCCCTGGGATGCTTTCTCTCTGATGGCCGGTAGATAGATATTGAAGACAGCCCCCCGTTCTTTCTCCGATTCCACTGTAATATAACCACCATGATTTTTAATTATTCCATAGGCAGAAGCCAAACCCAGGCCCGTTCCCCGGCCCTTTTCTTTGGTGGTAAAAAAGGGATCAAAAATACGTTCCTGGGTTTTTATGTCCATACCCGTGCCGGTGTCAGCTACCGTTAGTTTGACATAGATGCCTGGTTTTGGGTTGTAAACGCCGTTTTTCATATCTGCATGCGTCACGTTCTCGCTTGTCAGGCTCAACGTGCCACCCGCGGGCATGGCATCCGCAGCGTTTACGAAAAGATTTAGCAATACTTGTTCCATTTGTCCCCTGTCTGCCAGGATTTCATATAAATCAGATGAAAAATTCTTGTGAATGGAAACATCTTTTCTCATTCTGCCAAAGGTTTCAGAAGTTTCCTCAATAAACTGATTCGGATCAATATGCTTAACTTCATATTTACCCTCGCGAGCATATCCAAGAAGCTGACCTGTTAATTTTGAACCGCTTTGGATCCTGTCTTCAATACTCATCAAGGCGGCATAGTGTGGATCAGAAACATCCGTATCCAGCAACATCAAGGAGACATTTCCCTGAATCGCCATCAGGAGGTTGTTAAAATCATGGGCGATCCCGCCGGCAAGCGTCCCGATGGCCTCTATCTTCTGGACCATTTGAAGTTGAGCTTGAAGCCGTTTCTGTTCGCTGATGTCTCGCAAATTGATGACGCTGCCCTCCGCTTTGCCGTCTCGATTGTAAAAAATAGATCCGCTAACAACGACCGGTATAATTTTACCATCCTTGGTGTATCGACAAGTCTCTGTGGCGCGGACATTTTTACCAGCCATGACGGTTTCAATCATTTTCTTAGTTTCCGGCCAGTTTTTTTCAGGGACAAACATATCCATCTTTTTACCCTTGCATTCTTTTACGGTCCAGCCGAATACCTCGGAAAAAGCATGATTTAAAAAAGTTACGTTGCCCTCCACATCATAAATAGCAACGGGGTCGGGATTTGCCTCCAGGGCAGTACGGAATCGTACTTCACTTTCTCGCAACAATTTTTCTGAACGCTTCTGCTGGGTTAGATCTATTATGATCCCTCGCAAGCCAACAGATTCGTCATCTCGCAGAATTCGATTGGCATAAATTCTAATTGGAAATTTTCTGCCGTCAATTCTTTGGGAGATGTATTCGACACTACCTACTTTTTCACCCTTTAATACATTGCCGATATTCTCCAAAGCCCTATCCCGATCCTGTGGTACCAGCATATTAAAGGCATTCAGACCATTCGCCAGGTCTGTTTGGGTGAAACCGAAAAGATCAAAGGCCCTTTTGGTTCACAAATGTGAGCATGCCATTTTCATCCGTTTCAAAAACAATTTGCGGCAAAGAGTTTACCAATTCTTTATATTTTTCTTCACTTTCCTTCAAAGCTTCTTCCGCTATCCTGTGGTGGGTAATATCACGAGCAACTCCTAAAATCGCATAAGGCTTTTCTTTTTTGTAAATCAGGGAACCCTCGGTCTCAACCCAAACGAAATCGCCATCTTTTTTCTTTATTTTGAACGTAGTATAACGTTTTGCGCTTCCATCCCGGATGATTTCTTCAAAGGCCTCAATCGCTTCAGGAAACTGGTCCTCTCCAATTAATTCAGCAAATTTTAGTGATAAAAATTCTTCTGCGGTATACCCCAGGAGATTTAAACAAGCCTCATTCACATCTAAAAAGCGGCCTTCAAAATCGTGAATATATACGCACAGCAGATCTCGGTTGAACAGGGCGTTATATTTTCCCTGACTTTCTCTTTGAGCCTCTTTCGATCGATCAAGCCGTCTTATATTTCGCAAAAAGAAATAAAACAAACAAGGAGCAACAATTGATGGAATAATGGCGGAAATAACAATGTCTCTGGTTATGATCCCCACCCCCAAACACTGGAAAGAAAGACATACAAAAAAACTGAAAACGGAATTGATACCGCTGTAAGCAAAAGCGTTGTCTTTATTATGCCAAGTCTCAATATTCGATTTTGCATCACCCTGTTTCTCCAGATCCAAGCAGTGCTTTCTGCCCCAAACAAATAGATGGTTTTTGTATTTGATCTATTTACTATATGTGATTAAGATAAAATTCAATTGTAATTATATCGTCATTTATGGGCCTGAACTTGAATGGATTGTTATCATTATTCTCCTGCTCGTCCTTGTCGTCGTGCTCGTCCTCGAGAAACGGAAGTTCTTGACGAGAATGCTCAATACACATTCGACTCGTCCCAGGCCGACTTCCCGCCGGGGCCGCTTCCAGACCGGTTTCCGGCTCGGAGAGGCCGAACACCTTGTATGAAACTTCAGAAAATTCAAGGTTATTTAGGTTGTAATCAATGGTTGGTGGGAGTGGCCTCCGGCCACGATTACCCGGGTAATCGCGGTTAAAAACCGCTCCCACAATCCAAAAACAAATGATTCAAAACTACAACGTTTCTTTTTCGATTAGACCGGCCGTTTTTTTGGCCGGCGGCGGCGCTGACACCTGGATATGTTCTGCTAAATCACCAACAGTCTTGATTTACACCCGATATAAGGTTATCAAAATGTATCAACGAGTGCACACTATAACTTTAGCAAGAAACGCGGGATGGTATAGGAAGGTGTTTTATAGAATTCCTCGAATTCCCAAATTCCTCAATCCCTTAATTCCTGAATTAGACCCAAGTCCAATTTTCATGCACTCCCTCGAAAATTAAGGAGTCACGGCTATTGTTCCAAGCTGAATGAAGAGGTCTGTATTCAACAGATAAAGGAGGTTCCATGGTTGAAATTCGTATTCAAGAAGACATTTTCAGAGAATATCCCACCTTCCGACGCGGGATTGTGGTGGTCAGAAATGCCCATAACAAAGGCCGTTCCAGGACTCTGGAGGCAAAGCTTGAGGAATCAATTGCAGACGCTGCCAAACATCCTGTCGACATAAAATCGAATCCACGCACAGCAGTTTGGAATGAAGCGCATCGTCAATTCAAATCCAATCCGAATAAATTTCCACCTGCTCACTGCGCCCTCTTAAAACGGGTACAGAAACCGGGGACCCACATCCCGTTCATTAACAAAATCGTCGCCATCATGAACTACAACTCAATCAAAGATGTGACACCTGTGGGTGGCGACGACCTCATGCATGCCGGCCAATGCCTGGCGCTTCGTTATGCCACCGGCAGTGAAAATTTTACCCCTCTGGGACGTCCTGAAGTCACGGAGCATCCGAATCCAGGCGAGATTATATACGTGGTCGCAGAGTCAAACGAGGTCATGTGTCGCCGCTGGAACTGGCGCAATGGTCACAAAACCCGTATCACCGATGAAACACAAGCGATCATCATGAACATCGACGTCCTCGGTGAACAGAGCGAAGCCAAGGCGATTGAAACACGGGACCGGGTGGCCGAGATGCTGATGGAATTCTGTCAGGCAGAAATCGAGACAGCGTTGCTGACGCCTACTAATTCTCTATTCATATTCTAACCCAACCCGGCAAAGCCGGAATTGAATATTGACGATTGAAGATTGAAGATTTGTCGATATCGCTTCGCTCCGTCTTTTTAAAATCGAAAGAATACCTTAAATATTCAATAGTTACAAAATAGCGAAAATATTTTGTTAGATAAATCCTTCGCAAACATGATGTGATTTTAATAAAATAGGTACTAAGTCATTGAAATTTTCTAAGTAAAATGGCGGGAGGGTTTTTGAAACAGGCAAAGAAAGCAATGAAAAGCTTAAAATGAGCTAAAAAGTCTAAAATTAGATTAGGTCGGAAATAAAAAATACTTGACAGATAATTTTTATTCATAGTATCGTCCAATCATCCAATGATTCAACCTTTTCCAGAATTTTCGCCACCAAAGTCGAAACCACCATGCCCACCAGGGCCGTGGCCATTGGATACGTCCCGACCAACCGCGACTGATCCGATATGTGGTCAAAAAAACCATGTGAAACGTTATGGAACTTCCGCCCCTATATGTGGTCGACCAAAATTTTGAAGCCGTGGAAAGAGCAAAGACAGAACTCTATGTAGCCAGAGAACTCGAACGGACAAATCTGCTGGGGTCGGTTGTCGCCGGCCAAACGGTTATTATCACGGCAGGAAGCCGTGGTGTTGACTCTATGGCAATGGTGTTGCGAAGCCTCGCAGAGGCCGTAAAAGCCAGGGGAAGCAAAACCTGTCATCCTGCCGGCTATGGGAAGCCATGGCGGGGGCACAGCCCAAGGGCAGGTGGAGGTTCTTAAGCATCTGGGATTAACTTCCGAGACCGTGGGATCTTCCATTCATGATCTGCTTGAGCCGGTTGAAATTGCAGACGTCCAAGGATGTCCTGTGTTTGCAGACCGGGCTGCGGTGGAAGCAGATCACATCATTCTCGTGAACCGCATCAAGGAGCACACCGAATTCATCGGTGAAATCGAGTCCGGCCTGATCAAAATGGCAGTTGTGGGACTAGGTCGCATTGCCGGCGCCGAGGTCATGCATCAATTGGCCGTTAAGATAAGCTATGGCCAGGCTCTCCAGGCGATCGCGCGCGTTTTGTTCTCGAATCTGCAGATCCTTGGGGGAATCGCCATCCTCGAGGACAAGACCAATACATTCCGTCGGCTGGAAGCTGTTCCGGTAAATGTCATTTTTAAGCGGGAAGCGGAATTGCTCAAAGAGGCCCGGCAGTATCATGCCATGCTCCCTTTCGACCAACTGGATGTGCTCCTGGTAGACGAAATCGGCAAGGACATCTCCGGCGCCGGATTCGACACGAAAGTGATTGGCAGAATTCGGAATATTTATGAAAAGGAATGCGAGCGACCGCGAATCACTCGAATTGTTTTAAGAGATATTTCCGAAAAAACCGGAGGCAACGCCATTGGGCTCGGACTGGCTGATTTTATTCACCGCAGGGTTGCAGAAAAGATGGATCCGGAGATGACAGCCATTAACTGCATCACGGCCGTCGCGCCGGAAAAAGGCATGGTGCCGATTACACTTTCAACTGACAGGCAGGCCCTGGAAGCCGCTTTTCAATCCATTGGCCTCTGGAGTACCGACGACGTTCGTATGGCGTGGATTACCAATACATCGGATTTAAAGCGCCTGGCGGTATCGCCGGCATTGGCCAAAGAGGCTGAACTCAAAGGATTATCGATTTCCGAGCATCCGTTCGTTCTGCCGTTTGATGCCAACGGTGATCTTCCCGAATTTCACAAATGCCTTGTCCCAGGCTGAACGCTTATATGAATGGAATGACGAATGACGAATTGGGGATGTCGCTTCGCTCTGCTCTTTTTAAAAGATAAAATAGAAAGAATTCCTTAACTCGACATTTGTCATGTTGAAGTTCCTTTCTCGATTAAACCGGCCATTTTTTCAGGCCAGCGGTGGTGCTGAACCTCAGAACCCTGAACCCTGAACCCTGAACCCAGTAGTTGTAGGTTGGGTTAAGCGACTTTAATGTTGGGTAGTGCTATTGCAGAAAAATTACGTTAGATAGCAGGAAGTTGTCATTTAGTTGAACTAAGCTTTACCCGACGTTTACGCCCGCACAACCCAACCTACGATAAAAAGTGTAAACTACTTTTGGCGTCATATGAAGGATGCCGTATTTTTTAAGTTTTTTATTCGATTAGACTGGCCGATTTTCAGACCAGTGGCTGGGCTGAACCCCCGAAGTCGTTTGGAAGGTTAAGATCGTTGAGTACGTCGTCTGGTTTTTCCCTTTCAGCTTTGAGCCTCCGGCTTTGAGCTTTCGACCCTGAACCCCGGAAAAAATAATTTTTAATTATTAATGCTTAATTTTAAATTCAAAACTAAAAATTCACAATTCACAATTAAACCAACCAATCAACTTAAAAACCGTTGAACCCCAGAACCCAGAACCCTGAACCCTGAACCCAAGCATGAAAGTCAAACCCATAAAAAAAGTATCGGCCGCAGCTAAAGTGTTCGAAACACTCTATGAGATGATCGCCGGCGGAGAATTTCAACGCGGCCAGAAATTGCCTTCCCAGGAAGAACTGGCCAGGCAATTCGGGGTGAGCCGCAACACTCTGCGCGAAGCGATGAATAAGCTATACGCCATGGGCCTGCTGTCTTCCCACCAGGGCGTAGGCACCGTCGTCGAATCACCCAATCCTGAAAATTATCTGAGTACTCTGAGCGACCGGTTTCTCCTCGATTCGCTAAGCGTGCGTGAGTTCATCGAGGCCCGCATCTGCATCGAACGCACCGCCGTGAGACTTGCTGTCGCTCGTGCCGGCAAGCATGATATCGCGCATCTGGAGGAGATTCTCGACAGCCAGCAACGAGCATTTGAAAATGACGACGCCGAGGAATTTACCCGGCAAGATGCTGCCTTTCATATGGGTTTGACCCAGCTGAGTGGAAACCGTGTGCTCATGAAGTTTCTCCAAACCATTCAGGACATGCTGCATCGTTTCATCGGTGAAGTAGCCCAGCTGCCCGGGGCTGTCACGGATGCCATGCATTTTCACGCCCGTGTGACGGAGGCCATTGCGGCCAAGGATGCCGACCTGGCAGAGCGGGAGATGGTGTCGCACCTCTTTGACGTCGTGGCAAGAATCGAATCCAATCTTAAAATTGACCTCGACCTTGAAACTATGTGTGGCGTTGATCTCATCCAACCCTCACCGAAGCAACATAAATCCGGCAGGAGGCCTAAACGAAAATGAAACTCAATTCACGCAACCTGGTGATGTCCGCTATGTTCGGTGGTCGACACGGTCATCGCCCCCCCGTTGGGAACCCCACTTCCATCGCCTGCCACGGACTTATGGACAAGGCCGGCGTGTCCTTCCCCCAAGCGCATCTCGATGCCCGGGCCATGGCTGATCTGGCATTGGCTGGATGGGAGGTACTTGGCTTTGATACGGTCATGCCTGAATATTCCGTCGTTCAGGAGGCTGCTGCCTTAGGGGCGCAAGTGGATTGGGGTGATCGCGACAAGATGCCGGACGTCAAGGAAGTTCCCAACGCCGATTTTGCTGATATGGTGATACCGACCGATTTTCTCGAAAAACCCTCCTGCCGTGTGGTTCTTGACGCTATTTCAATTTTGCGGCGCCAGGTGGGAGGCCGCGTCGCCATCATCGGCAAAGTTATGGGGCCCTGGACCCTGTCCTATCACATGGCCGGCACCCAGAACTTTCTGCTGGCCTTGGGTATGGGCGAAAACGCCAAGGTGACAAAAATGTTGCGTCAGCTCATGCCGGCGACGATTGCTTTCATTAACGCGCAATTTTGCGCCGGAGCGGACATTGTCGTATTAGCCGACCACGCCACCGGTAACTTAGTGGGACCTTATCATTACGAAGAACACCTTCTTCCCATTCATCAGGAAATTACAGCTCAAGTGGGGGGACCGCTCATCCTGCATGTCTGCGGCGACTGCTCGGATCGACTGGAGCTCTTCGCCAGGTCAGGGGTGGATGGTTACCACTTCGAATGGCAGGTAGACTCCCGGGAAGCTGTACGCCGTGTCGGGGATAAAATCTCCCTGGTCGGAAATATTAACAACCCACAGATTTTATTGCAGGGGAAGCCCGAGGATGTTTATAAGCAGGCTCGCTACGCGATTGACTCCGGAGTCCACATCATCGCTCCGGAGTGTGCCATCCCGCTCAGCACGCCTCTTGAAAACCTGCGCGCCATCGTCGAAGCAGCCCGTGAAGGATATTGAAAGTGATCGGTTCCAGGTTCAGGGTTCAAAGTTCAAAGGTTATAAAATGCTGATTCCCATAACTTCAGGCGGATCAGTGCCGCCGCTGGTCTGAAAAAAGTCCAGTCTAATCGAAAAAGAGACTCTGAAAAATCGAATGACAAAAACAGAAGCATGACCTGCAAGACGTTGAGTACTGATGTTGTTTTGATCGTTGAAACATTCGGATTTAGGATTTGTTTCGAGGTTCTGATTTCGAATTTCGAATTTCCAGACAAGCAGAAAATTAGAAACTCAAAAGCCTGCTTGGTTCCGGCTTGTCCGGGTTAGGAGGAACCCAAAGATGACAGATATTTTCGAAACGATTAAGGAGATGGTGGTTAGCGGGAAGTTTAACGACATAGAGGCGGAGGTTCAACGGGCTGTTGACAGCGGTACCGATTTGAACCGCCTCATTAACGATGCGCTGATCAGCGCTATGGATATCGTCGGCAAACGATTTGCAAGCAGTGAAATCTATGTGCCGGAAATGCTGGTATCCGCTACGACCATGAAACGGGGACTTGATATCATCAAACCCCTGCTGCAGTCCGGCGAGGCCGAAAATCGAGGTACCATTGCTATGGGCACTGTCAAAGGCGATCTTCATGATATCGGTAAAAACCTGGTGACCATGATGATGGAAGGTGCCGGCTTCAAGATCATTGACCTGGGTGTGGATGTGAAGATTGAAGATCTGATTGATACTGCAAAAAAAGAGGAAGTGGATATTGTCGGGCTTTCTGCTTTGTTGACGACGACAATGCCGGAGATGCAGAAAGTTATCGAAGCCCTGGAAGAGGCCGGCCTCAGAGACCAGGTAAAGGTGATCGTCGGCGGAGCACCTATCGATCAGAGATTTGCCGATAAAATCGGTGCAGACGGGTTTGGTGCCGATGCAGTTGAAGCGGTTCAGCTCGCCCGCAAGCTGGTTGCTGGAAAATAGTGTGATGAAAATTCACCTGTAACTTATGCACATAGACCTGATAATTCACACTGTTTTTGTTCCGCAAATATGGTTTCAGGTGTCAGTAGTAAAAAAGTGAGAGCCGGCCTGAAACCCCTGGCCCAGACCTAACTTTGTATGAATCTGGAAGATAAGACATCATTGGGATCTCCTAACGTAATTTTTCTGCAATAGCACTACCCAACATTAAAGTCGCTTAACCCAACCTACAACTACAACGCTCAAAATTAGAAACAAGGCAAAAAAACGTAAACCGGTAAATAAAGAATGCCCGAAATACAATTTTATTTTTCTGACAGGATCAACCGGGTTGTCATGCTCAAAACACTGAAACGCGCAGTCTGGGTAATAACGAATTCCAATCAATTACTTGTTAGAACGCGAATTTCTTGAACCAAATAATCAGAAAAAAAAGTATCTGACCAAAGACTTAACTCTTCTCTTTGCCCTAAATTTTTTAAAAATGGTTCAACGTCACTTTTGGCCAGATCAAAATCAATCTCTTTTATTTTTCCGGATAGAAACTCAATAAGCTTTTCTTTGGTCAACGCCTCAGACACATCAATATGGCCTGTTTGTGCCATTTTATTCTTAAGATAATACAAATCACACGGAATATTATTCTTTACAAACCAAATCAAATCATACCAGTCTCGGCCTTTAATATTGGTTCTTCTTGTTCGGCATAACAATGCATGCATTTTTCCGGCAAACAAACCGGGCAAGGCCATGGTTTTAATGGTAAATGGGATAGGGTGGAGATGATATTTGAGTTCACTGGTAAACCCGATGGCTGGATCCTGATCAACTTCCAGTTTGATTTTCATCACAGCATTTTTATGGGTTTTCAAATTTACATCAATTTTTAATAAATGAATCAATGTATTCGCTTTGATGAAAGCTGAATTAATCGTACTTCCGTTCTTTTTATTTTTTTCTTCTGTAAAAACTTCAAAGTCCCATAATTCCAGTTCTGATTTAATTGCACCAAGATATTTTTTCATATTGAAATCTTTTTCCGGTGCAATTAATGAAAAATCCAAATCCTCAGAGAAACGATCCAGCTTGTATAGAATCCGCAATGCGCTTCCACCGTAAAAAACAGCCTTTTCATAAAACTTAGAACGCCATAAGCCAAGCAAAACGATTTCTTGTATGATCTCTTTTAGCGCATTCTCATGGTCATGAATCGTATTTAATTCATACCTTTTAAGCATCTGCTCAATTTTTTCATCAAACATGACCGTCCTTTAAACAATTAATCAGTAACTTTAAACGCTGTCTGCGATATCCAGCCTTAATCTCTTCCAATAATGAAAAATTAAGATTTTCGTAAAAACTGTAATCCAACCGCATTAATTCAAGGAATTCCTTCATTTTCTTTTGCGATGCAATATGAGTTTGTGTTGCTGCAATGTCGCATACCGCCTTTTCCGGGGAAGCAATTAGAAAATTCTTTTCATCTCCGGCATCTTCAAGTTGAATCCCAATTCTAAAAGCCGACTTTGGGCAATACAGATAGGAGAACTTGCCAACCGGAGTTTCAAACTGCTTCTTTCTTTTAGTTGTCATGCTAATCATAAGTTCAACGCGTTCCGGTATCATATTCCAAAATGCCAAAGCGGTTTGACTAGTGATATAAGAAGGCCCATAAATCAGATTAGCCAATACATACTTGTTATAAGGCTTATTATAGTCCTTTCCCAATACATAAAGGCCCTTCTTAACCCTTATAATATCCTTGCCCCGGATAAGGCCTCTGATCTTATCTCTTGGTTTTTTGTAATCCCTTAAACCGTGTAACAATAAATTGTAATCAAATTCTGCGGGGAACCGAATTAATCTCTTCATACATCGACCATTATGTCTAATAAATTGGACTTTTTGGTTGAATTATAGATGATATTAAATTAATAGTCAAGAATATTTCACATCCGTCCTAAGGGATTTTAAAGGGTTAAAAAAGCAAGCCGGCAATGAAAATGTTTAGCTGAAGCAGCCAGAATGATATTTGACGGCCAATTTTAAAGGCAAATTCGGTCCTCCAACCGGTGGGATCTGTTGAAAAAATTTGCTTTTTAACACCCTTTATTAGAAACATTCGCTGCAGATTTTGGCAAGACGAATTGTCCGCAGGATTAATTGTTGCTCAGAAAATTGCCTAAAATTCAAAATGCCTAAAGTGCCTAAAATTGAGGTATTCTGTCGATTTTATTTGAACTTCGCATGTTAAGTTATTTTTCCATCAACAAATCGTATGCCTACCAGGTTCTAAAATGCGTGCGCACCTATAAATAGACGTAGTGAAGCGATACCAAAATTTTAGTCATTTCAAATTTTAGTTCATTTTTCCGGTTTATCAGGGTTGGAGCACTTTAACTGGGAACCCCTGGCCCAGACCTGATTTCAAGAAATTGTATCCACGGCATATGTTTTTAATAGCAGGTGTTGATCTCCTTGATAACGGCCGTCGCACCAAGGCAGGCGTGAACGCTGAACCGCTAAACCTATTCTAGTAGACGCGCGCAGCCGAGGAGGACAGGTGATTTTCTGATAATCAAAAAGGTAGGTATCTGAGTGACGACGCCGGTCCCACGCCCTTTGTTTTCAAAACGATCCCGGAACCGACTCCGCTTTAATATTTCAAGGATTGAAAACAGAATGTCACCGGCCAGGTAGACACCGCCGCGTGCCAGGTAAATGAGCGCCAGGTCACCGGCCACGTCGCCCAGCCAGGCACAGAACATTTCGAGGGTCTCAACTGCCAATGGGCTTTCACCGTTGAAGGCCTGCCTGACAATCTCTTCGGGCCTTAAAGCTGCGGGCGTTTGACCTTCCAGGGATGCCAGGGCGCTGTAAAGTTCAACAATACCAGGGCCCGACAGCACCCGCTCCACCGACACCCTGCCGTAGCGTTCTCGCAGGACCTGCCAGGCAGCCAATTCCCTGTCGGTAAGGGGTGAGAGGCTGCTGTGGCCTCCCTCACCGGCGATCGGGTGCCACCCTCGATCAACGGGTTTCAACCCTGCGATCCCCATGCCGGTCCCGGGACAGAGCACGGCCATGGCGGCTTTTGTCGATCGCTTGCCGGCGTCGGTGCCAATACGCAAGGTATCTTCGGAACCCAGGTAGGGAAGAACCTGCGCCAGAGCCTCCAGATCATTGACCACTTCCAGTTGTTCCAATTCCAGGTGTTTTTTTAAATGCCGGATGGAAAAATGCCAATGCGCGTTGGTGAGTTTCACTTCGTCGCCGAAAACGGGCCCTGCCACTGCCAGACCCAGCCGAACGGGTCTGGGTCCGCCGGCCAGATTCAGAAAATGTGCCAGCGCCGCCGGCAAATCCGCAAATTCGGCCAGGGAAAATTTGGCGACCGGGCCAAGAGCCCCCTGGGACGACAGTCGGGCAAAACGGATGTTTGTCCCACCGATATCGGCCACCACCGACGGTAAAGCGGTATTATTTCTTTGGATTTTCATAGATTCAGATCCCTGCATTCGTCTTGGAAAAATAGCTGTGACTCCTTAACTGAAGGATTGCATGAAAATTGGACATGGGTCTAATTCAGGAATTAAGGGATTGAGGAATTTGGGAATTTGGGAATTTGGGAATTAGAGGAATTCTATCTATCTTAATTTATAGATTTTGTCCTTTAATGCCTTCTTTTTCCTTAACGCTGAACGCTGAACCCTGAACCCTGAACCTGTGAACGGCTACTATTTATCTTTAATTTAGCAACCTGTCAAATTTGGAATCAGCGTTTTATTTGACATCGAATAATAAAATCTGATACTAAAAACCTAATTTCAATATTCGAGCCAACCGGCAACCGTTTTGGCTGAATATCAAGACCCCATTTCTTCGGGAGTGGGATTTTTTTTAGGATATCCTGATAAAATCGATGAGCTGCTTTAATTACAGGTACAGGCAGGCAGGCACAGGTTTTGAAAGGCTTGATTTTTAGCATATAGACATGAATACCAGACGAACACACTTGCAGGCCCGCCCTGTTTTATTGGTTTTTTGTTTTCTCCTCCTGACACTTGGCAGCTGTGCTGCCTATCATCCCGTTGCCATTAACAGGGTCCCGTTTAAGCAGCATTCCCAAACTCAAGTAGACGGCAATGTCAGGGTCACGGCGGCAGTCCTGACGAACCAGGAGGGCAAACAAATTTTCGGTGTCGATCTGGCGTTACGGTGGGTCCAGGCGATCTGGGTTGAGGTTGAAAATAGAGACAACCACAGCTATTGGCTGCTGTCTTCAGCACTGGATCCGGACTATTACGCGCCCAATGAGATCGCCTATAGCAGCCACCGTTGGCTTTCCCCGGGTGTAAACGACAGGATAGACGCCCGTTTCAGACAACTTGGTTTCAGAAACCCCATCGCGCACGGCAGCGTTGTTTCGGGATTCTTTTTTGTAAATCTGGACCAGGATGACAAGGAAGTTGATATCGATCTCATTTCGCGGGTGCAGGTAAAATTTTTCACTTTCTTCTTCCAAATTCCTGCACTGCGTACCACTACGATGTTTGATGTCGAGAGGCAGGAATCGCAGCAGGACGTTGTTGAAGTTGATGCAAAAGGGCTGCGCAAGGCACTGGAAAATTTACCGTGTTGTACGACGAGTCAGGACGGTCAGGAGGATGGCGATCCTTTGAACCTTGTTTTAATCGGGAACGCCAATGAACTGATGCCGGCTTTTGTACGCCGTGATTGGCATATGGCTGAAGATACCTACTGGAGTTCTATCTGGAAAACGGTGGGTTCATTTTTATTCGGCAAAAGATATCGCTACTCGCCGGTCAGCCCTTTATACCTATTCGGCCACCAACAGGATATCGCTATGCAAAAGGCCAGAGGCACCATCCATCAACGCAATCACCTGAGGTTGTGGCTGACATCCATCCGTTTCCAGGGCAAGGAGGTCTGGGTAGGTTCCATCAGCCGCGACATCGGAGTACATTTCACGGCTAAAAAGGGCCATTTTGTGACCCACAAGATAGACGATGATGTAGATGAAGTGCGCAACAGCTTTGGTGAAGACATGCTGTTTTCCCAGGGGCTGCAGAAAATAGGATGGGCAAAAGGCATGCCGGCGGTATCCTCGGACAAACCCCGTCTCAATTTGGGTGGCGATCCCTATTTCACGGATGGACTTCTGCTCGTATTACTCTTCCACCGCCGTCCGATATCGATACTGGAAGTACAATTTTTTGACTGGGAAAAGCCTGTCGGCCGGCATATGTGAACCCTTAAAACGCCGCACACCGGTGAGCTGTAACTGAAAATTGCCTTTTTGCCTCTTTTGAGCTTGCATACCTTAAATCCAGATATCGTTGATTGGTTGATTGGTTGATTAGTTGATTGGTTGACTGGTTAAGTGGCTATAAATAAGGATTTATCCCATATTTGCAAAATAATTGGACACTGTCACTCAGGTTTCAGGTGTCAGTAGTAAAAAAGTGAGAGCCGGCCTGAAACCTGACACCCGACACCTGAAACCTATTCTCCGAAAAGGCTTCAATACGCCCGATAATGTCTAAAAAAAAGAGCTATTTTCATAGTAAATTAGGAGGTCTGGAGGAGAAAAAAACAACCTTTATCCATCATTCCAATATTCCATTATTCCATGATTGAGGCAGGAACTCGGATCTCAGATAATACCAAATGTTTTCCATAAGTTATAGAAATTCCGAGACGTAAACTACATCGGGGCGGTTCATTGTGAATCGCCCCAAACTTTTTGTTGCTTCCTTCCGGTGCATGCCACCTACCCTGCCTTTATTGTAACCGTTCACAGGTTCAGGGTTCAACGTTCAGGGTTAAGGACAAAGAAGGCATTAAAGACCCGAAGTCCCGGTTAAAAATGCTCATTCTCCCAAATAATTGCCACCTTGGCTCCAAATTTTGGATTCGGCCTGACGAAGCTGACGCTTTTTTATAGATTTCTTTAATTCTTTTTTTATTGTATTATATAATTCTCTTATATTTTTATTCCATAATTATTATTTACTTTAATTATTTTATTACTTTTTTTTTATAATCTTTATTGTAATTTATTCTACAAGGGTGTAATATACCCATTATGGTGAATAAAAAGGTATTCTCAACAAGCATCGATGCTGACCGTATCAAGGACTTGAAACACCTTGCTGTTGATACGGATAAAACTTTAGGCGATCTTTTAGAAGAGGCTATTAAAGATATTGTTGAAAAATACCGTGAGAAAACAAAAAATTAATACCTGCTGCTATTCTCTGCATAATCGCATATTTTCATCGTTCCTATTTTATCAGATCAAACAACCAAAAGAGGGAGGATCAGCGCCATGGGCCGGGAGCGGTCCAGAATCTGTTAAACGAACGCCGCTCGCCAAATGAGGCTGCGAGAGGTTCAAGAAAAATTTTACAGAGGCAATGACTTCCTCGAAGGACTCAGGCGCGTTGATTAGTTTGGTCTTCCTGACAAAACCCAACGCGATTAAGCGCAGGCGCTAAGCAGGCAAAGTGCTTAAGATCCACTTTTTGAGCATGACGTTTTGGATGTGATAAGTCTTATTTTTGGTGACGATGTCTCGCCTGCTTAAAGTGGCAAGCGCTTTGGAAAGCAGCGAGCCGGATCGGAACCCGAAGCGTTGCAGGGATTCAGAATAAAACATGGCGTGCCCTTCAGTTTTGGCTAAAAGGCGAAGTGCCTTGCGTTGATTGGGAGTCAGGGAATCCCAAAGGATGATAAACTCATTCTCACGGCGCTCAAGGATTTCCGCCTCAATCTGAGTGATGGCCTTTCGGCTGATTTCACCGCGGCGCCAAATTTCAAATAAAAATTGCTGAATATACATGGGCTGATATTCGCAGCGCTCAACGATATTGGTGATAAGCTCGGCATCTATTGACATCTTTATCGTCTTAAAAAGCCCCTTTGCCCATTTCACATAGTGGTTGAGTTCGATCGGTTTCAGCGGGTAGCTTTGGGCCATTTGGTAAAACGCCCGGTCGGTTGTGTTGAACATTTGTGACAGGATTTGTTTCTGGCTTCCAGAAAAAATGTAGGCAATGTTCTTGTGCAGCTGGATGTGGGACCTAAGCCTTTTTTCAAAACCAGGGTCCATGTATTTGTCGATCTCCTGAAATTCGTCAAATACCACCAACAACTTGTGCTTTGCCGCAAAAGAGGCCAGAATCTGCATCGCCGATTTCAGGTATTCCGGCCTCTCAGAACGCTCGATTGAGACCGAAACAGTTGGCTGCCCGGTCGAAGGGTCGACCCCCAGACTTAGCTTGAGGCCGGCGGCAAGCTTGAGCAGCTTTTCAAGTTTGGATTCTATTTGTGAGAGAGCAGAGAAAGTGGTGACAATAAAATCATTTTCATCGAGAGTACCATAGAGATCAATATAGATAGACCTGATTGCAGGACGTCGTTTCTTCAGTTTATCCATGAGCTCGAAGATGAGCGATGTTTTACCCGTTCGTCTGTGTGAATACAGCAGCACGGTTTGATTGTTTTGGGCATAATAGCTGAGCTCTTTTAGTTCTTTTCTGCGATTGCAGAAGGATTGACCGGTAACGACCCTGCTGGGTGTAAAGGGATTGTCCATTACAGTTCTCCATTATTCACCAATAGTTAATTAACTTTTAGTGAAAAACATACAAGCCATAATTCAAAAAAGCAAGAAGAAAATATGAGTTGAGAAGGGGAATTTACACCATGACAGAAAAAAAAGAGGTGGTGATCTATGATTCTGTGGATTTGAAGGTTCCGGTTTTGACGAGAATGTATGCGAGACGAATCAAGGGTTATGAAATCGAGGATGAGCAATTCTGAATGGCAGCTGTAATCCTGTTTCTGTTGTGCGAAAATCGGGCCTAAAATCGCATATAATAAAAACGGCTCCAGTAACCTACTGAAACCGTTATAAAAAACATATAAATGGTGCCGAAGACCGGAATTGATAGATAGTTAATGATTACAGTAAGTTACTGAATTGCAAGTGAGTTTATGTGAGTTTAAACGAGTTTTAGTACGTTCCTGGCCGCATAATCGCATATGAATCGCATATCATCATCGGAAGCTGTTCATTCAAATCCAACAAAATTCATTGACTTTTAAGTAAAGATGTTATTTTGTCAAAACGTACACAGATAATTATAAATGAGAACGTTTTGACATGAAAACAGCTTCAAACAATTCCGAAAATGCTATCCTAAAAATGGTCCGCAAAACTGGTGTGGTTCGTGCCCGTGAGATCAGGAAGGCTGGCCTGCATCCTGAATATCTGCGAAAACTCTGCAAAAGCGGGCAACTGATTCGTACCGGGCGCGGACTGTATGTTCTTGCTGATGGAGATTTCACGGAACACCACAGTCTTGCCGAAGCCTGTAAACGGGTACCTCACGGAATTATTTGTCTCCTCAGCGCCCTGAGTTACCACGAAATCGGCACCCAAAATCCCCACGAGGTTTGGATGGCCATCGATCGGGCCATGCGAAAACCCAAAGTCGATTATCCACCAATCCGGATTTTCCGCTTTTCCGGTGTTTCGCTTCGTGAGGGGATTGAAGAAAAAAAGATCGAAGGCGTATCGATCCGAGTATACAATCCAGCAAAAACAGTCGCCGATTGTTTTAAGTACCGAAACAAGGTGGGTCTGGACGTGGCAATCGAAGCCCTTAAAGAGTGCTGGCGATCCCGGCGGTGCACAATCGATGAACTTGTTCACTATGCAAGGATATGCCGGGTACGAAATATCATGCAGCCCTATATGGAGGCTATCGTTTCGTGAGTCCTTCGAAAACCAAAAATTATGCTGCATCAGTTCGCCAGCGTCTGCTCAATTACGCCCGGTCAAGCGGTCAGGATTTTGTTTTTGTCCTGCGAACGTTTGCCATGGAACGCTTGCTTTTTCGTCTATGTCGATCTCAATACGTGGATGACTTCATTTTAAAAGGGTCGTTGCTCTTTAAGTTTTGGGCAGGAGATTTATACCGTCAGACCCGCGACATTGACGTGCTCGCTTTTAAGTCGCAAAGTATCGCTTCCCTGCGGACAATTTTTCAGAATCTCTGCCAAATTTCATTTATTGATGATGGGTTGACCTATTTACCCGACACCGTGAATGTGCAAGAGATTCGTGAAGATCAACAATACAGAGGCTATCGCGTAACACTGACAGCCATGCTTGGTAAAGCGAAAATTCATTTGCAGGTTGACTGTGGTTTTGGTGATGCAATCACACCCGAGGCTTCTGTCCAAGATTTTCCGACTTTCCTTGACTTTCCGGCACCCAGACTTCGAATGTATCCCAAAGAAACAGTGGTTGCTGAAAAGTTCGAAGCTATTGTAAAGCTTGGTGAGGCGAACAGCCGGATGAAAGACTTTTACGATCTTTGGGTGCTGGGATGTGATTTCTCTTTCTCCGGGGCTGTCCTTGCCATGGCCGTTGAAAATACATTTAACCGAAGACGCACTCATTTTCCAATAGGAACTCCCGAGGCTTTCAAAGCAACCTTCATTCAAAATCCTATGAAGCAGAACCAATGGCAAGCATTTGTCCGAAAGACCAGATTTGTCAAAGTAGAAAAGGATTTTGGAAAGACCATCGATTTATTAAGGATTTTCCTTCTGCCGCCACTTGAATCATTTCAAAAATCAAAATCATTCAAAATGACTTGGCATGCTGGCGGTCCTTGGTTGAATTAAAAGCCACCGCTAAACACATAATGGACTATTTTGTCATTGACTATATGACAATCAATCCAGAGATGAAGGTGCGTGGGAGGGGGGATGTCTTGAAGCATAAGAACCCAATAAATGAACAAATTAAAGCCGTAGAACGTGAATTGGCTATTTTAGATGCTAAAAGGGAATCCTGACAGGCGGCTGTAATCCTGTTTCCGTTGTGCGAAAACCGGGCCTAAAATCGCATATAATAAAAACGGCTCCAGTAACTTACTGAAACCGTTAATAAAAATGCGTGATTGGTGCCGAAGGCCGGACTTGAACCGGCGTGAAGGCTTAATTGATGTGGGTTTAAAGGGTGTCTGTCACACATTTGTCACAATTAAGCTTTCATCGGCATCTATCAAAAAGATAAAATTTTGAAATTTTCTAATAAAGTATAGGCGGCAGGAGTCGAACCCGAATGCAATATTTCACTGCCCGTCGAAATTTTGTGTAATCTCAAGTAATTACAATACAATTTTCCAACCTTCTATCTGGCTTAAGTCCATTTAAGTTCATTACAGTACGTCAAGATTCAGCTTGTATGGTGAAAGTTTGGTGAAAGTCGCTAAACAGAAAAAGTTGATTTCACGTGAAGCAGTTTTTTAAAATCTTTTCAATCTTGTTATCCAATTTTGAAATTCGGCGAACCAGCTAATCAAAACCTCATTATCTTTTTCGCGAATTTCATTTAAATTCCTTTGAAGGTTTCAACAAGTTCGGCAGACTTATTTCT
>PVMK01128222.1_pt1 | contig 52808 bp, 47 predicted proteins | sample 1853481 | NCBI WGS metagenome assembly PVMK01 (sample SAMN08533507, study PRJNA380276) | Marine sediment metagenome, whole genome shotgun sequencing project.
TTCCTCGTGTCGGCAACTATACCTGCTCCAAAATTCACTGTGCCAGAATTAAATAATTGAGGATATGTACCAATTGCATTATTAATAGTTCCTCCTGCATTAGGGTTTCGAGCAATACCTTGTGTACCAATAGCCCAATCAACTGTTGCAGTACTATTATTTCTAGCCGTGGCACCTAAAGCATAAGTAGCAGTACTTGTACCAGAACCTTCATAAATAGCATCTATTCTTACTGAAGTATTTACACCATCCGTATCTTTAACCCCTTCTACAAAAAGTTTATGAACATTGGAAAAATTATTTATTCCAATACCTACTCTTTCTTCATAAAATGCAATATCAGGAGATGCACCATCAATAAACTTACCTATGCCCGGTAAAGCTTGAATCCAGGTAGAGGCTACGAAACTCCAGAATGTATTTGTATCTGTATCAAATACAGTTAAACTTGTTGCCGGATTAACAATAGCGGTTCTCTGCGCTGTAGTCATTCTGGGCATTAAGAAACCCTTATCAGTTGAACTTACATCCAAGGCTGCAGATGCATCAGGTGATGTTGTTCCTATTCCTACTTGAGCATATCCTGTAAAAGATATACAGATAATTAGAGCCAGTATTTTTCTTTTCATAATCAAAATATTATATGTTTATTCTATTAATAGTTTTTTTACCCCTTGTTTACCTTGATGGTCAAACTTTAAAAAATACAATCCGCTTCTAAGGTTTGGTTTTTCTAAATTACCGATGCCATTAAAGATTTTTATATTATTATAAAATTTGATTCTTCTACCTGTAAGATCGTAAAGTGTTACTTTTAAATCTATTAATTCATTGGACGCGTAAAAACGAATAGAGCTTTCGTCAGCTTTTACAGGATTTGACAATAAACTAATTCCTGTTGACAGGAACAAATCATTAATGGACAATGAAGCTTGATGATCAATACCAAAAGTTAATTGGATAAAATTGTTGAGATCAGCCTCATTATTTACATCACTTGTTACATCACCATTTAAAAGATCACCAGTAACAGTATTTGTTTGGGTTGCACTTATCAGATTCCAAATTCCGCCATTCAAACCAACAATGGCAACAGAACCTAAAACACCGCCATTATTATTGACCAATGAGGTTATATCGCTATTATTATTCCATGGTAATGTTATTACCGCATTTCCAGATATTTCCCAGTATTCTACAACAGCCACAGCATCAACATCCAATCCATTGGTACCCGCCATTGGTGCAGTATTAAAATACGCAGCAACTATCTTTCCGGTATGGGTGGCATTAACTGGTGCATAAACTCCATTATTACCTACAGGCAATTTGGTTATACCATTACCATATGAGCTTACTTTACCATTGACATATTCTTGTTGAGAGCCCCAATTGCTTCCAGCTTCCACAGAAAACTCTCCCGAAGCATCAACAGTAACAATAGTATTAGTGGTTGTAAAATCAGTATTTTTTTTCAAGTGAAATTCTGAGTTGGCACCCACAAATAATTCTTGTGTAAAACCCAGTTGAAAAGCAAACAAAATTGAAAGCAGTAGTATGAATTTTCTAAATTTGAGTAGAAATAGCTTCATAAGCATAAATTTTAATCAAATTTATTAAAAATTTATCAATACTTAGTCAGATTTGTTAAAAATTAGCCGAAAAACAATTAAGATTAATACCAATAGACCGGAAACAATATTTGCTAATATAATGGAAAAACATTGTATTAATATTCCATAATATAACCAAAATATCATACCAAGTAATAAAACCAAATACATGGTTAATGATATTCCACTTACAATTTTTGTTTTTACTGTTTTATACACTTGAGGAACAAAACCTGATGTTGTTAATATTGCGGCTATTATTCCAATGATTTCGTAATTCATCATCCAACAATATTGACGATCTTACCGGGAACAACAATAACTTTTTTTGGAACTCTACCCGCTAATTGTTGCTGTGTTCTTTCATGAGACAATACTTTATTTTCAATTTCTTCTTTAGATAAATCTAATGAAAGCTCTAAGGTAAATCGCATTTTACCATTAAAGGAAATTGGATATGTTTTTGTACTTTCTATCAAATATTTTGTATTAAAAACCGGAAATTCTACAGTTGAAACAGATGTGCTATATCCAAGTTTATTCCATATTTCTTCTGCAATATGAGGCGCATAAGGTGAAATTAAAACTGCCAAAGGTTCAAGAATATCTCTTTTATTACATTTTAGTGCTGTCAATTCATTTACTGCAATCATAAAGGAACTTACCGAAGTATTAAAAGAAAAATTAGCAATATCCTCATCAACCTTTTTAATGGTTTTATGTAAAATTTTTAATTCTTCTTTGGTAGGAACTTCATCGCTTATGTAAAACTTATCATCCTTATTGTAGAGTTTCCAAAGTTTTTTCAAAAAACCATGTACGCCTGTTATACCAGCAGTATTCCATGGTTTTGCTTGCTCTAACGGACCTAAGAACATTTCATATAAACGTAAGGTATCTGCACCGTATTGTTTACAAATATCATCAGGGTTTACCACATTATATTTTGACTTAGACATTTTTTCGACTTCACGACCAACTTTGTAAATGTCATTTTCTCCTTCTATTATTTCTCCTATTTCACTAATAAAAATGGCATCTTTAAATTCCGGTCTCCATATTTTAAAACCTTCAATATCTAATTCATTGGAAGGATTCACAAGCGAAACATCAGCATGAATTGATCTAACTTGAATAAAATCCCTAAACCATGCGATTGAAATAAACCCTAATTCCTCGGATGCGCAAAGAAGATTTTTATATAGGCTCTTAACAAGAGTTAATCTATCAAAATCTATTTTATATTTATCACAAATTTCTTTATTGGATTGTGGGTCTTTCTTCCATAAATCATGTAATAGATTAACATTTTCCCTAATTAACTTTAATACGCCTTTACTGAAAATTAAATTCTTACTCGAATCTCTTTTTAAATCGGCATCATAACTTGCAAATCCGCCATCATAAATATAAACAAACGCACTCGTACCCATAATCATCCCCTGATTGATCAACTTTTTAGCGTATTCATCTACTGGTACCAGACCCTTGTCAAACAAGAACTTTTGCCAAAAACGAGAATATAATAAATGACCTGTTGCGTGTTCACTACCACCGATATACAGATCTACATCACGCCAATAATTCAACGCTTCTTTACCGGCAAATTCATCGGTATTATTGGCGTCCATATACCTATTAAAATACCATGAACTTCCTGCCCAACCCGGCATGGTATTCAATTCTAAAGGAAAAATAGTTGAATTATTTAATTTATCATTAGAAACAATCCGACCGGTTTTTGTACACCAGGCCCAAATTGTTGCATTTCCCAAAGGTGGTTTTCCATCTTCAGTGGGTAAATATTTTTCAACTTCAGGTAATTTTATTGGTAAATACTTAGCATCAATCATTTGAGGCATCCCATCTTTATAATATACCGGAAATGGCTCTCCCCAATAGCGCTGTCGGGAAAAAACCGCATCGCGTAAACGATAATTTATTTTCCCTTTACCGATACCCTTTTCTTCCAGTTCATATATAATTCTCTTTATAGCCTTTTTAGCAGGCATTCCCGAAATAAAATCAGAATTAGCTATAACTGTAGTTTTTTCTTCGCAGGCATGTTCAGAAATATCAATGTCTTGGAATATATTAGGGATTTCAATATTGAAATGTTTTGCAAAATCATAGTCTCGTTGATCACCGCAAGGTACCGCCATCACCGCACCTGTACCATAACTTGCCAATACATAATCACCAATCCAGATCGGAATTTTTTTCCCGGTAAATGGATGTTCGGCAAAAGCACCTGTAAAAACTCCAGATATTGTTTTTACATCGGCCAAACGTTCTCTTTCGCTACGTTTTGCTGTTGCATTTATATAGGCATTTACTTTATCCTTCTGCTCATCTGTCACTATTTTAGACACCAATTCATGCTCTGGTGCCAGGGTCATAAATGAGGTACCAAATATAGTATCGGGACGCGTTGTAAATACTTCAAAGGAATGTTCAATTTGATTCCCTTCGTTTGCAATAATATTGAATTTCACCATTGCACCTTGAGATCTTCCTATCCAATTGGTCTGTGAATCTTTTAAGGGTTGTGGCCAATCAATATTCTCTAAACCATCTAATAAACGTTGTGCATATGCAGTAATACGCATACTCCATTGTTTCATTTTTTTACGAACAATCGGGTAACCTCCCCTTTCAGATACTCCATTAACAATTTCATCATTGGCTAAAACTGTTCCTAATTGTGGACACCAATTTACTTCTGTCTCTGATAAATACGTCAACCTGTATTTTGCTAATATTTCTTGTTGTTCTTTTTCTGAAAAATCTTTCCAGTCTTCTGCAGAAAAAATTGATATTTCCTCATCAACAGCAGCATTAATCTTATGATTACCTTCGGCATTAAACACATCTATTAATTCCGTAATTAATCTTGCCTGATTTGTATCTTTACAATAATAAGACTCAAAAAGCTGAATAAAAATCCATTGCGTCCATTTGTAATAATTTGGATCTGATGTTCTAACCTCTCTGCTCCAATCAAATGAAAATCCAATTTGGTCCAGTTGCCTGCGGTAGGTTTTAATATTCTCTTCTGTGGTTTTGGCAGGGTGTTGACCGGTTTGAATAGCATATTGTTCGGCAGGTAAGCCAAAAGAATCATAGCCTTGGGGATGCAAAACATTAAAACCTTTATGTCGTTTGTATCTGGCATAAATATCTGAAGCAATATAACCAAGAGGATGCCCTACATGTAATCCGGAACCACTAGGGTAAGGAAACATATCCAAAACATAAAACTTCGGCTTTTCACTGTAATTTTCAGCTTTAAATGTTTTATTGTCTGTCCAATATTTTTGCCATTTGGCTTCTATTTCATTGAAATAATATTTCATCTGTAAATTTCTATTTTTTATTTTGGTCAGATGGAACCTTTGACGGTTAAAATTATCATTCTCTTGTGTATTTAATGATTTTTTTAATCATATTAGGTTTCATTTAAAATATTTTTGGATTTAAATTGCATGGCAACAAATAATATATTGAAATTAATTAGTGACCAATATTAAAATATCAATAATTCAGCTATAAATTGACCAATTTTTAAGTTGGCAAAGTTACATTTAAAGTAGGAAAGCGCAAAGTAGATTGTTTATATAAAATATTATATATTTACAGAATCTAATTAATTACTTACAAACAAATAAACAACATGTATAAGCCCCTCATATACCTGGTGATCTTTTTTGCTTTAATTTCATGCACTTCAAAGCAACAAGTTGATTTAATTGTAACCAACGCAAATATTTATACTGTAGATGAGAACTTTAGCAAAGCTGAGGCATTCGCAATAACCAATGGTAAATTTATTTCAGTTGGAAATTCCAGAGAAATAGAATCAAAATTTAAATCTGAATTAATAATAAATTTCGAAGGTAAAACCATTGTGCCAGGATTAATTGATGCGCACTGTCATTTTTATGGCTTAGGTCTATATATGCAAAAGGTGGACTTAACAGGTACATCAAGTTATAGTGAGGTAATTAAAAAAATAAAGTCTTTTCAGAAAGAAGAAAACAGTGATTTTATTACTGGTAGGGGTTGGGACCAAAATGACTGGAAAATTAAAGAATATCCAACAAAGGATAAATTAGATAAATTATTTCCTAAAATCCCTGTCGCTGTAAAAAGAATTGATGGGCATGCCTTATTGGCCAATCAAGCCGCGCTGGATTTAGCAGGAATAGATAAAAATACAGAAGTAAACGGCGGTGAAATTATTAAAAAAGATGGTAAAATTACCGGTGTTTTAATTGATAATGCCATGGCTTTGGTAACTAATATTATCCCGGCAGAGTCTAAAAAGGTTTCTATTCAAGCGTTAAAAAATGCAGAAAAATATTGTTTTAATTTAGGGTTAACTACTGTTGATGATGCTGGTTTAGACAAGGAAACAATTGATTTAATTGACAGCCTACAGCAGATAGGCGAATTAAAAATGAGAATTTATGCTATGGTTTCAGCTAATGAAAAAAATCTGGAATATTACTTAAAATATGGCATCTTTAAATCCGACAGGTTAAACGTAAGATCGTTTAAAGTTTATGCTGATGGAGCCTTAGGTTCTAGAGGAGCTATCTTAAAAAAACCTTATAGCGACAGGGAAAACCATTATGGTGCAATGGTTACTCCTATTGATGCTCTAGGTAAAATAGCCAAACTTATAGCTGCTTCTGACTTTCAAATGAACACTCATGCTATAGGAGATTCAGCTAACTCCTTTATTTTAAAATCTTATGCTAAAGTTTTAAAAAGCCAAACAAATAGACGATGGCGTATTGAGCATGCTCAGGTTTTAGATCAAGATGATTTTGATTATTTTACAGAGATAATACCTTCAATTCAACCTACCCATGCAACTAGCGACATGTATTGGGCAGAAGAAAGATTAGGTTCGGAAAGAATAAAAGGAGCCTATGCTTATAAGAAATTATTGGATATTAATGGTAAGGTTGCTTTAGGAACAGATTTTCCTGTGGAAAAAGTCAACCCAATGTTAACTTTCTACGCCTCAGTTTCAAGAAAAGATTTGGATGGGTTTCCCGATAATGGATTTGAAACAGAAAATGGATTATCAAGAGAAGAAACGCTTAAAGGTATGACAATCTGGGCTGCATATTCAAATTTTGAAGAAAATGAAAAAGGCTCTATTGAAAATGGTAAATTTGCCGATTTTATTGTATTAGATAAAGATATTATGACCATTTCTATTGACGATGTTCCTAATATTAACGTCCTTGGAACATATTTAAATGGGGAGAAAGTAAATTAATGAAATTTCTTTTTAGGTATATTATTATTCAATTATTATTGGTGTTGTGATTCGTGTTGTATCCCAAGCTAAAACCATATTTACATGTTTCCCTTTATCTTTAAATCCGATAGAAAAAGCCTCTAAATATTCTGCTTTGCTTACCTTTGCTTTTGTTCTAACAACATCGTATTTATCTTCATATTCGTAAGCACCCCAAACATCCAAGTTAGAACTTAAAATTATAGTCCATTCATTTTCTTCTGGTATAGCATATAAAACATAAGTTCCTGCCTTAACTTTTTTATCTCCAAAAGTAACATCTTTATAGAATACAACTTCAGTTGCTTCATTAGCTCCTACTCTCCAAATTTTACCATAAGGAATCATAGATCCAAATATATCTCTCCCATTTTTTTGTGGGCGTCCATATAATATTTTAATGGTAGGAGGTGAAATTTTATTGGCTCTGAAATAAACAATATCGTGTGGGCTTTTATCTATATTTTTAAAATCTTGAGCCTCAACTTTCATACTTAAGATAAAAACCACAATTAAAACTAGTGATATTTTAAAATTTTCCTTTTTCATAATTTATTCGTTTTTAAAATGAATCAATTACCGGCATGATTATTAATTGTATATTAAATTTCAGCCAGTATTTCATTTTGTGTGGCAAGCGGAATATTTATTCTTGTTGAATCCCAGGCAAGAACCATAAAAGTATTTTTAAAGTTTTGCATAAATGCAATTGAAAAAACATCTAATTCTTTAGCTTTTGTTGCAGGTACCTTTATTCTAACAACATCTTTTGACTTATCGTAGAAAAATGCTCCCCAAGTATCGGTATTGCTATTTAAAATAATAGTCCATTCTTTCTCACCAGGAATTGTATGTAATACATATGTTCCAGCTTTAACCAATTTATTGCCAAATTTCATGTCATTAAAAAATTTGATCTCAGTTGCCTCATTAGCACCGGTTCTCCAAATTTCACCATAAGGAATTTGTTGACCAAAAACAATTTTTTCATTTTTTTGAGGTCTTCCGTAAATTACTTTTACTAAAGGTTTTGAAACTTTAGTTTGACGTAAATAAGCAATATCAATGGGATTTTTATCTACTTGCTGAAAACTTTGAGCAAAAGTTTGTGTATTTAAAATAATAACAAATATAAATACAGCAGTAAAATAAACTTTTTTCATAGCAACAAAATTTATTTAATTGATTAATGGACAACTATAACGTGATTTTTTCATATTTATTTTATTATTAATTTGTTGATTTCATGTTTCAAATTGATCTTGAAATCAAAAATCGCTTTAAAATTGCTTATCTATATTAATTATAAAGGTCATTTTCATTATATTACTATGCTATTAAAACACTATTTTTGTATTTAAAATAAATAAAATGAAAATTTTACTTGTAGAAGATGAATTAGAATTACTGAATTCAACTATTAGCTATTTACAAAAAGAAGACTTTGTATGTGAGGCAGCAGCAACTTATTTTGAAGCCGAAGACAAACTTATTACCTACAAGTATGATATAGTAATATTAGATATTAATTTACCCGATGGTAATGGCTTGGAACTTTTAAAACTAATAAAAAAAAATAGTCCGGAAACTGGTGTGCTAATTGTATCTGCAAAAAACTCACTTGACGACAAACTCAAAGGGTTAGATCTGGGTGCAGATGATTACATAACAAAACCATTTCATCTAGCAGAATTAAATTCAAGAGTTAATTCGTTAATAAGAAGAAGAAAATTTGAAGGTAACAAAAGTGTCATTTATAATGAAATTGAAATTGACCCAGATGCTAAAACGGTTTTGGCCAATAATAAACCACTTGATTTGACTAAAAAAGAATACTATTTATTATTGTATTTTATCACTAATAAAAATAGGGTTTTAACAAAGGAAGCTATAGCCGAACATTTATGGGGCGATAATATTGATTTGGTTGACAATTTTGATTTTATCTATACACATATGAGAAATTTGAGAAGAAAATTAAAGATAAACGGCGCAAAGGATTATTTACAAACCATATATGGACTAGGTTATAAATTTGGTGAATAAAATTTTAATGTGAAATTCGATCATTCAGGAATTAGCCAAAAGAATGACTGAAATTTGAATAATATACTATTCCTTTTCAAAAGGGATTGCTTTTTTAATTATCTTAATATTAGATAATTACAATAATTAAATGGTGTGAAATTATTTCAAAAAACTAGACGGACTTATATTATTTACTCGATAATTATTTTTATTGTTTCAAGTACAGTCCTGTATTTTACTTTAAAAAATATTATAACCAAAAAACAAGATGAAAGATTAGATTTTTATAAAGAATTAATTGCGCGAAAAATAAAATATGAAGATCCATTACCTGTTTTTGAAGTTGATGATTTTGTTAGTAAAACACCAATTAAAGACACCTTATACTACAAAGACACTTTATTCTATATGGTTGTAAATGGTGTTGAAAAGCGTGAAATGTACAGACAACTCACTTCTATTGAAACTTTACAAGGAAAAACCTGGAAAATTATTACAAGAGATTCTCTTGTTAAAAATCAGGATTTTATTTTAGTCATTACCTTATCTGTAGCTGTCGTTATTTTACTGTTAATTATAACAGTTTATTTTGTAAATACAATAATTATGCGAAACGCATGGCTACCTTTTTATGAAAATTTAGAAATACTTAAAAATTTCTCGGTAGAAAACAACCAACCAATACATTTACAGAATACGAAAATTGATGAATTCCAAGAACTCAATCAATCGTTAATAAAACTAACTGACAAGATCAATTCTGATTTTAATAATTTAAAAGAATTTACGGAAAACGCATCGCATGAAATGCAAACACCTTTGGCAATCATGCAAACAAAATCAGAGCTACTAATGCAATCTGAGAATTTGGAAAGCAACCAACTACAACAAATCAAGGCTATTTATTTAGCCGTTCAACGACTTTCAAAATTAAACAAAACTCTATTGTTATTATCTAAGATAGAAAATCAGCAATTCAAAGAAAAAGAGACCCTTTTAGTTAACGATATTATTCTAAAACATCTTGAATTATTTGAGGATTTTATTGAGAACAAAAAAATAAAGGTTAATAAAAAATCTACACTAAATGTAAAGATACAAGCCAATCCATTACTTTTTGATATAGTAATTTCGAATTTGATCAGTAATGCAATTAAACATAATATTGAAAATGGAAATATTGAAATATTAACAACAGATCTTTTTATTAGTTTTTCAAATTCCGGTAAACCTTTGAAAATTTCTTCAGAATCTTTATTTGAAAGATTTAAAAAAGAAAGTAATTCGTCTAATTCCTTTGGTTTAGGACTGGCAATTGTTAAAAAAGTTTGTGATAATTATAATTGGAAAATAAATCACTCATATGTTGAAAATCAACACAATATAACGATATATTTTTAAGAAGAAATTCTAATTTATTTACATTTAAAAACTTTAACATATTCCGTTAACTTTCTTCAGAATTTCTTTAGAAATCACACATACATTTGCTCTGTTATTAATTTATATATTATTTTAATAATTGTTTCAGAAAGTTCAAAATTCATACTATGAATACTGAAATATTTAAATTAATTATCTAGTTATTTTATCCAATTAATATATTTTGAGGGGAATGGTATTAATAAAGATAAAATATTGCAAATACTTTGAAACATTAAGCTGTTTATATTTGCTTGAAGTCCTTACAAAATTTTGTAAGGACTTTTTTTATTTTCATCTCTTTAGAATTTCTTCAGTTTCTGTTACTATGTTTGTCATGTTACATATTAAATATAGTAACAGATTTTAGTATTTTAATTGATTATGTTGTAAATACTAAAATAATTATTTAGTTTTTTAAAGTTTTATCCCAGTTTATATATTTATCTGAGGGGAATAGTATTTAAGTTGGATAAAACTGCAAATACATTGAAATATTAAGCTATTTTAATTTGCATGGAAAAGCCTGTTTGAATGAAAATTTAACAGGCTTTTTCTAATTATTTTTCAATTCTAAGCAAAACTTCAGAATTTCTTTAGAATTGGAAAATATATTTGTTTTGAATTTATTTCGCATTAAGAAATACTTTCTGGAATTGTACTAAGAATTATTAGTAATTTCATATCTTAATTTCTTTATAATATTGGACTGAGGGGAATGGTATTTAAAGAAATTTATACATTGCAAATAAAAACAAATATTAAGCTATTTTAATTTGCACTACAAAAAAATCCTATCGTGATCATATCAAGATAGGATTTTTTTTATTCGTATAAAACCAATCAACTTTTTAAAAATTTAAATGTAAAATAGCACTGTAAAAATGTTGATAACTTCATGCTTAAAAGCATTAAAAAATAAGTTTAAAAGTATGTGGTTTTACTATATTTGTACGTTAATGAATTTTAGATAAAAAGACAACTAAAAAGATGAGTGAAGAAACTAATAAAAATCAATATTCAGCTGATAGTATTCAAGCTTTAGAAGGTATGGAGCATGTTCGTAAGCGCCCATCAATGTACATTGGAGATATTAGCACACGTGGATTACATCACTTGGTTTATGAAGTGGTTGATAATTCCATTGACGAAGCCATGGCTGGCTATTGTGATAAGATAGATGTCACGCTCAATGAAAATAATTCAGTTACCGTTAGAGATAATGGTAGAGGCATTCCGGTAGACATACATAAAAAAGAAGGCGTTTCTGCTCTTGAGGTTGTAATGACCAAAATCGGTGCTGGTGGTAAATTTGATAAAGATTCTTATAAAGTATCTGGTGGATTGCACGGAGTAGGTGTTTCGGTTGTGAATGCCTTATCTAATCATTTGACAGCTACAGTTTATCGTGAAGGAAAAATATGGCAACAAGAATATAAAAAAGGCAAACCTCTTTATCCTACAAAAACAATTGGCGAATCGAATGAAAATGGTACCGAAGTTACTTTTTTAGGAGATGATACTATTTTTCAAACTGAAATTAATTTTAGTTACGAAACTTTAACCGCCAGATTACGTGAATTGGCATATCTAAATCAAAGGTTAACAATTACCATTACCGATAAACGAAATAAAGACGATGAAGGAAATTTTGTTTTTGAAAAATTTTATAGTGAAGAAGGATTAAAAGAATTTATTCGCTATCTGGATGCAACAAGAGAACAGCTTATTTCTGATGTTATAAGTATGGAAGGTGAAAAAAATAACATTCCTGTTGAAGTTGCAATGGTGTACAATTCTTCATATACCGAAAATTTACACTCTTATGTAAATAATATCAATACACATGAAGGTGGAACCCACCTTTCCGGTTTCCGAAGAGGATTGACACATACTCTAAAAAAATATGCCGAAAACTCAGGTATGTTGAGTAAACTTAAATTTGACATTTCGGGAGATGATTTCCGTGAAGGATTAACCGCTATAATTTCAGTTAAAGTTGCCGAACCGCAATTTGAGGGTCAAACAAAAACCAAATTAGGAAATCGTGATGTATCCTCAGCAGTTAGTCAAGCTGTATCAGAAATGTTGACAAATTATTTAGAAGAAAATCCTGATGACGCAAAAATCATTGTTCAAAAGGTAATCCTTGCGGCCCAAGCTCGCCATGCTGCAGCGAAAGCTCGCGAAATGGTACAACGTAAAACTGTCATGTCAGGAGGTGGTTTACCGGGAAAATTATCTGATTGTGCCTGGAGTGACCCCGAAAAGTGTGAAATATTTTTAGTCGAAGGTGATTCGGCAGGTGGAACGGCAAAACAAGGAAGAGATCGAAACTTTCAAGCTATCTTACCACTTCGAGGTAAAATATTGAACGTTGAAAAAGCGATGCAGCATAAGGTGTTTGAAAATGAAGAGATAAAAAGTATGTACACCGCACTTGGTGTAACCATTGGTACTGAAGAGGACCCCCGAGCATTAAATCTTAGTAAATTGCGTTACCATAAAGTTGTCATCATGTGTGATGCCGATGTTGATGGTAGCCATATTGCAACCTTAATTTTAACCTTCTTTTTTCGCTATATGCGGGAGTTGGTTGAAAATGGAAATATTTATATTGCCGCACCACCTTTGTATTTAATTAAAAAAGGTGCCAAAAAAGAATATGCCTGGTCAGATTCCGATCGAGATGCTATTGTTGAAAAATTTGGAGGTGGAACGATTCAAAGGTATAAAGGTCTTGGTGAAATGAATGCGGAACAACTTTGGGACACAACTATGAATCCAGAATTCCGAACAATGAGACAAGTATCTATTGAAAACGGAACAGAAGCCGATAGGGTATTTTCTATGTTAATGGGCGATGATGTTCCACCACGAAGAGAATTTATTGAAAAACACGCTGTTTATGCTAACATAGACATATAATCCATAAAAAAATTGAGAATTTATTATTCTACACCAAGTCTGAGGTAGCTAGAGTTACATAAATTCTCAATTTTTTTAAATATTTTTGTTCCTTAAATTATAAAATCTAAATAAAAAAGATATGAAAGTAACCGTTGTAGGTGCAGGTGCTGTCGGTGCAAGTTGTGCTGAATATATAGCAATTAAAAATTTCGCTTCAGAAATAGTAATTATTGATATTAAAGAGAACTATGCTGAAGGAAAAGCAATGGACTTGATGCAAACAGCATCATTGAATGGTTTTGATACCAAAATTATAGGAAGTACCAATGATTATTCTAAAACAGCAGGTAGTGATATTGCTGTAATTACCAGTGGTATTCCAAGAAAACCAGGCATGACCCGTGAAGAGTTGATCGGTATAAATGCAGGTATAGTTAAATCTGTTACACAAAGTGTTCTTGAACATTCACCAAATGTAATTTTTATTGTGGTTAGCAATCCGATGGATACCATGGCTTATTTAACCCACAAAGCATTAGGTATTGCAAAAAACAGAATAATAGGTATGGGAGGAGCATTGGATAGTGCTCGTTTTAAATACCGCCTTGCAGAAGCCTTAGGATGCCCATCATCTGATGTAAACGGAATGGTAATTGGAGGTCATAGTGATACTGGAATGATTCCTTTAACAAGATTGGCCGTAAGAAATAGTATCCCTGTTAGCAAATTCTTATCAGAAGACAGATTGAACGAAGTTGCTGAAGCTACCAAAGTTGGCGGCGCTACTTTAACTAAAATGTTAGGCACGAGTGCATGGTATGCTCCTGGTGCAGCAGTTTCATCAATGGTTCAGGCAATAGCTTGCGATCAGAAAAAAATGTTCTCTTGCTCTGCTTTATTAGAAGGTGAATATGGATTAAATGACATTTCTATTGGAGTACCTTGTATTATTGGTAAAAATGGTATTGAAAAAATAGTCGAACTTGACTTAAATGATGCTGAAAAAGCAAAAATTACAGAGAGTTCTGCTGCCGTTAAAAAAACCAACGGTTTACTTGATGTATAAATTTGCGTCAATCAAATTACAATTATTAAAAATTAAAAAACCAGTCTAATGACTGGTTTTTTCATGTATACATATTGTCAATGTTCCTTTTAACAATTATCCTTTTAACCAAGCTTTGAGTAAGGCTTTTTGTTCCTCAGTTTGATTTTCTACCTGACTTAATTTTTTCCCTAAGGTGTACGACTGCGTTAATTTAGTATTAATTATAACTTCTTTCCCATCCCTATTCAATTTTACTTCAATTTCTTGTCCTGGCTGCCAAGCAAAAACACTCCCAAAAACCTGATTCGCATTTTGGATAGATATAACAGTTCCGTCAATTTCCTTTATAACATCATTTGGTTGTACTCCCTGTTCATGCCAAAAGCTATTTTGTGTAACAAGGCTATTGAAACTAATGGTTTGATTCTCACGATTACCTCCAACTATTAAGGCTCCCGCATTTTGAATATAATTGGTTTCTATTCTGTCTTCTTCTGTTTTTAATCCTACTTTATCAAAAAACTTATTATAATTAATTGGTGTTGTTCCAATAACATGTATATCAAAAAATTCTCCAATTGAAGGATAGGTCATTTCAACAATTTCATCAATTATCTTATCGTCTTCAAAAGGTTTGTTTTTACCGTATTTTAGCGATAATTCTTTCATTAACGATAATATACCTCTATCTCCATTACTTTCTTCACGCATTAAAATATCAATGCACATACCTATTAAAGCTCCTTTTTGATAAACATTAAAGTAATTTTTTGCATAAGGGTTATCCAATATATTCTCACTCATTACGGTAAAGCTCATAGTATCATCCATACCTGAGGCTGTTTGAATTTTCTCTAAAATTTTACTGTAAAATTCATCTTCAGTAACCAAGCCTTGATTTATTTGAAACAAGGTTGCAAAATACTCGGTTACACCCTCATACATCCATAAATGCTTTGAAAATGTCGGCGCATTATAATCAAAATAATGAACATCTTCAGAATGTACACTTAATGGAGTAACTATGTGAAAAAATTCATGCGATACAACATCAATCATACTTTTAGCCAAACTAGCTTCGGGAACTGTTTCGGGCATTACTACAACTGTTGAAGTATGATGTTCCAGCGCACCAAATCCTCCGGGAGAAGTTTCTTTTTGATCTGCCAGAAATAAATAAATATCATAGCGAGCTGTACTATTTATATCACCTAAATAAATTTTTTGAGCCTCCATCATTTGAACCATGGTCTCCTTAATTTTTTTGGCAGTGTGTATTTTATTTGGTGAATATACACTTAGTACTATTTTAATATCACCTACTTGAAACTCCTCTACATCCAAATTTCCATACATCATTGGATTATCAGTAATATCAAAGTATCTTGGTGCAAGATAAGTGCTTGTTTTTAATGTTCCATCCTCACTCAATTTTTCATCTGTTTTATGCAAAGCAGAGGTACGTTGAAAATTTGAAGAAGCAATTACATTTAATTTATACTGATTATTTTTTAGCGAATCAAAATACCCTATAAAACCATGAAGATTCAAAACGTAGTTCTCTGGTTCAATATTAGTACCTGAGGGCGAAAAAGGTGTAGGAAGGTCACCTCCTTCAATATCGAAAGTGTCATTTACCAAGTATGTAATTTTGTCTAATGCCGTGGCATTACCAATTGACCAAGAATTAGTGTCAATTTTCACAATTGTCAACTCATTACCATCATAATCAATGGCTTTGAAGCTCTCAACAAAACTTCCAAAATCACTTACAGCATAGGTCCCTTGAACCACCTTAGGTAATCGATAGATAACCGTATCAATTGTAAATCTTCCCGGATCAATAATGACCGGTACTTTGTCATCTACAACCTGCGATAAATTTAATGTAGTTTCAATTAATACATCTGTTGCCAGATCATTAGATGCTGCTTTTTTCGTACTGCAACCAGTAAATAAAAATCCCGTAATTAATAATGTAATTATTACTTTTTTCATCCATTTATATTTTTATTCCACAGTTCTATTAGAGCAAGTAATAGCCATCATTGTTACATACTTGCTCTTAAAATTTTGTTAAAAAATAATTGAAAACAAATACTATTGGATTAAGCCATTAAAAACATGAATTCAAATAATAAAATTAAGATAATCCTGAAATTTTTCCATTTTTATCAATAAACATATGTTCGCTGGCAGGTGTGCTCGGCAAGCCCGGCATACGCATCATTTTACCTAAAATTGGAATGATAAATCTAGCTCCGGCTGCTATTTCAATTTCTCTTACATGAACTACAAACCCTTTTGGACGACCCCTTAAACTTTCATTATCTGAAAATGATTTTTGTGTTTTAGCCATACAAATGGCAAAATCGTTAAATCCTAATCGATCAATTCGTTTTAAGTTAAGTTTTGCCTTTTTATCAAAATCAACGCCATCGGCTCCGTAAATTTCTTTTGCTATTTTTTCAATTTTATCAACAACCGGAGACTTCCAATCATAAAGAGGTTTAAACTGTGTAGCTTTGTTTTCTACAATATCTACTACTGCTTTAGCCAATTCTTGCGTTCCATCTCCACCTTTAGCCCAACCTTCAGATAATACTGCCTGCACACCTAATTTTGCACATTGATCAATTACAAATTGTATCTCTTCATTGGAATCGTTAGTAAAAGCATTTACTGCCACAACCGGTTCAATGTTAAATTTTCTAATATTTTCAATATGCTTTTCAAGATTTGGAAAACCTTTTTGAACAAAAGATAATTCCGGAGTATTTATCTCTTCTTTTGCGGCACCACCATGATGACGCAAGGCTCTTATTGTAGCAACTAAAACAACACATTTTGGATTTAATCCTGCAGCTGCGCATTTAATGTTCAAGAATTTTTCAGCCCCAAGATCAGCACCAAATCCAGCCTCAGTTACAACATAATTAGAAAGAGTAAGACCCATTTTTGTTGCTAAAATTGTATTCGTGCCTTGTGCTATATTAGCAAATGGTCCTCCATGGATAATTGCGGGATTCTTTTCTAAGGTTTGAACCAAATTTGGTTTAATGGCATCTTTCAATAAAATAGCCATTGCATTTTCAGCTTTTAAATCGCGAGCAAAAATTGGTTTTTTCTCGAAGGTGAAACCTATAAAAATATCACCAAGACGTTTTTTTAGATCTTCAAAACCGGTCGTCATACATATAATTGCCATCACTTCTGATGCAGGTGTAATATTAAAGCCATCCTCTCGGGGAATACCATTTGCTGTACCACCTAAACCAATTGTTATATTTCTTAATGCTCTATCATTCATATCAATCACACGTTTCCATAAAATTGTTCGTGGATCAAGATTTAAGGTACATGAACATTGTAAATTATTATCAACTAAGGCTGAAAGTAAATTATTGGCTTTTTCTATAGCGTTAAAATCACCTGTGAAATGTAAATTAATATCCTCCATCGGTACTACCTGAGAATAACCTCCCCCAGCTGCACCTCCTTTGATCCCAAATACCGGTCCTAGTGAAGGTTCCCGCAAAACAACAGTTGTTTGTTTACCAATTTTGTTCAAACCCTCAGTTAAACCAATCGAAACAGTAGTTTTCCCTTCTCCTGCAGGTGTTGGTGTAAGCGCTGTTACTAAAATCAAATTATTCTTAGCTATCTTATCTTCATCAATTAAATCAAGAGGTAATTTGGCTTTAAATTTCCCGTAAAGCTCAAGGTCATCTTCATCTATATTAATTTTAGATGCAATTATTTTAATGTGTTCTAGCTTAGTATCTTGCGCTATTTCAATATCTGTTAAGTATTCCATTTTATTCATTTTAATTTTTACGCTAATTTACTAAAAATTATGTGGAAATTAATAATCAAAATTGGTCCAAAATTCATAGTTTATTTCTTTCAAAGCTAAATCTTTTGAGTATATTTGCGCGATTATATCAAATACAGAGATTAATATATTAAAGAGAAGGAATGCAAAACAAAGGACTTATTAGGTTATTTGCAATTATTTTAAGTATAGTTTGTTTATATCAACTATCATTTACATGGTTTGCGAAAAATGTTGAGAAAGAGGCCGTTATTTACGCCGAATCAAATAATACTGAAAATGATTCTAATGAATTGAGAAAATTAGAAAAAAAGTATTTAGATTCAGTGGCAAATATTCCGGTAGTTAATTTAGGGTTTACTGAATTTACTTACAATGAGATTAAAGAAAAAGAATTAAATCTTGGTTTAGATTTAAAAGGTGGTATCAATGCTACTTTAGAAGTTTCTGTTAGAGATATCCTACAAGGATTATCCAATCAATCAAAGAATACGGTTTTTAATGAAGCCTTAGTGAATGCCTCAAAAGCTCAAAAAAATAGTGATTCAGATTTTTTAGATTTATTTTATGAAGCATTTGACAATGCGAGTAAAGGTTCTGTGAAATTAAGTGACCCAAGTATATTTGGAAACAAATCTCTAAAAGATAAAATTAACTTCAAAATGTCAGATGATGAAGTTAAGCCTATTTTGAAAGAAGAAGTTAAAGGTTCAATAAATACTGCTTTTGAAGTATTAAGAAGTAGAATTGACCGCTTTGGAGTGACACAACCCAATATCCAACGAATTGGTGAATCAGGCAGAATATTAATTGAATTACCTGGTGCTAGAGATATTGACCGTGTGAAAAAATTATTACAGAGCACTGCCGAATTGCAATTTTGGGAAGTTTTTACCAACCAGGAAATGGGGCAATTTTTCTTAGCTGCCGATAATAAATTAGCTGAAATTTTAAAAGTTGAAAAAGATGAAACTGAAAAAATAAAGGATTCGACGGTAATTGCTGATGCAGAAATAGATGACTTACTTGGAGAAGTAAAAGATTCTGTTGATTTTGAAACTTCTAATCCTTTATTCAGCAAATTATTTGTGAGATTTCCCCAAACTCAAAATGACATAAGTTCAATATTGGCTTCTGCAAATATTAATGATACGGCTAAGGTTAACCAATACCTTGCGATGAAAGAGATAAGAAATTTGTTGCCAACAGAGTTGAAATATGCTAAATTTTCCTGGGATGTGAAGGCCAATAATGATATCATCAATCTTTATGCCCTGAAATCTAACAGAGAAGATAAAGCACCTATTCAAGGTGATGTAATCTCAGATGCCTCTCAAGTATTTGACCAGTTAGGTGCAAATCCTGAAGTTAGTATGACAATGAATAGTAAAGGCACTAAACTTTGGTCAAAAATGACAAGTGCCAACGTTGGTAAATTTGTGGCTGTTGTATTAGATGATTATGTGTATTCAGCACCTAGGGTAAATGACGCAATTACTACAGGAAGAACGTCGATATCAGGTAATTTTACAATTGATGAAGCTCAAGATTTAGCTAATGCTTTAAAATCGGGTAAACTTCCCGCAGCAGCCCGTATTATTCAATCGGATGTTGTTGGTCCGTCTTTAGGTCAGGAAGCAATTGACAGTGGAACATATTCATTTATAATTGCCTTGATTATTGTCCTGCTATGGATGATCTTTTATTACGGTAAAGCAGGTATTTTTTCAGATATTGCTTTAGCTTTAAATATCTTATTCATTTTTGGTGTACTTGCTTCCTTCGGTGCGGTATTAACTTTACCTGGTATTGCCGGTATCGTTTTAACCATAGGGATGAGTGTTGATGCCAACGTACTTATTTTTGAAAGAATTAAAGAAGAACTCAATAAAGGTAAAGGGTTGAAAGAAGCCGTTAACGATGGTTTTAGTGGTGCCTTATCTTCTATTTTAGATGCTAATGTTACAACCTTATTAACGGGTATTATACTTTATATTTTCGGTACAGGTCCGGTAAAAGGTTTTGCTACTACATTAATGATTGGTATTATAACTTCATTATTTTCAGCTATTTTCATTACACGTTTGTTAATTGAGTGGTATGTTAATAAAAACAGTAAGTTAACTTTTAATACAAATATTACTAAAGGTTGGTTCCAAAATATTGATGTTAATTTCTTGAAAAAACGCAAGATGGCATATATTATTTCAGGAGTTATTTTGATTGGAGGAATCGGATCCCTTTTAACTAACGGTTTAAACTATGGAGTTGACTTTAAGGGAGGTAGAACTTATACAGTTCGTTTTGATGAAAATATTAATGCACCTAAAGTTGCCTCAAGTTTAAAAGATTTATTTGGCAGCTTACCGGAAGTCAAAACATTTGGATCTGCAAATCAATTAAAAATTACTACCAAATATAAAATAGATGATGATGGAGTGAATATTGATGATGAAGTTCAAAATTTATTATACAATGGATTACAACAATTTTTACCGGAAGGAATTAATTATGACCAGTTTAAAGGAGCTGATAATGATCTTAATGTTGGTATCATGCAATCCATTAAAGTTGGACCAACCATTGCAGATGATATTAAGCAATCTGCATTCTGGGCAATAATTGGGTCGCTGATAGTTGTGTTTATTTATATCTTAATTCGATTTAGAAAATGGCAATATAGTTTAGGAGCTGTGGCTGCAGTATTTCATGATGTACTTATTGTATTATCTATTTTCTCAATTTTCTATAAAATATTACCATTTGATATGGAAATCGGTCAATCTTTTATAGCTGCAATATTAACTGTAGTTGGATACTCGTTAAATGATACTGTTGTAATTTTTGATAGAATTCGAGAATTTACGAACAAACATACAAGCTGGCCTTTTAATAGAACGGTTAATTCTGCTTTGAGTAGTACTCTTGGAAGAACGGTAAACACCTCACTTACTACCTTAATCGTTTTATTAGCTATATTTTTATTTGGTGGTGATTCAATTAAAGGATTTATGTTTGCATTAATTATTGGAGTTATAGTAGGTACTTATTCTTCACTATTTATTGCATCACCAATAATGTATGATACAACGGAAAAATTAAATAAGAAAAAATAATATTATCCTAAATAAGATTATTTTTCTATAAACTAAAACCTTTTAAGATTAAATTCTTAAAAGGTTTTTACTTTTATTCCAAAGGTATTTTGATGTGATTTTGGTAATGTGTACTTTTGCATTTTCTTTTTTCAAAAAAGATTAAGAATTATCAAACTAATAATATGGATATTATTAAAATACACGATAAACAATTTAAACCGTTTATTAAAAAAGAGAGTATCGCTAAGTATGTTAATTACTTAGTGGATCAGGTGGCAGGTGATCTGGATGAAAATGAAGTTCCAATCTTTATTGGAATTTTAAATGGTTCCTTTATGTTTGTTGCTGATTTTGTTAGAAACTATCCTCACGATTGTCATATTACCTTTGTGAAACTCGCTTCATATGCAGGAACCAGTACAACTGGAAAAATAAAACAATTGGTGGGTGTTAATGAGAGCTTAGATGGAAAAACAGTAATTATTTTAGAAGATATAATAGATACGGGAAATACACTCGCAGAGATCTATAAAATTTTTAAAGATAAAAATGTAAAAACCTTAAAAATTGCTACCTTGTTTTTTAAACCGGATGTTTTCCGTAAAGAACTACATATTGATTATATTGGAAAATCTATTGAAGACAAATTTATTGTAGGATATGGATTAGACTATGATGGCTTAGGAAGAAATTTACCAGATATTTATCAACTATATGAAGAATAATCTTTGCTAAATTAATTAGAAAATGAAAAATATCGTTTTATTCGGACCTCCCGGAGCAGGAAAAGGAACACAAGCTGAATTATTAAAAAATAAATACCAATTAGTACATATTTCAACCGGTGATGTATTCAGATATAATATCAAAAAAAAACCGACCTGGGATTATTGGCTAAATCTTTTATGGATAACGGCGATCTGGTTCCAGATGAAGTAACCATAAACATGCTAAAAGCAGAAGTAGAGAATAACCAAGATGCCATGGGTTTTATTTTTGATGGGTTTCCTCGAACCGAATCTCAAGCAATTTCTTTAGATAAATTTTTAGCCAATAAAAAAGAAGGTATAAGCGGAATGGTTGCTCTTGAAGTGCCTGATGATATTTTGATAGAACGATTATTAAACCGAGGTATAACCAGTGGTAGACCTGATGATCAGGATGAAAATAAAATTCGTAATCGCTTTAATGAATATCAAACTAAAACTGCAGTATTACAAGAATATTACCAAAATCAGGGCAAATATTTTGGTGTAAATGGAGTAGGTACCATTGAAGAAATTACAGAAAGATTACAACAAGTATTTGACAAATTATAAGGTGAATTCGTGATTATATTTAATTGTGAAACATCTTAATTAAACGAATTAACCAATACACAGATAAACGATTAAAATGACTGAAGGAAATTTTGTTGACTATATTAAAATTTGGGCTGCCTCAGGTAACGGAGGTAAAGGTTCAGTACATTTACATCGTGAAAAATATATTACCAAAGGTGGTCCCGATGGTGGTGATGGAGGTCGTGGTGGGCACGTAATTATAAGAGGTACTAAAAATATGTGGACCCTCTTTCATCTAAAGTTTAAAAAACATTTTAAAGCTGAACATGGCGGAGCCGGAAGCAAAAATCGCAGTAGCGGTAAAGATGGTCAGGATATATATATTGATGTGCCTTTAGGTACCATTATTCGAGATAGTGAAACACAAGAAATACTTTTCGAGATCACCAATAATAACGAAGAAATTATTCTTGCTGAAGGCGGTAAAGGTGGCAGAGGAAACTGGCATTTTAAATCGGCTACAAACCAAACTCCCAGATACGCACAACCAGGCATTGATGGAACTGAAGGTTGGTATCAGTTAGAACTAAAGATCTTAGCTGATGTAGGCTTAGTTGGTTTTCCTAATGCAGGGAAATCGACCTTGTTATCGGTTATCACTTCTGCAAAACCAAAAATTGCCGATTATGAATTTACAACTTTAAAACCCAATTTAGGTATTGTTGAATACCGTGATTTCAAAAGTTTTGTTATGGCAGATATTCCCGGAATAATTGAGGGGGCTGCTGAAGGCAAAGGATTAGGACATAGATTTTTACGACATATTGAGCGAAACTCTACCTTACTTTTTTTAATTCCGGCAGATAGTGATGATATTAATAAAGAATATGATATTTTATTAAATGAATTAAAAAAACACAATCCTGAATTATTAGATAAAGATCGATTGTTGTCCATTTCAAAATCTGATATGCTCGATGAAGAGTTGATTACTGAAATTGAAAAAGAACTTCCTAAAGATATTCCCCACCTGTTTATTTCTTCAATTGCCCAATCCGGAATAATGGAATTAAAAGATAAATTATGGGCGATGTTAAATTCTTAGCTTCTTTCTTTTTAATCAAAATCTTGGTTAGAAATCTATTAACCATGTTTTATAAGTATATTTATTTATCGAATGATCTAATTACCTATAAATTCTATATATGTCATGCCCAAAATAAAAATTAATACTTGTAATTATCATTATGAAATTTATGGATCGGGTAATGAAACCATTGTACTATCTCATGGCTTGTTGTGGAGTGGTAAAATGTTTAATAAACAGATAAACTATTTTAAATCTAAATATACTGTAATAACATATGATCATCGTGGTCAGGGGCTTAGTGATGCGACTCAAGATGGTTATGATATGGATAGTTTATATGAAGATGTTGTTGAACTGTTGGAGTTTCTAAATTTGAAAAAAGTACATTTTGGTGGACTCTCCATGGGAGGGTTTATAGCGATGCGTTTAGCTGCAAGAAGACCTGATCTGGTAAAATCATTGATATTAATGGAAACTTCAGCACAACCGGAACCAAATACTTTAAAATATATTTTATTGAACACAATGGTAAAATTGTTTGGAATTAAAGCAGTAGTTAAACCCGTTTTGAATATTATGTTTGGTGACAAATTTCTAAATGACCAAAATCGTAAAGATGAACTAGAAGAATGGACCAACGAACTATTGAATAATAACAAAAGTATTGTTCGTGCCGTTTCCGGAGTAATTAAACGTAAAGCATTTGAAGATGAACTTATTAACATAAACTGCCCCACACTTATTTTAGTTGGCACCCAGGATAAAGCTACAATTCCGGAAAAGGCTGAATTTATTCATTCAAAAATTAAAAATTCTACTTTAATATATATCGAAGGTGCCGGACATACAGCTTGTGTTGAAGAACCTGATAAATATAACAAAGCAATTAATGATTTTTTATCACGGCTTAATAACTAAAAAAGGGCTTCTATAATTTTTTCAATATTATAAAATACGAAAATTATTATTATTAATATTATCAATAATATTATTGCCCGTTTACTATTTGGCCTTTTTCGTTTGATAAATTTAGGATCAGTCATAAAAATTTGATATTGGTTATAATGTTATTGCAAATCAATATTAATCTTAAATCTTCCTGGCTCTGAGCATCTCTCTTTTACCGGGTGGGCCTGGTAATTTTTCAACTAAAAATCCAACTTTTTGCATGGCCCTTCTAACGCTTCCTTTTGCTGAGTAAGTTACTAAAACTCCCTCACTATTTAAAGCTTTAAACATTTTTGTAAATATATCTTCCGTCCAAAGCTCCGGCTGGACTCTGGCTCCAAAAGCATCGAAATATATAAGATCAAATCTATGTTTATCATCAACCTCATTAAAGAATTGTTTTCGTTTTTTTAAGGACATGTTTTCACTAATTACATGTGGTGCGTTCCAAGATACAGCATGCATTTTATTGAATATTACTTCTAAGTCATTCTTCTTTAGTTCATCAACATAATTTAATCGTAATATTTCTTTCTCTTTAAGCGGAAATGCTTCTACGCCTTCATAAACTATTTCTAAATTACGTTTTTTAGCTTCCAAAAAAGTGATCAGGCAATTTAATCCAGTACCGAAACCAATCTCTAATATAATAATCTTTGAATTATCCTCATAAAGGTCTAAACCATGTTTTATAAATACGTGATAGGCCTCTTGAATTGCGCCGTGTTTAGAATGATAGCTCTCATCCCATTCAGGTAAGTAAATGCTTGATGAACCGTCAGATGTAATAAATATTTTTTTTTCATCCTGAATTTTAATCAAATGTACTAATAGCTAATTTCCTTTAAAAGATTAATCCCGATTTAATTTCCTGAATAATAGTTTAGAAATTAGGCTATATTAAGTATTTTTGCACAAAATATGACAATTATGAGTATAGATGTAAGCCCTATAATTAAAATTGAAAGAACACAACACTCAAGGATAAACGAAGTTGATTTTAACAACTTACCATTTGGCCAGGAAATGACTGATCATATGTTTGTTTGTGATTTTAAAGAAGATAAATGGCAACAGCCTCAAATTGTGCCATATCAAAATATAAGTTTGGATCCTTCATCTAAAATTTTTCATTATGGACAATCAATTTTTGAGGGTATGAAGGCATACAAAGATGATAATGGCAAAATTCTTTTATTCAGACCTTTAGATAATCAAAAACGTATCAATATTTCAGCAAAAAGATTAGCTATACCTGAATTACCGGAAGAATACTTTATGGAAGGGTTAAAGACTCTTATAAAATTAGACAGTGATTGGATACCAACAACTGAAGGTAGTTCATTATATATTCGCCCATTTATCTTTGCAACTGGCAACGGATTACATGCCTCTCCATCTGATGAATATAAATTTATCATTGCTTGTTCTCCTTCAGGAGCATATTTTGGTGGAAAAGTAAAAGTATTGATCGAGCAAAAATTTTCTCGTTCGGCTAATGGAGGCGTAGGATATGCCAAAGCCGGGGGAAATTATGCCGGGCAGTTTTATCCAACAAATTTGGCCATTGAAAAAGGTTACCAGCAAGTTATTTGGACAGATGATACTACTCACCAATACATAGAAGAAGCGGGTGCAATGAATATTTTTATAAGAATTGGCGATACTTTAATTACAGCACCAACAAGTGATAGGATTTTAGATGGTATTACAAGAAAAAGTATCATTGAATTGGCAAAAGACGAAGGAATCAAAGTTGATATTAGAAACATTTCAATCAATGAAGTGGTGGAAGCGTCTGAAATTGGGACTTTAAAAGAAATGTTCGGAGCAGGTACTGCTGCTATTATTTCGCCAATTTCGGGATTTGGTTTTCAAGGTAAAGATTATGATCTGCCAGAATTTGAAAATACTTACGCTTCCTTGTTAAGAAAGCGAATTACTGATATTCAATATAATCGTACCGAAGATAAATTCGGTTGGAGAGTTGAAATAAAGTAAATAAAAAAACTACAAGATCGATTACATCTTGTAGTTTTTTTATTTCTCTAAGATCTTTAAAATATCTGGTTTAAAATAATTAGGCCCTTTCATTACTTTACCGTCTTCTCGATAAATGGGTTTTCCATTAGCACCCAGTTTACTCATATTACTCTGTTGAATTTCATTAAAAACCTCTTCAATTTTATATTGCATACCATGTTCTAAAATTGTTCCACATAAAATATACAACATATCACCCAAGGCATCAGCAACTTCTATCAAATCGTTGTTTTTAGCAGCCATTAAATATTCATCGTTTTCTTCGGCCATCAAATCAAAACGAAGCTTCAACTTTTGATCAGTTAATTTTGCAATTGGCGACTCATTAACTCCTAATCCAAATGCCTCATGAAATTCTTTAACAGCTTTTAATTTATTATCCATTCATATATATTTTTAAGTATTCATTATTATCCTCGCTGGCAGTATTCTCATCGCAAAAGCTATTAATTTCCATCTTTTTGTGATATAAGCTTTTTTCTTTTTTCGTTTTATCGCAGTATAAATTTGTTTAACAGCTTTATTCAATGGAGCCATCCCAAAAGTATCACCCAAAGCCATTTTTGTGTCTACAAATCCAGGTGCAATATCAGTAATATGTATATCTTTTTTACTGCGTTTTGCTTTCATCCAAAGAGATTCCAAATAATTATTTTGGAAAGCCTTTGACGCAAAATAAGCAGGAACATACCTATTCCCTCTAACTCCGGCTACAGAAGAGATGCCAACCAAATGCCCATATCCTTGCTTATGAAAAAAACCATAAGCCAAACCAAATAAATGTACAGCGCCAATAACATTGACTTTAATAGTTGGTAATTCTTTACTCCATTCTAATTTATAATTGGGTTCGGCAATACCCGAACAATAAATAATCAAGTCAACAGTTCCCAATTCATTTATTAAATCTATAAAAACCTTTTCAGAATGATCCAATTTAGTAACATCATGTTTTTTAATAATATATCGTTTTGGATTTGCAGATTGAATTTCTTTTAATTTATCTATTCGTCTACCAGTTATTCCAACTTTATAACCATCTGCTACTAATAGATTAGCTAAGCCGGCACCTATTCCAGAAGTTGCGCCAATAACTATTGCTTTTTTATTCATTTTGATTAATTTGAATTACATTTGCAGGCATAAATATAAATTAAAATGTTTAGTAAAGGTCAACTTGTTTTTGCCGCAATTTTTGCCATAGCATTTATAGCTTTAATGATATGGAGCTATAGAAAAGATATTAAACTTCATGAATTTTATTATAAAAAAGTATGGATAGTGGCTTTAGGAATTTTTATTGCCATAGCCTTGTTTGCAATCCTGACATTTTCATTGCATAAATAGAATTAATCAATTAATAAAGAATGTTTTTTCATTATTTATAATACTTTTTCCATCACTTTATCCACCATTACAATTTTATACAATTTATCACTTGGCCGAATCCTAAAATCTAATGGAAACGTGACTGAATCACCTCTTTTCGCTTTTTGACCTATTTTATCATTTACAAACATCTCTTTGATTTCCATTTCTTTAGTACCGGTTGTTGGTCCGGTAATTAAAATAGTATCTCCTATTTTAAGATCGAAAGCATCTAATTTAAATTCTCCTATATTGGCTTTTGGGAAAAAATGAACACCTTTACCAATATAAACTTTCTTTTGCGTTGCATGTGAACCTGAGCCCTTACTCCATTCACCTAATTTTTGTCCAAGATAATAACCATTCCAAAATCCTCTATTGTACACTTTTTCTAATTCAAGCATCCAGCCTATAACCTTCTTTTTATCATAGGTGCCTGCGGTTAAACTATCTATTGCATCTCGGTATGATTTAATCACATTTGCAACATATTCCGGAGCTCTGCCCCTACCCTCAATTTTCAAAACCTTTATACCGGCATCTGCTACTTGATCCAGAAAATCGATAGTACAAAGATCCTTTGGTGACATAATATACTCATTGTCCAATTCCATTTCAAATCCGGTTTCCTGATCAATAACTGTGTATTTTTTTCGACAATTTTGCTTACACGCACCACGGTTTGCCGAAGAATTATACGAATGTAAGCTCATATAACATTTACCTGAAACAGCCATACAAAGAGCACCATGACCAAATATTTCAATTTCAACCAATCGGCCTGACGGACCTTTAATTTGATCCTTTTCAATTTGCTCAGTTATCTTTTTCACCTGGCGTAAACTCAATTCCCTGCTCAAAACAATTGTATCGGCAAACATGGAATAAAACTTTAAAGTTTCAATGTTTGTTATATTAATCTGGGTAGAAATATGAACCTCCAAATTTACTTGTCGTGCAATAGCAATAACTGCCTGATCCATAGCAATCACAGCAGTAATGTTCGCTTCTTTAGCTTTATTAATCAATGTTTTAACAATAGTCAAATCATGATCGTAAATTATAGTATTTAACGTTAAATAAGTTCTAACCCCTTTTTCCTGACATCTTATTGAAATTTCCTTTAAATCATCCAGAGTAAAATTAATAGATGCTCTGGCTCGCATATTTAATTGTTCAACTCCAAAATATACAGAATCTGCTCCATTATCCAAGGCTGCCTGAAGAGATTCAAAATTACCTGCAGGTGCCATCAATTCTATGCTATTTGTTTTGTTATCCATATTCAACTAGTTAATCCTTTTACGGAATAGTTTACCGTGAAACTTTATATATTATTGTTTTTAGAAGGTGCAAAATTACAATTTATTTTTTAGTGCTGTTAAAAATTAACTATCTTATCCAAATATTAATATTATTTAAACATTTTGTAATTAATTAGGTTTTTTACGGTGTTTATCTAAAATATATTTTATAATCTTTGCAGCTTCAAAAAATAAATTATTTTACTTTAAACGAATACAAAAATGAAAATAGCTGTGGTTGGCGCAACCGGAATGGTTGGAACTGTAATGTTACAAATTTTAGAAGAAAGAAATTTTCCGTTTAAGGAATTACTTTTAGTTGCTTCAGAAAGGTCTGTTGGAAAAAAGATAAATTTCAAAGATAAAGAGTATACTGTAATTGGTTTGCAAGATGCAGTTAATGAAAAACCAGATATTGCCGTATTTTCTGCTGGTGGTGGTACTTCATTAGAATGGGCACCTAAATTTACCGAAGTAGGTACAACCGTTGTTGATAATTCTTCTGCCTGGAGAATGGATAAATCCAAAAAATTAATTGTGCCTGAAATTAATGCTGGTGAATTAACAAAAGAAGATAAGATTATTGCAAATCCGAATTGCTCTACCATACAAATGGTTATGGCCTTAGCTCCATTACATAAAAAATACAAAATTAAACGGCTGGTAATTTCAACTTACCAATCCATTACCGGAACTGGCGTGAAAGCAGTTCAACAACTGGAAAATGAATATCAAGGAATCAAAGGTGAAATGGCTTATCCTTATCCTATTCATAGAAATGCAATACCACATTGTGATGTTTTTGAAAATAATGGTTATACAAAAGAAGAAATGAAGTTGGTAAATGAAACAAGAAAAATATTAGGTGATGATTCAATTGCGGTTACGGCTACTGCGGTACGAATACCTGTTGTTGGCGGGCACTCAGAAAGCATTAATATTGAATTTAAAAATGATTTTGAAATTTCAGCAGTAAGAAATTTATTACACGAAACACCCGGTATAACAATAAAAGACAATTTAGAAACAAATACCTACCCTATGCCAATTTATGCCGAAGGTAAAGATGATGTCTTTATAGGAAGAATTCGTCGGGATGAGTCACAAACAAACACATTAAATATGTGGGTTGTAAGTGATAATTTACGAAAAGGTGCAGCAACAAATGCGATCCAGATTTCCGAATATTTAATGGCCAATGATTTGGTTTAAAATATTATTTAAACTAAAAAGATCCGTTTCAAATGAAACGGATCTTTTTATGTTTCTTCTTTTGCAATCTCCCCCTTTTATTTTTCTGCCTTTAAAACGTCCTTGATTACTTGTTCTAAATTATGTTTTGGCAAAGCACCTTGAGCCATTTGTGGATCTCCTTCAGCTGGACAGAATAACATTGAGGGAATACTTCTGATACCAAATGCAGCCGATAATTCTTGCTCGGCTTCTGTATCGACCTTATATATATCAATTTTACCTTTATACTCTTCTGATAGCTCTTCTAAAACAGGAGCAACCATTTTACAAGGCCCACACCAATCTGCATAAAAATCAATAATACAAGGTTTATCTCCTTCAAATTTCCAATTTTTATTTTTTTCGTAATTAAAAACCTTTTTTAAAAAAGTTTCTTTAGTTAATAACTCGGTCATATCTAATTGATTTTATTTAATACTTGTTTTACAATTGATTGGCAATTTATATGCCATTTTATTTTGTGATGCAAAGTGACATAAAAATTGACATTGTGTCGGTGACTAAAGTTACATTCTGTTAATTTTTACTAACTTGTAGGTCAAATATTTAATATTAACTAAATTATTTATTATGAATTCAAAAGTAACTATGGCTCTTCGCATTGTTTTAGGGCTTATTTTAATCATTTTTGGTGCGAACAAGTTTATTGGGTTTATGCCTTCACCAGAACTTCCCGAAGCTGCAGGTAATTTTATGGGTGCATTAGCTAAAACGGGGTACATGTTTCCATTAATGGGTGCAATTGAAGTTATTGTAGGACTTTTACTAATTTTAAATAAATGGGTGCCATTTGCTCTTATATTATTAGCTCCTCTTGCAGTAAATATGATAGTATTTCACTTAAAATTAGCTCCAGCTGGAATTGGACCGGCCGCATTAGTGACCATTTTGGGTATAGTTCTGATTTATGCAAATTGGGATAAATACAAAGCCCTATTTGATTGAAACTTTTGTCAATAAAAAATCCAGCTTTAAAAAGCTGGATCTTTATTTTAATCTATAATAATCAAATTTTTATTTTAGCTTTTTTCATACTCATATGAAAATCTTGATATAGCTCCAAGAGATTCATTATAGCCGAAATAAGATCTTTTGTTTCCAATAAAATACCAAAATACAGAGTTGTATTTTTAGCACTTGATTCTTCATTACGAATTCGATCTATTTGTTTTTCAATAGATTCTGAAACATGATTAAACAGGTGATGTTTTTTAGAAAGTACATCACTTAAATTATCAAAATTTCTTGTTTCAAATATGTTCTCAATTTCTGTAAGAATAATTTCCAATTCAAAATCAATTGTTTTTAGATCTTTTATTTGACCTTTCTTCAAATTCTTATGATTGTTATTAACGTGTTTAAAACTGGCCTTTGAAATATAACTTATAGATTGTGAAATATCTTGTAAATACCCTAATACTAAAATATAAAATCTACTCGCTTCAACCGATGTGTCATCTAAAGACTTGATAAAATAGAATGCTTCATCCTTTAAATTATCAACTTCAACGTTTAGCTTACTTACATGTTTATCTGTTTTTTTCAACTTGTTCAAATCGTGTTTCGATAAATCTGTTACAACACTTGAGTATAATTTATTCACACGCCTGATAACCTCAGAAATATGATCAGAAGTCTCTTCTATAACACCGTTTATTGTAATTAATTCTGCTCTTTCAATAAAGCGTCGATTTTTAACTTCTTTTGATTTTTTTGTATGTTGAATTGAATTTCTAATCATCAGTCCAATAACTAACAATAGTAATATGGCCACCATTACTATTCCTCCAAGGCTTATTAAATAAGCTGCAGTTGCAGCGGCAGTAAATGCAACAAATGCAGTCATAAACCAACCACCAATAACATTAATAACACCGGCAACCCTATAAACAGCACTTTCTCTTCCCCAGGCTCTATCTGCCAATGAAGTACCCATGGCAACCATAAATGTAACATAGGTTGTAGATAAAGGTAATTTTAATGAAGTACCTATTGAGATCAATACACCGGCAACAATTAAGTTAACCGAAGCCCTGATCATATCAAAAGCAGGCATTTCAAAAGCCTTGGATTTTGGTAATTTTATCACTGGTTTTTGAAATTTTAAATCAATAAATTCTAAAGTCCTTTTTGGAAGAATATAGCTAATGCCGTTATTGACACCCATGGCGGCTCTGACTACAACTCTAGACATTGGATTTGGTTGAAATTTTTCATGACCTTCACCTTGTCTTGACAGATTAATTCCTGTTTCTATAACGGTTTTTGCTTTTTTAGAAAACCATAAAGTAATAACCATTATTCCACCAGCAATTAATAAAAGTATTGTATTTGCCGGAACTTTTTGACCCAAGATACCCATTGAGAATTCATCTGCGGCAATACCTGATCCGTGCCAAGCCTCATAAGAATTCCAGGCTGCAATTGGTACACCGATAAAATTCACCAAATCATTACCCGAAAAAGCCATTGCTAAGGAAAACGTTCCTATGCCAATAATCAATTTTAAGATGTTAACTTTAAAAAACTTAATTAAAAATTGAGATACTATCGTCCATAAAATAAAACTTACAGATATAATTCGAAGTGTTTGCCCTTCTACTAAATGTTGAACATCTATATAAAAAGGAGTTCCTTTCAAGCCTTTTACAAAAATAAAATAGGTAATTGCCGTTATTGCAAATCCTCCAAAGAGCGCACTAATATAGGCTGGTCTTTTTTCTATATCAAATGAATATATCATTCGTGAAACATATTGCACTATAGCACCTATAGAAAATGCGACGACGACCGAGAGGAGTATTCCAATAATAATTTGAAGTGCCTTTTCGGAATTGATATATTTCCATATATCAGATACGGTTTCTCCGTCAGTTGCAGATATTTTAATTAAAGATATTGCCACCGCGGCTCCAAGTAATTCAAAAACGATTGAAACTGTAGTTGAAGTTGGCATCCCTAAAGAATTGAACACATCCAAGAGCAAAATATCAGTAATCATAACTGCCATGAAAATATACATTATTTCATTGAAATAGAATTCCTTAGGAACAAAAATTCCTTTTCTTGCTACTTCCATCATTCCACTTGAAGTGATAGCTCCAACAGCTACACCAATACTGGCTATGATCATTATTTTTTTAATCGAAATTGCTTTTGAACCTATAGCAGAATTCAAAAAGTTTACAGCGTCATTGCTTACACCTACAACTAAATCAATAACAGCTAAAACAGTTAAAGCTACAAGCATTAAAATATATGGATCTCCCATTTAAGTTAATTTTAATAATTTTATGCAAATCTATAACACATTAGAGGTTCTAATGTTAACTTAATGTTACCATTTTAGGAAAAGATATAATATTGAGTTAACCTTAAATATACTTAAAACGGTAAATTTGAAGCGATTTTTAATTATTAAAATATTGATATAATGATGTTAAGATTACTTTTAGTTGTTTCTTTAATATGCTTTTTTGTTACTAAATCTTATTCTCAAGAAGGTGAACCAAACCCTTTTACAATCAAATGGGATAATGGTTTTAAAGTAGATAGTAAAGACAAAAATTTTAAATTAAAATTTGGAGGAAGGATTATGTTAGACCATGCTTATTTTTCTCAAGATGATGATTTAGATGCTTCTTTCGGAGAATTAGAAAGTAATGACGGAACAGAATTCAGAAGAGTAAGGTTTTTTATCTCGGGTGTTTTATATAAAAATGTAGAATTTAAGCTTAATGTCGATTTTGCTGGAGGAGTTTCTCGTTTAAAAGATGCCTATATTGGTATAAAAAATATACCTGTTATTGGAAGAATCAGAGTTGGACATATGAAAGAACCTTTAAGGTTCGACGCATTAACCAGTAGTAAATACATAACATTTATGGAAAGAGCGATTCCTGCTGATCTTGCCAATGAAAGAAATAATGGAATTTTATTGATGAATGATTTTTTTGATAATAAATTATCTGTTCAATCCGGCATATTTAGAAATGCAGATGCCTTTGGAAATGATAAAAACGCCGCAAAAGATATAGCGTTTACATCTAGAATTACAACTTTAGCCATTAATAATGCAGAAAAAGAACAATTGCTTCATTTTGGTTTTAGCTATAGTTATAGAAAACCTGATAAAGATGAATATAGTATTTCAGTGCGTCCAAAGTCTCATTTAGCTAACAAATATATTTCCACAGGAAACATTCCAGGTGTTGAAACTGTTAATATTGTAAATTTTGAGACTGCCTATACAAACGGACCATTTACAGTACAAGGAGAATATTTGGGATCATCAGTAAAACAAAATACTTCTGAAATTTCAGAAACATACAATTTTACCAATTATTATGCGCAAATAAGTTATTTCATCACAGGTGAACACCGACCATATAAAAATTCATATGCTACATTTGGTCGTTTAAAACCAAAAAATATTTTTATGGATGATGAAAAAGGATCTGGTGCATGGGAGTTAGCTTTACGATATACACATACAGATCTCAACAGCAAAAATATAAATGGTGGAGAACAAGGTGATATAACTTTTGGAACAAACTGGTATTTGAATTCAGCTACCAGGGTCATGTTCAATTATGTTTGGACCGATATCAATCATAAAGATTTAGGAGGAGGGAATTTAAATATCTTAGAAGTTAGATTTCAAATAGATTTTTAAATACAAATTTCAAATAAAATTTTAATAACCCGGTTTTTGCCGGGTTTTCTTATATTTTCCAATTTATGTCTTAAATGGTATTATATTTGAAAAAAAATATTTATGTATCGTTTTATAGTACCACTAACTATCATTGCAATTATTTTTAGTTGCAAAAGTCAAACAAAAGAAAACATGGACAAAGAGCATCAATTTACCAATGATTTAATAAATGAAACAAGCCCATATTTATTACAGCATGCTCATAATCCGGTAGATTGGCATGCCTGGAATGAGGAAACTTTAAACCTTGCGAAAAAAGAAAATAAACTTTTACTAATTTCTATTGGTTATGCCGCCTGCCATTGGTGTCATGTTATGGAACATGAAAGTTTTGAAGATTCGACGGTTGCAGCTATAATGAATGAACATTTTATCAACGTAAAGGTTGACCGGGAAGAAAGACCTGATGTTGATCAAATTTATATGAGTGCTGTGCAACTACTGACAGGTAGAGGTGGATGGCCATTAAATTGTATCGCCTTACCCGATGGTAGACCAATTTGGGGAGGTACTTATTTCCCTAAAGATAATTGGATAAATGCTCTAACCCAACTTGCCGAACTTTATGAAAATGAACCCAAGAAGGCTGAAGAATATGCCTCAAAACTTACAGACGGGATTCAACAATCTGATTTAATCACTTTAAACACAGAGGAAGCAAACTTCTCTATAGATGAATTGGAATTAGGTATTGATAACTGGAAGCCCAATATGGATTTTAAAAACGGTGGAAGAACCGGAGCACCAAAATTCCCTATGCCAAATAACATTCATTTCTTATTGAGATATGCGGTACAATCGGATAATTCAAAAATTATGGAATATGTAAATACCAGTTTAACTCAAATGGCCTATGGTGGAATTTTTGATCATGTTGGTGGTGGATTTGCACGTTATTCTGTTGATGATCACTGGCATATTCCCCATTTTGAAAAAATGTTGTACGACAATGCACAATTGGTATCTTTATATTCAAATGCATATTTAGTCACTAAAAATCCACTTTATAAACAGGTAGTTTATGAAACAACATCATTTGTTGAACGGGAATTGTATAATGGTAATGGGGCTTTTTATTCATCACTGGATGCTGATAGCAAAACCACTACTGGCGAATTAGAAGAAGGTGTTTATTATGTCTGGACAAAAGATGAATTACAAAAAATAATTGGTTCTGATTTTGATCTTTTTTCAAATTACTATAATATAAACAGCTACGGTAAATGGGAGAATGATTATTATAATTTGATTAGAAAAACATCGGATAAAGATTTTAGTGAAACAAATAACATTTCATTAAACTCACTTAAAGAAAAAATCATTCAATGGAAAAAGAAATTATTAATAGAAAGAGATAAAAGAAGCAAGCCCAGATTAGACGATAAAACCTTAACTTCATGGAATGCATTAATGTTAAAGGGATATACCCAGGCATATGCTGTATTTAATGATGATCATTTTTTAGAAATGGCTTTAAAAAACGCACATTTTATAACAAACAAAATGATCAAAGAAGATGGTGGTTTATATCGGAATTTTAAAAACGGGAAAAGTAATATTGAAGCTTATTTAGAAGATTATTCCTCTGTTATTGATGCTTTTATAAGTTTATATGAAGTAACTTTAGATGAATCGTGGTTACAAACCGCGAAACAATTAACGGATTACAGTTTTGATCATTTTTATGATGATCAAAATAAAATGTTCTATTTTACTTCGGATAAGGACACAAAATTAATTAGCCGTAAATTTGAAATTGACGACAATGTAATCCCATCGTCAAATTCAATCATGGCAAATAATTTGTTTAAACTCGGGCATTATTTCAGCAATAAAAATTACAGCAATAATGCTAAAATCATGCTGAACAATATTAAAGAAAATGCTGTAAAATATGGTGCAGGAGCATCAAATTGGTTAAACCTTTACAGTAATTATATTGGTGATTTTTATGAAATAGCCATTTCTGGTAAGGAGGCTAAACAAAGGCTTAAAGAAATTAATCAACACTATATTCCTAATAAATTGATTGTTGGAAGTACAAAGGACAGTAACTTAACTCTACTGCAATACAAATTCTCGGAAAGTGAAACAACTATTTATGTTTGTGTTGATGGAGCATGTCAATTACCAGTAAACGCAACAAATAAAGCTCTGGAACAAATTAATATTCAATATTGATTTTATGAAAATATTACAAATAATTTTAATCGCATTTGTCGCTTTTGAGCACTTCTATTTTATGATACTTGAAATGTTTTTTTGGACCAAACCGAAAGGGTTAAAAACCTTTGGGCTCACTAAAGAAAAAGCTGAAAATTCTAAAGTCTTAGCATCAAATCAAGGTCTTTATAACGGGTTTTTATCTGCAGGGTTAATATGGGCCATTATTGACACAAATTATTCAACTCCACTTGCTGTATTCTTTTTGAGCTGTGTAGTTATTGCAGGTGCTTTTGGAGCATATTCTACTAAAAATAAAAAACTGTTTTATGTACAGGCTTTACCGGCTATATTGGCATTGGTAACAGTAATAATCAATTAAAATATTTTTTAGGTTTTCCTGCGACGAAATCTTTTAAATAATAGGGTTCAAAATAAGCAACATCTTCAAATTCCTTTTTGGTGTATTTTAAAAAGGAAATATTCACCATTTCCTTAGTAGAAGGATAATAATTATCATGAAAAACTGCATTTTTATGTTTTATAATCTCTTTACATTTTTCAGCACCATCTCCTAAAAAATGTACTTTGCCTTTATTTAGAAATTCTAAAAATGAAGTTTCATCAATTATTTCGGCTTTAGTATCACTGATTTGTGTATGATTTGCATCAAATACTGCGCTGTATACTTCCATTCGTCTGGCATCTAATAAAGGAATAATTATTTCGCCTTCATTTATTTTAATTGCATTGGCTAAAGAAGTTAGTGTTGGAACAGAAATCATTGGTTTATCCAATGCAAAACATAATCCTTTTGCAGCCGAAACACCTATTCGCAGTCCGGTATAAGAACCCGGACCTTTACTTACCGAAATAGCATCAATGTTATCCATACTCTTTACCGATCGCTTTAGCACTTCTAAAATAAAAGTATGTAACTTCTCTGCATGTGAAAACTGACCTTCATTTAACTCAATTAAAGCTAAAATTTTATCATTTTCCGATAAACTGACCGAACAGTTTTTTGTAGCAGTCTCAATATTTAATATAATTGCCAATCTTTTATTAGTTAAATATTATCAACAGGTATTCCGTAATAGAATTCTAATAGTTTAACTTTAAATATAAAATCATATTTAGCTCTTAAAAAATCAGAATTTGCACTCACCAATCTATTTTTTACCTGACTAAAATCAAACGAATTCATCACTCCAACATTGAATTTTTCTTGTCCGTATCTGAATGATTCTTCCTGTGCATCTAAAGATTTTTGAGATGCTTCATATAGTTTTAGAGCTCCTAAAGCATCAGCATATACGGTATGAATAATTTTTTCAAGAACCAATTCCTCTTCACCTAATTGGTTTTTTTGCTTTTCATAAAAAACTTCTGCTCTTCTAACATTATTTGAAGCTCTGAATCCATTTAATACCGGTATTCTTAAACTCAAGCCAAAAGAACTACCTTTATTTCTGTCAATTTGATCAAAAAAACCTTCAGGTCCACCTATAATCGGAACAAAATTTGGAGCGATCACATTTTCGCCGGTTCCTTCTACTTGCCCTATTATTTGGGTTGGATCATTTGGGTTAATTTCAGAGCCAATAATTTGATCTCTGTTAGAATATCTTGAATTCCAATTATAAAAACCTGATAAGGTTGGCTGTAACGCTCCTTTTGCCAATTTTATATCTTTTTCAGCTATTTCAATATTTGTTTTAGCCACTAGAATCTCATTACGATTCATTAAAGCCTTTTGAAAAATATCATCTACAGAATAGTTAGCAAGGTTTACTAAAGGTAAAGTTTCAATTTCCTCATTTGCTATATCAAAAATTCCATAATCACTTAATTGTAAAAGTTGCGCCAAACTGATCAATGCTATTTCTACATTATTTTGGGTAGCTATTAAATTTTGCTCGTCATTTGCCAAGGTAGCATGGATATCTAACAATTCTCCTTTAGGCACCGTACCGGCCTCTACTAATTTATTGGTCCTGTTTAATTGCTCTCTCGAAATTTCCAGCTGTGGAATAGCAACATTTACAGCTTCTTTCCCAAATAATATCTGCAAATAAGCATTGATAACGTTAAGTGATATATCATCTTTTATTTTATCTAACTGATATCTATTCGAAAGTATGCTTAAGTCAGCTTTTCTTATTTGATTATGATTCTGTAATCCTCCGTAAATTATTATCCCTGAGGATAAGCCTCCTGACGTTGTTTGGGTAGTTTGGTTAATCAAAACACCTGTAGCGGCATCAACTGTCAATCCAGAATTCCAAGCGTGTGAACTATTTAAATTCAAACTTGGTAAAAAATTACCGACAGCATCTCTTCTATCAATTTCTGACAATGAAATATCAAATTCACTTTGTTTGACTGTAAGATTATTTTCAAGGGCATAATCAACACATTCTCTCAATGTCCATTTTTTAATTGGTGGTTCAGAATTTTGCGAAAAGATGGTTAAAATAAAACTGAAAAATAGTATTAGGGTAAGTTTTGCTTTCATACATTTAAAATTTCAATATTTGAATTTTTGTATAAGACGATTTGTTAAAATAAATGTTACATTTAATTAACAAAATATTCAAGCGCTTTGTTTCTTCCAATTCCTATAAAATAAATAAGCACCTATACCAACAACTATATATGGGAAAGCCATTAAATAAACTATACCTGAATTTATTCCTTCAGCCATTTCATTTCCTCCTTGTTCAACAACAGCTCTACACATAGCGCATTGGGCAGAAGTGAATTGTGAAATTAGCAATAAAGATAAAACGTAAAAATTATTTTTTATCACAGTATATTTTAATTAATGATTCGATCCGACAAATTTAAACGAATAGTATAACCTGACCAAACCTCAAGAAATCATGTTCTAAAATATTTGTATCTTTAATCTTTTACTGTCTGAACCTATCATAAATGTAAGTCTGTTAAGGAGCTCTCATTTATAATACATTTCTTCTTCCTTAATTATAAATTTTTCTTAAAACACTTAAAATGGAAGTTACAAGTAACAAAAATCCAATAGCCGATTATTTTGAAACTCATGACACCAAATATATAGCAGAAGATGCAGTTTTTATTAATATGGATTCCGGCGAAAAAACAATAGGTCGTCAAGCAATAGGTGAAATGCTTCATTATATTTATCATATAGCATTTGACGCCCATGCTGATATAATCAACACAATAATAACCAAAGACAAAGCGGTTTTAGAAGCCAATTTCGTTGGCAAACATATTGGCGAATTTGCAGGAATTTCTGCAACCCAAAAAAATGTTGAAGTACCTTTATGTGTAACTTATGATTTAGATAATGATTTGATCAAAAGAGCCAGAATATACATGTCATCAACAATCATGATGCAACAATTAAATGCTTGAATTAATTAAAGATTTATAAATTTATTGTCACAAAACCGAGCTATTAATTTCAATATCAGAATCACGCCATGCTATGTCAAATTCTTGTTTGATTTTATTGGCTTCATCCATCTTGCCTTGCCCTTTAAGACTTTGATATAAGCCCATTAATGACCAACCATTTTGCCGGTAATAAACCAGGTCTTCTAAGAATATTTTTTCGGCTTCTTGATATCTTTTAGCCTTTAATAGCACAGCCCCTAAACTCTGCCTTGTGGGAATATACCATTTTGCAGGCTCATCATATGGCAATTCATCTTCAAAAGCTACAGCCTTTTCAAGATATTCTATGGCTTTTGTTAGATTTCCCTTTGAAGCTTCAATTTCACCTGCTAATACAGCATAGGCAACATTTGCAATATTTTCTTGATCTAACCCTTTATCTCTGGCTCCAATAAAATCTAATTCTTCCTGGGCATCTTTAAGATTATTTTTTCTTACGAAAGCAATTCCTCTTGTATAGTTCCAAATTAGCTTTAAATATGCGTATTGATCTCCAGGATTAGGTATGGTTAATATTTCATTCCATTTTCCAAATCTTGTATAAGCCAATAAGGGGGTTGCGGCAAAATTTTGTAAGAATGATGATTCTTCTAATTCTCCAAGCGGAACCTTTTCTGCTGTTTTTTTAGCCGCATCAATTGCTGTTTCACTATCACCTAACATACTTGCTGCAGACCATAAAAAGTGAATATTATGTGGATAATACGATAATGGATACATGCCTTGCGCATAACATTGTGAAATATAGCTTTCGTCGGCTAAGATGGCCATTTTATTCACTTTTACTGCATCATGATATCTACCTACCCTCATATAAATATGACCTGGCATATGAATCAAATGACCGGCTCCGATATTTAATTCTTGTAATTTTTCAGCACTTGAAACACCTAAATCTGGTTTCGGTAATTCAACCATATGAATATAATAGTGATGTGCCCCCGGATGATTTGGGTCAATCTCAATAGCTTTTTCTAGGGCAAGTTTAGCTTGCTTGATATTGGGGGATGGATTTCCATCTTTATCCCAGTAATCCCAAGGTACAGTGTTCATCACGGCAGCTGCATATAGGGTTAAAATTTCTGCATCTTTAGAATATTTCTTGGCTACTTTGGCCATTTCTACCATGTAGTCTATATTCATTTCTTTAATATCCTTTAAGGAATCATTACTATATCTGTAAGTCAAAGCATTTATTAATGCCTGTTCTTTTAGGCTTGATTTTGAAGCTAAGCTTTTTGCCTTCTGGATAGCTGCATACGATTTTAATCTGCGCTCAGTATCAGGAAATTGATCATTTATATTTGGACCCAAAACATAAGCCTGCCCCCAATAGGACATTGCCATTTTGGGATCTAAACGAGAAGCTTCCATAAATGATCGATGGGCTTCAGGATGATTAAAAGCATAAGTCAAATTTATTCCTTGATTAAAAAAAATTTGCGCATTTTTATTATTTGTACTAGCAGTATAAAAATGATCTCCTAAATAATCAAATAATGGTGAAATTTGTTTAGTGGTATCTATATTTTTTAACAAAAATTTAGTAGAAGTACATCTAATAATATTCATGGCCGCCTTTGGCGAAAGATCTATTTTTTTATTATTGAATTTAGTGGTTATAAAAACTATGGCTATGGTTGAAATTGTTAGTAAAATGAGACTTAGTTTAGTTTTCATGATTACAGAGTTATAGTTAGCTAATTGAAATTGATTTTGATTTTAGTTAAAAAGATATATAATGTGTGTTTTTACTATTTATCTTTTTGAATATCAGATAAATATACAATTAATTTCTTGCTTTTTCAAGTAAATTTTCTTAATTTAGGCAATAACTAAACTATTACTAATCAATAAAACCAATTTATTATGAAAAAATTATTAATGCTAATTACGATGGTTTTGCTAACCAGCAATGTCATTGCTCAGGATGATCTTTATTTGATCTTTGAATTTATGAAAGTCGATAACGAACAAGAAACAGCCTATATGGAAACCGAAAGTTTTTGGGAAAAAATACATGAACAAAGAGTAAAAAATGGAGACATAATTGGTTGGGATCTTTGGAGACTTAATCCCGGCGGTGAAGATCAGGGGTTTCAATATATGACGGTAAACCTGTATAAAGATGCGCTAAGTATGTTTGACGGTGGTGGAGGTTTTGACGCTGCGCTCAAAGCAGCTTATCCAAATATGTCAGAAGATGAGTTAAATAAAAAATTTAATTCTACCTCTAAATCACGAGATCTGGCTGTTAGAATATATCTGGAACAAATTAATTCAACAAAAGATGAATTCGATATGCCAATTGGCACAATAGCTGCAATTAATTTAATGAAAGTAGCTCTAGGAGATTTTGCTAAATATGAAAAAGCTGAATCAGAAGTATTTAAACCTTTTCATCAAAAAGAAGTAGATGAAGGCCGGAGAGCCAACTGGGGTTTATTAAGATATATGTCGCCGGTAGGCAGTACTACATTTGCTTCACATATTACTGTAGACATGTATAAAGATTATAATCAGTTTTTTATGGAGAATACTAATGATGACCCAGAACCAACTGAAGCTCAGCAAAAAGCGATTCAGGATGGCTTAGACTCACGGGATTTAAAATATCGATATATGGCAACTTTAATCAAAAAAGTTCGTTAATTTTAGGTCTATTAAAATAGATACATCAGTATAAAACTCAGAGTTATTAAGCTCTGAGTTTTTATTTTATGTCGACAATTTATTTTTATTTAAAAACTCATTAGATTCTTTAATCTCCGGTCGAGTGCCATTTGAATTTTCACTCAATATTAATAGTTTTTCAAAATATTGTTTGGCTTTTAAGTTATTTCCCAATTTTTTAGCCGAAATGGCTGCTCCATATATTCCGTTAAATCTATTCGGATGAATTTCGAAATCCATTTCATAAGCATCTAAAGCTTTTACAGGCTTATCCATAGCCAAATACATATCTCCTAAAAGCTCTCTTGCCGGTAAAATTTCACCCGGAGTTGTAGGATTTTTTTCTGTATTATCTTCTAACCTAACTGCTTCTTTCATTAATTCTATCGCATTTTCATTATATCCTTTAGCAAAGCTCAACCAGGCTTTCGCCGAATTAATCTCGATCAAAACTTGATTCGCTTTATAGCTGTCTCCGGAATCTAAAAGTTTTTTATATAAATTTTCAAGAATGTCTATTTCATTTTCTGCCAGATCAATTTGACCTGATCGAGATGCTCCTATGGACCTTGAAAAATGTATAATTGATTTCACCCACGGAAATTTTTCCCATGGAATATCTATAGTCAGAAATTCGAGCTTTGCAGCTGCATCCCAATTTTTATTTTCCATAGCTATTCTTGAAGGAATTGCAGTCAGGGCATATATTTTAAAATTCACAGGAAATACCTTGTTAATAGTCTGAAGGTATGTTAACTGTTCTATTGCCTTTTCATTATCTCCCTGCTGTAAATAGGCATAGACTAAATAATCCATACCATGTATCTCTTCATCCCAATGTCCTTCAATATCGCCATTTTGAGCGTAGCAAAGTGCCGATGAAGTTGATTTTATGTTAGAAGCAATAGATTCATCCCATAATCCCAGTCTTGTAAAAATATGTGATGGCATATGTTGTGCATGAGCGGAACCGGGTGCTATATCAGCATATCTTCGGGCTGTAGGCAAGGCTTTTTTCGCCAGTACAGGGTTGTCATAATTATGAATGATATAATGGGCAATACCCGGATGATTTGGCTGGTCAGGGAAAAGAGATTCTAAGATTTCGCCTGCTTTTCTTTGGTTTTTATACGTTTTGTCGGATTTATCTGCTGACGCATTTAAAGCCAGGGCATAAAATACAGCAGCCTCTTTGTCGTCTGTTCTCTTTTTATAGACTTCACCCATTTTTATTTCGAAGTTCTTTGTTCTGGTCTGGTGATCTAAATTTTCCCAATCTTTATAAAAGGCCCCAATAGCGTCAAGATAATCCTGCTCTCTATCATTTTTGGGTAGCCCGTCTGCAATTTTCAGGATTTTTGATCCCTTTATCAATTCTTGCTTATTCGGTGGTGCCCAAAGCGGATGGAAAATACTCATTGCAATTCCCCAATAAGCCATCGGGCAATCTGGATCTTCATCCATTACTTTAACAAATGCTCTTTCTGCTTCAGCATATTCAAAAGAATGTAATAATGAAAGTCCTAGATCAAAGTTTTCTCTAGTCGAATATTGACAGGAAAATGAAAAACTTACATCGCCAAATTGAGCTCCACTACATAATAAAATATCACCTCTTAATAAATCAATGGATGCCAATTCCGGATTAGGTTCTGATTTTTTATTATGACATGCAGAAAGGCAAAAAATAAAGGTTGAGCTTATAAATAATATGGAGAGCTTAATATTATTCATTTGACATTTAAATTCTTCCGATCTTTTCATAATTCATATTTTAGATCACTAAATTACTGTCATATCATGTAAAAAACTTGTTGTATTTAAGCAATCTTTAGGAGTATTTGGTAATTAATTCAAAATCGTTAGAAAAATAATTACGCAGAGAAAATTGCTATGTTAATAATACTGTTTTTGATCCTTTAAGGTTTGTTATACCTTAAGGATACTTAATAATAAGGAGATATCATCAAATAAACCACAACACCGCTTATAGCTACAAACAACCATAGTGGAAAAGTTATTCTGGCTATCTTTTTATGTCTTTCAAAATCATTGGTAATTGCTCTGACAAGGGTTATCAGAACGAAGGGTATCACAATAACAGATAATAAGATATGAGAGATAAGAATAAAGAAGTAAAAATATTTCAAAGTCCCTTCATCACCATAGTGAGTTGAATCTGAAGTCATATGATAAGCGACATATAAAATTAAAAAAACTACAGAAAATACAATCGCGGTTTTCATCAGACCTTCATGCAGTTTTCTTTTTTTATTTTTAATTGCCCATACCGCTGTAATTAATATCAAAGCAGTAAGAGCATTAATAGACGCGTAAACAGGAGGTAAAAATATTGGCAGGTCATAATCAATTTTTACACCAAATAAAACTGCAACAATTAATGGAATTGCAACAGATAAGAATATTATTAATTTGTTATACTTATTGTCAGAATTTTTCAAATTTTAAATATTGATTTTAATTAATAGATTTCTCCATCAGGTTACTAAAATGATTCTCAAAATGTTTAATCATTATTATTCATTCAATAATAAAGCTATATCTTCTTTCAGCCATTGAATTTCTTTAGCATCCAAACCGTTATAAAATTTGATCGGATTTTCATTCTCTCCTATCTTAGCTACACGAGATCGAATAAAACCATCTTTATCAATCAGAGCAAATAATCCTGAATGTTCAAAACCACCTTCCACATCTTTATTTTCACCGGCATACAACCTAAATCCATCATTTGAAAAGGTATAAATCTTATCTTTATCGCCGGTCATAAAATGCCAGTTTTTTAATGTTGCACCTTTTTCAGTGGCATAGGCTTTTAATACTTCTGGTGTATCATGTATTGGATCAATACTGAATGAAGCTATGCCAAAATTTGGATTACCATAAAATTCATTTTGAATCTTAATCATGTTTGCATTCATTTTCGGACAAATAGTTGGGCAGGAAGTAAAGAAGAATTCTACAACATAAACCTTTTGTTCAAAATTATTATTACTAATATTATTGTTATTCTGATCAGTAAATTCAAAGACAGGAACTTTTTCAAATTTTACCAGATCAGCTTTATTAAATTGACTGAAAATTTTAGGCAAGGCCCAAATTCCAAAAATCAAAATGATAAATGCTATTAGAATGTAGGAGTTTTTTTTCATTGTTAATGATTTTGGCGTTGTTGTTTAGAGTTTCGTGTTATTATTAACATAAAACCTTGAACATTAATCACGAATTAAACTTTTATATTTCTCTTTTATTTTTCTTTAAAGCCAATCTATATTCGGCCATAACAACTTTTACATCATCAACCATTTCCTGATGAATTGTTGCAACAGATTCTGCATTGTAACCATATAACATTCCATCAATGGTTTTTTCATCGTCATTCCTGCCCCGTAAATTCATCTCTCTATCAACAATAAAGGCATATGGAGTATATAACGACTCATTCAATTTGTAAGATGTTTTAAAACTATCAAATATGTTTTTAACCTCATTGTCTGAACCAAAAACAAAAAACCATTTATCAACATTGGTAGTAATACCGAGTTCTTTTTTTAATTGTTTTGCTTTTGCCTCTGAACCAATTGGTAATATAACAACAAATTGAAAATCTTTAAAACCGTAAAAATGTTTATAAATCTTTTCATTCAAATTTAAAGCATTGGTTTTATGCTGCAAAAGGTCATTACCCAAAAAACAAATTATGCTTATTTTTTTTTGCAAAGTAATATTATCATTAGCACTAAAATTTGCAACATCATTTACGTTTGAAGTTACAACAGGAAGTTTGGCAAAATTATTTGTCCCGGTCAATAAAAACAGATAAAAAATTAGTGGTCCAAAGAAAAGGATTGCCAAAACTATTTTATTTTTATAAGGTATTTTATCCATGGATTATCAAACTTAATGAGATCTCTCTTTTCAACGGGTTTAGCTCAATTAATAATTTTTAGTCAGTTTTGAAATTCCTAAAAATTTAGTTTCACAAAGTAAAAGTATAAAAAAAGCGTTTTGATTATTCAAAACGCCTGATTATTAATTTTGAATATTTTAGTTATATGTCCATCTCGTCCATTCACCAAGAATCTGTCCTACAGCTTCTCCTTCGTACAAAACGAAAAAAGATAATACACCAATTAAAAAAACAACAGGCCAAACAATAGCTCTTCTGAACCATGTTTTCTCTTCTTTTAAATGCATAAAATACCAGGAAATACCATAAGCCTTTACCAAGGTTAAAATAAGAAAAATCCAGTTAAGAAGGCTTGTTCCTAAAAGTGGAGTAAGGTGTAAAGCATCAGGTTTTGAAATTCCCAAAAATACTTCAACAATAGTTATTACCGACAAAAATGCAAATACTTTCCATATTAAAGCGGTATGTGATTCTGCGTGTGACATATGTTTTTTTTATATATTATATTAAATAAAAGAAGGTAAATACAAATACCCAAACCAGATCAACAAAGTGCCAATAAAGTGCTACTTTTTCAACCATCTCATAATGACCTCTTCTTTCATAAGTTCCTATTATTACATTAAAAAATATGATGATATTAATCATTATTCCCGAAAATACGTGAAATCCGTGAAATCCTGTAATAAAGAAAAAGAAATCAGCAAATAAGATCTTACCGTATTCATTTTCTTTCAAATTTGCTCCTTGTACCACATGAGTTGCTCTATTGAGCAGATCATTAGCTTCCTCTCTGTTAAGAATTGTTTTATGTTTAGTTTCTAAATTGATCAATTCAGTACGCATGGATATTTCCGGATGTTTTGCAAACCCATCTTTTACTTGTTGCAGGGTTACTGGTGGCAAGGCTGCTTCAGATTGATACCAAATACCATTACTTTTGGTCTGCCTTATTCTTTCAGAATTGTCAGCTGCCGCAAAACTCTCCAGAGTAACCTGATGACCTGATTCATCAACAAATTGAACAATTTTACCATCATTAAGCGCTAATGCTCCATAATTTCCATTAATAAAAGTTTTCCATTCCCAGGCTTGTGAGCCCAAGAAAATCAAACCTCCAATAATAGTTAAGCCCATGTAAACCATGACTTTCCCTTTTTGCATATGTTTACCCGCATCAACCGCAAGTACCATGGTAACCGATGAAAAGATCAATATGAAGGTCATAAATGCCACATAATACATTGGATAATTACCGTGTACAAATGGAATATGGGTAAAAACCTGATCGGCAATAGGCCATGAATCTAAAAATTTAAAGCGAATTAAGCCATAAGCTCCTAAAAAACCAGAAAAAGTAAGGGCATCTGACATGATAAAAAACCACATCATCATTTTACCATAACTTGAACCAAATGGTTGTTTACCTCCACCGCTCCAGGTTCCTCCCTTTTGGGGATCAGCAATAATTGCCTCCATATAAGTAAGATTTTTTTAATTGATCAATTTTTATAATAAAAAATGATTTTAGTCATGTTTTATGATAAAAGGCAAAAATATAAAAATATTTGATAAATAAAATCAATAAGTAAAAAATATACAGTTTAACCGATAAAATAAAAAAATAAGAAAAGATATATCCATAAAGCATCAACAAAATGCCAAAAAATTGAACTTAATTCGAGTCCTAAATAATTTATTGCACTGTACTTATTTCTATAACTTTGATACAGAACTCTAATCAATACCAATATTCCGGCAAAAATATGCGCCAAATGTGCTAGTGTAATCACGTATAAAAACGAAGAAGAAACATTACTTTGTTTGCCCGTAAAATATAAACCAACATCAATTAATTGTTTAAATCCTTGAAATTGAAAATAAACAAATCCTAATCCAAGAGCCAAGGTCACCACCAAAAGTGCGGTTGTTTTCGAATTGGCATTTTGCTGTAAAAATTTCTTTGCAAAATAAAAGGCAATACTGCTTAAAACAATTAATATAGTGCTTATATAGAACGCTTCGGGCAAATCAAAACTTACCCAGTCTTCACGTTTTTTACTCACTACATATGCACTTGTTAAACCGGCAAACATCATGGTCATGCTAATCATGGATATCCACAACATTTGTTTATATGATTTTTCTCTAATTTTTTGTTGCATCATTTTCAATGTAAAAATTTATCAATTACGAATATAAGTTGGATCAAAGTTATATATAAAACACTTGAAAGCATCAATTTTCTGGCTATAATATTGGTTTGTTCTTTATGTAATTTCAATCCGTAAAACAACATTATCACACCCAATATAAAAATAAGGATAGCAGATATAGGTAACAAGTATAAACTTCCGGTAAGATTAAAAACAGGAAATACCGAAACTACCAATAAAAATAAGGTATATATAATAATCAGCTTCGTAGCTTTTTGATTCTTTTCACCAGTAGGCATTAAATTAAAACCTGCTTTTTTATACTCTTCAAACTGTAACCAACCGATGGCCCAAAAGTGGGGAAACTGCCAAAAAAATTGGATCATAAACAACATACCGGCTTCAATACCAAACTGACCTGTTGCGGCAACCCATCCTAGCATAAAAGGAATAGCTCCCGGAATAGCTCCAACAAATACAGATAAAGGAGTAATTGGTTTTAAGGGTGTGTATACACTGGTATATAAAAAAATGGAGATAGCACCAAACAAAGCAGTTTTTGCGTTGATACTATATAATATTAAAACACCTGATATTGTGAGAATTACGGCAATGATCATGGCATTATTGACAGATAATCTCCCGGCAGGAATTGGTCTGTTCTTAGTTCGAGTCATCAAAGCATCCGGTACTCTTTCAATAATTTGATTAAAGGCATTAGAGGCACCAACCATACAATATCCGCCAATGGCCAATAAGCCCAATACTTTATAATCTACAATATCTACAGCTAGTAAATAGCCGGCAATAGATGAAAAGACAACACTTAGTGACAATCCAAACTTTGTAAGTTGTTTAAAATCATCGAATATATTATTGTTTAAAGCAGCTGTTTTCAAGATGTTAATTTTCATTTTTAAAATCGCTGCAAATATATTTATTAAATAAAGATTTGCAACAAAAAAAAATACTTAAATTTTATTCAAAAAAGGCTTTGTGATTTATTAAAATGTATTAAATTTGCCCCCGCAAACGAAAGCTTGCTATGTTCATAAACATACTGCGAAAGTAGCTCAGGGGTAGAGCATCACCTTGCCAAGGTGAGGGTCGCGGGTTCAAATCCCGTCTTTCGCTCTACACTGTAAAAATACCAATGATTATACGCTCGGATGGTGGAATTGGTAGACACGTTTGACTTAAAATCCAATGGACAGTAATGTCCGTGCGGGTTCAAGTCCCGCTCCGAGTACTGGAAATGACCTCAACTCTTTAATTATTAAGATGTTGAGGTTTTTCTTTTTATACTTGACCCAACCGTTGCCCTAACAATTTCATAAAAAAGGTATTTATTCTAGTGTAAGTTTTAGAGGTTCACGCTGTATACATCTCCATTCTCTAGGAGGTTTTGGAGGAGGAAGTCCAGGAATTGTTGGTATGTCATGCCATCCACATATCTGACCAAAAACAATTTTAAACCTATTATAATCTATACGTTTAGCATTAGTGTCTGTAAAATCAAATACAAAAACACCTTTATTACAGTGTTTACATATCTGATTATCAAAATCCGTTTCCTTTTTACAAACGAGGCAATCCCTAGTTTTAATTTGTTTTGATTCCATAATATTAATTTTTTTGACAAGTTAAAACTTAATAAGTTGATCAACAATACCCAAGGTTGGGTATATTTATACAATTCAGCCACAATTAGAGGCTTCAATCACACAAAAATTAAATATCAGAATTTTTCAGATGGCTATAACGGGCGGAGTAAATCTGAATTGGGGGTTTCGTCTTTCAGTTCTTATTTATTCCTTTGTATTTTTACAGGAGTAGAAATATACTGTTTTCAGCCTTGCGTATTGATGGTTTTTGAACTTTTAGAGTTTTTTAATATGATTATACCATTTTGGTATTAGATTGCCTGATTGAGTCTTTTTTATAAAGTTTAAATTTATAACACTAAGTATTTAATGAAAAATATAGTGTATTGGCATAAAGAAGATTCTGCTCTCGACGAAAAGTGGTGTAGGGGTGTTAAAAAAGGTAATACATTAATTAATTTATAACCTTCATCTAACCAAACCATTTACTACCCCTCAGTAAGTGGTTTTTTAATTGACGTAAATCATTGAAAACGTTGATTAGTGTCATTTTATTTAGAGATCCAATTGATTAATTTCAGGCAAATCTTTAAAACCAAATTAATATGAAAACACTTTTAAAAATTTTCTTTCTAATGGTTGTCGTTGGTCTTGTTACAGGATGTGACAGATCTGATGACCTTGAATTTGACAATGCTACATCGTCTATAAACGATTTAGAAAAAAACATTACGATGGGATTTAACCTTGTATTTACTGGTGAATATCTGTTTCAAGGACCTGCTGCTCAATGCGGTGATTACCCTCCATTTATTCGTATACTAAATGTAGGAGAAGGTAATGGTACTCATTTTGGAAAAGTTATATCTTATTTCGACTTTTGTGTCGATGTGACTGATAGTTCTTACCCAAATGCTTTCGAGGAGGCTTATTTTGAAGATGAAAACGGTGATAAATTATATGTTTATGTAGAAGGTTTTGTTTATCCTGGTAGATTACCTGGTATGCCATCATTTGCCCTTTCATATTTCAAAGATCCTTTTGTAATCACTGGAGGAACAGGACGCTTTGAGGGTGCAACTGGAAGTGGCGAAACAAATGATTATAATTTTTTCGATAAAAAAGATCTTGATATAGATGGAGATCCAATTGTCCATACTCAGCACCATTGGACAGGAACAATCACTCTAAAGAAATAAGATTTAAAATTATACCCCACTAATTAATTTTAGTGGGGTTTTTCTCAAACCACAAATACATATTATCTAACATCCTTATTGTTTACTTCTATTTTCGACGGGTTTCTAATCTATAATTACATGATATAGGCTATCACTAAAAATAATATAATAACACCTCCAAGACCCAATACTTGTCCATTCACTTTAGTTTGAATACCTCCATCAGTAGGTTCTCTAAGAGCTTTGTAAATAAACCAAATTGACAATGGAATAAGAAGAATCATGTCCAAAATTTCAATCAACATAAGTATATCTATCATATTACAAAGCTAAAAAGCTCGTTGGGAAAATTTCAGGATTCGGATCAATGTCGATTTCTTG
>PVMK01116960.1_pt1 | contig 52778 bp, 50 predicted proteins | sample 1853481 | NCBI WGS metagenome assembly PVMK01 (sample SAMN08533507, study PRJNA380276) | Marine sediment metagenome, whole genome shotgun sequencing project.
AGAAAGGTCTGGCGTTCTTCCGGGATCTGGGACATGATCGCCCGCACCTGGGGCATGAAGCCCATGTCAGCCATCTGGTCCGCTTCGTCAATCGTGACGATCTTGATGTCACTCGGGAGAAGGGATCTCCGCTCCATCAGGTCGAGGAGCCGCGCTGGCGTGGCGATCACGATCGCAGCTCCTTTGTCGAGCGCATCGGTCTGTGGTCCCATTGGGGCGCCACCGTACACCGACACCGCCACGAGTCCCCGCAGAGCGAGAAGTGGCGTAAGTGCTTTGGTTACCTGTACCGCGAGCTCGCGGGTCGGGACGAGCACCAGACCCTGGGGTCGTTTCGGTCGTCCCTTGGTGACATGCATGATCATTGGCAGGCCGAAGGCGAGCGTCTTGCCCGATCCCGTCTCCGCCTTGCCTGTGATGTCCCTGCCAGCAATGGCGTCCTCCATCGTCATTTCCTGGATGGGGAACGGTGACGTGATGCCCTGGCTATCGAGTTCTTCGACGAGATCCGCGTCTATGCCGAGCTCCGCGAATGTCGTCGCGTTCTGAGTGGTTTGTTCTGTAGTCATTTCTTGGGGCGAGGTAGAGGAGGTGTGCCCTGAGGATGAAGGTAGCTGTTCGGGGCCGATAGTCCTTGTGTTTACTCGACCAGGAAATCCGGTACTGGCTACGTCCGTTGGTGGTTCGCGGCGATTGCGTCGGAAAGGTACCGACTCAAACCTTCTCCTGACTTGTCGATGTTCTCTTTGAAGCGTGGATCGGTCACGTACATCTGGCCGATCCCGGAATGGACGTCAGACGCGCATGGGAAGAACCACTTCGTGATATGGGCCCTGTGGCGTTCGGCGAGATCCATGGCCTCGAGACTGTCAGCAGCAGTGCCAGCGGCCATGAGGTCGAGCAATGAAGTGTTGATGGCATCCGCCTCTGCCGTGAGCTGGAGCCAATCTTGCTTCGAGTACTTAGCGACCCGACGATTCGATTCCGTATGAGCTTCGGTGTCGCCCCACCGGTCCTCGGCCTCGGCTTCGTGTTCGGTGGGGTCGAAGCCACCGAACACCTCAAACATCTCTTCCACCGCCATACTGGTTCCTTCCCTATCCGTTTCGATCGTTCTGTCTATGACCTCGACCATGGCCACGAGCCTGCGCGACTTCTCGAGGAGAGATTCGCGCTGCCTTTCGAGTGCCTCCGTTCTGTCGTAGCCAGGGTCCTGGATAGTCCGGGCAATCTCGCCAAGACCAAAACCGAGCTCGCGGAAGAAGAGCACCTCCTGGAGTCGCTCCATCTCCTCGTGTCCATAGAGGCGGTATCCGGCATCAGTATGCTCGCGTGGCGAAACGAGGCCGATCTTGTCGTAGTGGTGCAGCGTACGAACCGTCACACCAGCGAGGCGTGCAGCCGATCCAATGGTCAAAGCAGTTTCTGGTTCCATGGAGGCACCGTGCACCCTGACGTTACGTCAGTGTCAAGAGCTGATATCACTCTCTGCACTTTCATGTCTGCGGAGTATCTCGATTGCTGCCAACAGAACCACAGCGTTGACGACCAGTAGCGGCGGCAGGATCGAGAGGCCTTGAAGACCAACCGCGAAGCCCATGAGGCCGGGAAGTAGGGCACCGCCAACGTTGGCGGCAGCAATCTCGAATCCCACGACCGTTGCGGTGAGGGCTGCTCCGAAGCGTCGTGGTGTCAGGAGCATCTCGAGGGGGAATACAGGACCGTGGGCGAACCCTGCGAAGATCAGCGATACGGCTCCGATCCATGATTCCGGACTCCACCACAGCACCATGAACGCAGCAGCAGTAGAACCGGCTGACCATCGCAGCACTGCGTCTGGTCGGAAGCGTTCACCGATTGCACCGAGCAAGAGGCGAGATGCGGTGAAGCCGGCCCAATAGGCAGCAACGACCAGGCCACCGGCCCCATCGGAGATTCCGAGCTCCTCTGTGAGGTAGGTGAAGGCCCATGCTCCTGCACCGGCACCAACCCCCGCGTAGACGAAGAACACAACGAGCGACCAAATCAGGATCGGTGATCGCAGCAAACCCGTTCGATGGCCGCTCTGGCTCGGCTCCGAGTGAGTCTCCAGGTCGCGAGCGAACTTCCAAAGACCAGCAACGTACAACGCTTGACCTAGCGCGAGAAGTGCGAAAGCGACGCGCCATGAGAATCCCACCTGTAGCAGCACTGTCACGAGCAAGGGTCCCGCGATTGCTCCGATCCCGAAGACTCCGTGGATCAACCCCATCGCTCGTGCGCCATGCCGGATAGCGACGTAGGTGTTGGTAGTGGCATCGATCAGCCCGCCACCGACTCCAAGCAAACCTGTGGCGAGTAGGAAGAATGGCCACGTTGCCGAGGCCGAAAGGACTGCCAGCGCGATCATTCCTGTGATTGCGGCCGCGATGAGGAGTGGGCCGATTCCTCTGTTTGCGGAGAGCCGTCCACTGAGGAACGACGACACTGTATACCCTCCGCCGAACAGCAACGTTACGTATCCAAGTTCTGCAAGCGACCGATCAAACGACTCTGCAACCGATGGCCAGGTAACGCCGGGCACCGTCACGGCCATGCCAAGAAGGATGAACCCGAAGGCGAGGACGAAGAAAACGCGGTTGCGGCTATTCACCGGTTGATTCTACTTCTGGGAGAACGGTCGCAGACTGCGATCCACAACACATGTGGATCGCCTCAGAATTACGCAGATCTGATTCTTTCAGAGGCCAAGTCCTGACGGTGCCCCAGCGCTAAGTTCAACCGTGCGCGAGCCGCCCGTGGCGACGTCCAAGCGCATAGGTTGCTACGGCAAGGACGACTGCTCCGGATGCTGCGGTGGTTCGCTTGACAACTTTCTTGCGTGTCCGGGAGAACTCGACGATCGGCCAACCCCTGTGGTAGGCGATTGCCTCCAATGCTCGGTCAGGGTTCACCGCAACAGGGTGCCCGACGATCTCGAGCATGGGGAGATCACCGGCCGAATCGGTGTATGCGTAGGAACGCGCAAGGTCGTAACCCTCTGCCTCGGCGACAGCGATGATCGCTTCGGCCTTGCCCTCTCCGTAGCAGAACGGCGCGGCCAGCTCGCCCGTGTACACCCCATCAGCTATCTCGGACACCGTCCCTATGCCTCCCGTCATCTCCATTGCATCTGCGAACCGGCCAACGATCTCGACCGGTGATGCGGAGACGATGTACGTGGACCTGCCGGCGTCGGCGTGGAGGTCGATCAGGCCGCGGGCCTCCCTCCGGACGTCGTGGAGGAGTTTCGGTATCACCTCGTCCGCCACGTCGGTGAACGCTGCCACGTCGACTCCCTCGATCGCCTCGAGGATTCGAGCCTTGACGGCCTCGGTCTTGTCGTCGGATGCTCCGGAAAATTTGAATGTCACCGCCGATGCCGCATCCTTGAGTAACTGAGCTGTGGGAACCATCCCAGCGCGGTACGCGACCCACCCAAATGTGAACACCGATGAACCACTGATGATCGTGCGATCGAGATCGAAGAACGCCGCGGCCTTGGCTTCAGTCATGATGCCGCGCCAATGTGCGTGTCATCAACGGCAAAAAGGAGTTCGGACCCTCCGGTCGCGGCCGAGAGCAGTCCATCGACCTTTGGCAGGAGGTTGACAGCGTAGAACCGGGCTGTTGCGACCTTCGAGGCCATCCACGCGTCCTCATCGTTCGTGGGGAGTGCAACAAGTGCCTGACGGGCGAGGTAGTAGCCGCCGGCGAGAGTTCCGAGCATCTCCTGGTACGGCGTTGCACCTGCCATGCGATCTTCAACATCCTCGGACGAATTCAGATAGTCGGTGGCTGTGCGCACCGTCGCGACCGCACTCGCGAGATGTTCTCTGAGATCGCGCAGGTCATCGCCGGCATCGGCGAGTTGTTTGTCGAGGGCTTCGATCTCAGTGAGATAGCGATCGATGACCGATCCGTCGCCCATTGGCAGTTTCCTCAGGACGAGGTCAAGCGCCTGGATGCCGTTGGTTCCTTCATAGATGGGGGTGATACGTGCATCGCGATAGAACTGGGGAGCGCCAGATTCCTCGATGAAACCGGCGCCACCGAGCACCTGGATCCCGATCGATGCCACTTCGACCCCGCGATCGGTACACCACGACTTGGCAATCGGTGTCAACAGTGCAAGACGTTCGCCGCTCTCTGTCCTCGAATCTTCGTCCTCTGCTCGGTGCATGCGATCCTCCGCCGCCACGGCGTCGTACAAGAGGCAACGCATTGCTTCTGTGTATGCCTTCATCGTCATCAGCATCCGTCTCACGTCGGCATGATCGATGATCGGAGCTGGCTCGTGCGACCCGAGTGTCCGTCCCTGGATGCGATCCTTCGCGTACTCTGCAGCATGCTGGTATGCACGTTCGGCAACTGAGAGACCCTCAAGACCAACCTCGAGCCTTGCCTGATTCATCATCGTGAACATGTACCGCATTCCTTGGTTCTCCTCCCCAACCAGGAAGCCCCTCGCCTTGTCGAATGACAACACGCACGTTGGGCTCGCGTGGATACCGAGTTTGTGTTCGATGGAGACTGTCTCGACGGAGTTGCGTTCCCCCGGTGAGCCGTCGTTGTTGAGGATGAACTTGGGGACGATGAACAGAGAGATGCCTTTCGTACCTACCGGAGCGTCTGGTGTTCGCGCGAGTACCAGATGGATGATGTTGTCCGTGAGGTCGTGGTCGCCCCACGTGATGAAGATCTTCGTTCCGCTGATCTCGTAGCTGCCATCGTCGAGTGGGACGGCCTTCGTTCTCACTGCACCCACATCGGAACCGGCTTCAGGCTCGGTGAGTACCATCGTTCCTGTCCACTCGCTCGAGATCAGCTTTGCGAGGTACAGTTCGCGCAGTTCGTCACCGCCGTGGTGGGTCAGGAGCGCGATACCGCTCCCCGTGAGCATCGGATTGAGCGAGAATGCAAGATTGGCGGAGGTCATCATCTCCGAAATGGTCATCCCGATCGTCTTCGGGAAACCGTGACCGCCATACTCGGGTGATCCCGTGACGGCTGTCCAGCCGGCATCCACGAGCTTGCCCCAGACCGGCTTGAACTCCTCAGGCGTGACAACGCCACCATCGACAAGGACGGCTCCCACCTGGTCACCGATCTCATTCGTCGGAGCAAACACCTCCGAGAAGAATCGTGCAGCTTCCTCGAGTACGCCCTCGATCATGTCCGGGTCGACATGATCGAAGTCCCGCAGCGCAACAATCGACTCGACGTCCGCAATCGTGTCGAGGGCGAAGGCGATGTCTCGAACGGGGGGTGTATAGCGTGGCATACCGAGAAGGGTAGACGGTGGACCGGGGAGAGTAGCCAGTGGCCAGCGGGGCATTGCTGGGATGGGGTTCAGTAAAGGGGGCACGCATCTAACGTCTACGGTCTACTGTCTACGCCCAATGGAGTCTCTCATGCGCTCTCGCAACATCCTCATTCTTGCCCTCGCGCTGGGGATTCTTGCTGCGGCATGCAGCGATGATGTTGACGCGACAAGCGAGACAGCTCCTACCAGCCAAGCGGAAGGGTTCATCGTGCAGGATGGCGATCTTGTTGAGGTGCACTACATCGGAACCCTCGATGACGGATCCGAGTTCGACTCATCACGGTCGCCAGATCGCGGCCCGCTCTCATTCACCGTGGGGACGGGTCAGGTCATAGCCGGGTTCGACGACGCCGTTCGTGAAGGGAAGGTCGGCGACGTCCGCACTGTGCACATCGAACCGGCCAACGCATACGGGGAGTGGAGCGAGGACAATGTTGCCGAATTTCCCCTTGACCCCGAGCAGGGCGACATCAAGGCTGGTGACCAGGTGATGCTCACGAATGGCCAGCAAGCAGTCGTGCTCGAGGTGACTGACCAGATCGTGAGAATCGATGCCAACCATTCATTGGCAGGCAAGGCGCTCACATTCGAGATAGAGATCCTTGCTGTTACCCGCCCGTAGCGGTCAGGGCGCCCTCCCAGATCGCTTGGAACGTCTCTGAGGTTCGGGCGAGTTCGCTCGCCTTCCCAACGGCTACCACGCGACCGCGGTCCATCACGATCACCCGGTCGGCTCGTGAGAGAGCTGCATGTCGATGCGACACCACGAGCGCGGCAACATCCGATCTCGCCTCGAACAGACGCTGCCAGAGCAGTTGCTCCGTCTCGACGTCGAGAGAGGACGAGACGTCGTCAAGGACCAGCAACTGGGGCGTGCGCGCAAACATGCGGGCGGCCGCCGATCGCTGTATCTGGCCGCCCGATAACCGGACGCCTCGAGGTCCGATCAGCGTTCCGAGGCCCTCGGGCATCTTCTCGATGTCGGTACGCATCGTCGCAATGTGAAGGGACTCGTCCAATTGTCCCTCGTCCATGTGTGCGCCGAGTACGAGATTGTCCTCGAGGGACATCGAGAACAGCCTCGGCACCTGGGGCGTGTATGCCACACGCGGCGGAACGAGGAACTGCGACGGATTGTCAACGTCCTCACCGTTCCAGGTAATTGTGCCGTGTTCAGCGGGTAGGAGTCCAAGGATGGTTCGGATCAGCGTCGTCTTCCCCGACCCGATTCGACCGGTGATGACAACGAACTCGCCGTTGGAAATGGTGATATCAATGTCATCGATCCCATTCGTCGAGTCGCCGTAGTGGTAACTGAGCATATTGGTTGAGAGCGCCTCGAATGGTGGCGGCACATCAAGAGCCTCGGGATCTCGATGGACAACACCGTCAATACCGAGTTCGGTGTCCTGAATGATGCGGTCCCATGGTTCACCGGAGAGAGCGGCTGTGAGCCTCTCAGCGCTGACACGACCCTGCTTCGCCCGCGCAATGAACACGCCGTAGAAGTATGACGTCTCGCTCACATGATGGAGAAGAAACACGAAGAGCGCGAACTCTCCCAGGGAGATACCAGCGCTACCGGTAGTTGCAAGTCGTCCCGCCGCGAGCAGCAGAATGAGTCCGGTTCCGATGTTCACCGTGTTACGGAACACGGCCTCGATCACGGCCATGAGAGTTCGGTCCCTGACCATCATCGATCTCCGAGTCTCGTTCATCTCGGCGAATCTCGCCAGCATGTCCGATTCCGCACCAGCGACCTTCACCGACTGTGCCGCGGCAAATGTCTCTCCGAGGAATCCGGTAATCGCCTCCGTCGCGTCCCGCGCCTGCTTTCGGTACCGCCTGACCAGCCCCCCGGTTCTGTTCGATACGATGCCAACGATGACGATGGGAAGGGCGATCACAACGGTGATCAACGGGTCGATCGTCCACAGGATGAACAGGGAGATGGACCCTCCGACGAGCGCACCGATGAAATCGACGAAGAGATCGAATGGCTCGACCACATGCTCGATGTCGTCGCGGAACCGGCTCACTATTTCACCTGGTGCCTCATCCAGACCTTCAGCTCCTGGCAACTCATAGATTCTGATCAGGAGGTTCCTGCGCATGGTGGCCGATGCGCGAAAGAGCAGAGATGCATGGTTGCGCATGGCGAGGAAGATGAATACTGCCCTCACCAGCGCGTAGACGAGCATGGCCGTCACCACGAACGTCAACGTGGAGACGGTCATGTCGTCGGCGAGCGCGTCAAAGTACACGGCTGAGATCAACCCAACGAGAATCGGAAGTGTCCAGACGGATACCCATAGGAACAACGCCGCGGCGTACCGAACTGGTTGCCTGCGGATCATTGCGAATAGGATCCGATGAAACGACGGTGTTGCTTGATGCGTCATGCGAGTGCCTCTTCCATCCCTGCCGCTAGCAGCTGTGAGAACCTCGATTTCGGGTTCTTCTGCAGCGATCGTCGTTCGCCGGATTCGATGACTCGGCCGTTGTCCAGGATGATGATGTCATCCGCCCGCGCAACAGTGTCGAGTCGGTGGGCGATCAATATCGCTGTCCTTCCCTCGAGCAGATGGTCGACGGCCCTTTCGATCAGCGCTTCAGTGGCTGGGTCCAAACGGGAGGAAGCTTCATCAAGCACCACAACACCAGGATTGCGGAGGAAGACGCGAGTGAACGCGAGCAGCTGGGCCTGGCCGGCGGAGAGCCCACCGCTTCCTGACTGAAGCATCGTGTCGAGCCCTTCCGGGAGCGAAGCAAGCCACTCATCGAGCTCGAGCCTGTGGATCACATCGAGGAGCGTTGCGTCGCTCACCGTGCTGTCGAAGAAGGTCAGGTTGTCGCGGATCGTGGCCCTGAACAGCTGAACGTCCTGCGTGACCATCGCGACCTTCCGCCGCAGGTCGGCCATGTCAATGTTCCACGTTGCGAGATCTCCGACACGCACTTCTCCCCGCTGGGGCTCATAGAGATGCGTTGCGAGCCGAGCGATCGTCGACTTGCCTGAGCCCGTGCGTCCGAGTAATCCGACGACCCGACCTGGCGCGATGTCAAACGACACATCGTCAAGGACAACCTCGTCACCCGCCTCATCGTCGTATGCGAACGTCACATGGTCGAATCGAAGACGGAGCGGCCCATTGCGAAGGTGACCGTCGGCACGCTGGGAGAGAGCAGACTCGAGGGCGAACAGCGACTCGACACGGTCGATCGATGCGCCTGCCTTCTGTAGATCGATGAGCTCCTCCCTGATCTGCTCGATCGGGTTGTTCGCCATTTCGACATACTGGAACACGAGATACACGGAACCGAGAGTCAGAGTTCCGATGCCGAATAGCCACGCTCCTGCGACATATACGACAGTGATGGAAAGGAAGTAGAGCACCATCGATGCAATCCACATCATTGCCCAGCCGGTCCATCCTCTGACAATTCGCGGCAGCCATTCGCGCTGGATCGAATCGAATCGCGACAACATGAAGTCTGTCGCACCGCTGGACTCGATGTCCTCGGTTCCATCCACCTGTTCGCCGATGAACCCGTACATCACTGCGCTCGATGCTCGAATGTCGCGATGCCATGGCACCGTGACTCCGTGAAGCCTGAAGAGACCGAGGAATGTGAGAGAGGTCAGGACCGTGATGACGAGACCGACGATCCATGACTCGACCCAGATGAGAACGAGGATTCCAACGAGCAGAACACCGTTCCCGATCACTTTGATCATCATGGATGAGAAGAAGTTGGACAACGCAGTGACATCTCCATCGATTCGCTCGATGAGCTCGCCCGGGCTGGTGCTCTTGTGGAACCCCATGTCGAGGTGGAGCACATGGTCGGTCAGGTCGGTTCGGAGCTGGTTCGTTGCTGACCATCCGATTTGCTCGGCGAGAAACGTCGCCCAGACGACGAGAATCTGATGCACCACTGCAACGGCCATGAAGGTAACGGCGATCGGAATGAGATCTGACGCAGGTTTCCCCCCGGTGGCACCGTCGATGAACTGCTTGATCAACTGAGGATTGACGAGCTGAAGGGAAATCGCGACGATCATGACGCCAGCAAGCAGCATCGCTTTCGGGCGGTGCGGTCTGAGGTATCCGGAGAAAAGTCTGAAATATGCTCGTACGGGGATCATCTGGTGTCCTTGGAAGTCGAGGAGTCAAGACAGGGCGTTACGGCGAACCGTCACTTGCAGCGGGTCTCGACGGGTTTGGGAGAGGCTGGTGTTACAGCGTTTCCGGGCGCGCGAGAGCCGGTGATGATGGTTGCGGCGAAGACTGCCTTCTCATCGACCCTCCTTGATCGCTAGCCCGGTCCCCAAGAACCAGAGGATCACATGGTCGCCCACGGCGAGGCCGATGTCAAGCGCATCTGCTGCCAGCGCTCGGCATCAGGAGAGAAGGTGAACGACGAGGAGTGAGCCGAGCATCGCGACCGAGTTGGTGCCGATGTGGGCAAGAACTGAGGCATACGTGCTGTTCGCAAAGAGTCGAAGCCAGAGGAACCCGAGTCCTGCAACTGCTGTGCCGGCGATTGAGCCGACCACGACGACCGTGATTCCAATCACACCGGTGAAGATATCCCCACCGGGGTTGGTTTCGAGAGTCTGAAGTGTGGGGAGCACGTGCCAGAGTCCAAACAGAAGCGACGTCACGACGCCAGCGACGAGCGGAGACCTTCGCCGAGCGAGCATTCCAAAGACGATACCTCTGAAGAGAACCTCTTCGTATAGGGCCGTGGCAAAGGGGATGCGGACAAAGGCTTGGAAGAGAACCCAGGCGACCGAGTTGTCGATGATTCGCTCGTCACGAAATAGTTCGCGGGTTGCGGGTATGGCAATCGCGATCGCCATCCCAACGGCGATGACCCCAACAACCGCACCTCCGACCACCACACCGCGTTTGGCTCGATCGGGGCGGAGGCCCATCGATGTCCAGGTGGTTCCCGCACGTCGCGCGATGAGGATCGCGACCGCGAGTACGCCCAGATTGAAGGGGATGTCCCATGACGCGTCGAGTACCTCGTTGGCGATGATGTTCGCATATCCAGCCAGAGCGAGGATGGCAATCAGGTGGAAGACGTGTGCCTCGTGAGGCCGTGGCGGCCTCTTGAGCCAGTTGGACGGACGCCACATCTGATCCCACTCAGCAAGGGTCCACGACCACGCCTGTTCTCTTCCTGTTGATCTGAGATCATCGCCCATGGGGGTAGACGGTAGACGGACTTCACATGAAACCGACAGACACCTCCGAGGCATTCCCTCCGCGGTTTACGGTCCACCGCCGACCGTCTACTCTTGCCCCATGCCAATTCTGCATGGGTTCAAACAGAAGGTTCTTGATCTCGGCAGAGGCGAAGCCAAGACGAAGGCTCGTCCTCTGACCGAGGGCGACGAGACGCTTGATCGGTCCGCGGCCGGATTGGACAGGCGAGACTCGGAAAGATCGGTTCTGTTCTGGCTTCTCTCTGACAGGGCCCTCTTCTATGTCGTCGGTGACGACGCCGAGGACCACACCTACCGCATCCCCTACGAGGCCCTGAGCGATGTGAGCCTCGACTACGACGAGAACGAGGAGTTCCTGCCGTGGTATATGCGGATCTCGATTTTGTCCGAGGGAGCGGGTGCCATCACTCGCCTCGAACCTGGAGCAATCCCAGGCCAGCCACTCGGTGTACTGCCGCCCGTGGCTATTGACGGTGCGGAGAGAGCGCGTTTGGCGCGTGGGGAGATCGTTCCCCTCTCGGGATTCGGAACCTGCCCGAAGCGGTTCAGGAGTGCTCTCGAGCGGCGGATGGAGCTTGCCCGCGTCCCACTCTCGATTACAGGCGCAGAATCAGCCGATCGCAGAAGCCGCGCCGCGAGGCGGAAGGTCGCGAAGAGCTAACATTATTCGAGCACCTCGATGTCATGACCACCGCAGGTCCGACAGCGCATGTGGACGGTGTCCGTTGTCTTGTCTAGCTGCATTCTGGTGCCGCACTCCTTGCAGAAGTTCGCGCTGCGGTAGTGGGTGGTTCCACATGCAGGACAATCCGACCAGTCGGTCGTTCCTGCATCTATGCCTTCCTCGTCCTCAACGGTTTCCTCATCGATGGAGGGCGGGGGCGTGTAGGACCAGAACGAATCCTCATCGTCGACCGCATCGGGGGCGAAGGGAGGGTCTGCCTGGGTGGCGGGGGAGATGGCTCTGGCGTGGGTGGTCTCTGGGATGGCGCTTCCATGAGCATCGAGTGTGAACAGCGCGATGCCTTGTGTTTCAGCAATGGACAGTGCACCTGGTGAGAACCCTGAGGGCGAGAAGAGAAGCAGCTTCTTTCCTGCGTCAGCGGCGCGGAGCAATGCTAGGACGGATGACTGTTCGACGGGTCCTTCGCTCGACCTCACTCGCACGAATGCGCTCTCGGTGTGCAACTCGACGGACCCATGCGCGGGTTCTGAGATATCGATCGGGCGGGTCACCGGCATGGTCGAGCCACAGGTAGGTTGCTTGATATGCCTGATCGAGCGTGAGCTGGCTGCTGTGTGAAATCCCCATGCCGAGGTAACTCTAGTGCCCTATCCAGTAACGTTCGGGTTGCCTGACCCCACTATGGGGCTACACCGTTCGTTCGAAGGCGGTCGAATGATGCCAGTCGGCGAGGAGCGTGCGCAGGGCGGCGACGAATGCAAGCGGCTGGTCGAGCATCAGATGATGATGCGCCTCTGGGAATCTCGATCACCGGCGAGACGCGACCCATCAGGTCGTACATGTACTTGGCTGTGTCGGGAGGAACGACGACTGATTGTTCCCCTGTGAAGAGTGCTACCCGACAACCGACCGAATTCAGCTGGTCCCGCAGAGCGACGAGTGTCCCGTCGAAGATGTTCGGATCGAATTTCCATGTCCATCCGGCGGGGGTCTCGCGTACAGATGTGCCAGCTATGTAGTCGATGATGTAATCGTTCTCACTCGGCTGGCGAGGTACAAGCGCGAAGTGTGAGACGGCTTGTTCCTTGGTGTCGTACACGCCCGGTGTCTTGAAGGCATGGCCTGAGCGGCCCTCCTCGGATTCAGGGGATGGTCGTCTCACTGGTGCATCGACGATTACCGCACCAGCAAGTTTGTCGCCGAACGTGGCAGCCGTTTGGATCGTGACCATTCCTCCGAGGCTGTGTCCAACTACGACAGGAGGGCCAGGAAAACCGGCATCGTCTGAAACAGCCATGACTTCCCTCGCCCACATGTCATGGGAGTAGTTGTCCCTACGTCCTGAATCACCCATTCCGGAGAGATGCAGGGCAACGGCGTGCCACTCGCTCGTGAACAGCGGGGCGATGAACGACCACCAGTGCGCGTGAGCAGCACCCCCGTGGACGAATACGAGACCTGGCTTGCTCTTGTCGCCCCAAGAGAGATATCGGACAACCGTGCCATCAACGACGACTTCTCGCTCCTCTGGTTTCTCGGCCAACGCTGCATCGAACCATGCCGGCGGTTGGCTACTCACCAGTGCGAACTTCCTCCGAGAGAAGGAACCAACGAAGATCCTCAAATGATGCGGTGGCCTCCACAGGCGGCTGAGACGGGCCCGTGGTTGGATCAATCGAATCAAAGAGCGCCCGTGCGTTGTGCAGGTAGTCCGCGAGTTCCGATTCCGGTGCATGAGCCGGGTGCTCGCGGAATTGGAGCGATCCGTCCTCGTAGCTGATATCGAAGAGCGAGAACGGAGCATTGCCTTCGCCGTCGACATGGATCCACTCGGCTGTCGTCACGTCAAATCGATACCAAGGAAGTAACTTCCAACCGTGGCTGGCGACCAGGTTCACGGCTGCAGTGATGAATGCGAACACCGTCTCGGAGATGAAGTAGTTGAAGTTGACGCGAACCCAGCCGGGTTTGATGCCTTCGCATCCGAGTCCGACCTCGTGGCTTATCTCGGCAGAGTGCTCGTCATCGATTCCCAGGAGGGCATGCCCGTATGGGCCAGCGCATGAGCACCCTCCTCTTGACTGGATTCCGAAAAGATCGTTGAGCACGGCGACCACGAAGTTGTGATGGAGATACTGTCCACCGTGTTTCACCACGAACGAGACGATCGACAGCCTATCTGCATCGGGATTGCCGAGGATCTCAAGCGATGGGTTGGCTGACCAGGAGTCGATTGCTCGTCCGATGAACCCCTCCTCGAGTTCCCTTATCCGTTCCGGTCCCACAGCCTCTTTGAGCTGGAACACAAGGCCCGCCCTGATGGAACCGACGATTGCAGGTGTTCCACCCTCCTCCCTGTGCTCGACGTCGGCGAGGTACTCGTGGGAGTCGAGTCTGACGAACGACACGGTTCCTCCGCCGGGAACCGTAGGAACTGCGTTCTTGAACAGTTCTCTTCGCGCTACAAGCAATCCTGGTGTTTGTGGCCCGCCGATGAGCTTGTGCGTGGAGATGAACACGGCATCCTTGTAGGCCTCAGGGGTATCGCTGGGTTCCACGTCCATCGAGACATAGGGAGCGGCTGCCGCAAAATCCCAGAACGACAAGGCTCCATAGCGGTGCAGTAGCGTCGCTATGCCCCTGGTGTCGGAGAGTATCCCCGTGACGTTCGAGGCTGCGGAGAATGATCCGATCTTGAGCGGTCGCTCCTCGTATCGCTGTAGTTCAGTTTCGAGCTGGGCCTGATCGATATGCCCGTCGGAGTCCTCGCCGATCTTCACAACATCAGCTATCGACTCGCGCCAGGGCAACTCGTTCGAATGATGCTCGAACGGACCGATGAAGACAACGGGCCGTTCGTCTGGCGGAATCGCGTCGGTGAGGTGATACCGGGACTCCAGTGTGTCTGGTACGGAGAGACCCAGCACGCGGATCATCTGGTCGATGGCGCCGGTGCATCCGTTGCCAGCGAAGATGATCGCGTATTCATCTGAAGTGTTGAGACACCGACCGATGATCTCCCTTGCATCTGCACGGAACTTGGAAGTTTGGCGCCCTGTTCCAGAGGCCTCGGTGTGTGTGTTGGCGTACAGGGGAAGAACCACCTGGCGGATGTACTCCTCGATGAAGCTCAATGACCGACCTGAGGCCGTGTAATCGGCATACGTCACACGCCGAGGTCCGAACGGTCCTGGCACGACGTTGTCGGCCCCGATTACCGATGCTCGTACGGTCTCGATGATGTCCATGGGCCAAGCGTACCTTGTACAGGTGTGGTTTTCGCTTCGCACCATGTCTCGTCGGCGAACATCGGCTACGCTTCGGCCTGACGGTTGATTCTGGAGGTTCTTGGATGGTCTGGGTAGCAGGCGCTGGCTCTTTGATCCTTGTAGTTGTGACGGTGGCCGGTCTCTTTGATGTGTTCCGGTACCGGGACCACATCGGGACATCTCAGCTCGTGGCATGGATGATCTTCATTGTGGTTGTCCCTATTGTCGGTCTCCTCTCATACGTGCTTTGGAGAATCTCGCGCAGTGACACCATGGACGAGTCGATCGACTTCCAGGAAGAGCATCCGGTCGAGGACGAGCGACGTCCGCCAATTCAGCAGGGCTGACCGAGCGGCCTCGTAACCGCCTTCAGAGCGCGATTGCGCCTTCACTGATCAACAGATCTCTCTTCATCTCGGGCCCAAAGGCGTAGTTCCCAATGGAGCCGTCGGACTTCACCACTCTGTGACAGGGGATGAGGAGTGGGATCGGGTTCTTGGCCAGAGCTGTGCCGACGGCCCTCGTTGCGCCCGGCTTGTTGAGTTCGTCTGCGATCCAGCCATAGGGACGGACTGCACCAACCGGAATGGTCGCACAGGCTTCAAGGACCGACTGTTGGAAGACGGACAGACCGCGGAGATCGAACCTGAGTCCCTCCTGTACGCCGCTCTCAAGGGCATCGCCGATCTCGGATTCCAGAGACCTTGGCAGTGACGACGCCTTGTAGGACACGCGTCGATGGTGGTCAATGAAGATCTCAACGGTCGGCGACGCAAAGGCAGGTGAGAGACCTGTGATCCCGATGCGGCTCCATGCAACCCACAGCGGTCCGAAACGACTGTCGACGATTGAGACCAGGTCGCCTGCTCCCGCTTCGATCACGGTTGATCTCTCGAGATCGCCAGGTGGTTGCTCGATCAGTTCCGCAAGTTGGTCCTCTACGTTGGTCACAGCAATTCCTCTCGTTGCACGGCCTCTCGTAATCGTTCGAGGCCTCTGGAGATATCGGTTTTGACGGTTCCTTCGGGCCGACCAGTCGCTGCGGAGATATCAGCGATCGGCAGGTCAACCACGTACCGGAGCACGACGGCGTTTCGTTGGGCCTCTGAGAGCCCGGAAAGCCTCCGGTTCCATGAATCAGAATCGATCGGTGGGGGATCGGAGGTGAACATGGACGACTCGGTGAGCCCTGATATTTCTCTTTTTGGTCGCGAGGCTCTGTTCCGACAGAGGTTCAGAGCGATCGTCCAGAGCCAACCTGAGAGACGCAGGTCGCTGATCGTTGCGTCGTCGTACCCGCCGAGGGCCTTGTAGGCACGCAGGAATGTGTCCTGTGCGACCTCCTCCGCCTCCTCGTGACGATGCGTCAACCTACGGGCCCCCGAGTAGATCCCGGGCTGATATCGGCGAACAAGCATTGTGAACCCGAGATCACGATCCGAGATCAGTGTGTGCAGGATTTCACCGTCGTCTGATGCATCACGCGCCTTCATACCCTATAGAACCATTCAGGCGTCTGATCGGTTGCACTCAATCGAGAATCTCAGACAGGAGATCGCGAACTCGGCGGTCGATATCGTCCCTGATCTCGCGGACTACCGCCAGATCCTTGCCGGCGGGATCCGGGAGATCCCAGTCCAGATAGCGCTTTCCCGGGAATACGGGGCACGCATCGCCACATCCCATCGTGATGACGACATCTGAGTCCCTTACCTCGTCGGCTGTCAACACTTTTGGAGATCGATCCGCGATGTTGATGCCCCACTCGGCGAGGGCTGTCACAGCCATCTGGTTGACCTCGTGCCCTGGGGAAGAACCAGCGGAGCGGACATTGACACGTCCCATTCCGTGGTGATCGAGCAACGCAGCAGCCATCTGGGAGCGCCCGGCATTGTGGACGCAGACGAAGAGAACTTGCGGTGTCATGGATCCTTTCGTGCCACAGGTCGATACTACAGCCACCACTAGTCTCGCCCGATGGCCATTGATCGTACGTCCAGGGGTGCCCTGCTCGCACTGCTTGCAGCGACGCTGTGGGGTGTTTCGGGCGCGATTGCGGGCGGCGTATTCGAGGTCGTGTCTCCTGCGAGAGTCACGCAGAGTCGTGCCCTCGTCGCGCTCGTCGTGCTCGTTCCCTACGCAGCGCACCGAGGTGTGTTGCGTCTCGAGGGTGGGTTCTGGAAGTTCGCTCTCCTGGGCCTCAATCTCGCAGTCGTGAACGTGACGTTCTACTGGGCGCTCGATGCACTCGGTGTTGGTCCCGGGGCAACGATCCAGTTTCTCGCCCCGATTCTCGTCCTCGGTTGGATGGCTGTCGTGCACAAGACCAAGGTGAAGGCGCTCGTGTGGGTTGCTGCCGTGTCAGCGATCGTAGGTGTTGGGCTCGTGACCCAGGCATGGAACCTCGAAGGGTCTGACATGCTTGGCGTCGTCTCCGGCCTCGTGTCCGCAGCCGCGTTCGCGACATATCTGATCTACGGCGAGTATCTCGGTAAGACCTACCGACCAGCCCAGATCGCTGCTTGGGGCTTTGTGTTCGCATCGGCGTTCTGGCTCGTGGTGTTGCCGATCTGGACCTTCCCCTACGGATATCGGAGCAGCGGCATGGAGGGATCTTCTGATCATCGGCGTGTTCGGAACCGCTGTCCCATTCATCGTGGGGTTCGCGGCTCTCCGCCTTGCCTCTTCAGGCGTGGTGGGCGTGGTTGCAACTGCAGAGCCTGCAATAGCTGCATTAGCTGCGGGCGTGCTTCTGGGTCAGACGCTCGCTCCCATCCAGTGGGCGGGCGTATGCGTGGTGGTCATCGCCATCGCCACAGTTCAGCGAGTCGGTCTAACCGATGTGCATCCGACATCGTCGATCGCGTGACCGTTGGTGTCGGGCGCTGGTAGCTTCCATGTATGAAGTTCATCAGGCGTGTGGTCATCGGCCTGGCGGTCGTTGCGACGACGAGCGTTGCTGCCGTATTCGTGGTGCGAAGCCAGATACCAGCGTTCGGAGGTGAGGATGACGCCGAGTTCTCCGTTGTCGCTGCAATGGATGGTGCGGTCTTCAACGCGAGGTCCAGGGAACTCATCGAGGCACGGGCAACAGCGTTCATGGGCGGTATCGAACTCAATCTCGTGGATGCTGACCTGTCTCCCGGTGCGTTTCTGACACTCCGCGCCATCATGGGCGGCATCGACGTTGTCGTCCCGTCCCACTGGCGCGTCGAGGTAATGGCCCGGACTGTGATGGGCGGCATTGGAAACCTCACCGCTCCCGACGCCGTGGAGGACGACGCTCCCGTACTCATGATCGACGCTCTCGCGGTGATGGGTGGCATCGAGATCCATGCAGAAGAGGTTTCTGATGGCAGTTGACCTCGCCTCGACGGTTACCTACCTCAAGGATCATGCAATGGAGCATGGATTCCATGTGCACGACGAACGCCATTTCGTCGAGACCTACACGCTCCGTCAATCATGGGAGATCGACGTTCACCCCGCGGAGGCCTGTGCCGGTCCACTTGACCTACATATTGCGCTCGATGTCAATCCGCGGCTGCTGTTGAGTTTCGAGGATGCGTTGAATGATACAGATGGAATCCCTGAGGATGAGGACGGGGCCTTTGAGGTCACGTTCTTCTTCAACTGGTCACTGCCGCCCCTGGAACATCCTCCTGACATCATCGTGTTGTCAGCCGAACTTGCAGGCATCGGCGGTATAGACCTTCCGATCGAGGTCTCGTCTGTCGAGACGATGGCGGCTCTCTCTGATCGCGGAGACCGACTCCTCTCCGTCGTGGGTGCAGCGAAGCGATCTCTGGCCGACATAGTCTTCAAGCAGGATTCGCTGTGTGACGTACTCGATCGTGTCCACGAGGTCAGTATGTACATGGTCGAGCATGCCGATGAGTGGACGGAACAACGCTGAACGGCGGCTACCCGCTCTTTGTGACCTCGATATGTTCCTGTATCCACGCGACTCGTACGGTCATGGGGCGTCCAAGATCGTCGTCGGCGATACTGGACAGGTCCGTGGAAGGCGGCGGAGGTGGAGTGCCAGGGCCTATCAGCTGCACGTTGACCGTGTCGCCCTCCACTGAGATCTCGTTGACCCTGTATGGCGAGTCGTCACCGAGCCAGGTGTCAACGGCGTCCGTGGCACTTCTCAGATCTGATGCGCTCCCAAGGATTGCCTGCCCCGTCAACGCGAGGGGAACCGATATGAGAATCGCGCCGAGGGCGACGATCGCGAACGAGGTTCGAATCCGGTCCTTCCGCTTGTAGAGAAGACTCCACTCGCCGTAGCCGACGAGAAGGAAGACGAGTCCTGCCATCAGGATGATGGAGAACAGGTTCGTGAGAAAGAGCAGTGAGGCACCCGCTGCCCCGGAAAGATCACCAGCGTGGAGAGTGATGCCAACGACCGCCAACGGCGGCACCAACGCAATAGATACCGCGACGCCAGGCAGGGCATCTGAACCAGCGACTCGCGAAACACCGTATGCGCCAGCTGCGCCGGCGGCGATCGCTATGGCGAGGTCGAGGAGATTTGGTGACGTACGCGACGTGACCTGGCCATTCGTGATAACAGACTGGAGGTTCGGGATTATCGCCGATAGGAGCCATGCAAGGGCGACCGTACCGACAATGCCCCCGAGCGCGATGAGTCCTGACCGGCCAGCTGACCGTATTCGTCCGTTGATCAATCCGGCCGAGACTCCGAGAATCGGTGCCATCAATGGGGCGATGAGCATGGCGCCGATAACAACGGCGGTGGAGTCGGTGGCGATTCCGAATGTTGCGATCGCGGTGGCGAGTGCCATGAAGATGCCAAACCGCCAGAGGCGCCCCCTGCGATCGACTCGAAACAGAAACACGGTGTTGTCGAGATGGTCCCTCTCCTCAGCGCTCAAGTCCCGGAGTGTTATCCAATACGTGATGATTCCGCTTGTATCCGACGGGTCGATGGTCGCCGCGGCGTCGCGGTGCGTGACAACGAACCAGACGGTGATGACCGCCCGCAGAATCATGGCGATCGCGGCGAGGACGATGATGACCTCCACCGACCTGCTGGGAGAGGCAAGTACCAAGCCACCCAGGACGAGGCCCGTCAGGCCACGGACGAAGATCCAGCTGTTCGAGGCGGCACCATTCCATTGGCGCGCACCGGCCCAGACATCCATGGCTCCGCGGGCGAGGATCATGCCTCCGAGCGCAAATCCAACGACCCGAAGTGTTTCGCTTGGCCACACTACGAGAATCGTGCCGACGAGGATTGCCATCGCGGGCGGTACGAGAAACTTGAGTTCGTTGTGTCTGATCAGCATGATCACGAGTTCAAAGAGACCCAAAGCCAGGAGAACGAAACCTACCAATTCCTCGGTATCGGTGATGGACAGGGTCCCGGATGCCATCAGCGCAACGAGTGCGGTTCCACCGATCCCGTAGACGATGATCTTCGCGAGGCTCCCAGTGGGAGCCTCGGCTGGGTGTGGATACTCTGCGTCGTCTACGGCGTCAGGGTTGTGTTCCTCTGATTGATCCATGGCCGCAAGCATACGCGGGATGTCGTGCGTGGGGACACCATGAGTTGGGCGGCCCGAGGTTCTTCTTCGTCACGGCGCATCCCGAAGCTCCCGTGGCTTCTTTGCGATGAAGTACTTGGCCTGGGGGTGATGGCAGATGATCGCGGACGTTGTTTGTTCTGGTTGGTATTGAAAACCGGTCTCGGGTCCGACTTCTATGCCGAGCCTGTCGGCGCCGAGTAGATCGGCGACGGTCAGGTTGTCCTCTAGGTCTGGGCACGCGGGATATCCCCACGAGTACCTTCCGCCTCTGTAGCGTTGCCGGAAGAGGCCTCTGATGGTTGGGTCGTCCTCCTCTCCGATCCCCAGCTCCTCGCGGACTCTCGCGTGCCAGTACTCGGCAAGCGCCTCGGTCATTTCAACACCCAGGCCGTGGAGCTTGAGGTAGTCCTGATAGCGGTCGGCCGCAAACAATTCCGCGGTGCGCTCAGATATGGCATGCCCCATCGTGACGATGTGAAAAGCGGCGACGTCAGGGTTGTCGGATGCGATCGGCGCGAAATAGTCGGCGATGCACAGCCAGGGTGGCCCCGACTGTCGTGGGAAGCTGAACCGTGTTCGTTCCTGTGTACGGTGCTCATCAGTCCAGACCACTACTTCGTTTCCGTCGCTGTTGACGGGGAAGTAGCCGTATACCACCTGAGGCTGGAGCAGATCCTTGGCACGCGCCTCGGAGAGTGCTCGTCGAATCTCTGGTGCCAGACGCTTCTTGAAGTCGGCGTCGGATTCGCCGCCTTCCGGCCGATACTGCCACTGGTTTCTCAGTAGCGCGGTCGTGTTGAGGTATTTTCCGATCTCATCCAGTTCAAGGCCTTTGGCCACCCGCGATCCGAAGAAAGGAGGCTTGGGAATTGGAGTATCTGCTGTCACCTCTGGAGATCGATCCGGCGCCTGTCCATGATCTGGTGCTGCTCTGTCAATCTTCGGGATGAACCGGTCGGGCGCCGCTGGTCGTTCAATCTCACCCGCGATCCACCGCATGGCATCGAGTCCCGCAAAGGCATCTTTCCCGTACACAACAGGACCTTCGTGACGATGGGCAAGGTCGTCTTCCACGTAGCCCCGTGTCAATGCGGCGCCGCCGAGTAGCACCGGAACCTTGTCAAGGCCCCTTCTGTTGAGTTCGTCGAGGTTCTCGCGCATGATCAGCGTGCTCTTGACCAGAAGTCCGCTCATGCCGATCGCGTCGGCGTTGTGTTCCTCGTATGCCTCGATCATCTCTGCAATCGGGACTTTGATACCCAGATTGTGAACCCGGAACCCGTTGTTGGTGAGGATGATGTCGACGAGATTCTTCCCTATGTCGTGGACATCACCCGAGACGGTTGCAAGGATGATGCTTCCTCGATCAATACTTTCGGCCTTGTCGATGTGCGGTTCGAGGAAGCGCACAGCGGTCTTCATAGTCTCGGCCGATCTCAGCACGAACGGAAGCTGCATCTCTCCTGCGCCGAAGAGTTCGCCCACTGTCTTCATACCCGAGAGAAGGATGTCGTTGATGATGTCGAGCGCCGATGTCGTCGCAAGCGCAGCGGTCAGATCTTCGTCCAGATCGACCGCGTTCCCCACCACTATGCGTTTCTCAAGACGCTCCTCGAGATTGAGTCCTTCGAACGGGTCCATCGCCCGCTCGGCTTCCGTAACGGATTCGAAGGCTTCGAGCAGCGCTTCGAGCGGGTCGTAATCGGTGCGACGCCGATCGTAGATGAGGTCGAGGCAGATGGTGAGATGATCGTCTGCGATCTCTGAAAGCGGAGTCATCTTCCCCGCATGGATGATGGCCGCATCGAGTCCGGCTTCGATGCACTCGTGGAGGAACACCGAGTTGAGGATTCGCCTCGCGGCAGGGCGCAACCCGAACGATACGTTCGAGACACCAAGCACTGTGCTCACTCCGGGTAGTTCAGCCTTGATACGTCGAATCGCATCCATGGTTGCCATGGCGTCCTGCCGAAGATCTTCCCCTCCCGTCGAGAGGGGGAAGGTGAGGGGATCGAAAATAAGGTCTTGTGGATCGAGTCCGTATCGTTCGGTGGCGATCGCGTGCAGCCGGTGAGCAACGTCCATCTTCCACTCGACATCGCGGGCCTGCCCCTTCTCGTCGATGAGGAGGCAGATCACGGCCGCACCATGTTCCTTTGCGAGCGAGAACACTCTGTCGAGGCGCGATCCAGGATCGTCGCCGGATTCAAGATTCGCCGAATTGAGTACGCACCTTCCTCCGAAGCGTTCCAGGGCGGCCTGCATCACCTCTGGCTCCGTGGAGTCGATGACGACTGGTGCCGGTATGTCCGTCGCGAATCGTTTGGCCAGCAGATCGATGTCCTCTGCACCATCCCTGCCGACGTAGTCGACGCATAGGTCGACCAGATGGGCGCCTTCTGCAACCTGATTCTCGCCGATGGTCACACACGCTTCGATATCTCCAGCCAGCATCGCGTCGCGGAAGGCTTTCGAACCATTGGCGTTCGTTCGCTCTCCGATTATGAGGAACGAGGTGTCCTGGTGTAGGGGTACAGATGAGTACGTTGATGTCACTGCGGGAACTCTGGTGGGATGTCGCTTCGAGGGAACCCGCTCGCCAACTGCTTCCACCAGCGTCGAGATGTACTCCGGTGTTGTGCCACAGCACCCACCAACGATGTTGACCCCATACTCCTCGACGAACGATGTGAGGTGCTGCGCCATGTCCTGTGCGCCGAGGTCGTAGTGCATCTTGCCCTCAACAACCGATGGCAGGCCAGCGTTGGGGATTACCGAAACCGGCACGGTGGAATGGCGTGTCAGATATCTCACCGCCTCATACATCTCCACCGGACCTGTTGCGCAGTTGATGCCGATCACATCTGCGCCGAGCGCTTCGATCGTTGTGAGGGCTGCGGAGATCTCGGTGCCAGGCAGCATGCGGCCCGTGAGCTCGATGGTCACCTGCGTTTGAAGGGGGAGGTCACGACCTGACGACCGCATGGCCCGTCTTGCACCGTTGATGCCTGCCTTGACGGAGAGGAGATCGAACTGGGTTTCGAGGATGAGAAGATCAGCACCACCGTCGATCAGTCCTGCAGCCTCGATCTCGTATTGGTCGCGGAGATCGGCGTACGTGATTTGTCCAAGTGTCGGGAACTTGGTCCCGGGACCCATCGAACCAGCAACGAATCGTCCCTCGTATTCATCGACAACTCGCCTTGCAATAGATGCGCCAGTTGCAGCCAGGTCATATGCCTGGTCCGCGATGTCGTACTCACCGAGAGGCGCACCGAATGCACCGAAGGTGTTCGTCTCCACGACGCCAGCACCGACATCGAGATATGCCCTGTGAAGTGACTCGATGACATCCGGACGTGTCACGTTCAGGATCTCATTGCAGCCCTCGAGGTCCTCACCACCGAAGTCGTCGGCTGTGAGGTCCTGTGTCTGGAGCCACGTACCTGTTGCACCGTCGAACACGACGACTCGTCGCGTAATGGTGTCGATATAGTCGTTCATCGCGGCTCCTCTTTCTCGAAACGCTCACGCGCCTCGAGCGGGTAACCGCTCGCGGTATCTCATCGATCAGGCATTGGCACCGAACAAATCGGTTGCCGCGGCTTCACGGGGCCTGTCCCTCCACCGCTCTGGATGAGCGCTTCGTCGCCAGGAGCATAGCCGTCGAGGTCAGTCCTGACGACGCCTTCTTCTGCGGCGCATGTAGCCAAAGAACCAGCCGATGATCGCGCCGAGGAGCATCGAGATGATGATCACCACCGACAATGGCACCGTTGCGCTGAAGAACAGGAAGTTCACGTCCTGTTGCTCGCTGTTCTGGAAGATGAAGATAAGCGCAGCAACGCCCACGATTCCGGAGAAGATCGCACCGAGCGACGTCCCCTTGTCGGTGTATTCCCGGTCGCCTGACTGCATCCCGCCAGAGTCGTCTGACATGAGCCCCTCCTACTCGAGTTTGCTCGGCCATGATATCAGAGGGCGCACTGACCGGCTTCCCAGCCATGCCACACCCTCGTTGGGCTCGGGTCAGCTGCAACCCTTTGAATCCCCGCAGTTGAAGCACCGGTAGCACGAGCCGTTTCGGACGGTGATATGGCCGCATGTGTCGCACAGTGGAGCATCTCCCATCTTGTCAGCAAGCACAGCCTGGACAGCTGCCGTCTGTACCTCCTGGGCTGTATGCGCCGGCGCGAGCGGGTGGCTGGGCGCCATCGCGGCAACGGCTCGCTGGGCATCTGGTGCCGAGCCGTTGTCAGCGAACTGTGCCGCGCGCATCTGTGCTTCAATGTCCTGTTCCATGGCTGCCTCGGTGAGGTCAAGCTGGAGACCAGCATCAGCTGCTGCACCTTTGGGAGGTTCGGGCAGGTCGCCCGACCGCTCCGGAGGGACCTGGGCCAGTTCGTCCCTATGGAGATACTCGATGCCAAGTGATCTGAAGACGTAGTCGACAATCGAGTTCGACATCTTGATGTTCGGGTGGCCCTCGACCATGCCACGTGGTTCGAAGGTTTGGAACGTGAAGGTATCGACATACTCCTCGAGTGGAACACCATATTGGAGGCCCTTGCTCACCGCTATGGCGAAACAGCCGAGAATGCCACGCAGCGTTGCCCCCTCTTTCGCAAGATCCAGGAAGATCTCGCCGAGTGTCCCGTCCTCGTACTCACCTGTTCGCAGGAAGACCTTGTGGCCGCCGATTCGTGCCTCATGGGTGAACCCTGCGCGTCGAGCCGGTAGAAGGAAACGGGGCCTTGGCATTGCGTGATACGCCTCGGATGGGGACATACCTGGTTCGTAGATTCCTGAGAACATGTCGACTTCGTGCTCGATTGCAGCCGTGACCTCGTCGGTCTCCTCGTCTGAGACCCCCTCGTCGGACGTGGAGGACAATGGCTGTGAAGCTTTTGAACCATCCCTGTAGAGCGCCATTGCCTTGAGGCCCAACTCCCACGACATCTGGTAGGACTCCTTGATGTCGGCGACCGTTGCCTCGTTGGGCATGTTGATGGTCTTGCTGATAGCGCCTGAGATGAACGGCTGTGCCGCTGCCATCATCTTGATGTGGCCTATGTGATGGATGTAGCGCTCGCCATACTTGCCGTTCTTGTTGGCGGTATCGAACACCTGGAGGTGTTCGTCGAGGAGTCCGGGAGCGCCCTCTATGGCCTGACGTCCGCAGATCACATCGTTTGCCTCGCTGATCTCGCTATTGGAGAACCCGAGGGCGGACAACATGTTGAAGCCTCGTCCGTTGTACTCCTCAGCGGTGAAGCCGAGACGCTGCATCGTTTCCTCGCCGAGCGTCCACTGGTTGAACGCAAAACCGATCTCGAATACGCCTGGCAGCGTCGCCTCGATCATCGCGATGTCCTCGCCTGTGAAACCCTTGGCGCTCAACGCCTCCGTGTTGATGATCGGCGCCCCTTCGAGGCTCATCGTGCCAACGACGTAATCAATGATCTGCTTCACCTGTGACTCGTCGTACCCGAGACGAACGAGGGCGGGCGCCACCGACTGGTTGGCGATCTTGAAGTAGCCACCGCCTGCGAGCTTCTTGAACTTCACAAGCGCAAAGTCAGGCTCGACTCCCGTGGTGTCACAATCCATTAGCAGCCCGATGGTGCCTGTGGGTGCAAGGACCGTTGCTTGTGCGTTGCGATAGCCATGCTCCTCGCCAAGGGCAAGAGCCATGTCCCACGAATCGTGTGCAAACGCCAACATATCCGTTGGGCACACATCCTGATCGATGCCAACAACCACATGGCCGATCGAGTCATACTCCGACTGGTCCGCTCCGTAGGCAGCCTTCTTGTGGTTCCTCATCACACGGAGCATCGAGTCCATGTTCTCGCAGTACAGAGGGAATGGCCCGACAACCGACGCCATCTCTGCAGACGCTGCATAGGAATACCCCGTGAGAATCGATGTGAGGGCACCGGCAATCGCTCTCCCCTCATCCGAGTCATACGCGATGCCCATTCGCATCAGGACGGATCCGAGGTTGGCGTAGCCAAGTCCGAGGGTTCGGTAGTCGTAGGAGCCTCTGGCAATTGCCTCCGAGGGGAAGTGAGCCATTGTCACCGAGATCTCGAGCACCATCGTCCAGAGGCGGATCGCATACCTGTAGCCCTCGAGATCGAACTTGGCCGTGTCGTCCTCGTAGAACTTCCCGAGGTTCAAGGACGCAAGGTTGCACGCTGTGTTGTCGAGGAACATGTATTCGCTGCATGGGTTAGACGCTCTGATCTCGCCACCGGCTGGGGACGTGTGCCATTCATTGATGGTTGTATGAAATTGCACACCGGGATCCGCTGATGCCCATGCCGCCTCAGCGATCTGGCTCCAGAGCTCACGAGCTCTGACGGTCTTCATCGGTGCACCATCGGTACGACGGGTGAGATCCCAATCCTCGTCCGCCATGACTGCGTCGACGAACTCGTTGGTCATCCGTACCGTGTTGTTGGAATTCTGTCCTGACACAGTTGCGTAGGCATCACCGTTGAAGTCCGAGGAGTAGCCAGCGGCGATGAGCGCTCTCACCTTCTCCTCCTCGACGGCTTTCCAGTTGATGAAGGTCTCGATGTCAGGGTGGTCAACGTCGAGGATGACCATCTTTGCAGCACGGCGAGTGGTCCCGCCTGACTTGATTGCACCTGCTGCGCGGTCTCCGACCTTGAGGAACGACATCAGGCCCGATGATTTTCCTCCACCGGATAGCGGCTCTCCTTCTCCCCTCAGGTTCGAGAAGTTCGTACCGGTTCCCGAGCCCGAACTTGAAGAGGCGAGCCTCCCTGACCCACAGATCCATGATGCCCCCGGCATTGACGAGGTCGTCATCGACTGACTGTATGAAACAGGCGTGGGGTGACGGTCGGCTGTAGGAATCCGGGGAGGCAGTCAGTCTGTCAGACTCCGGGTCGACGAACCAGAACCCCTGCTCGGGCCCCTCGATGCCGTACCGGTGGTGGAGACCGGTGTTGAACCACTGTGGAGAGTTCGGCGCGGCCATCTGGTGGAGCAACATGTAGGAGATCTCGTCCTCGAAGATCTGAGCGTCGGCCGACGATGCGAAGTACTCGTTCTCCTCGCCCCATTGGCGCCACGTGCTCGCGAGTCTGTCTATGACCTGGCGGGCGGAGTGTTCAGGCCCCATGAGGGGCTTGCCATCCTCGTCGAGGACAATTGTGCCTTCCTCGTCGAACTGGGGGACACCTGCCTTGCGGAAGTATTTGGACACCATGATGTCGGCTGCGACCTGGGACCATGAAGCCGGGATCTCTGCATCGGTCATCTCGAACACGATCGAACCATCCGGATTTGTGATCCGGGAATCGCGCCGCGACCATTCGACGGTGTCATACGGGTCAACGCCCTCGGTGGTGAACCGTCTCTCGATGCTGAGTCCTGTTGTCATACGTTGCCTTCTCTCGACCTTGTGCCACCCATCGGGCGGAATATCCACAGACTTGTCCACAAATACCACATGTAGTGCGTGTGGTGTCTCCCTACCCACTACATCTTGCGTGGCTGCACGAGTGTAATTACATTCCTGTCATTCGTCAAATACCGTTCGAATCGGACCGAGAATCGGCCGCTTCGGGGGAAGCTGTGACAGTTCTAGCGGCTGTGTGTGACACATTGCCACCCCAGTGGCAACTCACTTTTCGCGATGCACCCAACATTTCGCGGTCTTGACTTCAGCGGTCGGCCGTACTATCGGTCACCATCTCGGGCTCGGCTTGCCAGGGTCGCTCTCACGTCCCTTATGTCTTTTGGACAGGTTTTCGACGCCCGCCAGTAGCACCAGCCCGTCGGAAGGAAGAAGAGTTGGAAGAATGACAATCCGAGGGCCAGGTTGTAGGGAGGTGGCAGACTCTGTCGGACGATGTCGGCAGTGATAGTGGTGAGCGCGGTGCCCAGTGGCGCGACCCAAACCCGTTGACGAAGTTCCCGACGCCGAACACGGTGCCTCTGTGCTCGGGTAGGTTGACATCAGAGATCAACGCGAACCAGTTAGGTGAGTCCGCAGAGGTGAGCGCAAGCGCGATCAGCGCCGTGAGGAACGCGGCGCCCACCCAGGGGTTCGTGACGATGGCACTCAGGACCTCTGGTATGAACGTGCCCGTGCTTGCACCATCGGTGACCTGGAGGCCGCGCAGAGGTATCCAGAAGAACACGAGGAAGAACGGGATCGCTCCAAGGATGCCTATTGCTGATACATAGGCGCGGCCGGAGAGGTTCTTGCGCTGCCACCGATCTCCGATGTGGCCGAACAGGATCGAGAAGAGAGCGCCAATCGTGAAGAGCGCCGCGAAGAGCCCTCCGACCTGTTGTCCTGTTGCCTGGGAGTATCCCTCAGCGATCACCTTCTCCTGGTACAGAAGCGGCACCCACACAAGGGAGCCGTATGCGACCTGCGCGGTGAGGCCCTGAAGCACGAGCCATCGGTTCGTCCTGGTGTTCTTGAGCTCCCGAACCTGTGCAAGGTTGATCTCGTAGTCGTACGTTCCACCGTCCGCGTACATCTCCTGAAGCTCGGGCTCGCTGAAGCCCCCTTGGTGTGTCGAAGGTGGTCAGGAAGAGCAGTGAGAATACGAAACCGGCGCCGGCAAGGATGAAGAACGGCGTCGAGTGATTGTGGGCGCCTGTCTGGGATGCCAGCAGGGATCCCAGAAGCGTGCCGATGCCCTGGCTCAGTCCCCAGAAGGACATGGCGAGCCCTCGCCGCTTCGGTGCCACGAGATCAGACACCACCGAGAATCCAACAGATGCGATCGATCCGAGGCCGATGCCTGCCAGGATCTGAAGGCCGAGGAGCGTCGAGTACGACGTCGTTGCCCCCGAGAGTCCGATTGCAACCGACCAGATGATGGTGCCCCACATGAGGAGCTTCTTTCTGTCCCTCGAGTCAGCGAGGTATCCCCAAAAGACGGCCGTTACCGCGGTGACGAGGATCTGGACTCCTGTGAGGATGCCGATGGCTGCGGTACTCACCCCGAACGTTTCTCGAAGCTGGGGAACCATCGACGGGATGATCGCGATCGCCGCGTTGTCGAGTGACGCGAGGATCACGAACACGATGATCGTATAGATCACATACGCGTGGCGCGGCTGCGACGTCCCTCGATCCGTGATTGTCATGCCTCCATCGTGCTAGAGACACCCGTGCTAGTGAACAGGTGGCTCCCCGGCAGAAGCCGATCCATCGGCTTGAGGTTCTACAGGCGGATCCTCGTCGACGATCGTGTCGTCTGTGTTCTCAGGCGCCGCGGTCGGTGGTTCGGGCGTGGCTGTGGACGCAGGTGCGGCTGCGGGCGCTGGCTTATCCACTGTGCTGCTTCCGAAGGGGGCCCACGTGGCCATCAGGAGGCCGAGCACGATGCCCAGGATCGGCAGGATCCACACCAGATGTGAATCGAGCGGGATCACTCCGAACAGGAACAGGGTGACGGCACCGAATAGCCCGAAGAAGAAGCCGCTGATAACACCGAGGAATGGTCGACCCTTCATCACGCCACCCCCTTCTTCTTGAATCCCGCACCGATGACCCCTGCACCGAAGAGCACGGTTCCGGTTGCTGCGATGATCCCTGCAGCGCCCGGATCGCCCTCGATCGTCACCTTGACCTGGCCTGTGCATTCTGCCCCACCCTGTTGGTGGCTCGCCGTGAGCAGGATGTCACCTGTTCCCTTTGGTACCCATGAGGGGACTTCATAGATGTACGTGCCGCTGGCACTCACCTCAACGGTCTCTCCGCCCCAACCGACGACGGAGATCGTGCCCAATCCAGCCACTTCAGCGCTCAGGCCACCTTCGAACGGTATCGGTTCGTCAGGCACTGGGATATCGATGAGTCCCTGATAGATGGCTGAGTCCTGGGCAGGGTATGACGCTTGCCGGATCGAGCGGCTGCTCGGCAGTGATCGTCACATCGTTCGAGAACTCGACACTACCCGAACAAGGACCGGACACCACGGCTCCAGCTGGCGTGGAGAGTGTTGCCACGGTCAATACGGTCATTGTTCCAAGCACGATCACTGCACCGAGTCTGCGTGTACGAACCATGGTTGTTCCTCCTCCGATACCACTGTACGCGACGGCAGCCCTGATGTGTCGGAAATCCCTGTCCGCTACGATCATTCCATGCCTCGGATTCCCGAAGTTCCAAGCATTGTGTGGCAACCGGATGAGAACACGGTCGCCGAAACAAACATTGGTGGCCTGATGGAATCGCACGGTTTCTCCTCGTTCGAGGAACTTCACGAATGGAGCGTCTCGGACCCAGAAGCGTTCTGGCGCGAGGTCATCGAGGAGCTCGACATCGAGTTCTCCGTGCCGCCGACGAGGGTGCTTGGCTCATTGGACCCCACCAATCCGGACTGGTTGCCGAACGCGCAGATGAATATCGTTGTTTCGTGTCTTGACGAGGATCCGAACTCGGCAGCCATCATCTCTGGCGGATCGGATGGGCTTGTCACAACGACTGTTGGCGAACTGTCGTCACTCGTCGCCAACTTCGCCGCGGGGCTCGAGCGTGCGGGCTTCTCGGCCGGCGACGCCGTCGCGATCGTGATGCCCATGAACAGGGAAGCAGTTGCGGCCTATCTGGGCATCATCGCTGCTGGGGGCGTTGTTGTGTCGATCGCGGACTCGTTCGCTCCAGAAGAGATTGCTGCTCGTATTGCAATCGCGAACGCCAAGTCCGTCGTTACGCAGTCCGGAGCGATGCGCATGGGCAGGGACATGAGGTTGTACGAGAAGTGTCTCGAGGCGGATGCACCGATGTGCATTGTCGTCGGCGGGCAAGATCTGAGAGCTGGAGATATTGGGTGGGACGAATTCGTTGTGACAGCCGGAACGCTCGACGTTGTGATGGCATCGGCCTCGGCACACATCAACATTCTCTTCTCCTCAGGCACCACAGGCGAACCCAAGGCCATTCCGTGGACTCAGACGACACCGATCAAGTCCGCTATGGACGGCAGATATCACCAGGACATCCGACACGGCGATGTCGTCGCGTGGCCGACCAACCTCGGTTGGATGATGGGACCGTGGCTGATCTTCGCATCCCTTCTCAATGGGAGCAACGATCGCGCTGTACGACGATGCGCCGACGACCCGCGGGTTCGTCGAGTTCGTCGATAACGCTGGCGTCACGATGCTCGGCGTCGTTCCCTCGATCGTGGCGGCGTGGCGCGCCTCTGGCCTCCTGCAGCCCGGCGACTGGACATCCGTGCGGACTCTCTCGTCGACCGGCGAAGCATCCAACGCCGACGACTATCGATGGCTCATGGAGGTTGCAGGCGCTGTACCTGTCATTGAATACTGTGGTGGGACGGAGATCGGCGGTGGCTACGTCACATCGACCGTACTCCATCCGGCGATCCCTGGGTACTTCAGTACGCCGACGCTCGGTCTCGACCTGGTGTTGATCGACGATGCAGGCGAACAGGGCGATGAGGGTGAGGTGTTTCTCGTTCCCCCGTCGATAGGACTCTCGACCGAGCTGCTCAACCGAGATCACGATGCTGTGTACTACTCCGGTGTACCTGATATAGGCAAGCCGTTGAGGCGTCACGGTGACCAGATGGAGAGGATTGGCAACGGATATCTCAGGGCTCTCGGGCGTGTTGACGACACGATGAACCTCGGTGGGATCAAGATCTCGTCGGCCGAACTCGAAGGCGCGCTCGAAGGCGTTGAGGGGGTCGCTGAGGTCGCCGCAGTTGCGGTGCCGCCGCTCGGAGGAGGGCCGAACCGGCTCGTAGTATTCGTTGTGCTGACCCGAAATGCCCCTGATGTGGCCGCCCTGCGTACGGAGATGCAGCAACGAATCAGGGCTCGTCTGAACCCGCTCTTCAAGATCCACGAGGTGGTTCCCATCGAGGAGCTCCCCCGAACCTCGTCCCAGAAGGTGATGCGCCGAAGTCTGCGTGCTCGCCACTCCGAGGGCGGTGGAGTGCGCTGAGCCGGTGGGAGCGAACACTCCCGCTGCCCGTATCATCCTTGACAGCGATCGAGGAGGCCCCGAATAGGGGACAGCGAGTCATACGGAGCGTTGCGCGAACGCGTGACAGGGCTCACTGGTGTCGTGATGGTCATCGGTGATGCGGGGACGGGCAAGACGACACTTGCTCGCATACTGCTGCGCGACGCTGTCGAACACGGCCGTACAGTGGCCTATGTCGACGGTGACGTTGCTGCCGCAACCGTTGGACCAGTCGCCTGTGTAGGGCTCAAGGTGGTCGAGTCTCTCGAGGACTGCGAAACGCTCGCCGTTCCGGACGAGCTCCGGTTTGTTGGAGCTGTGGAGCCGAATGGAGTTGTTCTGCCACATGTTGTTGCGGTCACGGCACTGATCGACATCGCTAAGGAGAAGGCAGACCTCGTTATTTGCGACACCACGGGGGTTGTTACCGGTGTGGTGGGCCAGACGCTGAAGTATCACCTCGTCGAACTGGCCCAGCCAGCACTTGTCATAGCCATACGACGCGGAGCCGAACTCGATCCGGTGATCGCGATGCTCAGGCGGTTCCTCTCGACAAGAGTCGCTGAGGTCGAGCCTCCGGACGACCTTGTGGCGGGTTCTCCATTGGACCGACAGGACACCAGGGCTGAGGCGCTGCATCGCAATATTGGCGATGATCCTCCGCGCTGGAGGGTTCAGACAACGGTCTTCGCTCCAACTCTGCCGGATGGTTTCGATGTGAGCCGATTGGATGGCATGCTCGTCGGCGTCCAGGACGAACGAGGACGATGCCTGGGTCTTGGAGTACTCGAACACGTCGATGGGACCGTGAAGGTTGCGACACAATACGGGGACGAGATGCGAGGTCTCCGTCTCGGATCCATCCGCGTGGATCTCGAGACCTTCGCCACAAGCAGGGTGCGACTGCGCGAACTCATCTTCGGCGTCTGAGAACCGCTCTGATCACTTCGTTCGAGAACGACATTCATGGTCAGCAACGGAAGAGTTCCGAACGTGGAACAGTCCGTCTACCGTCTACCGGCCACCGGGCCAGGCTGGTCCTCGCTCATCACTGCGAAGCCCGCGTCGAGATCGTGGACGGTCATGATTCTTCGGCCAGGTTGGATGGCATCCTTGACTGTGCCGACGGAAAGCCCTCTCGCCTTCCAGGACAGGGCGAGCGACTCGAGTGAGTGCTCGAAGGTGACGGCGAGGCCGTAGATCGAGGCCTGTCGCACCGGCGATTCGATCACTTCCAGAACCGGTCCGCCACGGAAGAAGGCAGCAGGCCTGCCGCCAACCTGCATCTTGAGGCGTGGCATGAGCCCGATACGGTCGAAGCTGCCGATCGCGACATTGAGATCGGGGACGAGCAGTACGACGTGGTCGATCGTGAATTCGGCGATATCCGTCGCCTCCGGGGCTTCCATCGTGTGAATGGGGAATGCTGGCGCGGACGGCGCCCATGCCCACTTGGGGTCGCCTGTAGTCAACGCAACACCGCCCAAAAGTGGAATCTCCGGCCAATCGAACAGCGTCCAGTCGATCGGCAGTTGGATGGCTGTGAGCGTGCTCATGGTGGCACGATATCCGCTCTCGCCTTCTGCCGGAGAGGGAAGGCCCGACGAACCTTCATCCTTGAGTCCCGCACTTCCCCGAACGAGGCAATTGAATGTCGGCACATCGGGCCTTCGATTTGCAACATACGACGTCCCCCGGCTCACTTCAACAGGGCTGCTAGGCACCGTTTTCCCGTTCTCCCTCTTGCACGCACGTCAACTGATTCCAACTGACCCCACATGGACAACCGAGCATGGGGTTCTCCACATATCCACAGCTATCCACAGGTGATTGTGCACAACACGCTGTGGGAAAGTCGTTGGTCGAAAGATTTCGCGCGTCTACTGCGCCGAGATGCCTTCGTACAGCTCCAGCAATCTCGTCGCGGTCGCCTCCCACGAGAACCTCTCGCTGAAGGACAGCGCCCCGACCGAGAGGCGGTCGGCAAATCCTGGATGATCAAGGATCGCCGCGATCGCGGTGGCGAACGCGCGGGGATCGTGATCGTTGACGAGAAGCCCGGATTCGGATGCATTGACGACGTAGCGCAGACCTCCGATGTTGGACGCAACAACCGGGGTTCCGCTTGCCTGTGCTTCGGCGGCAACGAGTCCAAAGGATTCACTTCGCGATGGGACTATCACCACGTTGGCCGCCCGATAGTGGTCTGCGAGCACTGCATGTGGCTGAGGTTCGAAGAACCGCACCTTGAAGGTCATCTGTCGTTGCGTGATGATCCGGCGGCACTCCTCGAGTTCTGAACGTCCCTGTGCGCCGCTGGCACCTCCGACGATGTGCAGCACCACGGGCGGGTCCTCCGTCGTGCGAGCGTCGAGCAGGTCGGCGAATGCCTCCACGGCGATGCCCGCGCCCTTGTGGGCCTGGATTCGCCCAACAAACAGGACGATCTGTTCCGTGCCGAATCCGAGTTGTGCGCGTGCGGTGTCCTGGTCGCCGGGGCGGAATAGGGCGTGGTCGACGCCCGGCGCGGAGACGCAGAGGCGCTCAGGGGTGGCGTCATAATGCTCGAGAAGGTCATCGAACTCGAACGGCGTCGATGCAATGACACAGTCGGATCTCGCAATCACGTCGGCCTCGGTCATGAGGCGCGTGCGGGTCGAGGAGTGTTCGGACGGGTGTCTTGTGGCGTCCTTCACCTTCCCGAGCGTGTGGAAGGAGTTGGCCATCGGGATCTGGAACATGTCCTTCATCCGCACACCAGTGCGGCCCGAAAGCCAGTAGTGGCTGTGGACGATGTCGTACGTTCGGTCCCTCTCGTTGATCCAGTCGATGACTCCCTCCGTGAACTCACCGACATGATCCGGCATCTGGGATATTGTCAGTCGATCAATGGGGCCGGCATCTACGTGAACGACTCGATATCCGGGAATGACCTCAATGACGCGGGGGAGATCCCGGTCGAAACGTCTCGTGAACACGGTCACGTCGACACCACGACCAACCATCGTGTGTGACAGACGATCGAGATACACGTTCATTCCCCCGGCATCACCATTCCCCGGCTGGAGCAGAGGCGACGAATGCATCGCGATATAGGCAACTTTTGAGATCACGGGGTCCGGCCCTCGATGGCGAAGAGCTGCCTCGGTTCGGCACCATGTCTGAACTTGTACTGCTCGTCGCCCTTGAGGAAGTCGAACACGACGGCCCCCCGCTCGATCTCGGTCTCGATCATGGCTGAGAAGAGCACGATGCCAGGGGAGGCCATCGCAGCTGCTGGGTCATAAGCCGAGTTGTAGTAGTAGTACCCGTTCTCAGCTTCGAATCCGAACGCTGCCGCTCGTGCAACGCCATCACAGGTGAGAAGATGAATCGAGGCTCCAGCTGTCAGGAGTAACTCTGTGAAGAGCTCCTCCATCGCGCCGGTCATGAACTCGCCCTTGTCACCTACAGACAGGCGATGCATGGCACAAAAGACGTCGATGGCGTCTCCCTCATGACGCTCAATATCGATGACTCCGAACTCTGCCTCGAACCTGCGTCGCTTTCTTCGAACCTCGTGACGTTGCTTCTTACCGAGGGATGCGAGCCAATCGTCATAGGCGGGAGGTAGTGAGATCACGGCTACCACCTCATCTTCGGAAACCATCGTCTCGACTCCTGACGCCGAGAGAGCGGCGACGATCGGATCGACAGCTTCCCTTGGCAGAGAGTCGAACCTGAACGACATGTCAGGAAAGGGGCCGAGTGCGCGGACGAGGGCATCGGCACCGTCGCGCCCAACAGGGGCGTGATAGTCGGTCAGATCAGACCGACCTGCGAACGTAAGGAGCCCCTCGGAAGCGACGACCGCTGCAGCACCAGATGGCGATGCTTCTATGTGGAGCTCCGCGTTCTGATCCGCACGATGATGCCACAGCGCTTCGAGGAATCGTCTCTGAGGAAACGGCCCGACATTCTCCGCAATTGGGGTGAGATCCTCGGGGTAAGTGTTCCAGTCGTTGTTGAGCGTCACGCCTCGATCAACTCCAGGTTTCCAACAACCACATCGCCACCGAAAACAGGGGGACGAATCTCGTCCCCCAGCGCATCAACCATTGCCTCTGGTAGCACCCCGAGCTTCTCTGCCGTTACGAGCGCAGCGGCGACCGCGACTTCCGACCGCCCAGAGTGACTCTTGGTCGCAATGGTGATGTCACCCCTGGTCATTCCAAGGAGTCCCTCGGCCCCGACTTTCAGAGGACCGCCCCACCACAGTGCCGTCCGACCGTCGGGCCGCAGATTATCCGCAACCAACGCGCCGAAACGGTTGACCGCACTGGCGATTGGGGCAAGTTCGGGATCGGAGCCGAGCCGAATGAACGCGTTCGCAACCCCTCGCGTCGACCCGCGTAGGGTCGGAGCGCCGCATCCGTCGACGCCTACAGGTTCGGGCTCGACTCCCGAGACGTCCCTCATGATGTCAACGATCGATCGCTGAAGAGGATGGTCCGGGTCGAGATATGTGGCCGTGTCCCATCCCGCCACCGTGCATGCCGCAAGCCACCCCGCGTGTTTCCCTGAACAGTTGTGAAAACGACGCTCCTTGCGTGTGTTTCCGCGCGCCACCTGAAGGTCGTGCGCTGTGGCTGCGAGGGGCCTGTCACGAGGACACCTGAGGTCATCCACACTCAATCCATGATCCTCCAGGATCGCGTCGACAATGGCGAGATGGACAGGGAATCCACCGTGGCTGGCGCATGAGACGGCTAGATGCTCATCAGGCAGTGTGCGGCCGGTTCGGGCGGCTGCCAGGGCTTGGAATGGCTTGATCGAAGAACGATAGAACACCGGACGGTCGGGATCTCCTGAGGAGAACAGTACGTTGCTCGACGCATCCATCGCGATCACGGATGCATCCTCGACCGTCTCGACGAGTCCCGAACGGACCCTTCCGAAACGCACGAGCTACTTCTGGGAGAGGAACTCGTCGGCGCTTGCGGATCCCTCCCTGTAGCGCCTCGTGATCTCTCCTGTGATGATGTCGTGAGCGTTGTAGACGGCTCGGCGCTGATTCGAGACGGTCAACTCCGTCTCGGAGAGAACCTCGCGAATGTTGCGCAACTGATCGGTCTCGGTCGTTGGTAGGTGGGTGAGAAAGCCATCGCTCAGGGCCTGGTCGACCTCTCGTTTGCCACCTCCTGCGAGTTCAGGCAGATCCAGGGAGAGTCCACGGTCGAGCGGGTTCGATGTCCTGCCCGAGGGTGTGTCGGCGAGGATCTCGGGTAGTGCCTCGATCAGGGAGCGTGTCTCGTCACCGGAGCGGCGTCGCAGCTCGAAGTCGAGCAGGTCCATGCGCCCGTGAAGCATGCGTCTGTAGTAGGAGAGCTCTGTATCGAGTTCATCACAGATCACACGCCGCGATCTGAGATCGTCGATGGAGATCTCTTCGATGTCGTTGGTGAAAGAATCGTCCATCACCTGATCTATGCGTCTGCGTTGTTGTGTCATTCCGAACTCCTTGAATGCTGACAATTTAGCAAGCAGAGCGCACAGTCGGGTACGGGTTCACAGCCCTGCCGTTCGGACGTATCTCAAAGTGGTTGTGCGGCGACGTGTATCTGGCGTTTCCTGAGTTCCCGACGAACCCGACAATCGTCCCCTTGGCAACACGCTGGCCCGAGGAGATATTGCTGGGATGACCGTCGAGGTGCGTGTAGTAGTACACCGTTCCGTTGTCGGAGTAAAGGTGAGTCGAGCGACCGCCCAGACTGTTGCTCGAGAACTTGATGCGGCCGTCGACAACCGCAACGACAGGCGTGCCTCGTGCCGCGAACATATCAACGCCCTTGTGCCTCCTTCCGCCTGACCGTGGGAAGCCCCACGAGTCGATAAACGATGCCCCGCCGAGTACGGGGCAGATGAATCCCGGCGTGGTTGCTGGAGACGCCCCACCTGCGGCTCCAGGTCTCGAAGCCGATTTCTCTGCTTTCTGGCGCTTGATCCGGGCATCCTCAACACGTTTTTCATTGATCTCTCTGTTGTACGCATCGATCGCCGCATGGAGATTGTCGTCAGCCTTCGCGAGGATCGTTGCCTGTGTCTTCTGGAGTTCGGAGATGTCCTCGACCACGATCGCTGCAGCGTCCTGGTTCGCAGCGACATCGGCGCGACGAACGTCGAGCTCTGCGGATGCACGATCCGCCTGGCGGGACACAGCATCGAGATTGTCGAGCGACGCAAGCTCGCGTTCAGTAGCTCTACTGATGAGAGCCTGGGAGGTGACGAGGTCCTGGATGCTCGACGCGGTGAAAGCGGAGCCAACAAGATTTCGCTGTCCCGATGTGTAGGCATCGATGACGATGTTGCGCGCCCGCTCCTCGAGGTCGTCTGCTTCTTCCTCGTAGATGGCCGCTGCGGTCTCCATCCGCTGGATCCGGTAGGAAAGCTCTTCGCGCTCGGCCCAGAGCTTCTCGTACCTGGTCACAGCATCATCGAGCCGTGCGGTGACGATCGTGTAATCCTCGTAGGCCTGTGTCTTGCGGGCTTCGGCGATGTTCTGATTTCGTTCCGCTTTGTCGACATCTGCCTGGGTCTGGGCGGACGCGCCAACAGGGACAAGGGCCAAGAGGCCGATGGTCAGGAGAAGTATTGCCCAGCGTCGTACGCGCAAACGTGACATGAGTACATGAGGCTAACGCGAGAATCAGTAAATGAGAGTCAGGAAAAGAGCCATATGGCTATCCAGAACAATGGTGCGGCGAGAACGGCACCATCGAACATGGCAAGGAGTCCCGGGGAATCCTCAGTGTGGCTGATCCTCCCGGTTCGTAACATCGAGCCGAGCGTCCTGCCAGCGATGACCCCCGCGGCCGCTGCGACGCCACCGAGCAGCCCAGCGGCGATATCCATTTCAGAGATGAATAGCCCTGCAAGGAGTCCTGCGAGGAGAGCACCGAGAAGCGCGCCAACGTTTGCATCGACTGATTGGATCGAAGCCCCATAGGCGCCTGCTATCCATGCACCGACAAGGGCGAATACCGTGACGAGCACGAATGCAACGACGGCGTACGTACCGGTCAGACGTATGAGAACGAGACCAGCGGTCGCTGCGGTCGCGACCACTGTCACAAGCGTTGTTGCTGAGGTGGTCCTGAACTCTCGATGGCTGCTATCAAAGACCGGCCACGACACCACAACGATGACCGCGAGGGCCAATGCACCCGCAAAGCCCTCGAATCCCCAGGCGTAGGCACCAATGGCGCCGAGGGTTGCGCCGATCATCGGAGGGTACACGACGAAGGTGTCTGCGAGTCGTTTCGAGGACTCGGAGAGGTCCCACACCCATGCGAGGATGGCTCCGGTAGCGATGAAGGCGAACCATGCGGGATCTGCCCAGGACACGGCAATCAGCGCAGCGAAGAGCGCAACGGACAGCAGGTTTGGTCCGAAATCGAGGTTCGTCGTGGCGAGCGCGCCACCAGATACTGGGGGGATTAGGGCGACTTCGTCCGACTCGACGAGGGTCATGGCCGCCACTGCTGGTTCGCCGTTCACCCAAACGCCTGCAGCCTGTGCACCAACAGAGAACTTCTCGCCGAACTTCTCGTTCGCCTGAGCAAGGATGTCGCCAACGGTCGAGGCCTCGATACTGACGCGGTCCGTACCAGCGGATTCTCTCAGGTTGGCGAACAGACGCAGGGTGGCCATGCAGGAGAGCCTAATGGTTTCCCGACGGCTCGCCGTGCTCTCAGGTCGTCCTTGTCACCTTCTTGAGGCCGCGAGGAGTCTCCGGGTCGACCCCGGCAAGAGTCGCTGCGTGGAGGGTGAAGAGCTGAGCAGCCACGATGAACATGATCGGCGAAAGCCACTCCTCGATCATCGGTAGGTTCACGGTGGGGAGGTCGGGAACGTCGATGTTCGTCAGGAGCGTGATGCGTGCATCCCCTTCATCCCTCGCTCTGCGCACAAGCGTCAAGTTGTCGTCAGCCATCGCACCTGCGGGTGCAACGGCGAGCAGAGGGAAGTCCTGCTCGAGAACGGCGAATGGTCCATGGGCAAAGTCGGCGGTCGAGAAAGGGTTCGCCAGGACGTAGGCCATTTCCTGCAGTTTGAGGGCCCACTCGAAGGCAGTTGAACGGTTGTAGCCACGTCCAAGGATCACGGCGTCTGGCATCGGTCCGGTGCGTTCTACTGCATCAATGATCGCTGGCTCCGCGTCGAGCGCTCCTATCACTGAATCGGGAATTGCATCGAGATCTCGCATATCGGCTGCAATCATCGCGATCGCGAGAAGGCTTGCGGTGTAGGTTTTCGTCGCGGCGACGGATCGTTCCGGTCCAGCAAGAAGGGGTACGACGAGATCGGCGATGTCAGCCATTGGAGACTCGGGGTCGTTCGTGATCGCGATCGTGGGTCGACCCTGGCTCCTTCCTTCGGTGAGGACTGCGAGCAGGTCGGGACTCTGTCCGGATTGGGAGATCCCTACGACGGCCGCGGCGGAGAGATCAGGCGGTTGCTGGTATTTCGTGTACATCGACGGTGCCGCGAGTGTGACGGGCATCGAGAGCTTGGTCCCCCATGCGTACTTCGCATAGCGCGCTGCGTTGTCCGATGTGCCTCTGGCAGCGATCAGGATGTGACGGATTCCTGCTCCGGTGAGCATACCCCTTGCCAGGGAGGCGATCCGCTGGTTCTCTGACAGCGCATCACGAAGAACATCTGGTTGTTCGAAGATCTCAGATCTCAGAGTCATGTGGCATTCCTCCCAATCTGTCGGGCTCGTTACAGAACACGATCTCTCCACCGACGACAGTGGCAACAACGGCTGTTTCATCGAGGAGGACGACGTCGCCTCGTGCTCCCATCGCCAGCGTTCCGAGATCGGTTCGGCCGAGCGCTGTTGCAGGGTGTAGAGATGCGGCGTCCGTCGCTTCCTTCACGCTTGCCCCGGTTGTCTCCATGAGGACGGCCACCGCTCGATCCATGGTGAGTACCGAACCGGCAAGAGAACCCTCGGCGTTGCGAACTGCGCCCCGGTCGACGGTGACCGGAGTTCCTCCAATGTCATAATCGCCTTCTGGCATCCCTGTGGCAGAGATCGCGTCCGTTACAAGGATCAGTCGGTCGGGGGCTGAACGCCACGCGAGCACCAACATCTCTGGTGCAAGGTGGATTCCGTCAGCGATCACGCCAAAGTGCGTCCTCGGATCGGTCATAAGTACTCCTGCGAGGTCCGGTTCGCGGGCGGTCAGTGGTGGCATTGCGTTGAAGAGGTGAGTTCCCATGGATGCGCCCGCAGTAAGGGCCATCGATGTCTCGTCCGAGGTCGCGACCGAATGTCCGAGTGACACCACGACTCCAGCGGCAACGAGCCTCTCGATGAAACCGATGGCTCCCGGGATCTCCGGTGCAATGGTAACGATGGCAATCCCCGAGGTATCGATCCGCTCCGGAGCAGCAGAGATCAGAAGATCCGGGTCATGTGTGCCCCGCTTCGCCTTTGAGAGATATGGCCCTTCGATGTGCAAGCCGATCGGCTCGGCGCCCCTGTAGCTCTCTGGTCGGGCGGCGATCGCCGTTTGGGCCGCTGAGATGCGGTCCGGTGGGGAGGTGATGATCGTCGGGCAGAAGCTCGTCACTCCCTGCTCAGTAAGTCTGGATCCGACCCTCCACATCGATGCGGGATCCTCGGTGAAGTCATGGCCGTATGCGCCATTGACCTGGATATCGATGAACCCGGGGGCGACCGTCAACCCATCGGCATCGAGGATTGGAAGCGAGGCATTCGAATCGGAGATGAGTCCATTGGTGATCGAGAGGCTGATCGCCGCGCCTGAGGAATCCTTGCCGTTGGCGATGTGTAGGCCGGTCATTTGCGCTTCATTCAGTGATCGTGCCGGCACAGTCACCGAAACCGATTGGCACAGCGCCGTCGGCCGTGCAGCGTCCGCGGATCGTGACCGTGTCACCGTCGCTGAGGAACGTCCTCGTGTCACCGTCGGCAAGCTCGATCGGTTGCTTGCCGTTCCATGAGATCTCGAGCAGCGAACCGAACTCGTCCCTCGTCGGCCCTGAGACAGTTCCTGAGGCGAAAAGGTCGCCCGGACGAATCGTTGCGCCGTTCACGGTCGCGTGAGCCAGCTGTTGGGCCATTGACCAGTACATGTTCATGAAGGAGGTCGAAGCCAAGCGCTGCGATGTTGCGCTTCCGGAGGGTGTGATGTCCACGGTGAGGTCGAGATCGAGACCGACTCGGTGGTCAGACGTGAGATAGGGGAGCGGGGTCGGCACTTGTTCTGGCATCGGCGACCGGAAGGGAGCCAGGGCCTCGATCGGGATGATCCACGGCGAGATCGTCGTCGCAAATGATTTTCCGAGGAAGGGGCCAAGGGGAACGTACTCCCAGGCCTGGATGTCCCTGGCCGACCAGTCGTTCACGAGACACATACCGAAGATATAGTGCTCAGCTTCGTCCACCGAAATCGGTGTGCCGAGGCCAGGGCCAGTGCCGGTGATGAAGCCGACCTCGAGTTCGAGGTCGAGTTTCTCCGAAGGGCCGAACGTTGGGCCGTCCGCACCGCGCTTCTGTCCCGATGGCCGTTTGATGCTTGTGCCGGACACCACGATCGTGCCAGCCCTTCCGTGATATCCCACCGGCAGCTGCTTCCAGTTGGGGAGAAGAGCGTCGCCATCAGGCCTGAACATCCTGCCGACATTCGTGGCATGTTTTTCGGACGAATAGAAGTCGACGTAGTCGCCGATGTCCATAGGCATTCGCATCTGGACGGCGTGGCTGACGACGAGGTGATGTTGCTCGCAAAACGCCCTGCCGTCGGGGTTATCGGAGTCGAGCACATCGGCAATGTGGGCTCGCACCGAGGACCACACACCGCGGCTGTGGCCGATGAACTGATTGAGCGTTTCCTGACGAAAGGTGTCGCGGTCAAGGCCTGTGTTGGCGAACAACCCGGCGCCCTCGGCGCGAGCGAGATCGAACACCGAGTCGCCGATCGCGACGCCACAGCGCACGCCAGTCGCGTCGGCGAACACTCCGTACGGGAGGTTCTGGAGCGGAAAATCTGAGCCGTGCGGCACGTCAACCCATGAAGTTCGAGATTGGTTGATCGTCATGTTCCTCCTCCGAGAAATCCAAGAGCAGCGAGGGCATCGATCGGCTCATCGAAGTCGCACGAGCCGTAGGAGATGAAGCCGGAGTGACGTACGCGTCTGAGTGCGGAGCCGGGGATCTCGTTTCCCCGCCACGAGGCGAATGCGGCGGAGACCGAGAAGCCGTCCACGTGTGTATCGGCGATGACGTCTTCGATCGTCGTGGGATCCGATCCTGCTTCCGCCAACGCTGCTGACATGAGGATGTTGATGAACCCGTGTCGCTCAGCGCCCAGGCGTGCATCGAAGTGGCGGATGGGTTCGTGAAGCCCCGCTGTCGCCTTGAAGGGCAGTTGCTCATTCCTGCAGGCGATCACGAACTCGGCCACCTGTGCCGGTGTGGGGAACATGTCGGGCGTGATTCCTCCACATCTGAGCTTCGCACCACCGACTCTGCGCCGTCCGCCCAACTCCCGCGCTACGAGAGTGACCTGCTCGGTGATCGAGGTTCTCCTGTCCACTTCGATGAATGCCACGATGTCGGGAGTGATCGAGAACATGGCGTCGAAAAGGGATGCCAACGCGGCGGATGTTGGTTCGTTGAGCTTGGCTTCTGCCGCGGCGATGGTCATGACAGGATCCATCTCAGCCCGGAAGTCGATGCTCTCGGCACCAGACTCACCCGGCGCACCGTCGAATATCACGCCGACCTGCCAGGGGACTTCACCTGAAGGGAACACCGCTGTTGCCGTCACTGCGAGCTCGGTGAGTTGGGATGCCCGGCAGAGGAATCTGCCTGCCACCCAGTGATGCTCCTCGGAACGGATTCGTCTGTATTCGGCCACCGCCTCGATCATCGACAGGGAGGCGGGAGGGAAGAGTCCTGCGTAGTCGATGAGTGCGGCAAATGCGGCCGTACGGGCATCAAGTACGAGCCTCATCGACCCTCGAGCCAGGTCCATGCGTAACCGTCGTCCTCCGAGTCGCGCGCGCCGGGTCCGAGATCGAGGGGTCGGAAGGTGTCGATCATCACCGCGAGTTCTTCTGTCCCTTCCTTGCCGATCGAGGCCTCGACGGACCCTGGCTGCGGGCCGTGTGTGTGGCCTGCGGGGTGGAGCGAGATCGAGCCTCTCTCGATTCCCGAACCCTTTCGTGACATGAAGTTGCCGTCGACGTAGAAGAGGACTTCGTCGCTGTCGACGTTCGCGTGGTTGTAAGGCGCAGGGATTGCGTCCGGGTGGTAGTCGAAGAGCCTCGGTACGAATGAGCAGACGACAACACCGGGAGCCTCAAAGGTCTGGTGCACCGGTGGTGGCTGATGGATCCGGCCCGTGATCGGTTCGAAGTCATGGATCGAGAGTTTGTAGGGGTACAGGCACCCGTCCCATCCAACCACGTCGAAGGGATGATGCTCAAAGATGAAGCTGGTCATGCCTCCCTTGTGTTTCACGACGACCTCGACGTCGGAGCCTTCTCGCAGGAGTGGAGTTGTCGGACCGTGCAGGTCACGTTCGCAATACGGCGCGTGTTCGAGGAGTTGGCCGTTGCGAGACAGGTAACGCCGCGGCGGCCCAATGTGGCCTCTTGTTTCAAGGATCAGCGCCCGAACGGGGTCAGAGGACTTGTCGAGGACGTAGCGGTGGATCACCGACGCAGGAATGATCAAATAGTCCCCGGGCTCAAATGTGAGTGCCCCAAAGACGGTCTCGAGAACGCCGGTGCCCTGTTCGATGTAGACCATCTCGTCGCCTGTCGCGTTCTTGTAGAGGCCAGAATCGTCCGATCCGACGAAATAGGAAATCGAGCAGTCCTCATTCATCATCAGGAGAGCTCTGGCACGAACAGCGTTGCCCCCTGCCTTGAGCTGATGCGTCTTGAAGTGTCTGGGCATGAGCGGATGATTCGGGGACTTCTCCTGGTCCTCGGTCTCGACTGCCTCGATCGACTTGAGTCCTGTCGGAATGTGCTTGTGATATAGAAGAGCCGAATCGAAGGAGAAACCCTCCTCACCCATGAGTTCCTCCGCATAAAGGGTGCCGTCGGGCTGACGGAATTGCGTGTGACGTTTGGCTGGGACTTCACCGACGGATCGGTAGTAGGGCATGCTGCTCCTTCGGCATCTGGTGCCATGCTACGCGAATGTGTGATCCAGTTTCTTGGAAGTGTCCTCGACGCAGCCATCGGACCTTCTCTACGATTGGTGGAAGTTCACAGAGGAGGATCGTGGATACTGATCTGACATTGCGCGCCAAGGAGTTTGCCTCGAAGGATCCGTTCCCGATGAAGGGGTTCGGTCCCATCGAATGGTGGGTGGGAAATGCCTTCTTGGCTGCCCAGGCATATAGAGCGCTTCTTGGTTTTGAGATCGTCGGCTATGCGGGTCCTGAGACCGGTGTGCGCGATCGTTCCTCCTATCTGTTGCGCACGGATCAGATCGAGTTCATCGTTACTGGCGCTCAGGGCCCAGATCACGAGATCTCTGAACATGTCAGGACGCATGGGCCTGGTGTGCGAGATGTCGGGTTTCTTGTGCCCGACGCGTTCGTTGCATTCAAGGAAGCGGTTGAGCGTGGCGCAGAGCCGCACATGGAGCCGATAGTCATAGAGAACGATCTCGGTCGGATGGTGGTCGGGACGATCAAGGCCTACGGAGAGACGCTCCACTCACTCATCGACCTGGAGGGAGAGGATCCGCGGTTCGAGCCGCGAACCGATTCGATAGCCAGATCGACCGGACTGCACTCGATCGATCATGTGGTCGCGAACGTCGAACTCGGCAAGATGAACGAGTGGGTGGGGTTCTACGACCGCGTCTTCTCGTTCACGATGCTGAAACACTTCGACGATGATGCGATCTCGACCGAGTACACCGCGCTCATGTCGAAGGTGATGGCAGGAGGGAACGGCATCATCAAGCTGCCCATCAATGAGCCCGCGCACGGGAAGAAGAAGAGCCAGATCGAGGAATACCTCGATTTCTACGGCTCCCCCGGGGTCCAGCATCTTGCACTGTCGACGGAGGACCTCCAAACATCGATCGAGGATATCCACGGCCGCGGCATCGAGACGATCTATGTGCCTCACGAGTACTACCCAGAGGCAAAGGAGCGTCTCGCTGACGTCGACCTCGACTGGGAGAACCTCGAGCGCCTCAGCATTCTCGTCGATCAGGACGACGACGGATATCTGCTCCAGACGTTCACGAAGATGCTCCAGGACAGGCCAACCGTGTTCTTCGAGTTCATCGAACGCAGAGGTGCAACCGGATTCGGACTGGGCAACTTCAAAGCTCTATTCGAGTCCATCGAGCGCGAACAGGAGAAGAGGGGCAACCTCTAGGTGTGAACACTCCACTTGTCAGCACGAACGCTCTGACGAAGCGGTACGGCGACGTGGTTGCTCTTGATCGTGTCGATCTTGTTGTTCGCCCTGGCAGCGTGTATGGGTTGATCGGCCCCAATGGAGCAGGCAAGACCACGATGCTTGGGATCCTTGCCGGCTTGAGGGAGGCGTCGGATGGCACGATGCATGTCGGCACACATTCTGTTGCGGTGCTGCCAGATACACCGCAGTTCGATGGTTGGTTGACAGGGAGAGAGGTTGTCGAACTTTCCCGCACGCTGCTCGGTGCAACGGTGCCGGTGTCAGCGGTCGACGAGGTCCTCGGTGTTGCTGGACTGGCCGATGATGCTGATCGAAAGGTCAGCGGTTATTCCCGCGGCATGCTCCAACGCCTGGGGCTGGCCGCCACAATCGTCAACGAACCCGATCTCCTTCTCCTTGACGAGCCTGCTGCTGCTCTCGATCCCGCCGGACGGCGAGAGGTGTTGGACATGGTGTCTGAGATGAAAGGCCGATCGACGGTTCTGTTCTCGAGCCACATCCTCGACGACGTGCAGGAGGTCTGCGACGACATCGGAATGCTCCGGCGAGGAGAGATGGTGTATCAGGGCTCGCTGGATGGCCTTCTCCGTCGCTACGGCGTCGCAGGTTTCGGTGTCGGACTGCGGTCCGGTGCGGATGACGTCAAGGCCGCTCTGTTGAAGGAGCCGTGGGTCACTTCCGTCGGAGTAGGGCCGAACGAAACACTCGCCATTGGTGTTTCCGACATCGCAGAGGCAGAGACGCGACTCGTTCAGATACTCGCCGATAGCGGGCATCCTGTCGTGTTCGTGACGAACACCGCGCAGTCTCTCGAGCAAGTGTTCCTGGAGGTCACGCGATGAGCCTCTGGAGACTGGAGGTGCTTCGTCTGTGGCGCACGCAGAGATGGCTCATCCTTCTGGCAGTGTTCGTTTCCTTCGGACTGCTGGGGCCACTTACCGCTCGCTATCTCCCTGATCTGCTCGAGTCGCTCGGAGAGGATGCCGTCGGGTCGCTTCCGCCCATGACTGAATTCGACGGTGTCACCCAATACGTCGGGAATGCTGCTCAAATCGGATTGCTGGCAGTCGTGTTCGTGGCGGCGGCCGCGCTTGCATTCGACGCGAAACCTGAGATGGCGATCTTCCTTCGTACGCGTTCGGACGTCCGCGATATTGTCGTGCCGAGATATGTCGTGTCGTTCGTTGCCTCTGTCGTTGGTTTCGTCATCGGCATGACCATTGCCTACGTCCTGACGGGACTCCTACTTGGTTGGCTCGACGTTGCTGCCGTGGCAATTGGCTCGGCCCTCTTCGGACTGTATCTGGCATTTGCGGTGGCTGTGGTCGCACTGGTCGCATCACTCGTACGCAGTGTGCCCGCGGTTGCAATGCTCTCGGTCGGTGTACTTGTGGCGCTCGCTCTGGCGGGCCTCGTTCCACAGATTGCCCCGTATCTGCCGAGCGAACTTGTCGGAGCAGCTGACTGGCTTGTCAGAGGCGGCGATTTCGATTTCTGGCGCGCGGTCGTGGCGACGATTGGACTGACCTTGGCAATGCTGGCGATCTCAATCAGACGTCTGGAAACCCGCGAGTTGTGAAATCCCAGTCTCAGTAGTTCTCTGGGACGAAGGTCTGTTCTGTGATCGGTGGGCGGATGTAGCCGCTGTCTGACTGTCGGGGAGGGAGTTCGATCGGCCCCAGAGTGCGGTCCTCGTACGGGATCATCGTCAGAAGATGGCTCATGCAATTGAGGCGTGCCCGCTTCTTGTCCTCCGCGTTGACAACGTACCACGGAGCCTGCTTGATGTCCGTGTGGTCGAACATGATGTCCTTCGCTTTTGAGAATTCGATCCAACGCGCCCGGGACTCGAGGTCCATAGGACTCAACTTCCATCGCTTGGTCGTGTCGCCGATTCGCGCCTCGAATCGGCGTTCCTGCTCCTCATCACTCACAGAGAACCAGTACTTGATGAGGATGATCCCACTGCGCACGATCATGCGCTCAAACTCTGGGCACGTGCGCAGGAACTCCTTGTACTCGTCCTCGGTGCAGAAACCCATGACGGGTTCAACGAGTGCCCTGTTGTACCAGGAGCGGTCGAAGAGCACGATTTCGCCTGCCGCGGGGAGCTTTGCAACGTAGCGCTGGAACCACCACTGCGTCTTCTCGCGTTCCGTTGCCGTGCCGAGTGCTTCGACCCTGCAGATCCTGGGGTTGAGCCGCTCCGTGATTCGCTTGATCACACCGCCCTTGCCAGCGGCGTCCCTGCCTTCGAAGATGACGACGACTTTGAGGCCTTCATCCTTGATGTAGCTCTGGAGCATCACGAGTTCTGTCTGAAGACGCTCGAGTTCCTCCTCGTAAAACTTCTTGTGTAGTTTCGGCTTCCTGATGCTCTCCTGCGGTTCGATCGTGTCGAATACGGAGACGCTGGGTTCTGAGTCGTTCATGGTCCTAGGTGGTAGACGGTAGGTGGTAGACGGTAGACGGTCGGCGCCGCGGAGGCGAGTTGAAGGTATGAGTGGCTCACTACGCTTGCGTCCAGTGAATGTTCCAATCTCATTTCTCAGCGACTTCGGATACGAAGATGAGTTCGTCGGCGTGGTGCACGGTGTCATTGCCCGCATAGCTCCTGCCACGAGGATCATCGATATCACGCACGGCATCGGCCACGGAGATATCCACGGTGGCGCAATGGCACTCACACGGGCAGTTCAGTTCATGCCAGACGGCGTGTTTCTCGCTGTTGTCGACCCTGGAGTTGGCACGGATCGTAGAGCCATTGCGGCGCGCACGCCTGTCGGGTACTTCGTTGGTCCTGACAATGGGCTATTGGCGCCAGCGGTTGCAATGGTCGGTGGCGCAGACCGCATAGTGTCCCTCGAGGAGACCTTGTATCAGCTACCTTCGGCCGGCGGTACCTTTGCCGGGCGCGATGTGTTTGGTCCCGCTGCCGCCGTGCTTGCGTCTGGCCAGGCCGAGATAGACGATCTCGGGCCGACACTCGATCCGGGCACGATTAGCCCGCTTCTCGTCCCACTCGCAGAACCAGCAGGGAATGGCGCTGTGCGAGGGAGCGTGTTGTGGATCGACACGTTCGGGAACATCCAGTTCAATGTTGCTCCCCAGGATCTCGAAGCTCTCGGCTTGTCCCCTGGAGATGATGTCATGGTTGGGTTCAACATGGAGGAATCACGCATTGTCTGGGGTTCGACCTACGGAGATGTTGCTGAGGGTGAGGCCGTGATCCATGTCGATTCCCATGGCCAGATCGCCATCGCCGTTCGTGGGGGGAGAGCTGACGATGTGTTCGGGTTCGGCGTGGGGGACACAGTGGTTCTTGGAAGACCGGGCGGCGGGAACCGGATCCCGCTCGAGATCGCAGAGTAGACGTATTGTCAGGGTGTCAACCCGCCTGTGGCGAGCTTGAAGACGAACGCGATCAGGATCATTCCAAGCAACACAGCGACGGCGATCGAGGTAACAGGGCGCACAGGTTCAAGATAGCGACGCGCTATTCCTGACATCTCCTGTAGAAGTTATTTCAATCCACAAAGAACTCTTAGACTCGCCCCAAGCGTTTATCCCGATCGACTGGAGAGACCGTGCAAGCGACTCGGCGCGAATTCATGTATGTGGCAGGAGCCGCGGGAACGGGTGTAGCTCTTTTCCTGATCCTGCCGAAGGTGTTCGACTCGGATTCCGAAGGCAACGGCAGTGGCGATGGCACTGCCATCGTTGGGGTTTTTCCAAGTGTGAGAGTCGCATCACTGTCAGAACTCCAGGATGGCGTTCCTGTGTTCTTTGACTATCCACTTGTCGGCCAGGCGAACATCCTGGTCAAGATGGGTGAGCCTGTTGTGGGAGGCGTCGGGCCAGATGAAGATATCGTCGCCTTCTCCAAGATCTGTACCCACATGGGATGCCCCATCAGTGAGTATCAGCACGAATACAAGGCACTTGGGCCGTGCGCCTGTCACTACACGACCTTCGACCTCATCCACGGCGGCATGGTCGCCATGGGCCAGGCAACTCAGAACCTGCCGCAGGTACTTCTCAACGTTGACGGTGATGCGGTGATGGCCGGTGGACTGATGCGTCTCGTCTATGGGTACGACAACTCGCTCGAAGGTGGAGAACTGGTAGGAGGTTCCGTATGACAACTGAAATCGCATCTGTTCCTCTTCCTCCCGTCGATGCCGAGGTGTCCGTCATCTGCTGCGAGTACTGCCCTGTGGCATGCGGCTACAAGGTCTACAAGTGGCCGGAAGGTACAGAGGGCGGGCGCGGCGCGAGCGAGAATGCGCTCGGAGTCGATTTCCCCACGGGAACGCTCTCAGGGCGATGGCCATCCCAGAATATGCACACCGTTATCGAGGAGGATGGTCAGGCGACGAATGTCATCATCATCCCCGATGCTGATTCCGAAGTTGTCAATGTTGGGGGAACCCACTCGGTGCGTGGCGGCGCCCTGGCCAAGAAGCTCTACACCAAGGACGGCCTCACGAACGATCGGTACCTGACACCGATGCTCAAGGTCAACGGTGAGCATGTTCCCATCTCGTGGGATGACGCCATCGATCTGGTTGCCCGGCTATCTGAGTACACACTTGAGACATGGGACGAACTCGCGTGGGGTTTCAAGCTCTACTCGTACCAGTTCTACGAGAACGTCTTCGCAGCGACCAAACTCGTTCTCGGCGAGATCGGGACGCCGAACATCTCGCCGCACCACGCCCCTGCGGATGGAGATGACGTCCCCGGTCTGTCTGACGTCGGCATCGATGCTTTCGGGTCGGCGTTTGCGGACGACAAGGCAGCGGATGTGCTCTTCATCGCGGGTTCGGATCCATACGAGACGAAGACCATTCGATTTACCACGTGGCAGCAACCAGGCGGAGCAACGATCATCTATGTCGATCCGCGAAAGACGTTCACTGCTGTATACGCGGAGAAGCACGACGGTCTTCATCTTCAGATCCTCCCTGGAACGGATACGGCTCTCTACGGAGCGATCGCCCGTGAGATTTTCGCCAATGGTTGGGAGGATGCCGAATTCATCCGCGACCACATGGCGTCCGAGGACGAGATCGCTGCAGAGGGCAAGTGGCGAAGAGTGCAGTTCGGGCGATCCTTCGACCAGTACAGGGAGTACCTGGAGGCTGAGGTCGATTTCGGCCCGAAGGCGTCGAAGCTGCCACCGGTGTTCCTTATGCGAAGATCCAGGAAGCCGCCAAGATCCTTACAGGAGGTGGCGGAGAGCGTCCGAAGACAATGGTGCTGTTCGAGAAGGGCGTGTACTGGTCCCACAACTACGAGAACACGGCCGCGATCGGCAATCTCGGGATGGTGCTTGGCGCCGTTGGGCGCGAAGGGCGCGCAACGAGCCGCATGGGTGGTCACCAGCGCGGTGGCCAGAAAGCGGCCGGATATCCGTTGGACAAATCTCCTCACTCCTATGAGGGACACCCCGTTGAGATGGATACCGAGAGGTGGCTCTATCAGGGCAATACACGCTTCCGCTGGGTCGTTGGAACCAACTGGATCGGCGCCATGGGTGCCTCCAACGCTCTCGAAGCCAGGGTCAAGGAGCTCACCTCCATGGGTCCAGCGGTCACCTCAACCGACATCGAGGCAGCGTACGAGGCACTGAAGTCCCGCATGGACGCGGCGGGACGGTGATCGTCCATCAGGAGATCTACCCGAACGATTCGACGCCCACGCCGACATCATCCTTGCGGCTGGCGCCTGGGGAGAGGACACCTACGCGCGGAACAATGCGGAGCGGAGGCTGAGAATCTACGAGAAGATCATGGATCCTCCTGGCGAGGCTCTGCCCGATTGGAGGATCTTCCAAGCCGTTGCGCAGAAGATGGGATTCGAAGGCTTCGACTGGGAGAACACCAACGAGATCTTTGAGGAAGCGGCACCCAAATCTTCGGGTGGCAGGAGGGACTTTGCTGCCCTCGTCGAGAAGGCTCAAGCGGAGGGGACACCCGCCCACGACCTCCTCAGCACGTACGGAACCCAAGGCCTCCAGACGCCGTTGAAGCTCGAGGGCGGTGAACTCGTCGAGACGCAACGGCTCCACTCTGACCTTAAGTTCAAGACTGACTCGGGGAAGGCGAACTTCGTCTTTGCAGACTGGGATGCTGTCAAAGAACGAACGAAGATCCTGGGACCTGTCGGTGATGAGGTGTGGGTCCTCAATGGGCGCGTCAACGCGCTGTGGAACAA
>PVMK01118515.1_pt1 | contig 52776 bp, 65 predicted proteins | sample 1853481 | NCBI WGS metagenome assembly PVMK01 (sample SAMN08533507, study PRJNA380276) | Marine sediment metagenome, whole genome shotgun sequencing project.
TCGTTGTCGCACCCTTTGAACTTACACTTTCTCACGGTACTTCCTCCTCGTCGTCATCAGTTGTTCTCTGCGATTGGTAAGCAATCACAGTTTTCTTGCTCCATTGCTCCGCAAGCATGACACCATGGAGTCGGGTCAACTTCTTCTACATGCATCCCGTCCAGGTTGGACTTGTCTAACATGCGATTATGGATCTTGGCAATCTGTTCCCGCACCTTTCTTTCAAAGGATGGAGGATGCTCGTCGCGATGATTGAATGGCAGTTCCTTAGACAAGGCTGCGATTTCAGTCAACACGATAGCTGTCGCCAGTTCTTTCGGTGTCTCACCATCTTTGTTTCTCATCATCCCCTCCTTAGTAGGGTCCGTCTTCATCGTACCTAGCCATTGACACCGAGTGAGCATGACCATCTTCAAATGCTTCCAGCGCAAGATCTCGGCTCGTGTACTCAGCCTTATTCTCTGGCGTATCTATACTCATCCAGTAGATAGGTCCCTCGGCATTGCTATAGATGTCTTCGATGTACTGTTCTACCGCTCGGTGCGGCACAGCATCCATCACGTGTCCGCTGGTCCACCGACTACAGTCGCAGTCCATCTGGTCTACGCTGATGCTGATCTTGCCATCAACTGCGACCTTATCAATGCGCGCATACATCTCAGCACGAGTACCGATATCGCTGTCGTCTTCACAATAGCGTTCTCCACGCCGATCCTTCTGTACGTACTTGTACCATACATCTCTGTGGTTCATGTCCGTCCCTCCATCAAGCGGTCGTACACCTTACCATCATGCACGTCCTCCGCTATTGCTTCCAGGCACTCGGCACAGTTATCGCCCTCGTCACGTACGAACTTGTCATGGCAACTTACGCACTGCGGAACCTCATCCATGTTTTCCCAGGTCGTGTTGCACTGTGGACAGAACGCTTCGTACTCAGGTGGTTCCTCGCGCGTTCCAAAGAACGTACACTCAGATCGTAGGTCATCCTCATGACCTTCCCATCCGCATTCACAGCGGAAAAGTTGTGTTGTCGTTGACAATGTCATCATCATTCTCCTCGTGGTTATATGATTGCCGATTCATTGAACGTAGTGTTTACCACTGCATTACAATTACAGCACAGATAGATCGTCTCACCGGGGAATCCGGCAACTGCCTCTTGCGAACGACCTCCGCACTTACGACACATCGTTGTATATCGTTGGTACGCACGGACAGCAACGTCCGGCGTCACGCCAGCATACCTTTCAAATATGCGGACGAGACGCTCAGGGTCATCCTCTCGGAACTCTACCTGTACACCTTCTGGCGTTCTAAGCCAGCACATCAGTCCATCATGGATTGTAACATTGACTCCGTTCGGTCTCGTTACTGTAATCTCCATCCATCCATAAGGATCATGTGCCGGTCCTTCGGTTCCCGATTCAATATCTACGCTGCTCATCACTCATCTCCTGTGATAGAGAAGTTGCAAGACACGATCATGTCGTACACTAAATCGTGCAGTGCGTCTCTAGCTTCTTGCTCGGTGTCTGCGAACGTGTACCGCATCCCATCGGGATCCAGCAATTCCCAGTCCTTAGCACCTGAGAACTGTGCCTTGACATCGTCTGGTGTGTATTGCACAGTGTAGTTGATCTGTACCTGTACGATGCTCATGATTCGTCTCCCAGGTACTCGTACCGACCACCGACCACAGACGCGTAGAACTGCTGCGTCCATCCTGACTCACCTACGTACTTCACAGAAACTTTACCCTGCGAACTACACTTGTGCGGAGGCTGCATCCACGTGATCTCAACGTCTTCACCCTTCCTGCCAGTCTGCCGTATGTCGCCGACTTTGATTTCGTTGCCGGTCTCGTCGTCAATCAACTTCCATCCTTCTCTCGTGTCATATTTGCTTGTCATGTCGTTCTCCTCATCATTGTCGTTGTGATATTGGGCGGATGCCCTGTCTGTGCGCAGTTATACGGCCGAGCAAGTAACTGATCTCACCTTGCGCTCCCTTCAGCTTGTCCTCTCCGCTGATCTCTACCTGTGCGCCTTTCAATTGCTTCGCCCTGAACTTCTGCCTGTCTTGCAGCAGGGATATCAGGTCTTGTGCTGTGAGTTCCTTATACATTATCATCATCCTCTCTTACGGGCTGCTGGCTTGTGCGACTCAATCGGGTAGATTGGATAGTCGCTGTGATGGCATACGTTACCGAAGTCATCCACGCGTAGTCCGACCTCCTCAGTATCGTGGCCGAAGTACATAATCCACTGACCACTACGAAGCTCGCGCAGATTCTTGTACGATGCTTCCTTGACCTGCTTCCAGGCTTCTGTGATCGTGGTTCCCTTTCCCCAATAGTTCGGCACGATGATCAGTACCTCTGGGGTTCCCTCTGTCTTGTCATTATCGTTTGTCATTCCGTTCCCCTTACAATAAAGAGTCCTCGCAGTGCCTCAGCTCGCTTGGCAGTATGCTTCAGTCTTTTCTTCTGCGTCTTGCTAACGCCATCATACTTAGCTATGGACCACGATTCATTGCGCATCTGGCGCAGTGCTTCCGCGACTACCTTTGCGTCTTTGTTACGCATCTCAACTGTGATCATCATCATTCTCCTTACAGTGTTGTTCCCATGCCTCATCACATGCGTCAACATCAATGCCGTGTCTGGCACGGACGTCGCGCATTGTCTGTGGCTTGTATGCACGATGCTGTTTTCCTAGCAGTGTTACGCCAAAGAAAACTATGAACATGATTTCCATCATCGTTGTCGGTTGCATCAGTGGATCCCTCCATCTATTGCGTTCATCAGACCTGCTCCGTGTCCTACTATGCTGGCTTCGTCCATGCCACGTTCGGCCTCAGCCTGGAAGTCGTACTGTAGTATCTTACGTGATGGGCTGCTCTTGGTCCATCGTGCGTTCTGTGCTGGCAATAGTGCCAACCATGCCTGTCGTGCTGCCTTCGGGTCTACCGTATGTTGAGTCATCATCATCGTTCTCCATCGGTTAAGTTATTGAAGCGAGCGCTTCTTGATGCAGACGGCAGAGGTGAGCCCTCTGTTCAGGGCTATAGGTTTATCTTAGTTTCCTAAGACTTTGGTCTGGGTGTCGTACATTACCTTACCGATCTCGTCGGTGTCGGTGTACTGCCATACGCACAGAGTCCGTCCGGCCACCAGATCGTGGACCGCGACATTGTGAGAAGGCTCGCTGTAGTTATCAGCCACGCTGCGATAGAACGATTCCATCACCTCGTCTAGATCCCTGAAGCAAGTTCTTTTCTCGGGATACTCTGGGTCTTGCACTTCCAGTTCATACCTTTCACTTTCGTAAGACATAGCAAACTCCTTCCGGCCTTGTCGCCGGTATAGTCCGCCGTCCGCATCAAGGAACGCTCGCTACGCGTCCCGCTATGTGCTGTCGCTGATTGTTGTTGCTACCTCGTACACCGTCTCGCGTCCAATCATGGTCGGCTCGGCCGTAGGTAACAACGTACTCCTCAGTAGCTAACAATCAGCAACGTCGTTCACATAACGCAAGGCTCAGCCATATTTAACTGGCGTCCCTCGCTCCGTAATTGGTAAGACGTTTTGCTTAGTGCAGTTCTGCTTACGAAAACTTCTCGCGCTTGCTTACTCTGCGTTCGCTTCGTCACACACTCGGTAAAGTGCTGTTCGCCTACGGTCCGCGCATATACTGACGCGTTCAGTTTTCGGATTTGAATACGCTGAATTTCTAGGCGCAATGCAAGAGACGTTCGCCACAGAGCCGCTGTAGTTTTGGGCTGTAATTGTGGGGTCGCTGTACATGCCTATATAATAAGGTGTATTACATACCGGCACAATAGCCCATAACACGTTGTATTATAAGGGAAAAACGGACGAAAAAAAGCCCGGTTCCCCTGTACTGGCCAGAAACCGGGCTATTGTCCAATAATTGGACAGTCGGGCTTTCTCTTACCCTAGCGAGTGTACTGCATCCAAAACATGATCGTCAGTACACCATACGATTCTCGTTCGTCCATCGTGTCCGTGAATCGCTGTCAGCTCAGCAGCACTGGGATAGATTGCAATGCTACTGAACGAGGTCAGCCATGACAGTGCGCACTGACCAGTTTCAAACTCCACTCCCTCAGCTACTATCCCTTCGCCGCTGATACCAGTTTCATCATCCTCCCGGTACAGCAGGAACCTCGTCAGTGCTGGCTTCCTCAGTTGCTGTGTTCCAGGTTCCTCTGTTGTCGGTGTGTTCGCCGTCATGTCCTTCCTCCTTTATACATCTAAAGTGGTTGAAATCTCGTAGGTATTTCGCTTCGCACTGTGGTACGACTTCACCTCTGCTGTTTCTTGTCATTCCTCTTCTCCCGTATAAACAATTCGGACACGGCGTCAGCGATTCGCGCTGCCACGTATGTCCCTCGCTGCATCTATAACTTGTCGTAGTCTTGTTCGGATCGTGCTTGTGGTACATACCATCTTCATCATAGTATGTTTGCCACCCCATCAACGTCGTCGCTCCTATCCCCGGATACACTCTACTCTTTAATCCCAGGTCAATACACTCTGGACACTTCATGCTCATCTCCTCTGTCTGACTTACTGAATTCCCATGCGTTCAGGTCGTCCATGTAGTATCGCGCCAGATCAATTTCTCGATACTCCGGCCTCTCCCTCTCGGTATGCGTTGCGTTAAGCCATCCAAGCGAGTGAGACCTCACCATCGTTGATCCTTCTAACCGATAGTAGTGTACATGATCAACGTCCTTGTGCAGTTGCACCTGAGGAAGCCAGTAATCATGGTCGTTCTTAAGTATGTAATCAACGAACGTCTGCCACGATGGTCCATCCTTCGGAACCCTGAACAGTGCATGCGCGGTCATCAGCCGCTGGAATGGATTCCTCACGTACAGTGCGCACTCACTCGGTGGCATGTAGATCGGCACTGCATGGTTCTTCAGAGACCGACGTATGCTTATACTTCCTGCACGAACACACCATCCAACACACTCACCAGAGAACAGACGAAGCCATCCGTAGCTCCGCCCAGTCTCCTTCATCGTTGGACAGTATAGGTTCGGTGCATCCAGCCACGAAGTCATGACCCTTCCAGTTCACGCCAGCAATCTTCGCGCTCACAGTTGTGTTCGCACTTCACTCCATCGTGCGGACATAGTCGTGGGCTGTATGCTGCGCAGTTGAGACACACCTTGTAGAACCGAATGGCTTCATCCAAGAAGTTCATTGCTTCCACTCCGCACTTGTGACAGATGGTACTGCCTGACGGAAACTCACTCACATTAGTTCCCTCTGTCTTTCTAACCGCTCAATCCTCCAGGTCAATCGCTTGATACTGGCAGTGTTGACCACGACAGTCAGCAGTGTACCGAGCATGAACAGCCACTGAAGTACTTCTACTATACTATCCACCGTTACTTCCTCCTCGTTTAGCGAACTCTTCTCTGAACTCTACCAGTGATCGCCAGAAGTATGAATCATCATCATCCGTTCCGTATATCACAGCAAGCTTCAACGTCTGCGGGTGTCTTGCAATCATGAACACTACGTACTCTCCGCCTGTCTTCATGTGCTGGTACACTTCACCAATATGTATTTCATTCTCTAATGATTGTTCCATCACGTTCCCCCTCTGTTGTCGTGTTCAGGCCCGTCAGGTAAGCTATCATCCCAGGTGCATCCTTATCGTTTATGAAGTTCGTCACTGGTCCGCTCCACTCATACAGATGTACATGGGTCTTCACTATCAAGCCATCGTTGTCCATCACAGATACAATGTATCCTTCAGTCTCATGGTCCTGCTGAAACTCTACGGCAATGCTATCCCATGCTAGTCCGCGCGTCTCCTTCTCAACTTTATCCAGGTCGGCGCCGTCCTGCTTGTCTTCTTCTACTTCACGCACGAACAGCCAGAACATCTCTCCTGCTACACGATCAGATGCTAAGAACTGCCATCCTTGCTGTCCATAATGGTTCAGCTCTTCCTCACGTGTTCGCTCAGAATTGAACTGGCTCACTTCTTTGTATTCGTACTTCATAGTACTTCCTCCTCAGTTATCAATGTCCACTTCCATTTCTTCCAGCACTGCCAGATCAAATGGAGTTCTCAGTTCAGCATCCGGAAACGCTTTACTGAGTACCCTCTTTGCGACCGCATCCCGCGTCTGCATCACGCTCTTCGCCAGTGCGTTCGCCATCCTCTGACCATTAACCACGAGTTCCAGCTTGTCGCCGCCCGAACTGAAGATGCCGGTATCCGCGTCGCCGACTATCGGCAAGAGCGCCGGACTCGGATGCGCTATGCTGTACAGTTCTACTCCATCTCCTCCAGGCAAAGACGCACTGACCGCGACAGCGACCGCTCCTTTGATAAATGATCTTCGTTTCACGGTATCATCCAATGCATCTGCCGTTGGAACTCAGTACCGTGTCCCTTCGTTTGCAGATGTCCGCATCCTATTTCATACTCGATCACTGCGGCATTGTTGTTCAGTCTGCGCAGATGCTCATCAAACAGATCGGTGCATTCCTGGCGAGACAGACCGTCCTCATTGAACAGGACGAACCGTTTCTGATCCGCCGGTACGCAGTTGCCATCATCGTCGCACACTAATTCGGGAACCTGAATCGCCTCGTACACCATACTCCAATGATCATTGCTTGGTACGATGTACGCTATCGCTATTATCACGATCGTTATCCACAGTACAAACCAATACTCTTTCTTCATTTCCTTCTCCTCGTCTTCTTCGTTATCGGTGTGAGTTTCTTTTCGTAGTTCGCTGCCCACTCACGGTTCTTTCCCACCTTCTCCTTCCAATGGTCAATGTTCTTTATCGCAAAGAGCTTCACCATCCTACCGTCGGCCAGTCGTACTGGACTACTGTTACGTACTGAACCTAGCATTGTGAGCGCATTGGATAGCTGAACTCTGTTCGTCAGCCTCAGGTCATCTGGTAGCCACTGCAAGATGTTCGCAATGCTGAACACATCCTTCTTCATGGTTGCCACTGCTATCTGCTTGTCAAACTTGTCAGCCACTATGCTCTCCGGGTCTGTCATCAGTTCGCTGACCCACTGTTGAACGCTCGTCAGTCCAGCGCTCTGCATCTGTTGCTTCTCCTGTGTCTCTGGTGCTGCGGCTCGTGGGTTGAACTTGGATACGTCTACGCTGTTCTGTAGGTAGTACATGAACGCGGCTGGTCCTCCATTCCGTTTCCTCCAGGCGTCAAGCTCGTTCCAGAACTTCTGTGGTCGTTCCTTATCTAGCTTCCCTACGAAGAACCGTCTGTCGTTGGTATCCAGGATGACCGCGTCTGGCTTGTTACTGGTGAACATGAAGTTACAGCAGTTCGGTAGCTTGAACGTCGGTACGTACTTCTCGTTCACTGTTATGGTGTCGCCAGTTATTATGTGCTTGAGCAGTCCGGTGTCAGCCTTGGAACGTGTCTGCATCACCTCTTCCCCGAGGACGAACTGTTTATTACGCATCCAGGTCAGTCCCTCGTCATGCAGTTCCACGCTCGTTATCACATTGGAATTCGCTCCGTAGATGTCACGCATCACATCACCGATGAAGGTCTTGCCGGTTCCCTGCTCTATACTCCATATGAGTACCGACGTGAACAGCTTCACTCCCGGGTTTTGCAACGGATACGCGAGCCACTGAAGAAGCCACTCCCAGTTATCAATGGTCTTGATGACGTCCAGGAACTCTTTGCAGTTCCCTCGCTTCGCTTCAGTCCCCCATCCTGGCCAGTCATTCAGTTCGCCGTTGATAAGCTGGTCTTCACCTGGAGCATAGGTCATGCGATCAACCTTCCTCATGTGCGGCCACCGAACCCACTCGTCTATCGCTGCTATCGGCTTGCCGCTCTCGCTCATTATCATCACTGAGCCATAGTTGCGCTTCAGTCTGCCGATATCACCGTAGAGTATGCGGTCATACGTGCTGAAGTAGGTCTGCGTGTCCTTGATATATACAAGGTCATCGTTCAGGTTGCTCATCTGTACGCTGTTCGGCGCTTCAGGACACTCCAGCTCTTCGTATGCTTTCGTTCCCTTCTTCACTAGGTAGTCGTCTAGCTTGCTCAGTCCCTCCGTCATTGGCAAGTAGCGAATGAACACCCTCGCTCCTCGCTTCGTTAGCATGGCAGTCAGCGCGTCCAGTGCTTTCGCCACGTTGTCATTCGTGTACATGTCACCGTCGTAACACACTTCAACTTCACGGTTCTTCAGGTCAAACCAGTTCCAGTCCGGTATCTCCTTCAGATGCCATTTCTTAGCTGTGAACGACCAGACACCACCGAGAGCAATGCATGGCAGTCCCAGGTTCGTAGCACAAGCGGCTTTCTTCTCGCCCTCTGTGATGATGATGCGCCGAGATGAGTCTTCGCATATCTTTTCCCAGTCTATCAACGGTGGAAGGTAGAGCCTCGGTATGGTCTTCTCTACCTGCATGTACTTCGGTTGGTTGGATTCAATCAGTGGGAATAGCTTCCATCGTACGTAGTTCAACGGGTTCCCGGTCGGGTCAAAGTACGGTATCTCATAGGACACTGCATCTTCAATTCCGGTTGCGTCGTACGTCTGGTTCTTAGATAAGGTGTCGCCGTACTTCAGCTTCCTTATCGTTGCTGGCTTGCCGAGCCCACTACGATCAAGATCCTCTTTGCGCATAACACGCATGATCTCTTTCTGTGACATCGTTAAGCTCGCTTCTTAGTAGTGTTGCGCTTCCCTCTTTGTTTCTTCCTGGTTCGTTCACTGATGAACTTATCCATCTGGCTCCGTATAAGTTCCTGAACACTCACACCGTCCAGTTCAGCTATCGCTTTGAGGATCGTTATGCTCCTCGCTTCGAGATACAATGGATACTGCGTTTTGGTGCGCAAGGGTATCCGTTCCGCCATCAGTAAGGTATCGCGGAACTTTGGCTCAGCCTGTTTGAGACGGTCTCTTTCCTCTGCTTCTCGCAATTTACTCAATTGCACTGTGGACACAACTGCTTCGTTCATCGGTACTTCCTCCCTCGTGTATGTATAGGTGTAATGGCCAGTAATACAGCCAGATGCGTAGTGTACTACCGAGGCCGTTCCGTGCGCAAGCGACTAATTTTACAGGGTATTCATGGGTAAGACGAGCACGATGAGCACGACACGATGCCGATACGCATGATATGCGATACGCACCATTTGCCATTGTGGTGCAAGTTATTGCTCACCTCATTATTTATACTAACTAACTAACTGCTTCTTTTAGTACTATAGGGTACTCCCTCTATATAAGTAGGGTATCATCGTATCAGTAGTATCAACACCGTCTAGGGTCGTATCGTATTCGTATCATACGTATCAGCTTGTAGAGTCGCCTTTGGCGGCACACTATTCATCCCCAAGGAGAGCGGGCTGCTGTGCGGTTCCACTCCGCTGCAATGAGCTAATGTCTGAGTCTACGGGCTCGTGGTACTTCCTCCTCGTTGTCGGCTCGGGTTCCCGCTGCTCAGTGGCTTGCTCTCCGCTTAATCATCAGGGAACTTGAGTGAGTGGCCAAGAAGAGAACATCGAAGAAGACAGCAAAGAAGCGCAAGGTGGCGCCGACAGCCGCGTCGTCGAGTTCACGCGCGAAGAAGAAGGTAGTTCGTGCGAAAGCAACGAAGAAGGAGCGGAAAGCTACGCACTCCACTCGGAGGAAGCCTCAAACGAACCACAAGGAAGTGAAGGATTACTTCCAGCGCGAGGACAGGTCTCTCACTCCCAAGCTGACGGCGGAGTTGAAGATGGTGTTCTGCAGAGCATACGCACAGCGAGGCATCATAAGGGAGGGTACGACAGCATCGGGAGTGAGTCGGCGTACATACCTACGATGGAGGAAGGACGACGAGTCGTTCAACGAAGCGTGTATGGAAGCGAAGCAGATGGCAGTGGATGTCATAGAAGAAGAGGCTCATCGCCGAGCGATAGATGGCTTCGATCGCCCTGTTATCTATCAGGGGGAGATCACCGATACTTACAAGGACTACTCCGACAGTCTGTTGACAATGCTGATGAAGGGGAACAAGCCAGAGAAGTACAAAGAGCGCACCGAACACAGTGGAAGCGTCGGCAGACCTATGACGTTAGACCAGGAAGACAAGGAGAGCATCGTTTCGAGCATCCTTGGAATGATAAAGAATAAACCAGATCCAACACGAGGAAGTTGATATGAAAGAGTTGATGGTTGCGGGAGCTGAGAAGGTATGGAGCGTCGTTCTTTGCGTGTTCGGCGCATTACCCTGGAGCCATTCAGCTCCCGCTCTGAACACCTTTACGAGGAAGCTGAGAACACAGGGAGCGACCCGAGTAACGCTAACAATCTCCAGCGGTAGTCGCTTCCGCTATCCACTCGGCTTCCTCGTTTTTCTTTTAGCGTTGCCTGTCAGTGCGCAGAACGTCATCACGTTCACTGCTGAGGTCACGTCGGGCGTTGAGACCGTCATACCTGTACTGACCTGGGACACGACGCCACTCGCTGACGCTTGTGTTGCATCAGGGGATTGGTCAGGGAGCAAGGGTCCGAGTGGGACTGAGACGCTTCCTTCAGTTACCAGTAGCGCAACCTATAACATCACGTGTTCATGGCTTGATGTGAAGGCGACACTGACGTGGACAGCACCGACGCAGAACACTGACGGCACAGCACTGACAGACCTCGCAGGATTCAAGCTGAAGTACGGCATGACACAGAGCGGACCGTACGACCACGAGGTAGACATACCAGACCCCAACGAAACGTCGCACGTCATATCGCCGCTCGCTTCGGGGAACTGGTTCTTTGTCAGCACAGCATACAATGCGATAGGAACGGAGTCAGACGTATCAAACGAAGTGATGAAGAACCTCGGGCTACTCAGTGGTCAGGAGAGTGTCGGCATCACAGTCAATCCGAAGCCAAGTCCTCCGACGAGCTTGGGAATACAGTAGACAAACAGGAGAGGAAGATGAATGAGGAAGTGCAACAGAGACCAGAGTACGACGAACGTAATCCAGCGGAAGGGAACAACGAGATTCCACCTGCTCCACTAGAACAGAACGAAGTCGGTGACATGCTTCCAGGCAGAGTGATGACGCCTGAAGAGCAACTGTCTCACGCGAAGTTACCTCCATCTCCACAGATGCTAGTCGGTAACGAACTGCTCTGGCTAGTAGCGAGGACGTGTCATGAAGCGAACCGAGCATACTGCATCGGAGTGCTGAGTGATCATAGTCATCAGTCGTGGGATCAAGCCCCAGACTGGCAACGAAGTTCATGCTACGAAGGAGTGATGAAGCACTACGAGAATCCGGAGTTCACGCCGGAGGACAGCCATGCGAGTTGGATGGCGAAGAAGATCGATGATGGATGGATGTTCGGTAACCTGAAGAGTGAAGTGGAGAAGACGCATCCTAACATGGTTCCGTATCACACCTTACATATACACGAGCGTACGAAGGACGCGCTTTTCAGTGCGATCTGTAAGAGCATACTCGGAGGAGCTTGATGGATGTGGACGTATCAGTTGTGGTCGGCTTCACTTTCGGTGAGTACACTGTGAGCTTCAACACTGAGAACACCGATATAGTGTGGCTGAGCAACTCGGATGATGAGGGTATGTCACTTCATTCACCGGAGATAGAACGTATGCTCCACGAGCACTTCATAGAGAACTTCTAGTGCCTGACCTTCAACAGTTCAGTGCGTTTGATTACTCGGCTCTGCCGAGGCTTGACCTGGACAACTTACCGAAGGCTCTTGAGCAGTACAAGCAAGACCTCTTCGAGTTCAGTGAGGAAGAACTGTACTTCTTACGATGGCGTATGATGTGGAAGTCACTCGCTCGTCAGAAGCAACTTCCGCCGAAAGAATTTGATGACTACGTCAAAACAATATGGGGAATCCGGAGCGGAAGAGGCTTCGGCAAAACACTCGCGGCTGCGAACTGGCTCGGGGGCGAGGCAGCAGAACTACCGGGATTATTCGCGATAGTAGCTCCGACGCACGACGACGTTCGCTATACTTGCTTTGAAGGTCCGACTGGACTCTACTCCGTGATTCCCCATACTCTTATCGCTGACACGAACAGTCAGCTCCCATCATGTACGTTATGGAATGGGAGCTTTATTCGTGGCTTCGCCGGAGATACACCAGAAAGACTTCGCGGACCTCAGCATCACAAGGCATGGTGCGACGAGATCGCTTCGTGGAAGTATCCGCAAGATGCCTGGGATAACCTCTGGTTCGGATTGAGACTCGGTGATCACCCTCAGGTACTGTGGACAGGCACACCGAAGCCGACACCGTTCATGCGACGACTGAACGCTGACCCCAATGGTGTGACGATCGTCGGGTCGACGTATGAGAACCGCGAGAACCTGACTGAAGTGTTCTTTGACAACGTATCCAAGTACGAAGGAACGAAGGTCGGGCGACAAGAACTATGGGGTGAGATACTAGACCCTGAAGAGGAAGGCATCGTACGACGTTCGCAGTGGCGCATCTGGCCAGCGAAGAAGCCTCTACCGAAGTTCCAGGTCATCATTATGTCCATTGACCCATCCTTCACTGAGAAGCAGCATGATAAGAAGAAGCAGGAGAATGACCCGTCAGCGTCTTCAGTCTGGGGATTGTTCAGTTGGAAGAAAGAATCGCATGTCATGCTGCTCGATTGCTGGGAAGAGTGGCTCGGTCTGCCTGACCTTATAAAGAAGGTGAAGAGAGAACGGAGGCTGACGTACGGAGACTCGGATGAACCATTGCTGAGACCGAAGGGTATCCGTGCGAAGAACAAGCCGAGGCATCAAGGTAAGCGAGTGGACATGATACTCATTGAGGAGAAGGCTTCGGGCATCAGCTTACGACAGAGTCTTGCCGCTGAAGACATCCTCACGTTCGGATACAACCCTGGGAACGCCGACAAGCTCCTGCGTCTACATCTGACGTCACCGATGTGGGCTCATGGTCGTGTCTGGTGCGTTGAGAGTGACAGTGTACCTGAGACGCCGAAGACGTACATGGATCCGCTGATTACTCAGGTCTGTTCGTACATTGGTGAAGGAAGCATTGAGCGTGATGACCTGCTAGACTCAACGACTCAAGCGATGCGCGTCTTCATGGATGAGTACATTGGACCGCTCACTATCAAGAAGGATCCGGTTGAAGTCCAGCGACAGAAGGCACGGATGGAAGCAGATAGAGCTAAGAAGAAAGCACGAGGAGGTAATCCATACGATGGGTGATCAGCCGACAACTATGTGCATGAGTGAGTCTATTGATGGCGAGGTTCAGTTGGGAGAGATAATGTTCTGCGATCTTCATGAAGATGAAGTGCGGATGGCGCTCATCCAACGTGGGTTCAGCCAAGACTTGGAGCTAACGCTTGATGAACGTGAAGCGAAGATGCTGAGTGGTGAGATGGATGCGTTCGTGTCAGTGAAGAACAGGTTGATCATGAACGCACTTGGTATCTTCGGGCCTCAGCGGGTCATGTCGTACGATGGCTGTCCAGTCTGCGTGTTCCATGCAGTGATTGAACAAGCGGCGGATGACATAGCGAGTGAGCGAGTAAGGAAGAACTGATGTCTAAAGCATCCCTCTCCAAAACTCTGTTGAAGAAGCTCAAGACTGACTTCAATAAGTACTTCAAGGAGCTTGACCCTGCAGACAAAGAGATGCTGGAAGCTCATGTCGCGCGCGGACGTTCAGGGATTGAAGAAGGTGAGTTTGACGAATGGGAGTCTCGTACAGTACCAGTCGCAAGAGATATGGAGTACTTACTTGGCAAAGGAGCAACTACACGAGTATCCGAACGACAAACGTTCAGGTCACCCGGAAAGATAATTGCTGATCTGGAGCGCATCATACGTGAAGGACCAAGACTCCCTGAAGATATGACGGTGTATCGAGGAGGAGCAGAAGGGGTACGGCGAAGATCAAGTCGTTGGAGATATCCTGTATCAACATCGTTGGACCGTGATGTTGCGGCATACTTCGCAGAAGATTGGTACAGTCCGTTCGTTGATGAGATCTTCTTACCTGAAGGAGCTCCAGGGCTGTACACTGCTCCGCTCTATGACCTGATGAATCAATACGAAGTATTCTTACCGCAAGGTGAATTCAAACTGACAAGAAAGAATAGACCTTCAATGTCTAGAGAAAGTCTGGCTGAGAACTGGGATTCATTCTTAAAGGGTAACTTCACCGATAAGTACAAGTACAAACCACCATACAAAGCTCGCGGAGGATTAATACATGGCTACACCTGAAGAACAGATTCCGTTCAACGAACCTTCGCAGGAAGTGGTTGATACCGATGACGGCGGAGCTATCGTACAGATGGAGGGAGATGTTAGCCCGGATCAAGCGTATGAGTTCTACGACAACATCGTAGACATGATACCAGATGATGAGTTGACTAGACTAGGAAGTCAACTGGAAGAAAGTATTGAACGTGATAAGAAGTCACGCGAACGACGTGACAAAGAGTACGCCGAAGCAATTAAGCGCACAGGACTAGGAAAGGAAGCTCCAGGTGGAGCAGAGTTCACTGGTGCTTCAAGAGCGGTTCATCCGATGCTCACAGAGGCAGCAGTTGATTATGGTGCGCGAGCGGTCAAAGAACTGCTTCCACCGAACGGTCCAGTTAAAACGTACATCCCAGGTGAGAACATAAACTCTGAACGAATGGAGAAGGCTGATCGTGTAAAGAACTACATGAATTGGCAGTTCCTCAAACAGATGAAGGGATTCCGTCCAGAGCTTGAACAGTTACTTCCTCAGAATGCATTGTCTGGGTCACAGTACATGCGGATCACGCCTGACTGGTCTAAGAACAAGACACGTCCGTGTCCACGGTTTGTTCCGCAAGACCAAGTCTATATTCCGTACTCCGCGAGTAACTTCTATACGGCAGAGCGACAGACTTACGCTGAACCCGTAACGAAGCTTGAATTTGAAGACCGTGTCAAGGATGGGATGTACCGAGACATCAGTCCTCTGGTCAACGCGCAGATGCCAGAGGCAACCGCAGCTCAGAAAGCGACTGACAAGGTAGAAGGGAAAGACTCTTACGATTTCTACAACGAAGATGGTCTGCGCATCATCTACGAGATCAATACCTTCATTGACATGGAAGGTGATACAGATGCAGAAGGAACTGTACCTTACTTAATAAGCATGGATGAACCGACCAAGAAGATTGTCGCGGTCGTACGTAACTGGGAACAGGAAGATGAGTACCAGGAGCGGATGCAGTGGATAATTGAATTCCCATTCATTCCTTGGCGTGGAGCGTACTCTGTCGGTCTGGGACAGATGATTGGTAGCCTCTCAGGTGCGGCGACAGGTGCGCTTCGCGCTCTTTTAGATTCTGCTCATGTGAATAACATACCGACAGCCGTCAGGCTCAAGGGTGCGAACTTCATAGGACAGAGCAAGACAGAGATTCAAGCAACGCAGATCGTAGAGCTTGACGGCGGAATAGCCGGTGATGACATACGGAAGCTCCTCTTGCATCTGCCGTTCAATCCACCGTCACCAGTCCTGTATGAGTTACTAGGGTTCCTTGTTGATGCTGGTCGTGGTGTCGTACGAACTACGTTTGAACAACTGAGTGATCAGAATCCAAACATGCCAGTCGGTACTACGCTCGCGATGATTGAAGAGGGAATGCAGGTCATGTCTGCAATCCATCTGCGAACGTACCATGCAATGACGATGGTCATTGAAGTAATTCACCGCATCAATAAGATGTACCTGACTGATGATGAAGTCACGGATGAAGTTGGTGAGCTCTTAGCATACAGGGAAGACTTCCAGGGACCGATGGATGTCGTACCGACTGCGGATCCGCAGGTCTTCAGTGATGTGCAACGTCTGGCTCAACTTCAGATTGTCGCGGAGAGAGCAGCCGCACTTCCTGACCTTTATAACCAACGAGCAGTTGAGAAGCGACTGCTAGACAGAACGAAGATACCGAACCCGGATGAGTTACTTATACCGGAACAGAAGCCGGAGTGGATGAACGCAGTGAATGAGAATACTGCGATGTCACTTCAGCGTCCGGTTAGTGCGTTCCCAGAACAAGATCATCTCGCTCACCTTCAGGTTCACTTGGACTTCTTACTGAGTCCGGTCTTCGGGCAGAATCCGGTGATAGCTCCAAACTTCACGCCACCTGTCTTAGAGCATATCAAGGAGCATATGGTTCTCTGGTATGTGCAGGAGAACTACAATCTGCTTGAAGAAGCACTTGAGACGGACGATGAAGGTATGAAGACGGTCATGGCTGAACAGGATCCAGAAACGAAAGCAGAGATGGACAGAACACTCGCGCAAGCTTCTCCGGTAATTATAAAGAGAGGACTCACAGTATTCGAACAACTCCCAGGTATCATCCAGCAAGCGATGCAGATGATGCAGCAATTTCAACCTCAACCTCCGGCACTACCTGTTGATCCTAATGCTCAAGCTGAAACAGAGCGTAGAAAACAGGCTGATCAGATGAGAGCACAGGCAGACGCTACCAAGGATGAGACTAAACGTATTGAACTTGATAAGGATGAAGGTATTGAGTTCGCGAAACTTTCTGCGCAGGAGCGAGAACAAGCTGTTGAGAAAGCACATGAGGATGCTATGGAAGCTCAGAAGAGGGCTGCTCGGCTCGAAGAGCTACTGTCCAAAGAACGTGCTGAAGACGAACGTACCGCTACTGAAATTGAGTCTGGTGAACGTAGGAACACTCAGGACAACTTGACTGCTCTTACAATCGCTGCCGCAGAATTGGAGGCTGGCAAGAAGTCAAACCTCAGCACTGGAACGGGCATTAATCCCTCAGGAAGTTGAGCGTATTGATTTTGCTGGCCATTTATCAACAGTAAGAAGGAGAACTTTATGTACGCACGACAACACTACGTTCTCGCCACATCGGGCAAACTGGGACAGAAATTGTCCAGCAAAGGTACTCCCAAAAGTGGCGGGAAAACGAGTCAAGATTCCGGTGGATCAAAGCCGAAGTCTGATGGATACGGATCGCAGAGTCACAAAGGTTCGTGACGAGGGGCTACTCATTGCCCTCGCGCGTATAAAGGTGTACGATGCAGAATGAATTGGAACTCTACCTGAGGAAGCTTAAGAGTATGCAAGCCGAATACGCCGATGCTAGTCTCCGACGTCCGAAAGATAAAACTGAGTTTGGATACGGTGAAGCATGTGGAAATTATCAAGGCTTGTTACTCGCTGAGCAGTTGTTGACCAATGCAATTGAGGAAGTAGCAAATGACGCAGAGTAATCTTTCACTGGCGGAAGCCGGAGCAGAACCGCGTACGAAGGGAGTTTCCCTTGCGTATAAATCTATCGGTCAAGCGTTCCCAGACGTTGACCCCGGTCTTAAGCCATTCGGGTCCAAAGTTCTGGTGCAAATCAGGACCCCAATGAAAGTGACACGCGGGGGAATTATCGTTCCTGAAGAAGCCCGTGAGACTGAGCAGTGGAACACTCAAGTCTCCAAAGTTATTTTGCTCGGACCAGTAGCATATCGCAATCGAGATACTCTTGAGTTGTGGCCGGAAGGGTTATGGGTTCAGCCTGGGACCTTCGTACGATGTCCGAAGTATGGAGGAGATCGTTGGGAGGTCCCGGTTCCTTCTTCCGCAGATCCAGCACTGTTTGTTCTATTCAATGACCTGGATCTAGGTGGGGAAATTACAGGCGACCCGTTGGAAATGGTTGCCTTTTTGAAATGACGTTAGACTGAAGGAGTCTAGGAAATGGCAGTAAGCAACGAAGACATAAAAGACGACGACCTTATAATGGTCGGCGATGGCGTTGAAGCAGGTGATCAAGACGGAACTGTAATGGTTCCGGCCGATGATGACCCGAAGGATAAAGAGCAAGAAGAACATGACGGCGATGAGTCGTTAGAGGCGGAAGGTGAAGATGACCAGCGGCTCGGTGGAGGTGAAGCAGTAGATGATGAGAAGATTGAAGCTCGTAGGCAAGAGCGCAAGACTCGTCGTCAACGGCAGAAGGAGGCGAAAGATCGCGACCAGCGCGAACTGAAGTTCCTTCGTGGTCGCAATGAACAAGTAGAGCGTCAGCTCAATGACTTGTCTCGGCGTGTATCTGCCAATGAAAATGCTTCTATCGATGGTCGTATATCGCAGTTAGAACGAGCGATTGAAAGTGCAGATGATGTGTACGCGAAGGCAATTGACGCAGGAGAAGGGAAGGACGCTGCTGAAGCTCAGCGCATCCGTGATAGCTTGCGAGACCAGCGTAACTATCTGCATCAGTATAAAGAGCAGGGTGGAGCAAGAACAGAAGCTGAAGCAACCGGACCTGATCCCGCACTTGTTGAACAGGTGAGATCATGGAGCGAAAGAAATACGTGGTTTGACTTCGGCAGACGTGATGAAGACTCTGCGATCGCAGGTGCGATTGATGACATGCTGATCCGTGATGGGTTTGACCCCAGGACGTCAGAGTATTATGATGAGTTGGATAAACGTATTGGACGTCGTCTTCCTCATCATGCGCAGCAAGGAAATGGAGCCGATGATGACCGTCACGATGACGGCGAACAGCGAGGAGGAGAAGGAAGAGGGAGAGGACCGAAGTTCCGTGTTGGTGGACAGGAACGTCCTCTTAAGAGTAACGAAGTTCATATCAGCAGAGAGCGTCGTGAAGCGATGGTTGAAGCTGGAGTGTGGGAAGACCCGATTCTGCGAAAGAATTACCTGAAACGGTATGCAGAATGGGATCGTGAACACGCGAATGACAATGCGTAGCAACTCACTGAATGAGAGGGTGATGTAATGACAGATAGTAGAGTAGGTAAAACGAGCGCGAGACGGAAGAAGACTCCAAGTAAAGTACGAGCAAGTCGGGCTGGAAGTGACAGAAAATCAGCCGATCAGCATAGAGTGCTGTCAGACGAGGAGCGTTTGGATGAGTTTCGCAAATCATTTTTCCAGTCAGTACTCCCGGATCTTCCTACAATTCCGGGATGGCACGTATGCTGGTTGACAACTACAAATCCCAGAGACTCGATTGCGGCAAGGACGCGTCTTGGCTACGAACCGATTCAAGCGGAAGACATCCCAGGTTGGGAACATGCTACGCTTAGAACCGGCGAATGGGCAGGATGTGTCGGCGTCAACGAGATGATCGCATTCAAGCTTCCCATGCAGTTATACGAAGCTTACATGCGTGAGGCTCATCATGTGCAGCCATTGTATGAAGAGCAGAAGCTTTCATCGGTCATTGACGTGATCCGTGAGGAAGCTGCGGCTGCTGCTAAGAGTGGCTCTCGTGGGATTAAGTTTGAACTAGAGGAAGGTCAGGCTGAACTGGTACAGGACTTAGAACCTGGATCATTCGCTGAAAACCTCGGGGAAGTTCCTGAGGGCGAAGGTGAACAGGCTCTAGGATGATTTAATCTGATGAGGAGTAATTTGCAATGAGTCAACTCGCTGCTCCGTTCGGATTGCGACCAGCGTATAGTCCTTCTGGGATTGTGCGTCCAGGACCGCTCGGCACTATCGTCTCTGCGCATCCTACTGATATTTTTCAGTATGAGCCCATAGCGATCAATGCTGCGGGGTTCTTGGTTGGTGCTGCTCCTGGTGCTGCTGCTATTGGCACGTTCATGGGAGTGGAATGGGATGATACTGAGGGTCGACACAGAGTCGGCAATCGGTGGATCGCCAACACTATCGCAACGAACGTTCGTGCGTATTACATCCAAGCTCAGGATACCGTGATGTATGAAGTTCAGGCAGACGGACCACTCGCACAAGCTGACATCGGTCAGCAGTACGATTGGACTGCTCTGGCTGGATCTGCCATCACTGGTCTCTCGAGCGTGGCTCTGGATACGGCTTCTGCTGGTGCTAATGCTGGCGTTCGCGTTCTTGGTGTGAATCCGGGACCTGACAACGAACTAACGGATCCGTTTCCGATCGTTCTTGTTCAGATCTCTGAGCATCAACTCGTGGCCAACGTAGCTTCAATCTAAGGAGGACTAGACTATGGCTGTCCCAATGAGGTCAACAGACTTTCGGTCTGTCGTAGAGCCCATCCTTAACGAAGTTTTTGATGGCATCTACAATCAACGAGCCGATGAATGGAAAGGCTGCTTTACGGAACGTCCTGGTATTCCCAGGTCTTACCATGAAGAGCCGGTCTTGTTCGGGTTCGGGGCTGCTCCAGAGCTCCCCGATGGTCTGCCGGTAACTTACCAATCCGGTGGAGTGCTTTTCATTCAGCGTTACGTCTATCGCGTCTACGGTCTTGCGTTTGCTCTCACCAAAGTTCTGGTGGAAGACGGCGATCACATCAAGATCGGTACGATCTACGCTGAGCATCTTGCTCAGTCAATGATCGAGACGAAGGAAACGTTGACCGCTAACATCTTCAACCGCGCCTTTAATGGTGCGTTCCTTGGAGGTGATGGTGTGTCTCTCAACAACGCTGCTCATCCGATTGCTAACGGAACGTTCAGTAATCTGCTTACGACTGCTGCTGCTTTATCGCAGACGTCGCTTGAGCAGATGCTGATTCAGGTCCGAAACGCAGTCGATAACAACGGCAAGCGCATCCGACTCGTGCCGAAGAAGATCGTGGCTGGTCCCAGTCAGGTCTTCCAGGCAGAGGTTCTCTTGAAGAGTGTCCTCCGAGCCGGAACCGCGAATAACGACATCAACCCGATTAAGTCTATGGGTCTGCTGAGCGACGGACAAGCTAATCTGTCTCGTATCACCAGCACGACTGCATGGTGGGTCGGCACTGATGCGCCTCGCGGTCTTCAGTTGCTCATGCGACGCAAGATGGAGAAGTCAATGGAAGGCGACTTCGAAACTGACTCCATGCGTTACAAGTCGACTGAGCGGTACTGGCCGTCATGGACCGATCCTCGGACGGTCTTCGGAACACCGGGTCTCTGATCCGGATAAGGTGGAGGCCCAAAGAATCGGGCCTCCTTCCTTCCTGGCTTAATTAGGAGTTTGACATGTTGAATATTGAAGTAACACAATTTCCAAATGGTGTCGGCACTGCGAAAGACAACAGTGTTTTGAATGCCGTTCCTCTTCCTCTCCCAGGTGCGCAGTTATCGGTTGAGGACTTTGGTCAAGCTACACAGATCGCAGACTGGACCGATCTCGTAATCGGTGCGGGAGTTGGCGGCGACGTCTTCCCCCTCAGTTCCAGCGGCGTTCTTCAACAGGTTTCCGCAGGAGCGGCAACCGACGGAAACAAACTTTCACTTCAGCTTGCTGGCGTGGATACATTCGGGATCGCAGTTGGTGCGGAAGCGTGGTTCGGTATTCGTTTCAGGATCGATGATCCGCTCAATACCATTCTCGTCTTCGGCTTTACTCCGTTCGATGAAACGGTAGCTCCGCTTGATGGTGTCTTCTTAAGATCAGATGATGTTTCTGATGTTCTCAATCTGGTTTCGATTGCCGCTGCTGGAGGTACGTCAACAACTCCACTCGGTTCTCTCGTCGCGGATACGTGGTACGAGGCTGCTCTGTACTGGGATGGCATTGACAAAGTTTCTGGTCAGTTCGTTAGCCCAGATGGAGTTGTCGGTGGTGGCGGAACTGTGACCCCAGGAGCGAATCTGACAGCGCTCGGATTGAATCCTGGATTCTTGTTCTCCGATGGTGCTGATGGCGCAGCGAAGACACTGGATGTTGACTACGTTCTCTTCGGTGGTTCACGCTAAGGAGAAACGTCATGAGACCCATTTCAATTACACGACAGTTACCTGCGCCTGATGCAGATGGAGTGTGCGAAGCTCAGACTACAACTGGGCCTGCCGATCTGTCGCTCAATGGCGCTCTCGTTGATGCTAATGGAGTTGCACAGTTAGGTTCTCAACGGTTCTTGGATATTACCTCTGGTGGCAATCTCTTACTCATCAACTTTCGCATTGAAGGTACTACTGATGCTGGAGATCAGATCTTCGAGACTATTGTTGGTCCTAATAATACGACAGTTACCACTGTACAGAACTTCGCGACAGTAACTCGCATCTCGGTTGATGCGCTTGTTGGATCCACTGTTACAATAGGAACTCAACTGACTGGAGCATCTGCAATCATTGTGTTGGACCAGTACATCTCTCCATTCCAAGTAAGCGTAGGAGTAGAGATTACTGGAACCGTCAACGTCACGTTGCAATACACGTTTGACGACATCTTCGGTGAGTACCCTGGACCTTTCGCCTGGACCCCCCATCCAGATATAACTAACATAACGGCTGACGATGAGGGTACATTTATCTCTCCTGTCACCGCCTGTAGACTGCTAACTAACTCTGGTACGGGTACAGCAGTCCTGAGGGTCGCACAAGCCGGACTCGTCTGATGTCTGGCGTAACTGGAAGCGGAGTGACCGGAACCTCGGTCACTGCCGCTCTTGTGACTAGTGATAGTGTCACCCCACCAGGACCACCTCCGCCCATTGGAGATGATATTCTTCTCATCGACGATGGTGGAGATTTTTTACTCATTGACGATGTAGCTGCAGACTTCCGTTTGTTGGGACAGAGTGTCGTCCCCAATCTTTTTCTCATTGACGACAATGGGGATAATCTTCTTATTGATGACGCGACTGCAGACTTGCGTCTAGTGGAGAACTAAAATGGCTAATTCAACTATACCTAATCTCGTTGCTGTAACTGTTCCGGCGGTCACTGATTTATTTGGTGTGCGTCAGAGCGGAGACACGCGAGACAAAAAATTAACGGTTACACAACTTCTCACGCTTCTTCCGGGGGTCACTGATCCCCTGTTGCTCAATGCTGGTGCTGTAGGGGCACCAACTTATTCGTTTTCTGCCGATGACGACACTGGTGTTTTCAATGTGGCTGCCGATCAGCTTTCATTGGCCGCAGGTGGTGTTGAAGGCATTCGTGTCACTGAAGCTGCGGCTGTAATTACCTTACAAACTTTTGGGCAAATTCAAGCACCGGACGGAACTTTGGCCGCACCATCAATCTCGTTTGCAAGCTCGACGGGAACCGGACTGATGTACGCTGGCAATGACCGTCTGGATATCATCGCTGCCGGGTTTCTTATTGCAAGAGCAGATGCCGACGACGAACAATTCCTAGTTACCAGTGGATCGGTCGGCGAACCGGGACTTGTTTTTCTCACAGACCGTAATACTGGTATCCGCAATGCGGGTGCTGATCAACTTTCACTGATCGCAGGTGGAGTGGAGATAGCTCGCGCTACAGAATTAGCAAGCAATAATCAATTCGCAATAATCGCGTCAGGTTCCTCAACAGTTCCTGAGCTTACCGGCCTTGCAGATCCTGACACCGGATTCAGATGGACAGGTTCCAATGAAGTTCAGTTCATCGCCGCTAATGTTCGATCATGGCATTTCCTCGGTGGTTCGTTCTTTGCCGATCACAGTGATGGACCGATCTTATTCAATACATTTGGATCTGCGACCGTACCTAGTATCTGCGTAGAAAGAGGTGATGCAAATACGGGAATTGGTAAAGGTGCGAACGACGCAGTATCGTTGATCGGAGGTGGCGTCGAGGGACTAAGAATTCAGGAAGCACTCGGATTAGTTGAAATAGACACACGAGGTAGTTTTATTGTCAATAATAATACGCTACTACCGCCGATTTCTATCACTGCTGGCACTGACCCTGCTGCTGACGGTGGTGATCTGGACCTGTCCTCAGGCGATTCAGGTGTCGGCGCAACAGGTATCGGCGGTGATGTAAATATTCTTTCAGGTTCTTCAGTAGCAACGACCGGTGACGGTGGTGTCGTAAGCATTAAATCAGGTGTCGGGTTCTTCACTGGTGCTGGCGGTGACATACTCTTTGAAGTTGGCGCAGGCGGAGCCGCTGGTCCCGGCAAGAGCGGAAACTTCTTCGTTAACACTACGGTTGGTCTCACCGCTGATGCTGGACTGCAAGTTCTTATCCCAGGCCTCACAGCAATATACGGTGTCGGACGTACTTTTGACGGACCCGCAGGAGACTTAGAACTTTGGGGTGGATATGCTGCCGGTTCTGGCGGATCCGCAGTCGGCGGCGATCTTCTGCTCTTTGGCGGAGGTCAAGGTGGTGGATCAGGCTCTGGTGGCAACGCTCACCTCTACGGTGGCGAGAGCGACACTCAACCGGGCTTCGCAGAGGTTGAAGGTGGGACGGCAACTGTAGGAGGTCCTGGTGGTCAAGCGAGGCTACTCGGTGGTCCCGGTTTCGGCACCGACCAAGATGGCGGAGCTGTAGTCATTTCGGGAGGTGTTGCTACTGGCTCCGGTGTAGACGGTACGATCACTCTTACTTCTGACGGTGCTTCTGTGTCATGGGACGGAGACTCTCTCCTTCTCCCATCAGCTAATGATCCAGTAACACCAACACTAGCATTTGGTGATGGTGATACAGGATTTTATGAATCCAGTGACGATGCCTTGGCCATAGCTATTGCTGGAGTCAACACGTTTGAATTTGCCGTTAATCAGCTTCGTGGTATTGCCGCTGGCACACCAGGACTGAGAAATGTAGCAACAAGCCCGGCCACTCCAAACATACATCCTCAATCCTCTGATACTGATACTGGCCTCGGTTCGCCTGGAGCTGATGCAGTTTCCTTGATCGCTGGCGGTATAGAGATCGTACGAGCGATAGAAAGTTCCGAAGATCAATTTATCGTATCTCCCTTTGCGTTACTCGGTAGCGCAGCATTACCATCACTTGCTTTTGGTGACGGTGATACGGGCTTCTTTGAAGGAATTGACGATAATTTAGGCATATCAATAGCGGGTACACAAAGATGGTTCCTCTCAGGGGATTCGTTTGCTGCCAACTCTGGCGGTGCGTCGCCCGCCATGCTAAATGAAGCTACGTCTAGTACGAATCCAGTATTCACACCGAGAAGGTCTGATATAGACACAGGAATCGGATCGGCTGTCGCTGATCAGTTGGATCTCATCGCTGGCGGATTGAGTTGCATAGCAGTTAGAGAGACTGCCGCTGCTCGACAAATAGGGTTCTACACGAGTACGCCAGTCTCCCAATCGGCTGCCTACTCACGAGCGGCTACGATTGTAGAATCTCGGGCTCTTTTGGCATCTGCTTCGGCAACTACCCTCAATAACAATAATGTATTGGCAGCCCTGATTGCCGACCTTCAAGCTACCGGGCTGATCGGATGATTACTGCTTAACAGGAGAAAGAAGATGGAAGGTTTCAAGAAAGGCGCACAACCCGGAGTCGGAGTTGAAAGTCACGGCGAGGCGATGGGATTCGCGAAGGGTGGACAGGTGAATACGTCCGGCGAATTCGTAATGAAGACAAGTAAGCAAGACGCCATGGATCATGGTGTTCAACCAGCAAGGAAGGGTCGTAATCAAGCAGAGATTGAGGCTGGCGGAACGAAGAGGATGCTGGCTGGCTTCAAGAAGGGTGGATACGTCGAGATGAAGAAAGGCGGAAAGACGTACTACGAGAAGGGCGGAAAGAAGTATATGATGAAGGGTGGAAAGATGTGTCCGTATCACGGGAAGTAAGTAATGGCAACTTCAGGAACAGTAGGACAGACAGTCTTCGAAACGAGGAAGGTGATTGATCATGCCGCTCGTCGGTGTAAGATTCCTCCTCAGGCGATGGGGAGTGAGCATCTAGATACTGCTCTAGATTTGCTGTTCTTGAATCTGTCTTCTCTTGCTTCGTACGGAATTCCTCTGTGGGTAATTGAGAAGACTATCTTGCCCATATATCGTGGAGAGCGTTCTGTTCCGTTGCCAGTCGGGTCAGTGGATGTTATGGAAATGAATATCCGTGATCTCAACAGAACCCTGGGAACGAATACAGCGAGTGAAGGAGTTGCAGATAATGCGTTTGACGGTAATCTTTTGTCTGCGTGTATTCAGGTGGCTCCTGCTGGATTCATTCAGGTTCAGTTTACTACGGGAGGCCCGGTTCAAGCCGATAACTATGGCATCTTCTTCAATGCGACTGCGACCTGGGATATAACTATTCAAGGGTCACAGGATGGAATAACGTTCACAGATCTATATGTGAACGCAGAACTTGCGGCTGTCGCTGGTGATTGGTTCTGGATTGATTTGGAACAGCAGATTCCGTGGGCATTCATTCGTCTACAGGCGAACGGTACGACTGTGCTAGATGTTGCTGAGTTCTTCGTTGGTAATACAGCGAACGAAATACCGATGCCGAAGATCAACCTGGATAGCTACAGCAATCTTCCAGATAAGACGTTTCTGAGTAGGCCGACAGAGTTCTGGTACGACAAATCTGCAGCCGCTCAGGGTGGACGGCAGATTGCAACAGTCTGGCCTCCGCCTGATACGCAGTTCACGTTCTTTCAGTATGTCCTGTATATCAAACGTCAGATTCAGGATGTCGGTACGATGGTGCAAGAAATTGAAGTTCCGCAGAGGTGGTATGAGTTTGTCATCTGTGATCTAGCGCGGAAACTTGTACGTGAGATACCGGAGGCTGACATCAGTCGTCTTACGATACTTGATAATGATTTTCTAATTGAAGCCAAGAATGTATGGACTGGAGAGGATGACGGTTCTCCAGTTATGTTGACCCCAAGAATAGGGGTATATACAAGGTGAGCATCTTTATAGATCCTTCTGGCGCGTCAACCTTCGGTCTTGGTATCTGCGCGAGATGCAGCCGAAAGATGAAGCTTGAAGATTTGTATAGTGATCCCAATGCTCCAGGGTTGATGGTGTGTCTTGACGATCTGGATGAGTACGATCCATATCGTTTGGCTGCACGACCGACTGAAGAGATTAATCTGCTGTATGTTCGGCCAGATAGACCAGTAGACAATGTGATTACACCAGATCCGACTTTATTCTTAGGTGTCGTACGCGGAACTGCTGGCGTAGACGCGAATGTTCGTGTGACAGAGTCTGGTGAATATCGTCAGATAGAACAGGCTCCAGATGGCGGAATTCCGCCGTGGGAATTGTAATATGACTGTAAAGATTTCAGATCTACCTCAAGCAGTTCTTCCGCTGACTGGAAATGAACAGTTAGAACTCACTCAGACTATAGCTGGGAAAGACGATAGTAGAAGAGTCTCAGCTACTGACTTAGCGGGTTCAGCACTGGGACTGGATGCGACGTTCATTACGGTTACTCCGAATGCGGTTCTTCCGAACGAGCGAATTCTTACTGCTGGAACTAATATCAACATTGTTGATGGTGGAGCAGGCAATCCAATTACAGTCAGTATCTCATTTCCACTGTTAGCTCCTGACGGTTCTGCTCTTGCACCTTCTTATAGTTTCGCGTCTGATCCTAATACAGGTTTCTTCTTATCTGGCCCCGATGTTTTGGTGGTTGCTATCGCTGGCGTCAATAGGTGGGAGTACAATGGCAATCAATTTAGGTCTGATCAGTTCTCCGGTGGACCCGCTCTTGTAGCGGCGAACACGTCAGCGAACACTCCCACGGTGTTGCCACATCAAGGACGAACTGGTTCTGGACTCGCTAGTGGATCCGGGAATCAAGTAGAACTGGTCGCAGATGGAGAGACGGGAGTCAGCTACCGCGCTCTCTCGGGCGAAGTGACCGTTACGAATAAGTTTGAAGATGGAATTGTCGCCTCAACTACGCAGACTCAATTCCAAGGTCAACTGAATTCGTCTTACAGTGAAGTGATTACTGTAGCGAACCCGAACGACGTGGTGACGGCTCCTCAGAAGAACCGAGGGATGCAACTTGTCATCGTCAATCGTGGTGCGAATGTTCTGCAGGTATTCCCAAGTACCAACAATGACTTCGGTAACGGACCTAACAATTCAATAACTGTCGCTGCTGGAGATTCATTGATCGCTGTCGGTGGTGCTGGTTCAACAGGGCAGTTCTGGGATGTACTTTATAATGGACCTTCAAGTGGATTCGGTAACGTATTCAAGGTCGGTATTCCTGTTGATGAGCAGATAGGTGTATGGACCGGAGACGGTACACTTGAGGGTGATGCACAGTTTCAATGGGACCGTACCAACAAGCGCCTTGAGATTTTTGGATCTGGTCTCAGTAGTCGTATGCGCATGGAGCATGACAATACTGATTTCAACATGACTGCCGTCAATGGCGGAGCATTTATTATCAATGGATTGGGCGACGGCATTGATATTGAATCAAATGCTTCGAGTCCCGCAGGTAACTTATATTTCAAAGTACATGGTGATTCTGACTTCCCTTCTGATTTTGTCACAGCTAGATTTGTAAATGACAATGTCGGTGATCTGGGTGGAACTAATGTACAGATCTTTGGTCAGCGTGAAACTACTCCTGGCGGAGGTGATGTACAAATCTTTCACACAGGTGCCAACCATGTAGCTGCTGTGATAGTGAATGGACCTGCCGGTCAAAGTGGAGGGATAGGTACTCAAAACGCAGCTACTCCTTTCTCACTGTTCACGGATTCGACTGAGAGGGTACGGATAGAGGGTTCAGGCGAAGTGGGCATCCGACATGGTAACGTCCTCGCCATCTATGATACTACTGACGCCTTTTCTCTTAAGTGGAGTCACGATGGTGTTGACGGGCTGTTAGCTACAGTCGGTACGACTGACATCAACATTACGGGTCTTTCTGGTCGGATCAAGCAGGGTGCGGAGACTCTGGCATTCGTATCAGAGATAGGATCGACAGATCCTCTGTTGCTCAGTTCCGGTGGAGTCGGAGTACCGACTTACAGTTTCGCTGTTGACACTGATACTGGCGTGTACAATCCTGGGCTTGACATTCTTGGATTAACTGCTGGAGGAGTTCTGGGACTTAGTGTTACTGAAGTTGCCGGTGCGATCACTGTTGATATCTTAGATAACTTGACGATAGACGCTACGACTGGTCCTGGACCTCATCTGAGTATTATAAACGTAGCACCAAGTGCCGATGTGATCGATGTATTGCCGACGGGCAGTACTCTATATAACTTTGCCACTCTGCGGGATCAGACCGGAGCTAACTTTTTCTTCATACGACATGACTATTCATTATCATCCCTCAATCACAGGTTAGACTTTAGTTCTAACGCTCACAATGACATCTTGCGGCTGAGTTCATCGACTCAGCAGGTTGCAATGATTCAGCAAAACTATTTCTTTGATGAGACGTCATTCCACATTTCGGCAACCAAGTTTCTAGAATTCGATGAACGAAATACTTCACCCGTTCCAGGGGCAGCAGATGGTGCATTCTGGGTGCGAGATGACGTTCCTAACGTCCCAATGTTCACTGACGATGCTGGTACTGACTTTGTCCTGAATGCGGGTGTTGGACCTGGAGGTGAGCTTCCGGCTGGTACGGTAACTGATGCTTCGCTTCGTTGGAATGGCTCAGCGTGGGTTGAAAACACCCTTGTCCGAATGACTGCAGTCGGTGCATTGCTAACGAATGCGCTTGATAGTTTAGGTGCCTCGACTATCAACGTTGGCGGCATGGATGAAGCTGATCCTGGCTTTAATCTCGAAGATGGTATGTCGCTTAGGTTTGAAGATCGAGCACAGACTAATGACTTCTGGATTCAGAATCAGGGTGTTGGCGCAATCGGACCTATTCTTTATCTCGATGGTCCTTCTACAGGCATCTTCACGATTGGTGATGGATTAGGATTCCGTATTGAAGATGCTGGTAATACTGATTGGGTTCAGATGGCGCACAACGGAACTTACTTCACGATGGGAGGTGTGAACACCGACGCTCTGCAGATTGAGTATCCGATATTGATGGATGAACAAGCGGCTGCTGGTGCTGACGTTGCTGGATACGGGCAGTGGTGGGTACGCGACGACACACCGAACACTCCGATGTTCACAGATGACGCTGGCAATGACTTCGCATTGAATTTGGGTACAACGGGTCGGAATCATTCAGTTCAGGCTCGTCGTACGACAGACTACTTACTCACTACAGCATTCGTTGACATCACAATGGACGTGACGGATGTCGAGACAGACGCCACCGTGTTAGATCACGATCTTGTCACTAATACCGATAATATTATAATCGGAGCGACTGGCACTTATGAGGTTATGGTTGACGTTACTGCTGATCCGGATCCCGGAGCAGCAAATCGTCGCCGTAGTATAAACGCAAGAGTACGACTCAATGATGCGGGGACAGGCATCCCAGGTTCTGTTAATCATACCGATTTCCACAGAGATGCTACTGCACCATTCGATAACCATCTCTCCTTCACGTTTATCGTCAGTCTAACTGCCACCGACTTCATCACGTTGCAACTCAGTGAGACTTTGACCGGTGGAGGTGCAGGTACAGATAATGCAAATGAAATTTCAATGAAAGCTGTGAGGTTAATATAATGGGATTCAAAGTAGTTGCAACACTTTCTCACGACTGGGTTAAGATTGCAGAGATGGCGGGAGCCGATCCATTTCTCAACATTTGGCATCCAGCTACTACCGAACTGGAAGTTGAGAGTGCAGATCAGGCAACTCTCGACACGGCATTCGCTAGTTACGTAGCCGACCAGACAAACATTGACGCCGCTACTGCGGCTGATCAAGAAACTGCGGAGAAGGATTCGGAGAAGGAAGCGTATGATGTGCGCAGACTCTTTCGCGCACTGGTAGAGATACTACTCGATGAAATCAATATTCTTAGAACAATAGAAGGTTTACCCAACCGAACGATAGATCAAGCTCGTTCGGCAATTCGCAACACCATAGATAATACATAAAGAGGAAGTAACCATGGAACAGAACCTTGTAAATCTCACTCACGAACAGACACAGCAAGCTGCGGCAGCAGGAGTTCAACTTCTACAGACTCCTGGTGCAGTGAGTATCCCTAGTCCGATGGCTATCAGTGGAGTCATAGGTACGTTGAATGCGCTCCTGACAGCGATTGCTAACGGTCAAGTAGTCGTCGTCAATGTACCAGCCAAGAAGGAAGAAGGTGACGGTGATGGTGAGAAGAAGTCAGGCATAGTTCCCATTGAAGGTGGGAAGAAAGCGGAGAAGTAAAATGGCAAGCAAGGCCGAAGTTAAAGAGGCGGGAATTCGCATAGGTGTGAATCAGATCATTACCTACGCAGGTCTCGTGCCTATTTTCTGGTTCATTCTTCAGCCCATCCTCGTGGATGCATTAGCTGAAGAGATGCAGGAGTCGATCAAGGAAACGGTCGCATCCCAGGTGGATCCGATCAATAGTGCATTCGTTGCCTTGCTGCAACGGGACATCAACGCTACGAAAAAGGATATCGCGGCGTTGGAGTTCCGACAAAGACAAGACGAGGATTGGACTGTGGGCGATGCAGAGTATTTGGCTGATCTAGAAATTCAGTTGGCTGCATTGGAAGAAGCTAAGGCGGCTCTCGTAGCGAACAACACAAGCTGATGAATCTAACGCTTGAGAGGTTCAGTTATGCACCATCGGAAACTGAGGGTGTTCTTAGTATTGGTTCTTTTGATCTGGCTACTATTGAACGTCCGTGGGTGTCTTGGGATGCTCGAGGAGGAAAGCCATTTGCTTCCTGCATCCCTGATGGGGATTACATACTTGACCCATGGACAAGACCGAACAGAGGTGAAGTGTATATTTTATCGAACCCTGACCTGGGAGTGTACAGGTTGAAAGATGATAGACCGCGTAGTTTCGGTCGTTATCTTGTTCTTATTCATATTGCGAACTACGTTGGTGACGTCGTAGGATGCATCGGACCTGGGACTCGGCGCACTGTAATGAAGAATCGTAAAACAGGAAAATACGAGCGCGCCGTTTCAAGTAGTGGTGAAGCTATGAAGATCATCACTGAACAATTAGGGCGGGAGGAAACTCATCGTCTGACAATCAGTTCCAAGTGTGGGACAGGAGAGTAAGATGAATACAATCGTAGGAGCATTTATTGCGACCGTCATTGCTTTACTGACGGCAGCACTGGCACTATTGAGCGGGGAATCAATCATTTCTTTGAGTGACATCTCCGGTCTTCAGTGGACCATACTGCTGATCGGTGGCGCGATCACATTCTTCAAAGACTTCCAGGCGATATCAGCCCGACGTCTGGTAAACAAAGTCACAGGATCGGGTGACGGAGGAGGTACAGTAGGATGATACCAGTAAGATGGAATCACGTTCAGACGTTCTACCTATTCGTGGTTATGCTCGCGCTTCAAGCATGTGCGGCATCGAACCCAATCGCGAAGGCAGAAACAACTGAACAGAGAGCATTCGCGACGTATGGTACGTTCGTTATCATTGAGGAACAAGCTGCGAAGCTCGTTTCCAGTGGTACTATTCCGGACAGTGCTATACGAGCGATAGGACGCGCGGATGCACAGGCGAAGCCAGTAGCAGACTCACTGCTAGATGCGACACTGGAATTCACAGTGATCAAAGCAGAGTATGAAGCTGGCGGAACAGGAGAGGAGAAGTTCGTGAGAGCTATGAATGAGCTAAACGCATGGGTCGAACGAGCGAGACCTCTAATCGCTAATCTTATATCCGCAGTGCGAGGAGCGACGTAATGAATATTATTCAATTGATCCTTGTCGCAATTCGCGGAGTATCTGTGCTGACTAACAATCCGGCACTCAGTGGTGGATCCAACTTGAAGTTGCAAGAAGCATCTGAACTGTTGGCTATGCTCGGTGAGTTGCTGGAACGTGGGGATGAAGCACATACAGAACTGAAAGAGTTCACGGAGGTAATTCAAAAGATGGCTGAAGGAAACAGAGCCCCGACTCCAACTGAATGGCAGACGCTTCGAGATCGCAGTGATGCGGCTCACAATACCATCCAGAAAGCGGCGGAGGCAGCAGCGAAGCCTGAGCCGGAACCTGAGCCGGAACCAGAACCTGAGCCTGAGTAGGAGTACGAACGATGCCTACTGCAATGACATTTGATTCTCTGCAAGATGATTTGAGAGATTACCTGGAGCGTGGCACATCAGTCGATCCGACGGTGTTTGATCAACTCCCCCGCTTGATTAACCTCGCGGAACGAGATCTTGCTCGCGCGTTGAAGATCCAAGGATTCATCAATGTTGTGACAAATACAATGGCGATAGGAACTTCAGTGTACCAGAAGCCAGATCGTTGGAGAGATACAGTAAGCATCAACTTCGGCGTGGGAGCAGAGCAGGTGAGAACCCCTCTGTTCCCACGTTCTTACGAGTACTGTCGGCTCTACTGGCCAGATGAAGATCTACGAAATCAGCCAAGATTTTACGCGGACTACGACTACTTCAACTTCTTGTTCAGTCCAACGCCGGACTTTGCGTATCCGTTTGAACTTCTGTACTACGAGCTTCCGGCACTTTTAGATGCGACGAATCAAACAAACTGGTCGTCGTTGTATGCACCGAACGCATTGCTCCATGGAGCATTGCTCCAATCATCGAGGTTCTTAGTGAACGACAAACGAGTTCCATTGTGGCAGCAGACGTACGATCGTGATCTGCAACTATTGAACGGCGAAGATATACAAAAGATCATAGATAGGTCTTCAACGAGACAGGAGGCATAGCATGGGATACAATGACGTCTTCGGCGGCGGATCGATCAACCCTGCACAGAGGACATACTTAGATCTAACGATCAGTGCTGATGTCGTACTTCAGTGGCCGATAGAACAGCAGATCGGTGGTGATGACGTAGCGGTAGATATTATTGATGTCAATGCAACTATTCCTGGACTCAATGTTGACTTCAGTGATGCTCGTCAGGTGTCAACCGGGTACACTTCCTTAATCACAAACGTAGGGTTCGACGACTTCACTGTACGGGACAGCGCAGGAGGTACGATCATAACTCCGATCGGCGGGACAGCGTGGTTCATCTACCTGACGGATAACAGCACTGCGGCTGGAGTATGGAGAACGTTCCAACTTGGAGCGACTGTTTCTGTCGCTGCTGCGGCTGCACTCGCAGGTGCTGGTCTCAAAGCGATAATGACGAAGCTCAACCAGACCCTTCCTCCCACACTGATTGGTGCAGGACAATCGCCACTGAACATGACGGACGCTGATCGTGCGCAGTTGAATATCTGGAACGGAGGAGTCGGCACGTTTAATCTACCGGATCCGGTAACTGTCGGCTCTGACTGGTTTACATACATAAGAAATGGTGGAACAGGTGTACTGACGATATCAACCCCGATTGGACTTATTGATGGTAACATCAATTTGATACTGAACCCTGGAGTGTCAGGTATCTTCATAACGGATGGGTCTGATTGGTTCACAGTCGGATTGACTTCTGCTTTGGATACTGGCTTTGATTTCATCGAGGTCAATGTTGCCGGTGGTGGTGACTTCGTATTGTCTGGCGTTCAGTTGGATCGTGTAGCTTATCGGTTCATTGGAGCATTGACTGCCAATAGAAAGATTATCGTACCGAGTACTATCCAAGAGTATTGGGTGGACAACAATACGACCGGAGCATTCGCTCTAGAAGTTGCGACAGCAACACAAGTGACACCAGTTGGAATTCCGCAAGGGAACAGAGTAATCCTGTACTGTGACGGAACTAACGTGTTGGATGCGGAATCCAGTGTAATCACCTTTCCCATTACGATTGCTCAGGGTGGGACAGGAGCAATTTCTGCACCTGGAGCGAGAACGAACCTGGGAGTGCCTCCGAATACACGAGCGATCATTGCAGGAGAGGGATTAGATGGTACTGGTACTCTCGCCGCCGACATCACATTCAATGTTGCTCTGTTAGGTCTCACGATAGCTGTTCCTGATGCTGCAGATTTCTTGGTCTTTCAGGATATAGATGATTCAGATCTTAGTCGTAAGGCGACGGTCGCTGATGTTGTCGCGGCAGCCGGAGGAGGAGTACCCGATCTCGAGACTGTCACGTTTGCTGGAAAGTTCACGACACAAGGCATCGACATTCAACTTGGTGCAGCGCTCACAGTGCAAAGCGGATTCCCTAGCACTGGACTCTTAACCATTGATGCCACCGAACCTGCACCAGTTAATATAGTTTCTAATGTTGCGATGGAAGTCGTAGCTGTAAACTCGTTGCAACTCAAAATAGATGCCGCAGGTTTTATATCGTTCGAAGTCGGTGCCAACAACGCCTTGACGATTCAAGATAAGATCGTTAGAGTGAATACAGATTCCAGTGGCTTCTTCCAGATCCGCGATGACATTGGAAACAATATCAATGCCTTTGTTGGTACGAATGGAATTAGCTGGACTCCAAATTCTGCGAATGATTGGTCATGGGCTTTCCACGATGGGATTGAGATTCGTATTGAGGAAAAGTCTGCTGCGCTTTCAAATGTTGCTAACTTCGGTTCGCTTTGGGTCAGGGACGATGTACCAAACAACTTGATATTTACCGATGATGTTGGTACTGACTTTGTCTTAAATGGCGGAGGAGGAGGTGGAGGAGCATACCGAGGGACTAAAGTATATCGGAACACCACTGGGAATTGGCCATTGAATAACACTCCGAACTTCTCGCTTGCAGTTCCGGGTCTCGGTGGTGGCAACGATGAGGCAGCAGTAATATTCGGCGTGATACTACATGACACCGAAGGTGGTGCTGTCTGGTCAATCGCGCAGCGAACTCGGTTCAATGTACCTCCGGGAGTGACTAAGGCAATCATCCGTACTGGATACGGAATACAAGGTAATACGTCCGGCGGCTATCGTCACATGCGGATAAGAAGGAATGGTGGGTATCTTCCTACTGATCCAGTTCAAGTTGGACCATCAGGATACCTTTATCAGAACACAAACAGCGCCGCCGGATCTGGTAGTTGGTGGGGAACGCAGTTCAACACCGGAGTCCTTAACGTGAACGCCGGAGATTATTTTGAGGTGTACGTGCTGCGCCAGAACTCCAGTGGATTCACTGTGTTCGGTTCAATCTGGCTGGAATTGGAGATAATAGCATAATGGGAAAAGTTACTCTTTTAGTAGGTCACAACTGGCATTCTTTCGCTCGTCATGTTGGCGCTATGGATCTGATGATATATTTTAACCCCGACACTCTTGAAATTGAATTGCCAGACATTGATCAAGCGACGATGGATGCTGGACTCATCACCTATACTGCGGATCAGGCGAATCTAGATTCTGAACTCGTAGATGCTTTGGAAGACCAGGAATCTGGATTTGCACAGAATCTATTTGATGAAAAGAAAGATCTGACAGCGATCATCAAAGTTCTGGTTGATGAACTCAACACATTACGAGCTACGCAGAGTCTTCCAGATTTGAATTTCGGTCAAGTGAACGCGGCTATCAGACAGAGGATAGGCAAACCGTAATGGCCAACCCGATTAAAATTAGGTCTGCTCCTGGTATTAAACGGGACGGAACAGTTCTTGAAGGTGAGAACTATATAGATGGACAGTGGGTTCGGTTCCAGCGTGGACGTCCACGAAAGATCGGCGGATATCAAGCAGTGACCAGCGAGGTTCCAGAGATAGCACGAGGAATGACCAGTTTCAGCGCGAACGGTCTTCGGTATCTGCACATCGGTGGAGCGAGTAATCTTACTCAGTACATCGTTACTGGAAGTGGATCTTTGAGCGCGCTCAACACTCGAACTCCTGTAGGATTTACAGACGTCAATGCTCTGTGGCAGTTTGATCACTTCTTCGATGCAGTCGCAATCTTCACAGATGTGGTCGCACATCCTGGATCTAATCTTGCTGACATAGATAGTACAGTGAATTCAAAGATCTATCTTGGGGAAGTAGTAGATCCTTCTATACTCGTAGATTCAACTCTCCCAGAAGTGAGTGGGGGGATTGTAACTCTTGGTCCATACTTGTTCAGCTTCGGTAACAATGGACGCATCGGCTGGTCTAACGTCAATGACCCCACTACGTTAGAGGCGGAAGCATTCATCACGCAACAGAAGGTCGTCGCCGGATTACCTCTGCGCGGAGCAGGTCAGGGTCCGGCTGGTATCTTCTGGTCATTGGATGCGCTCATTCGTGCAGTGTTCGTCGGTGGACTTGCGATATGGCAGTTTGATACGCTTGCATCTGACATCAGTATATTGTCTAGTCAGGCAGTCATCGAGTATGATGGAACGTACTTCTGGCCAGGAGTAGATAGATGGCTCATGTTCAATGGTGTCGTGCGTGATGTACCGAATGATTTTAATATCAACTTCTTTTTTGACAATTTGAATTTTAGTCAACGACAGAAAGTGTTCGCATTCAAGGTTCCCAGGTTTCATGAAATATGGTGGTGCTACCCAAGAGGAAGCGCGAGGGAGTGTACTCATGCGATTATCTTCAACGTGAAAGAAGGATCATGGTACGACACGGAACTACCGTTAGAACGAAGTCCTGGGAATACTCCAGGAAGAACGGCTGGAATCTATGCGCGAGTATATAACAAGCCATTCCTAGTTGATGCAGATAATGTCGGGGCTCCGATGAAGTTTACACTTTGGCAGCATGAGACTGGAGTGGACGAAATAGATGGTTCTACAATTACCGCAATTTCATCGCACTTTGAAACGGCAGAAATTGGAATGCCAGTCGATGATCAGCAGCCGAGCAATGCGGAAATGAGAGTAGCTCGCGTGGAACCTGATTTTGTACAGAAGGAAGAAATGACACTTAATATACGAGGTCGCGTTAATTCAAAGGCTCCATTCATAGAAGATGCACCTAGAACATTCCCTGAAGTAGCAAGCGATTCTACAGATGAGACAATCAAACTGAAAACCATTAGACGATTGATGAGTTTCAAATTTACATCTAATATAGTGGGCGGAAACTACGAATTTGGCGAGACGTTGGCGCAGTTAGATATAGCTGGCGAAAGAGTAGAATCATGATACTTGCTCCAGATCACATGGGCGTCATAGAATGGACTGACAGGTTGAATTCATTCTTTGAGATTGGCACTGGAACAACACAGAAACTAGATGACCCAGAAAAATGGCAAGATTGGGCTCTGAATTTGGTAGGAGACCCAGACTTCATAGGATTTGATACTCCGAACCCATACGACTTCGATGATTGGCGGGAGTGGGCGAGTTTATTTTTCTTGACCCAAGAACTTAACTAGGATAGGACTATGACAGGACGAACAGAATTTCAACGCGGCAAAGAAATGACCGAACAGATCGGCTCTCTTGCTCAGGTCCCTGGAGCATTAGAAATGCTCGTGACTGTAGCAGCGGAAGAGCTCGGTGGTCCGAAGGGCGGAAAATCAAAACAACTTCGTATGTATAATATGGGCGGAGCGGTCAATGGATATCAACAAGGCGGACTCGGACAGGTCATGGAGCAGCAAGCTGAAGAAGTTCGGCAAGCTGGTCGCGGTGACGACGAGATGCTTCTTCATCTAGCCCCTGAAGAGTATGAAGCTATCACTTCTATGTGGGGTGAGCCAGATATCAATCCGACGACAGGTGTTCCTGAGTATGGATTCCTGAGTAAGCTATGGAAAGGAATCAAGAAGACAGTTAAGAAGATTGTCAAGAGCCCACTCTTCAGCATCCTTGCTCCTATCGCATTGAATGTTTTCGCTCCTGGGCTCGGCAGTGCAATCGGCGGATGGCTCGGTGCTACTGGTAAAGCTGCGGCGACGATCGGCAATACGGTTCTTCGTACTGGTATCGGCGCAGTCAGTGGAGGTAAGACTGGAGCGATCAGTGGAGCGCTCAGTGGTCTGACGATGAGCGGAGTCGGCGCTGACATTGGTAAGAAGATTGGATTGAGTGGAGCGACAGCAGAGATAGCTGGAGATGCTCTGCTCGGTGGAGTAGCAGGAGAAGCGACAGGTGTAGGATTCGGAGCCGGAGCAACAGGTCAAGCAATTTCGTCTATGATGGGCAAACCGATGCAGAAGATAGAGCGGAAGCTGACTGACATCGGTAAAGATATCTTCACTCCTATGGGTGGAGGCATGAAGGGTGAGTTTGATGTAACTCCGGGGTCTATGAGTATCGATCCAAATGCGGCAGATCCATTCGGTTATGGCAGTGAACTCCTACCACAGACAGTCGCTGGAGATCCAGGTGATATATCCGGTCTCGGGTCTGGTCTCACTCCCGGAGCAGTGTTATCTGGTGGAGCTCCTCAAGCTGACCCGAGTTGGTGGGATAGAAGTAAAGACTGGATGCAAGAACATCCGTGGCTCACAGCCGGAGGAGCGCTCGGTGTTGCTGGAATGGCTGGAGCGTTTGGCGGTGGTGGAGACGAAGGACCTCCAGACTTCTCTGCTAATCTACCTCCAGGGTTCAATGATCCGTTGCCGAATCTTTCGTTTGACAGGACTCAGTTGCCAGCGGCGGACTACTTCACGTATGGGAGAGCGAGCGGACCGCAAGAAGGTGAAGCATCATTCTTTGAGCCGAACGTGATTCCATCACTGACCCCAGAAGGTCCGATGGGATCAACTGGCGGAGGTGGTCCTATGATTCAGGGGACTCAGCCTCTTCAGGTATCTCCAACTGAAGGTGCATCACTCCAAACTCAAGGGTGGACGTACGATCAGAATTCCGGAATGGCGTACCCACCGGGATATTCGAGTGGAGGATACGGCGGAGGATACGGAGGTCCCCCTCAAGGACTTAATGTTGCGCTCGGCGGACTCATACAGAAGTATCAAACCGGAGGTCACGTTCGTGGGCCTGGGACTGGTCGCAGTGATGATATTCCAGCAGTGCTGAGTGACGGTGAATACGTGATAGACAGTGAATCTGTTGCGTTACTCGGTGATGGAAGTACAGATGCCGGAGCGCGTCGTCTGGATCAAATGCGCGAGAAGCTCCGCAAGCACAAGGCGAAGAAGCTTGCGAAGGGAGGCTTCAGTGATGCTGCCAAGAAACCTGAACTGTACATGGAAGAAGGCGGCAAAGTTTCTACTGGTAAGACAGCACTGAGAAATCTCAAACGTCTAGCTAATAGGTTAGAGCAAGCGATCACGTCTGGTAATAAGAAGCGAGTTAATGAAATCACTTCTCAGCTCAAGTCACTAGACGGTGGAAGCAGGGTGATCACTGGACTTGCGAAGGGTGGATCAGTTAAACGTATTCTAGCGGCTCTTGAACGTGCGGCAGAAAGTGAAAGTACTTCGGCAGTAGGACCAGTAGAAAAGAGGGTGAGAGCCAGAAGAAAAACTGGTCGTAAAGAAGGCAGAAGAATGTCAGACAAAGAGAAGGCTGAATTGCTTGAAGAACTTGGAGGGTTTAAGAAAGACTCTAAGTTTATCAGACGGTTCAGAAAGGATTTGAAAGAAGCGAAAAAGGAAGAGGGTAAGTAGATGCCAATCAACGATTTTCTATTTGAAGGAAGACCGCCTCCGTCAGTCTCGCAGTACGGACAGACAGTTGAGACAATGCCTCAATGGTTGTCTGACTATACGCAAGGGATAATCTCTCGTGCGAATGCAATAGCGGGGGAACCATATCAACCCTATGGAGGTCCTCGTATAGCGGACTTCAGCCCAGAAGAAGAGCAAGCGTTCGGTATGACCGAAGAGAACGTAGGAGCGTGGCAACCTTATCATGGGATGGCTGGAGAGACACTCGGAGGTGGACTTACGCAAGCTGGAGAATATCTTGGTGCGGGGACACAGGGATTCCCCTCTGCTGTCGGAGAATACATGGATCCGTTCATAGGTCATGTGTTGAATCGTCAGGCAGAACTTGCGGGAAGACAGTTTACGGAGCAGACACTTCCAGGATTACAAAGTGCGTTCACTCGTGCTGGTCATTTCGGTAGTGATCGCATGATGGATATGGCTGGTAGAGCAACGAGAGATATGTCTGAAAGTCTTACTTCTCAGCAACTCGCGGCATTATCTACAGGGTATGGTCAGGCTGGAGAATTGTATGGCGCAGATGCTGCAAGAGATATTCAAGCGGCTGGCATCGCCGGTGAACTCGGCGTTGAAGGCTCACGCATGTATGGAGCGCTCGGAGAGATGGCGTCCAGGATGGGATACGGTGATGCAGGTGCAATGGAAGCAGTCGGTAGAACACGGAGAGGAATGGATCAGCGAAGTCTAGATCTAGCGTACTCTGATTTTGAACGTCAGAGAGATTACCCAAGAGAGACTATAGATTGGATGAATGCTACTGTCAGGGGACTGCCGTATAACACTGCTCAAACGAGGCAGGAATATGGACCAATGGCGAATCTTGATTACGCTCCACCGGGTCTGTCTCAGCTTGGGTCGTTCCTATCAGCAGGAGCCGGAGCATATGATATCTTCAATCGTTCAGAAGGAGGTCTCGTACAGTACGCCAAAGGAGGCTTCGTAGAGAAGGAAGCTGACCCCGATTACTGGAAGCCTCAGGAAGGATGGGGAGAACTGTAATGGCAACAACTGAAGAAGAACTGTCCGTCGCATTACAAAATATTCTTGGTGGTGGCCAGCAGTCATCTCCTGAGAGTTTATCTTATGCTCGGGCGATCTTATCTCAGCAGATGATGAGATTACCTGGGAGAGAAGAAGAAGCATTCGCAGCACTTGAGGAACAGCAAGAAAGTATTAGAGGAGCGCTTGAGCAAGCTCGCAAGCGCATACAGGAAATGGAAGGACCGTCACGTGCAGAGAAACTCTTTGCTCTCTCTGCCGGTCTAGGAGCGACGACGAAGGCTGGATCAATCGGTGAGACTGCTGCTGCGGTATCTCGTAACCTTCAGCCGCTCGCTGCTGAGCAAAGAAAGTTTGAAGCTACACAGGCAGCAGGGTTGAGTGAAATAGATCTTGCGCTCGCCGGAGTCGGTGGTCCTCTCACTGAAGCTGAATTTGAAATGGCGAAGCTTGAATTTGAGCGTGAGACTAAGATGGGGCAGGAAGCTCTGCGAACGCTCAGGTATGCTGGTACGAGTAGTAGAGGAGCAAGGACACGACAAGCTAAGGTTGACGATCTCGTAAGACTTCATAACTTCAGTGAAGGTGAAGCGATGGCACTTGTCGATGGCTATGTCGGTATTGAAATTGTGGAAGGACTCGGCGTGGCACGATTAGTGAACGAGATCAATGGTTCAGTCAGAGAAATACCACTGAATGATCTAAGTCAGTTTGAAGGATACTTCCCAGATGATGAAAAGTCACGTCCTCCAAGACCAGAGAACGGAGTGAGTGATGGTCCGGTGGATTACCGTAGTGAAGAAGAGAAGCTCGCAGATGATATAGTGATGCGTCGTATTGATGAAGGAACATCACTCTGGGATATGACAGACGGAACAGGTCCGTGGGCTGCTGCTAGAGTCGGCGGTTCAATCATAAGTAGTATATTCGGCGGTTCAAGGGTAGGAATTCCGCTCGCCGTCAAGACGATTGAAGGTAGACACGGATTGATGCTGCGATCACGTGATCTTGCCAGAGCGCTAATTGATAACCCAAGGATGCCAGTACGATTGATTGAAATGGCGATTGAAGAAGCAGCCATTGAACATTCAATCTTAGATACTCCAGAACTTATGAAGATCAGGATGGTCGCTTTGGATCGTGAACTTTGGGATCGTTACTTGGATGCTATAGAAGGTGCGCAGGATGTAACACTTCCGCAGCAAGAACGTAGTGATCTCAAACAGAATGCTCGGTTACTTAATATCTTCTTGAGGGATCTACGTGTTCCTCTTGACCGACAGAAACGCAGAACACGAATAATCCCAGGTCTTCCTTCTGTGGATGTACCAGAGTACGCAGAAGGAGAAGCTAAGTTTGAGATGCCTCCTCCTGGATGGGCTGGATCAGAATTACAATGGAAGCTCATGCCGATGGAACATCGTAAGGCATGGGATGACTTTTACGAATGAGGATGACTAGATGTCAACTACCGAAGAAGATCTATTACAGCAACTCCAACCAGAAGGTGAAGTTGGTGGTGCTGATGAATTAGAAGCTCTCCGTCAGCAATACATAGCTGAATCAGCGGAGCGAGAGCGTCTGTTCTTAGCAGCCCAAAGAAGAGCAGAGCATCTTGACAGTCCGTTTGAAGAATTTGGTCATGGAGTTACTCTAGGCATTTCAAACAGTGTAGGAATTCCAGTAGATGCAGTTTCTGCCATCCTCAACGCGGCTGGCATTGATGTCAGTTCTGCGCTTGGAAGTGGAGATAGTATCTACGATGTGATGGAAGAACTCGGTGCTGTCCCTGAAGATCTTCCTCGTGATGCTATAGGTCCAGTCGGTACTGCTGGAGAATTCACTGGGATAGCTACGGTCGTAACTCCTCTGATGCTTGCTCCATTCCTTAAAATGGCAATGGATCCAGACTTTGAAGCGAAACAGTTCTCGGAAACTATTCGGTTCGGAGGAACTGCTCCTGAAGGTCAAGCTGGTCATATCCCACGTAGTCGTGCCGCTCGTGCTGCATTCGTAATGAGACAAATCGGACAGAACATAGCAAGATCGGCAGTCAAGAGCCCTAAGACATTCATTGCGGCTGAGACTGCTGGCGCTATCGGAGCAGGACTACTGACGGGAGCAGCAGAAGAAGCTGGAGCTAGTCCGGCCGTTCAGGTCGGTGCTGGTGTTATCGGTGGTGTCGTACCTTCAGCCGCAGTCAGTGCTATTCCCAGGGCTCTCACATCTGCCTGGAGATGGGGGATGCGCAATATGCTTCCCTTCTCAGAATCAGGAGGACTCGCTCGCATATCAGGTCAGACCCAAGCACGAACTGAAAGTGTTGACAGAGCCATCGGTGCGCTGGATAAAGGAGTACCGGAGGGAGTAACTCCAGCCCGAGCAATCGGGGAAGAACGATTGATGGCGCAGGAACAACGTATCTTACGAGACAATCCGGAGTTGGATCTAGCAGTGCGTGAAGATCTTCAGGCGGCATCACGTAGAACGCAGAGTGATCTTGCTGAACTCTACGGTACTCCACAGGGAAAGGCTGACTGGGAATTCGCAGTTGTCAGTCGTGTTGCTCCAGATGATGTACGGATAACCCCAGGAGCTAGAGTAGAAGATATGTTGGAGGAAGCTGCGGATGGCTTCGGTCCATTGTATCAGCAGATGGAAGGGTGGCCGATTCGTAATCGTTTGATCGGTAGTCGTAAGACGACCCTCGATACAATGGTCAAGAATTCATCAAATTCTCAAGCTGTTATGGCGGGAGCCAAAGAACGTAAGGTTGTCGCGTCATGGCTTGAGAATCAAATGTCCGCTCTTCGTCGTAAGACAAAGACTGTCCAGGGAGTCAAAGAATATTACGACAGTAAGGATTTGCTGAAACTGCGAAGTAACATACGTAGAGAATCAAGGAAGCAAGCAAGACTAGGTAACGGAGAGCGAGCAGAGCTTCTTCGTGTCGCAGAAAAGCGTGTCAACCAATTGATGAAGAATCAACTGAACCCAGAGTTACTGAAAGAACTGAATCGCGTTGACAATATGTATCGCCAGTTCAAAATCGTAGATAACGCAGCAGCCAAATCTGGCGACAAAGGACTTACTCCGGATGCACTCGTTCGTTCGCTTAGGGAATCAATCCCAAGTCGTACTGGATACGCTGACGGTGAGATGTTGGATATGCTCGCTCTCACACAGATGGGTCGGCCAGTTACTCCGTTGATGAATAATCCTGGTCAGGCGGCTCGTATCGCTCAGACGTTGTCAGAAGAAGGTCTGAATGATATGAAGGCGCAGTATGTTGAAGAATTGATGCGTCGTTCGATATCAAATGATTTGACCCCAGATGGTCGCGAAGTTATATCTGGCATACGAATGCAATCTAATTTGAACAAGTTCCGTAAGACTGCGAACTCTTTGGGGTTCAGTGAAGACGAACTTGCTCGGTTAGAAGAAGTCATAAGACAAATACGTATGATTGAACAGAAGTCACCAGCCGCAGTAAATCAGCTATTTGAAGATGGACCGAATACTATATTTGAACTTATGGCTACGCTCATCGGTGCGAAGTCTGGTCAACGAATGGCAGGAACAGGAGGGAAGGCCGGGACAGGAAGCGCTCTGGTCATGGCTGGCTTCATGGCAAAGAAATGGAGAAATCTACTTGGGAAGTTTACATCTGATAAAGCAACTGATCTAGCGATTTCATCAGTGCGAGATGAAGATTTGTACAGAACACTACTTACCAATAAGAACGCATCTGCTCCTGTGAAGAACGAAGCGTATCAACGACTGAATGCATTCTTGGCTGAACCAGGAAGGTTCGCAGGGGAAGAAGCAATGAAAGGCGTAGAAGCTTTGAAGGAAGAAGAAAAAGCGAAGCGAAAGAAAGAGTTGGAAGACCTTCGTAATGAAGCCATGATGATAGTACCCTTCTAATGTCTAAAGCGTCAAAATTGCTAGACCTGAAAATAGCGCAGAAGCGTCTAGACGAATTCAAGAGTTCTGGAGCTCCTCAGCCTGGGATGTTCTCAGTGATGGAAGAAGCTATCAAGCAAGCTCCATTTGAACAAGCTCCAGGATTGGAGTGGCAGAAGTACATTAGACCCGGTCGCATGGTTACTCGCGGAGGAGTTTCTTTCCCACTGAAGCAGACTGAGTTTGATATCCTAGGTATAGAAGACATAGACAAAGATCTGGGTCTGGAGATGTTCCTATCTAACAGAGACGTCTATACTAAGGAAGACGTTCTGAAAATAATAAGAGAAGAACGTCCTGAGTTTGCGATCACTGTTGCAAAGCAAGAATTCAATCCACTGACAGGTACGTTCTACACTCCACCTGACCCAGAAGTCTTACCGAAACAATGGCTGCAAGCTGGAGCGCGTGGAGAAATTACTCCTGAGGGAGTGTTCAAAGATTTAGAAGACATTAAAATTCAGTCGGTAAAACATGGGCAGACAGACGTCAGTGGAGGATCTAAGTTATCTCATCGTTCTCCATTTAGTTCATATGAAGAATCTGTGACCAGATTACCTGGGATCGTAGATTATCCAAGTCACTATGGTAGGGATACTATAGTATGGTCTCGTGCATCCACTCATCCCGAAACTGATATTGGTAGGGTAAGGCTCGTTGAAGAAATTCAATCAGATATCAACAAAGCAGCGAACGAAAAAATATACATCGACGATACGAATTATGAGATGTACACTAGGGGTGAAATTCCATCTGGTTTCTTAGACGAAGCTGGAGAACCTATACTTGGAGCCGGTGATCTCAGAGTAGAAAAGCGTGGATATAATGATGTATTCGCAGATCTGGATATGGATGAATGGAGAGTTGAATTAAATGAACTAGGTAAGAATATTAAAAACCATGACAGAAGAGAGTTTCTGAGAGGTACAGATCTTGAACACGTAGTTGGCGACAAAGTATATACACCAGTCCAATACGCCGAAGCGAAGGATCGTCATAAGTATCTTCTTCATTTAATCGAACGTGGAAAGCTGAGAGTCAGTGATACTCCATTCAAGAAACCACAGGAGTACGGAAGTTTAGAACTGCGTAAGCAGTTGATGAATGCAGTGGACGATGATGCTGACTATCTTGCACTCACAACGGGCAGAGATCAGATTGAACGATTTGGTCCAGGTGGACCCGGAGGTAAACGAGAGATAGGTCTGAGTCATAAGTACGACAAGATCTATCGTGGAGAACTGGAGAAACTCGCTAGACGATACAGCGCACAGATTGAAGACGTCACCATTAAAGTTGGAACAGGACCCGACGTTCGTCCGAGCACCATGCAACAGTTAGGTGTCGACGACATAGATGGCTTGCATGAGTATATTCAAACGGGGATTGAAGAATCAAGTGACGTGCAGAGTGCTGCATTTAGCGCTCAAGACTATGGCGCATTCGCAGATGAGATGGATCAGCTAATTCATGCTCACCCACATATTTCTAATGATCTTGGTGCTACACTGATAAGAAGAATCAAAGATAATGCAGACTTAATGAGTGAGAAGATCAATATACTTTGGGAAGGTGCTGCCTCTGGAGATCAAGATGGAGTTTTCAAATGGATGACTGAACTTCAGCCGCTTGAAGGTAAGATCGCTAATGATATGGAGAAGCTCTACGAAAGATATCTTAGGCACCTAGGAACAGCAGGTACACGGAACAAGACTTTCCCGGCAATCAAGTTGACCCCAGAAGTGAAGGACCTGATACGTGAGATTGGAGTACCTCTAGCTAAGAACGAAGATCCGAAAGAAGGCGAGCCAGAGATGGTAATGGCAGCACTCGGTGGACTTGTTCGTAGGTATGAACGCGGCGGACCTGTCAGAATGACAGAAGAAGAACTCACCCCAGAAGAATGGAAAGAGTTTCATAGCAACGTAGAAGCGCAGAGAGCAGCATACGATGAAGAAAAAGCACAGAAGAATGCGAAGCTTGCTGCTAGGTGGGAAGAAGGAGATGTACGAGAAGACAGTGGACTGATCAAATACCTGAAGTCAATTACACGGTCACTGGCTGGAGCAGTCCCCGGGATAGGTCCTGACACGAGGCAGTGGATCAGCGATACGATGCGTCACGTTCCATCTGGCATAGCTTCGCAGTGGCAGTCTCTTGACCCAGAGACAGGAGAGGCGAGTTTTGTCGTACCGATTTCTCAGCTTCCACCTGAAGTACTACACTACGGAGGCATGGACCGAGAAGAATACGATGAAGCGAATGCTGTCATCGCGGCTCACAATGCTAAGTTCAGGCCGAACATCATAGATGAAACTAAGATGATCCCAGGTATCCCGGGAATGTTCTGGCCAGAAACATTCGGTGAACCTCCGCAGTATGCTGTTGAAGCTATGGAACGCTCTGAAGAAGTACAGAAGCAGATCCTAGAAGAAATGGAGATAGGACGCCCAGAAGGATTCATACAAGGTGCATCGCAAGGTCTTGGGATAATGCTAGGACAAGTACCAGTCCCCGGAGCAGCATTGAAAGGAATAGCTGGAGATGTAGCTGCGAGAGCAGCAGGTCCGACAGCGACTGCACTGGCTTTGACAATACCGAAGGGAGTGAAGACCGCAGCAAAGGCAGTGACACTTCCCCCGAGAGCAGCGATGGAATTCTTTAATCCATTCGTAACTCCACGATGGAGTAGTTATATGATGGGAGCAGGGTTCGGCGGAACTCTAGCGAAAGGAGCTGAACTGTTAGGTGGTGAAGAAGGTGAGCCTAGCCCAGAAACATTTGAACAAGAACAAATCATTAGGCAGAACAAAGCGCGAGTCACTGATGAGTGGGCAGGACTAGAATCCTTTGAGAATAGAATGGATGTTGTTTCAGATCCGCAGGTTGGGAACGTAATCTGGTACTGGTTGAGTGATGAAGACAAGAATGCATTCGTAGAAGAAGTTCACACCAGAGGATTGATGTCAGATGAAGAGTACCAAGATTACATGGATAGGAAGCCAGAAAGTTTCTCGAAGGGAGGCTACATCAAGAAGCTCATCAAGCTGCGGAAAGGCGTAATTGATGCGGAAGATTTGTTCGCAGATGTGCGAAGAAGAATAAGAGAAGAAGGACCAAGAGAAAAGATACTTGAACGTGACCCAGGAGAAGGAGACATAGAAGAGATAAGACAGTTGGTTGAAGAAGGACGTATGGACTTGGGTGATCTGGACGAAGGAGAAGAGATAATAGAGCTGACTGATAAAGGTAGGGAACTCCTGGATGATCCATACGATCCAGATACTATAAAGACAGTATCCACAGAACATCTACCACCGACACCTGAGTTCTTAGATTGGTTGGAAGACTTTGGTAAACGGCTAGATGAGAAAATAGCTTTGAGAGAAGCGAAAGTAGCAGAGATGGACTTCAAATACGAACCCGGTGATACTGTGATGGGTACACTGTATCGCCATGAAATCTTATTCAAAGACGTAGACAAAAAAGGAAGACCGACCTACCGTGTTCGCAATCTTGACGAAGGTGGTGAGTACGATCTACGTGAAGAAGGGATCATGGGTAAGTTTGAAGGACCGAAAGAAGTTATCCCGACAAGGCAGATGGATGAAATGGCAGCGGACGCCGCCTCAGACTTTGAAGAGTTTACTGGCTTCTACCCTGAAGATCTTGAATTACTTGGTGAGCCGATAGGGGAAGGTATGTGGGAAGTGAAAGTGACGATGGCCGACGGGGAGTACAGGTTTGTCTATGATATAAATGAATCAGACCCAAGAGATCGGTTTTTTGAAATGGTTCGTGATGATGACTGGGAATAGAGATGCCAAGTAAGTCAGTGAAGCAAGCAAAGTTGATGAGAGCAGTAGCTCACGGGTGGAAGCCTGACAGAATTAAGGGTCCGACGCAATCAGTTGCGAAAGAATTTGTTGAAGCAGATAAAAGGAGAGGTAAGGTGGACGGATATCAGTTCGGAGGAATGGCAGGAAGGATGGGAGCGGCACGAGGGATGATGCCGTATAGAGGTGTTCCACGACAGAAACCCGGAAGAGGAGGACTCACTCCAGGCGGACCGGGATATAATCCGGGTGGACCTGGGACGTGGGCAGGTCGTGGTGGAATTCCTGGAGGAGGGATGCCTCAGGCTGGAGCATTGAGACAGATGTTCCAGGCACGACAGGGACAGATGCAGCAGCCCGGTCAGCCCGGAGGAGGTGGAGGATTCCTTCAACAGATGATGCAACGAGCTCAGCAGCAACGAGGACAGATGCCGGATGAACGTGGACCGGGAGGTGGAATGATTGGTAGTGGTCCAAAACTAAGTCCGTATGAACAGATGGAAGGGAGTATGCGCGGACAGATGCCGGGAGGTGGAATGCCTCCTGGAATGATGGGTACACTGGGAGGTCGCGGGTATGGACCGGATCCATTAGGAAGTGCTGGTCCGGGAGGTAGTCTGCGAGGAGGCGGCGGATACGGTCATCCGGGTGGAGTGCCGGGAACTATCGGTGGGTTCGGTGGTTATCAAGGACAAGGAGGAGGGGGAATGTATGGTCGCGGACCACTGAGTTTCCCTGGACAACCTGGAAGTAGAATGCCGGGAGGTAAGCAATTCCCCGGAAGTCGGATCGCTCCTCCTCCTGGTAAGTATCCCGGTGGAGGGAACCCGATGATCGGTGGTCGCAATCCAATGATGAGAGAGATGAACCGATTCGGTGGACGAGGGAGAGGGATGCGGCGATAGTTCGACAGGCTAGGGAAGTTTACCAGAATGGACTATATAATTGTCTGGTTTTTGGACAGGCTACCAGGACGCCTGTACGTCCCTGTACGGGCTGTTCGGCCATCCCGGATAAGTAGGTCCGGGCTATGCTAACGACGATCTGGGGGACGCACGAGCAGCCAGCCAGCGGATACCGTCTACAGGCTATACGCTGTGCTGCCTGTACGTGGCTGTACTGGCCGCTCGGCTGGCTGGCTGGCAAGGGTGCAGGGTGCGGCTATTGGTCCACATACTCGCGACCCGGTTCTCCGTCATTCGGTGGATCGTATGTCTCGCTCAGGGTCAATAGTGCATAGCCGATGAGATCCTCAGTGCGTCTGGACCTTCAGTGTATCCATCAACGCCAGCGAACAGATCGTACTGATGTTCCTTCGCCATCTTTTCAACTCTGCTCCACTTACGGTCTAGTTGGAAGAACGCACTGAATCCACCATGCGACTTCCAACTTGATCCGTAAGCATCGTCCTTCTCCGCTACAATTTCTACGATCTCATTTGCTATTCGTTGTAATTTATCTCTCAGTTCTTGCTTCATTCTATTCTCCTTTGCATCCATTGAGTACAGGCAATTGACCAGTCTGGCGCAGAGATGTTCTTGCACAGATGTATGGCAGTTTCTAGGTCACCTCGTTTGTAACATCTCCACGCGTCACGCATTGGATACGCAACACGGGAAAAGAAATGGTCTCGGTACACCGTGGGATCATCCCAATCATCTGCGAAGAAATAACTTAGGTCTTCATCCCAGGTCTTCACAGGTTCATTGATCATACCAATAGACGCGATACGACTTGGGGTATAGCCATATCCAGCATAATAATCTTGTTCGCCGAATGCTGCTCCCTTCATCAACTTCTTTATCGTTGGGTTGTCTAGGTAGTAGTGCCACGAATCACTGATGTGATAGTACAATCCCATCTCGCATCCAACGAGCGCCGCCATGTATTCTTGTAGAACACTGAAGTGAACTGCGTTCGCTCCATAGCATCCCCAGATGATATCGTTGCTGCGACAACAGACGGTCATGTGTAGTTGTCCATTACGAATCTTGAAATAGACGTGAGTGTTACATGGGATGTCTCGTTTGTTGGCGTTCAGGTCTGATGATGGATTCCACATCGCTAACACTGCACGACGTGAGTCTGGGTGATTACGAAGGTGATTACCGATTGTCCGAAGTTGGTCTATCGGACTGATCCATCGTAAACCATACGCACCATGAAAGCGTCCATCATCCTCAGCGAACTTACCGATGTTCTTACTGAACTGGCCAATCCATGCAGCATCGTCACGTCCTGCCAACATCCAGAGAGCTTCCATCAGATGAAAGAATGGATTAGCATCCCGCGTATCGCAGAACAGTACTCGCCTCCACGGTTTACGGTAGATGGTAGTCACTGGCTCAAGATACTCTCTGGTCACAGTGCCATCCCTCGGCGATACTTCACGCCACTTATCATCATTCAGTATTATCTTTGCCGCTTCTACGAACGCTTCATTGACATTGTCAACATCTATAATCTTCATTTTACTTCCTCCTCTTGTATTTCGCGCGCGGTCTGCCCTCACCACTGAGGACTCGCACGTATTTATCAAACTCGCACAGGGAATGCTCAATCTCCCGCATCTCTAGCGACGGAACATGCTTCCCACGATACTTCGGTGAAGTCTTCAGCATCTCCTGCATGAATTCAACGTAACGATCTGCACTGTGCGCCCCGAAGAATGCATTTTTCTTTGAATTCCCAGTTACGATACGATTGATTCCTCTTCGCGCTCCGGGTCCCAGGTTTGCCCACTTCTTTCTGTCAGGTGCATTCCATAGCATTCCCTTCTGATAACGCATGTCACAGATTACTTCGTACGAAGTAAACGGACCTTGCATTGGATATGCCAGTAAGATCTTCGTGCATCCTTGCATCGTACCGTCATTCATCATTTCTTCGTAGATCTTATTCCTTCCACGAAACATAACACAGAGCGCATCACACATCAAGTCAATCTTGGGTTCAGTACGACCCGCGTTCGTTATGATGTACGCACCAGTGAACACCTTCTCTCCTCGATCTGCTGCCTTGTGTAAGATAGCCTTCATCTTCTTTGCATTGCCGAGGGTCTTTGCTCCACGTGTCAGCAGGTCATACGTCGACTGTACGTTGAACGCACGATAGGCAATCATGTGAAACAACTTATCTTCCTGCGAACCATTGAAACTATCAATACGCTTATGGAATTTGACAGTCTCTGCGTCAAGTTCGCGGAATACATTGGTGAACTTGTATTCCTGCATGATTTCATCCTTAGTCCATGGCCAATCCTTCTCAGCTAGTTTGTTCAGGTAGATGCGATGACGTTCGTTGATCCACCAGTAGAACTTCGCTAGTCTCTGGGCTGAAGTCTTCATGGTCTCTTCCTAAGCAATGTCAACATCTTAATTGGAACGCCATCGTGGTATTCAACTCCGGTTCTTATCGGCAATCCCTGTTCACTGTTCTTCCTGGCTGTCAACTTGTACACCTTCCTTGATACATATTTGAACTTAGGATCTTCATCGTTCCGTTCGTCTTTCACAAAGAACTTCGTCATAGTCTATTCTCCCACAGTAGTTCAATCAATTCTTTCGTTGGATTCTTGTGGTCTAGCACGACAGGGTTCGCGTCGTCGTACACTGCTCGCTGGAGGAAGCGCAGATTAGC
>PVMK01120755.1_pt1 | contig 52766 bp, 50 predicted proteins | sample 1853481 | NCBI WGS metagenome assembly PVMK01 (sample SAMN08533507, study PRJNA380276) | Marine sediment metagenome, whole genome shotgun sequencing project.
GGTAGTATCAATTATGGGCACCTTGTTTTCTACATCGACATATCGGAGAGGCTTAAGGCAGAAGCAGAATTGGAATCCACTAATACCGCAAATTAGGCTATTCTCGAAACTCTTCAGGACTCATATTTTGAAAAATACGAGGAGAGGCATTATGGATATTAAGATTAACTATATTGAGGGGATTGGCCTATTCGAGCAGTGGTTGTGATCTGCGCATTGCATCAGTACAGCCACAGGTGGATAAAATAATTCCTCCGTAGATGAAGCTGTACAAAGCTTCAAGCAGTAACTATGTCCAAAACAAAAAAACGTGTTGCTCTGGTAATAGGTTCCGGGGCTATTAAATGCGCAGCCTCCATTGGTATGTTCCAGGTCCTTAAGGAGGAGAATGTAGAAATTGATCTTGTTGTTGGCTGTAGCGGGGGTGCCATTTATGGGGTTGGGATCGCGGCCGGAATGGATCCTGCTGAAATTCAGGAGTTGTCCGATTCTACCTGGACCAGGGACTTGATGCAAGGCTATCTTGTAAATCTAAAAGCCTCCAAAGACGGAACCCTTAAGTTCAACGAAAGAAGCGGCCTTGTTGATGATTCGTATCTGAATGAGAAACTCAGAAGTATAGCTGGAGACAAAGAATTTTCCGACCTTAAAACACCCCTGATTGTAGTGGCAACGGATATGAAGGATGGGGAACCGGTGGAGTTATCGGAAGGTGATATTTTTAGTTCGGTAAGGGCAAGCCTGGCCATTCCCATGATATTCCCACCCTGGGAAATTGATGGAACGCTGCTTATTGATGGCGCGGCTTCAAATCCTTTGCCCATTGATGTAGCCATTCAACACGGAGCTGATATCGTTTTAGCTATGGGGTTTACCCTGGATTATCGCAGCAAGTTCAGGTCACTAACTGCTGTACAGGAACAGATGACCAGCATCTACATGAATAATATTTTCAAAAATTCCTATGCCTTTAACAACCTTGCTCACCACTCTGAAATATTCCCCATTATACCGGAATTTGATAGTGTGATATCCATGTTTGATATTCATAAAATGCCTCATATCATCAAGAGAGGGCGAGAAGCCACTCTCGAGCAGCTCCCCCACATCAAGCGTTTAATGGGATAGGAAAAGAAATCCTGTTAGGAGTCCTTTGGTTTTATTTTGCAGGCACGCAATTGCACACTATATTTAACCCTTTTGAGAGCGCCAAAATTTATTAAGGTAAGGAAACGCATGAAAATTGATGCCAAAAGGCTGGAGGAGTTCATTAAGTTCGGCATTGTCGGGGGATCTGGTGTCCTGGTAAATATGGGATTGCTCTATGCGCTTACTCGTTTTCTCTCCATACGTCTTGAGATAGCTTCACCCATCGCTATCTGGATATCCATTCTGACTAATTTTTTTCTGAATAACCTATGGACTTTTAGAAAAAGAGAGACTATTATCCCATTCTGGTCAAGATTATTCAGGTATCACCTGGTGAGCGGATTGGCCGGACTTGTTAACTATGTGATACTTCTTTTACTGGTCAATCTTATGGGAATGCATGATTTGTTATCCAACCTGATTGGAATTGCCGTGGGTACAGGAATCAATTATTCTCTTAATTCATTTTGGACCTGGCGTGTACGGTCGTCGTAACAGGCTTTCCATTTATACCTGCGCGCAGATAATCTGAACCCAGAGAAATGGCCAGCTGAAATTCTCCGGTAAAATATGGAACCCTTATCTGAACCGGATATACAATGTGCTCCCCGGGAGCGAGGTCGGGAAGGGGATTTGGAGACTTTACAAAGTATGTGACATTATAACCATTGTCAGAGAAATAGGTGGAAATCAGCCTGGGTTTATGGGTACAGGAATCACAGAAACTTATGGTTTCTGAGCTTGGATTACTCAATTCAATATAGATATCAACCATTTCACCGGTCTCGAATTCCTGATCCAACTGGGGAAGTGTAATTTCAACCCGGTTGAAGTGGCAAAAAAACTCTGTATCACTTATTATAAAATTCCCTATACCAGTTTTTAAGGAATCACAGCCGGGGAATTCAATGCCTGGGAAATAGAGAACATCTTTCCCCTGTAGAACGGCTTCCTGATCCATCAGGTCATATTGATTTTTCCGATAATAAATATCATTAAGTGAAAAGGCTGGTTCCCGGTTAAAGAACCAGTAGAGAGAAGCTTTCTGATAGGAGTTGGTAAACACAACTGAACGACCCTTGGCTTCTTTTTGTATCTGTTGGAAGGACTCCTTTTTGTGGAGGAAACGATGGCTCACTTTTTCAGGCATCAGCCCAAAGTCAACGATTATGACCAATCTCAAAATCAGGATCAATCCTATGGTTATGCCGGCCAATGTGGGGATCCATTTCTGAAGGCTGGTTCTCCTTTGAATCTCGGGGAAAGACAAAAGTACCAGAGGAATAAAGGCTACTGCGGTCCAGTGTGGTTCCACATGTCCCCTCGCACTTGAAATAAGAAAAAAGAGAAAGAAACCGATGAGGTTAAACTTCAGGGCAGTTTCAAATTTGTCGGTGGTTTTATGTTTAAATCCCAGATAGAGCAGAAAGATTCCACACAGCGGGCCGACCATGAGTAGCTGGTTTCCAAAATATTCAAATAGAAATTTCACTTCAAATGGCCTGTTCCTGTCCACCAGATGATACCCGAACGAAACAAAGTGTTGTTTGAATTGCCATAAGATGTGAGGAAGGTATAAGATTGAGGCAAACACAGCCATTATCCAGAAAGAACGCTTCAGCAGGATTTTAGGATTAGAGAGTAAGGTAAAGCCAATGATCAGTAATGCATGGTATTTACTGTACAGCATCAGTGCTATGGAGAGACCCAGTAATAAAATATTTGCCAGAGTTTCATTTGCCAGATAACGTTTGTACAGGAAGAAGAAGAGGGTAGCGAAAAAAACCAGAGGCAGATCGGGGGTGGCGATGAATCCGGCTACGTTGGCATGAAACAGGGGGATGGAGAAGACCACAAGCAGCAGCAGCCTGTAATTACGGATCTGGTCCTTGAGCATCATAAAAGTAAGAAGGATAGTCCCGGCGCCCAATAAGGAGGGCATTAACCTTACCCCCAGTTCGCCGGGCAGTAAAGTGGATCCGATTCGGATGAGCCAGGCAATCATGGGAGGATGATCAAAATAACCCCAGCTTAGGAACTGCGAATAGACCCAGTAATAAGCTTCGTCATCAATGATCTCAGTAAAAAAGGACTGTATCAGATTTAGAATAAACCAGAATAAAACAAATGGAAGGAATCTCTTCACCAGCGGATTAATTATTCATCTAGGAATGTAAAATTGGCACAAGAGAATGATAATTGCAAGCATTATAAAAAAAGACCTGTGATTTTAGTATCACAGGTCTCTTTAGTGGATTGGTAAATGATGATTATCAGATGGTATCTGCCAGTTCCTCACTACCAATGAGAAGCTTCATGTCCTGGTCAACTGTTCCGATACCTGCAATACCAAATTGTTCTATCAGCACATTGGCCACATTTGGGGAGAGGAAAGCAGGAAGCGTAGGTCCAAGATGAATGTTCTTAATCCCCAGGGAAAGGAGAGCCAGCAGAACAATCACGGCCTTTTGCTCATACCAGGCTATGTTATAGGCAATGGGCAGTTCATTGATGTCGTTTAACTCAAAAACCTCCTTAAGCTTCAAGGCAATGACAGCCAGCGAGTAGGAGTCGTTGCACTGTCCGGCATCCAGCATTCGCGGAATTCCTCCTATATCGCCCAGCTGAAGTTTGTTGTAGCGATACTTGGCACAACCCGCAGTAAGGATGACTGTATCCTGCGGCATTTTGGTGGCAAATTCGGAGTAGTAATCCCGTTCTTTCATCCTTCCATCGCAACCAGCCATCACAACAAATTTCTTAATGGCTCCGGATTTCACTGCTCCAACCACCTTATCGGCCAGCTGCATCATTTGGTTGTGTGCAAATCCACCCACAATCTCTCCACTCTCAATCTCAGTGGGAGATGGACATTTCCTGGCGTGTTCCACAAGGATGGAGAAGTCTTTGGATTCTCCCTCTATTGATTCGATATGCTTGCATCCGGGAAAACCGGCAGCTCCTGTGGTATAGACCCTGTCTATATAGTCCTCGGAAGGAGGGACAATGCAGTTGGTGGTAAATAGAACCGGCCCATTGAAGGTCCTGAATTCCTCTTTCTGCTTCCACCAGGCATTCCCATAGTTACCTACAAAGTGACTGTATTTTTTAAAGGCCGGGTAGTAATGAGCGGGCAGCATTTCGGAGTGCGTGTAAACATCCACGCCTGTTCCTTCGGTCTGTTTTAGCAAGGCTTCCATGTCTTTCAGGTCGTGTCCCGAAATGAGAATGGCAGGATTTTTCTGCACCCCGATGTTGACCGAAGTGATCTCTGGATTTCCGTATGCCTCTGTGTTGGCTTTATCCAGAAGGGCCATCACGTCTACCCCATATTTTCCACACTCCAGGTTCAGACCTATCAACTCCTCAGGGGAAATCTCTATCCTTGTAGTGGCCCATAATGCCTTATGCATAAAAGCAAAAACCTGATCATTCTGGTAGCCCAGGTTATTTGCGTGTTCGGCATAGGCTGCCATCCCCTTCACCCCATAAATCAACAACTCTTTTAAGGAACGAATATCCTCATTGCTTTCTGATAATATACCGGCCATAAGACTGAATGAGCGTATGGTGTCTTCACTTTTACTATTCCAGGTGGCCTGTATGGGAAGATCAGAGGGAATGGTAAGGTTTAATCCTTCCAGTTCTTTTTTTAACAGGGTCCTGACCTCCAGTCCCTCTTTAATCTTTTCTATAATTTTCGAATCATCGAAATTGGCATTGGTAATAGTCATAAACAGGGCATCAAACACATACCTGTCAGCCCCGGGCGTGGATATCTTATTCTCCCTTGCCATATGGGCATAGATAGATACTCCTTTGGAGGTATAGACCAAAAGGTCCTGAAGATTTGATACATCATCCGATTTACCACAGACTCCTTTAATGGTACAGCCAGTTCCCTTCGCGGCTTCCTGGCATTGAAAACAAAACATGCTCATTGTAAAATATTTTAAATTTGTTATTTAAATCACAGTACAAATGTAATGCACGAGTCATGTTGTTATTTGTATCAAATGTTACAAGGAAATTGGAACCTACTCCTCCAGCAATCTGATGCCAGAGGTCTCTATGAGGATTTTCTTTTGTTTGTAGAGGGCTCCAATGGATTTCTTGAATGCCTTCTTACTGATGCCAAATTGAGAATAGATAACCTCCGGGGAACTTTTGTCAGTAAGCGGCAGGAATCCCTGGTTCTCCACCAGGGCACTGAAAATTAATTCACTGTTGGCATCATTGAATTTCAGGTAGCCGATGGCTTGAAGAGAAATATCGATTTTATTGTCATCCCTGACCTTCTTCACATAACCCTTAAGCTTCTCTCCCACATTGAGATCCTGAAAAATCTCGTTTTCAAAGACCAGGCCCTTGTGTGCGTGATTAATGATTACCGTATACCCCAGATCAGTCTTTTGCCATACAAGCAGTGAAACCTCGTCCCCTTCAGCCACCGACAGCTTATCATTTTGCAGGTGTCGCTCCACCCTGTTGCTGGCAAAAAGCCGATCTGATTTTTGGTCCAGGTCCAGGTATACAATATACCAGCGCCCCTCTTCCATATTCTGAGGTTGCTCTCTGAAAGGAACCATCAGATCCTTTTCCAATCCCCAATCCATAAAGGCGCCCACTTTGGCAATGGCCGTCACCTTCAAAAGCGCAAATTCATTGAACAGGATTTTGGGTGTTAAGGTAGTGGCTACCTTCCTATCTTCAGAATCACGGTAAATGAACACCTCTACATCTAAACCAGGCTTCATGGAATCGGTGCAGTATTTGTTGGGAAGCAACACCTCTTCACCATCTTCGTCTCCAAGAAAAAGTCCGAAAGTTGAACGCTTGACGATGCCTAACTTGATAAATTTCCCCTGTTCGATCATGAAATGAACTTATTATTGTATGCTTACAAGGTAAGGAATAATGAATTAGTTTTAAATTCGTAAAAAAGATGCGATGAATCAACTGACACTTACCACACCGGCGCTTTTATTCTCGGCAATTTCTCTTTTATTACTGGCATATACCAATCGCTTTCTGGCCTATGCAAGCGTGGTCAGAGGTCTCCACGCAAGGTATAAGGAGAACCGAAGCAAAGCGGAGCTCGGCGAAGCCAACCCTGACACTCTTATTGTGGGGCAGATCCAGAACCTGCGAAAACGACTGGTACTGACCCGGACCATGCAATTGCTGGGGATCGGGAGTCTTTTGCTCTGCGTGCTCTGCATGTTCCTTGTCTATATTGAACTGCAGCTTACGGCTGAAATTATTTTCGGTATAGCTCTGGTGATGCTCATTGGCTCACTGGCCATCTCTGTGCGCGAAATACAAATCTCTGTGAAGGCCCTGGATCTTCACATCAGCGATATGGAACTATAGATTATGAAAACATTAAATCAGCATAAAATGAAAATATATTTCTGTGGCTCAATTCGGGGAGGCCGGCAGCTGGCCACTACCTATGAGAAGCTAATCACTATGTTAAGCGGGTATGGTAAGGTGCTGACCGAGCATGTGGGAAGCGATGAGATCATCGAGCGCAGCGACCGGATCCTTACAGATAAGGAAATACATGACAGGGATCTGCAATGGGTTCGGGATTCAAATGTAGTGGTGGCCGATGTAACGGTTCCCAGCCTTGGGGTTGGTTATGAAATTGGGCGGGCCATTGAAATGGGAAAACTGCTCTTATGCCTTTTCAACACCTCATCAGATTATACCCTTTCAGCCATGATTTCGGGCAGTGAAAAGGTGGTAAATCATCCTTATCAAAATACCGACGAATTAGCAAAGATCCTTGATCAGTTCTTTACTGAGTATGCTCCTGGTCGTACTTCTTAATTTTCATAAGGGCTGATTGTTCAGCCTGATCATACATCTCCCGGATAAAATCATCTCCAAAATTAAAGGTACGCTCCTCAAGAGTCATGGAGTCCAGACGGTCGAAAAGCATGGCTTTTGCCTGCTCGATGTCCCTGCCGTATATGTGGTATGAATCGGCCTGCCAGTTCATTCTCCCCAGTCGCACCTTTTTTCCACTTCGCTTTTCCACTTCTGCTGCAATGACCTCCTTATTGAATTGAATAAAGCCAAACATATTCATAAAGCTGGCGCCCCAGGCATCGTTGCTGCGAAAACGGATGTTGCAATTAAGCCATTGGGTTCCCTCCTCATCCTCCAGGATCCTGTACCAGAGTGACTGAAGACAGGGTGGATCGTAAACCTGTAGATCATGGTTGGGCATCCAGGTGATCATCTGAGCCTGTCGGGTGTAGGGCTGGTCTACCAGTTTTTGAATTACATGCTCCACCTGATCCACCTGGAATCCCACATCTTTTCTTACCTGTTTGCCATTTTCTTCCACGACCTCTTTCCACGATCCATAGCGCTGAAGCCTGCCATGATAGGTATATTCCCAGCGGGTATCTTTGGGATCGTTCATATTTTTCACCCAATGATCTTTGAATCCCTTTAACTCCAGAACATACTCCTTGAGGTTGTCAATTCCACCAGGAAAGGCCTGGTGTATGAGGGGATCTTTCTCTGGATTCAGAACCGTTGCATTTAGCGTACAGTCGATGCTTAAAGGATCTCCTGGTTTGTCATACTGGGTTTTAAAGCGGGTTCCTTCATTATAAAGTTTTACCAGGGCAGCTTCATAAGTTTCAGCCAGGGATTCTCCGGCAACACAAAGTACGGGAATGTTATTCATTTCAGATGGTTTTCCCTAAAGATATGTTACCGGAAAGTGAAAGCCCAGCATTGTTAAAAGATTGTTTAATACTCTTCTTTAAGGAGAACCTCTAATCCGGATTCAAAGAAGGACATGGTGTATGCTTCCTGCTCTTGGGGGGAGGGCGCCCGTAAAATCTTTGACATTGGAAGAATTGCGCCCTGCCAGTGAGGCATCATCCAGGTTCCGCCATTAAGTTCAGGCATCCTTTCCGGAAATTCCAGGGGATTGGCACTCCATATACTCAGGTAAAAGTAAGGTTCCTCCACCATGGAATCGGGAATGGCCCACCCCATCCCAATAGAACGAATTACCTCACCCCTGGAGTTTGAGTGAAGAGGCAGAATGGTGCCAGTATCAAAATGGTGGGGCCAGATCCTGATGAAGTCAGCACTGGGATGGTGCTCCCCAATTTTTTGAAGAACCAGCCTGGCATTATGCCTGTATTTGATATGTTCCTCTATGAATTGGATTTCATTTTCCTTGAATGGGGCACCATGCAATAGTTCATGATCGGGCATATCATAGTGCAACTCAGGCTTAAAATTAATCGTGTTAATACCTTCTATATTAAGAATATGGAATAATTTATTAAAAGCTTCACTTTTAGTTAGCCCCGGAAGTGAAACTGAATTAGGAGAGGAGATTCCGTTATTAAGAGTACCTAATGATAAATCGGATAAATTTAGAGTCATCCTTGATCCTGAAACAATTTCCTCACCGGTCAGCATCTGATTCCATACCTGGTACCTCATGCTTGAGTTGCTGTCATCGTCCCTTTGAGGAATCAATTGTTTGCCCACCATAGATATGAACTGTGCTGCATGGTGGTGTTGTGTGATTGTTTCATGCAAGCCTGCTTCGTAAGGGACGGATATAGGGTGCCAGGTGGTTCTGATCTGTTTCATATCTTTATATATAAATCTGAAATTGGTACATGTGTTCTGTAGTTGTCGGAGAACCTGAGTGAACCTGACGGCTAAATTATAATCTTAACTCTATCTTTACCCTATATACTTCGACTATGCTTCAGAAAAAAACTATCATGCAGATTAAAAATGTCTATACTGCAAATGCATTCCAGACCGCTAACGGAACTTTTGTTGGGGCCGGATCAGAGACCGAACCCAGGGTTCTTTTATACGACTTTCAGAAAGACAAATCAGAAGAGGTAAGTGATTGTCCGGGTGGAATGATGAGTTTTCTTCCTGTACCGGGCCGGCCAGACGATTTTACCTCAATCATGGGACTCTTTCCTCCATTTATTGGGGGTGATGCCGGGGTCTACCTGCATCACAAAGGTACCCGGGGGTGGAAATCTGAAAAAGCCATCTCTTTGCCCTTTGCTCACAGGTGTGAGTTTATATCCCTGGGTGGAAAGGACTACCTGCTGGCTGCAACTGTAAGTAAATTCAAAGAGAATCCGGCAGATTGGTCCAGGTCAGGTGAGGTGCATTTGATTTCCATGGACCAACTCTCTTCCCTGCCATGGGAATCAACAGTCATTGATCATGGAATTACCCGAAATCATGGAATGATCAAGGCGAATTTTGACGGACAGGAGGTAATTTGCGTATCTGGGGAACAGGGCGTTTTCTCAATAGGACCCGGAGTAGATCAGTTGTGGGAAATGAAATCAATATTTACTTCGGAGGTAAGTGAAGTGGTATTTATCGACCTGGATGGGGATGGACAGTTAGAAATGATAACGATCGAACCCTTTCACGGGAGTACAATCAATATCTACAAAAAGTTACAGAACCAGTGGGAGCTTCTTTTCAGCGATTCACTTGTTTTTGGTCATGGGCTCAACTGCGGAGTATTTAATGGGGAAGCTGTGATTGTGGTAGGAAACAGAAGTGATTCTCTGGCACTCGAATTGTTCAGATGCGAAAATCTGTCCAAAGGGATGGTACAAAGGAAAGTGATTGAAAATGAGGTGGGCCCCACACAAACCCAGGTTTTCAGTTATGAGGGTAGAGACTATATTTTAAGTGCCAATCAGAAAAAGAATGAAGTGGCTCTCTACTCGGGCCTGCTGGAATAAGCTATTTTCTTTTTACCTGCACTCCGGCAAGTTTTTCATGGTATTGTACCAATCCTCCATGATCGTCTTCGGCCTTCCCGTCTGCTTTAAGCGCTTTCATAAACTCCATCACCTGGACGGTAAGGGGAATTGGAGCATCAATCTCCATGGCAAAATCACGCACATTCACCAGGTCCTTGGTATGCATGCGAATGGGTCCTCCCGGCTTAAAATTGCGATCCAGAATCAGGGGCATTTTTGCATCCAGAACTGTACTTCCTGCCAGCCCTCCCCGGATGGCTTCATATACCTTTTCTGCATCAACACCAGCTTTCTCAGCAAAAACCATGGCCTCTGACATGGCTGAGAGATGAACGGCCACCATGATTTGGTTAGCAAGTTTGCATACATTTCCACTTCCAATCTCACCCATTAAAAAGGCAGAAGCTCCCATCACCAGCAGAAGATCCTCAATGGATTCAAAATCCTTTTCGTCGCCACCTATCATAATGGAGAGTGTTCCGTCTATGGCTTTGGGTTCTCCACCACTAACCGGAGCATCAAGCATAGCGACCCCTTTTTCCTTTGCAAGGGCATAGAGTTTTTGGGCCATTTGAGGAGCTATGGAACTCATGTCAACGATGGTGCTTCCCGGTTTGATTCCCTCCAGGATCCCCTCTTTTCCATTGATCACAGCCTCCACATGCGAAGAGTCAGGCAGCATGGTAAATATCACATCACACGCTGATCCTACTGCGGAAGGCGAACTGCCTGCTGTTGCTCCGGTCTGGACAAGCTCTTCAACAGGTTCAGAATTGATGTCGTAGACCATAAGGCTGTAACCAGCCTGAATTAGGTTCAGGCACATGGGCTTACCCATCACGCCCAGTCCAATAAAGCCAAGGCGCCTGTCAGTTGTTTGCTTCATACAGAGTTTTTAAGGGGATTAGCTGCGTTTCATTTTCATGATCTCATTGTGGTGGGAAACCACCAGCTTCTCATATTTTTCCCTGGAATTGTTCTTATGATCTCCAAATTCGGTTTGCATGGTTCCCAGCTCATTCTTCACCTGGGTGGTGACTATGTGTGCACGTTTGAAAAGGAGAAAAAGAGCCACCGAAACAACGATGAGTCCCATCACCACAAACCACATGATGGAGTTGTAAACTCCTTTATTCATTTGTATTCCAAAAAATGACATGCTATCCTTGTTCCTGATGCTTTCATCCCTCTCATTTTTTGTTCGGGCCAGGTCCGAATTCAAAGTCTCAATCTGGAACTTTCGTTCAATCAGATTGCTGTTCAGTGTGGCAATTTCAAGTTTCGTTCTATCCAGTGAATCCAGTACATTCCCTTTCATTTTAAGGAAGATGTCATCGCGGATGGCCCTGAAATTGTCATATACTCTGGTTCGTGAATGAATGCTGTTCAACTGATTTTCGATGGTGGCCGAATCAAGTACGTCTGATAGCGTTTGGGCCTCGAGTTTTATAAAACCAGGAATGGTTAGGCAGATCATTAACAGTACTGAACCGTATTTACGTAAATTCTTCCTCATCATTGTAGTGTCTTGTTAGTATGCTTATTTAGAGTAACGAAATTAGTAATTATATATGATAAAAAATGGTTCATTAAAAGTTAAAAAACAGTACTACTTAAACTATATGCGGTCATCGGATTCTTTACAAGGATCATATCAAGTTCACCACTCGTAAATCCAGCTTCCTCCAACATGGGAATCAAATGGCTGAAGAGTGCTGTAAATCCCCTGAAATCTCCGCCCTTGTTTTCACCCGGGGAGTACCACCCGGCATCGTGGGAGATCAAAACCTTATGCAACAATCCGGCATTCTTCAAAGCTCCGATCCGTTGTGCATACCATGAGATATCATACTCAGAACCTGGTTTTCTTTGGGCATTGACATTGTCCAGTGAGATCCAGGCGCCTGCTTCAGCAGCCTTTATATTTCCCTCCAGGCTCCCCCTTTGAGCGTGAACCCAGATAAAAGCTGAAGGATCTACCCCATGAGCTTTAAGTATTTCAATCTGTTCAAATGCCGGGTTATCAGGCCCGGTGTGGGAAGCTATAACCAGACCTGTATGTTGATGAGCGAGGGCTGCCGCAGTAATGATCTTTTGATGGTCCGGACTCAACTTATCATCTCCGTCCACAGCAATTTTTATAAATCCTGGTTTTACTCCACTACCCTCGATTCCGTGGCGGAACTCTTCAATCCAAATGTCGGCAAGTTCAGCTGCGCTTTTCTCATAAAAGTGGGCCGGGATAAACTTGTTGGAATGGGCCCCGTAATAACCCGTATTGGTCATCAGGTGCATGCCTGTTTTTCTTGAGAGCTCCTTCAGAATCCAGGGGTCTCTTCCAACAAATGCCGGGGTACATTCAATAAGGGTTTTAACTCCCAAATTTTTTGCCTCAGTCAGGTAGGGTAAAACCAAAGCTACCACCTCTTCCTTATCCCAACGGTCATATCCGGTGCTATCGGCACCTATGAAATCAACAAGCACATGTTCATGCACCAGGGTAGTTCCCATTTCAGAGGCAGGAATTGGCCCGTTTACAGTGACAATGGTTTGAACTGATTCACTGCTGCAGCCAAGGATTGCCAGCATAAGGGCCAGGTAGAATTGGATTTTGAAATGTCTCATCAGTAAGTTTTTTTGCATATAAATATAGGATTTAACTCCAGACCCAGAAAGGCGCAGTATGCAATCCTCCATACAAAAGAATATCAAATATGGTAAGTGCTACTCATACTTAAGTGCATCGGCAGGATTCATGGAGGAGACTCGATAGGCATGAAGAGAAGTTATGGTAAGGGTCAGTATAACGGTAACCAGTGCAGAGATAAGAAACAGGTACCATTGTATCTGGATGTGTTTACTGAAATTTTCCAGCCAACGGTTTATTCCCAGGTATGCAATGGGCCAGCTGATTAGGTTGGCGATAAGGATTAACCAGAGAAACTCTTTCGAAAGCAGTGTATTCACATTTGCTATGGTGGCCCCATGAACCCTTCTTACACTGATCTCTTTGGTTTTGCGTTCCACCATAAAGGAGGTCAGACCTATCAGACCCAGGCAGGCAATTACAATGGCCAGGATGGTAAGCAGGATGGAGAGGCGGGAAAAGTTCGACTCATCTCTGTAAAGGGAGTTGAGTTCCTCATCAAGGAATGAGTATTCGAACGGACGGGTAGGAGCAAAATCATTCCAGACCACTTCCATGTATTTAAGCACCCCTTCATAATTTTCCGTATTGACTTTTACAGCCATATATCTGGTTAAAGCTGCTGCTCCACGTGGATTTTCAAGCATATCCAGGATAAAATTACCTGCTGGTTTATGAAGAGATAGTGCATTGAAATCGCTGAATATACCGATGACTCTTTCGTTTCCATCGGAACGGATGGCTTTGCCTATGGCCTCCTGGTTGGTCCATCCCAGATGCTTGACCATGCTTTCGTTGATCATAATGGCTTCTGAGGTATCGGATGGAAAATCCCTGGAAAAGGCACGTCCTTCCACCACCTCAATATCAAAGGTTTCTACAAAGTCGTACCTCACAAGGAAGGCAGGGTACCAAAAGGGCTGGTCGTCAAACATTCCCTCGATCACAAAATTGCGGGTGTTGTGATTTGCCCCTATGATATCTTCCATGCCGGTGACTGATACCACATTCTGGTGTTTCTTAAGTTCCTGGGCAAATGTTTCGAAATGCATGGCCAGTGCAAACTTTGTGGGCAGAAGGATGACCTGGTCACGGTTAAAACCCAGATCTGCTTTTTTTAAATAATTAAGCTGGGAATAGGCGCTGATGGTACCTATGATTAGAGCAATGGATATAAGAAACTGTACAACCACCAGAAGTTTTCTGGCAAAAGCTTTTCCCCCTCCGGGAGATAGCTTGTCTTTCAGGTGGCTGGTCCCCAGCCTGGAGAGGTAAAAGGCAGGATAGGAACCTGACAACAGACCTACCACCAGTAGAAGGACCAGGCCTATACCCAGACTGAGAGGCCTGATCACAATACCGGTGTCAATCTCTTTTCCTGTAAAATTGTTAAATAGGGGGAGCAAAATTTCCACCATAATGGCAGCCAGCAATAATGCAAAAAAGGTGATGATTAAAGACTCACCCAGGAACTGGAGCCTGATCTGATACAACCTGGCACCCACTACCTTTTTCAGGCCAATCTCTCTGGTTCGCCCTGCCGAACTTGCCGTGGCCAGGTTCATAAAATTAATGCAGGCGAGGATCAACACGAAAATTCCGATCACCGCCAGTATCTTGATATAAGATACTTTGCCATTGGGATGCATCTCATATTCATGGTGGGAATGGAGGTGGATATCTGTAATGGGCTGAAGATAGAGGGTAATCTCCTGGTCCTGAAATTCAGGATAGTGTGCCAGGTAGAAATCTGGCATGCGGGCCTCCACCTGTTCGGGCTTGATGTGATCATATAATTCTACGTAAGTCCAGCATGGATTCCATATCCAGCTCTGGGGAGTTTGTCCCCCGTTCATTTCCCTGAAGGTGGACATGGAGCCCAGGATATGAATGTTAAAATGAGACTGTGCAGGAAGATCTTTCATCACCCCGGTAACCTCCATTTCAAATTGCTCCTCCACCAACAGGATTTTGCCTATAGCAGGTTCATCCCCGAAATATTTTTTTGCGGTACTTTCAGTTAAGACGATGCTATTGGGTCTGTCGAGAGCTGTGCCCGGGTCTCCATGCAGAAATGGAAAAGAAAAAAGGTCAAAGACGGTGGAGTCTGTAAGGTAGAACCACTCTTCATTGAATTTCAGCACATTCAGACTATCCTCCTGGTATTCAAACATCATTTCAGATACCTGAAAGTCGAAGAAGCGCACCATGGTTTTGATCATATCGGGGTAATCCTCTGCCAGGGCGGGCCCAAAAGGAAAGGAGCAGGTGGCAGCATCTTCATGAATGTCGTTGGAATCGTACAGACGATTCATCCGGTAGATCTGGCTGTGGTTTTCATGGAACTTATCGTATTTCAGTTCGTCGGTCACATAGATCAGGATAAAAAGAAAGCTGGCAATCCCGATGGCCAGACCCAGTATGTTCAAAAGGGAATAGTTGAAATATTTCAGAATATTTCTGACTGCTATGGTAAGAAAATGGCGGAGCATGAAGCAGAATGTATTGATGAATATGGCAACAGTCCTGCCACAAAACCCTTACCAAGCGACTTAAAATATTAAATATCAGTGAATTATGATGAAGAGGCCCCAAAACAGGACCTTTGCAGCTGCACCTTTGCGGACGAAGGTTGTCCGATAACGTGCAATTTCTAAGGAGTTTCTGCTGTTGCGTAGCCCAGGTATCCGCCTGTGATGCGGGTAAGCTGGGTATTGGTGCTAATCAGGTTATAAACCGCCTGTAGCCTGTTGAGTGCAGCATAGAGGTAGATCAGCTGAATGTCTCTGTAATTAAAGGAGTTGATCACCCCCGACCTGTACTTTTCCTGCGAAATGCTCATGTTGAGTTCTGCAGCTTCCAGGTTCTCATCTGCCACAGTCACCAGCTCCAGCTGCACGCCGTGATAGTCAGAGAGGTTGTAGAGTTCGTTGGTGAGTGCATGCTCCATCTGATCGATCTCCACTTTGGCCACATCCTCATTGATCCGGGCAATCTCCACAGATCTTTTCCTCACTCCCGCGCTGTATATATCGTAAGAAATACGCGCACTTCCATAAGGGGTAAGCGTTCCCAGATTCAAGTTCTGAGTTCCTCCCGACATGGCCCAGTTATGCCCGTAATCAATACCAGCCCCCATGGAGATGGTGGGGTAGTAGGATGCCTTTCTGAGGGAAGTCTCATTTTCCTTCAGGAGAAGCGCAGTATATTGATTCTTCAGGATCTGGTTGGTGGATTTCATCTTGGTCAGCAAATCCCCAAAGATGTAATCGGAGCTGTCTGCTTCAAAAACTTCATCAAAACTCCAGGTTTGGGTGGGTTCAATTCCCATAAAGAAATTGAGGTTACGGACGGTGTTCCTGACCACCACTTCCTGGTTCATGTGGTTGGCCTTATCGGTGAGATACACGTTTTTTGCCTGCAGCACATTGTAGGTAACCGAGCCTCCCAGTGATTGCTTCTTTAACTCATACTGGTAACGGTCGCTGGATAGTTGCATGACGGTTTCCAATACCTGAAGCCTCTCATGTTGCAACAATACATAGTAGTATCCCAGAGCGATATCTTCGATGGTTGATTCTACCTGAACCGCAAACATACCTGACGATAGATCTTCCTGGTTTTCAAGTTTCGATTTGGTAATATTGACACTGAATCCATCGAAAAGCAACCAGTTTAACCCTACCCCTGCTGATACCCGGTTGGAGGTTGTGCTGCTGTTCAATTCATAGCCGACCCTGTCTGTAGCATCGAAACCTATGGTGGGGTACCTTCCGGCTGTCCCCCAGTTGTTGTTGATCTGAGCCACTTCCACATCGGCTCTGGAGATAATTAACCCATAATTGTTCTCCAGTGCCATTTCCAGTGCTCCGGAAAGGGTCAAGGGATCCTGCCCCTATAGAGGAAAAGTCAGCAGAAGGGCTGCCAGGAGATAGATATATATGTTTCTTACATTCATGATTATTCTTTCTCTAGCGTAGGTTTGTACTTACCCCGGTTCTCTTCAAATCTTAGCTTTCGTTTTTCCTGAATATATGCTGTCTCTACCTCTTCTCTGCTGGGTTTAACCCCCGTCCATAAATACCTCGTATACACCCGGGCATCGTTCAGTAGCATAATCAATACCGGAAAGAAGATCAGGATAAAGATGGTTCCCAGAAATACCCCGTAGGCCAGGCTGATGGCCATGGGAATCAGGAACTGTGCCTGTACGCTTTTTTCAAACAACATAGGAAACAGACCGATGGAGGTGGTCAGCGAGGTGAGGATAATGGGTCTTAGCCTGATCTTTCCGGCCTCTTTAACTGCGTCTGGAACCTTCCAGCCCTCTACCAGCAGGCCGTCGAACTTGGCATAAAACACAATGGCGTCGTTAATGATCACCCCGGTCAGGGCCACTGCTCCCCAGAGACTCATTATAGAGAGTGGCTGGCCGTGCAGACCGTGACCCCATGCCACTCCCAACAGTGATACAGGGATCATCAGAATAATAATAAATGCTTTGGGTATACTGCGAAAATGAAGCACCAGGATCATAAAGATGATTACGAAAGCTATCAGGTAGTAGTGTCCGGCCTTTCCCATGGCCTCTTTGCTATACTTTTGCTGTCCCTGGTAGATAGTGCGAATGCCTGCAAATTGAGCGTGTAATTCCGGCATGATTTCGCGTTCCACCTGCTCCAGGATATCTGGAACAGAAGCCAGCGGGTCGACTGTTTCAGCTTCTACCCGTATCTCACGTGAGCCATTAAATCGGTTAATGGCTACAGGTCCCCGCTCCATATGGTAGTCCACCAGTTCTGAGAGCGGATACTCTCCGGAAGGGGTTTTTATTTTCATGTTCTCCATCTGCCCCAGGGTGGTGCGGTCCGATTTGGGGTAGCGAACCCAAACCCTTAGCTCATCCCGGCCCACCTGCAGGCGCTGTGCCTGGACACCGTAGAATCCCTGGCGAACCTGACTGGCTATGGTGGCCTCATCCAGCCCCAGGAAATAGGCCCTGGGTTTCAGGTCAAGTCTGATCTCCTGCTTGCCCAGAGCAATGTTCTCGTTTACATCTTTTAGTTGAGGCATCTCGTTAAGGCGGGAGATCATAAACTCCTTGGCCTCCTCCAGCTCCTCCAGGTTCTTGGACATCAGTCCGATAGAGATTGGTGAACCCCAACGGTTTCGGCCCCCTACTGTAAACTTGCTGGCTTCGGCAACCTTTCCAATTTTTCGGCTCACACGGGTGGTAATATCCCGGCCTGATATGTCGTAACCTTCAAGGTCAATGGGATATACATAGATACTTCCTGCATGGGCTCCACGCTCCTGGCCATTAAACGCACTTCCCAACCTTTTGCTGGTGCGCTCAATAATGGGCACATCCAGCCCCATCTCTTTTGTTATTTCTTCGCTTACCTCCCAGATGGCATTTTCAAACTGATCCAGGAATTCCAGGGTCTGTTTTTCTCCGTCACCCGGGGTAAAGGCCACATTCAGGGTAAAGCTGTCAAAATCAACCATTGGGAAAAAGGTGCTGCGGATATGTCCACCCATAAAAAGGCCCATGGTGATCAGAACGAGAGCGATGGGGAAACTGAGGGCAATGTATCTCCACTTCACCAGCCAGTTGAGGAAATAATGGTATACCCGGTTGCGCAGCCATTTAATAAAGTCGTCAAAGACCTTTCCCAGACCCCGTTTTTTCGCTTCCAGTTTTTTCCGGTTCAATACCCAGTCGCTGCCCAGGTGGGCAGGTAATACCAGGAAGGCTTCGAAGAGGGAGAATCCCAGCGAGGCAATAACCACCACGGCCACATGCAGCATCATTTCCATGCTGGTGCCTGCCAGGAACAGAAGGGGTGAGAAGGCCACGATGGTGGTAGTCACCTAGGTGAGTACCGCCGGCATCACCTCCATGGTCCCGTCCACGGCAGCGTGCATGGGTCCCTTGCCCTTTTCAAAATGGAGATAGATGTTTTCAGCAATAACGATCCCGTCATCCACCAGGATCCCGATCACCAGGATCATGCCAAATAGGGATTGAAGGTTGATGGTAATCCCCACAAAACTTGCAAAAATAAACATGCCCAGGAAAGAGATGGGAATGCCGACGGATACCCAGATAGAGAGGCGAAAACTGAGGAACATGGAGAGGGCAATGATCACCAGCCCAAATCCCATCAGGCCATTCCGTTGCAAAAGACGTAACCTGCTCTTGAGGATATCCAGGTAGGCCCGGGAGATGATGATTTCCACTCCCAGGTTACGTTGGTTAAACTCTTTTATATAGTTCTTCGCATATTCGGTGATTTCGTCCAGGTCCTCCTCGGGCAGTTTCTCCACATTAATTGAAACAGATGGTTTGCCATTGGTCCATTGGCGATTGGGAGAATCGGAAAACTTCATTTTCACCTCAGCCACATCCCGGATGCGGATGTAACCCCCATCCTTCTGTCCCCTGAGGATGATGTTCCCTATCTTATCAGGTTTGGCACTCCTTGAACGCAGGCGGATCAAGAATTCTTCCTCTTCAGATTTAATTTCACCCCCCGAAATATCCCGGTTGCTCTTCTGGATGGCCCTTACAACTTCGTTGAAGGCGATGTTGTATCGCAAGAGCTCCTCCTCTTTAATCTCTACGGAGATTTCCGGACTGGGGTAACCTGAGATGGAAATCTGGCTCATAACACCCGAATTATAGAATTCTTCTTCCACACGCTGGGCGTGCTCCTTCAGGGTCATCAGGTCCATGTTGTGCCCATCCACCGGAACCATTTCTAGCCGCATGGCTCCAGCCCTGGAGCGACGTTTTGAAACAATGGGCCGTTCTGCTGCAGAGGGCAGAGACGAAATTCCGTCCACCGCATTTTTTACCTCCTGCAAAACTTCGTTGATGGAGTATTCCCCTGTGGTTTCGATAGATATCGACGCCATGTTCTCCACTGAGGTGGAAGTAATCTCCTTAATACCAATCAGTCCCCTGACAGCCTCTTCGATTCTGGAAGTGACGCCCTCCTCCATTTCCACCGGAGAAGCTCCCGGATAAAATACCGACACAGAGATGTAGCGGCTCTCTGTTTCAGGGAAAAAAGCCTTCTTCATGTTGGTCATGCTATAGACCCCCGCGAGCACTGCTATGGCAATGATGATGTTGGCGTATACCGGATACTCGACAAATTTTTCTATTATCTTCCTCATGGTCCGGCTTTGTTAGCTATTGGCCTTTTTTCCTTCTGCTGTTGTTCCCGGACCCTTTCCGGGTTTACCAGGTGCAGCCTTATTGGTCAGGACCCGGGTTCCTTCCGAGACATTAATGAGCTGTTGTAACACAATGGAGTCGCCTTCAGTGAGCCCATTAAAGATAAGGGTTCGGTCATTTGACTTGATCACATTGATGGTCCTTTTGGAAAGGCGTCCCCCTCTGACAATAAATACTTCATTGCTGTTAAAAACCGAATTCCGGGGAATTTCCATCACATCCAGGATAGGTCTCACCGGAAAGGAAGCCACCAGGTATTCCCCTGCCAGCAGGGGCTGTTTATTGTCATATGGAATTTTCACATAGACCTCCTGCGACTGAAACTTTTCCTCCACATACTGGCTTTTTCGTAGCACTTTTCCTTTCCAGGTAAGGTTCAGGTTTTCGGATTGAACGGTCACCGGATCTCCGGCCTTACCCATGCGGCATCGGCCCGTTTTAGAGGAACCACCAATTCCATCTCGTCGGTTCGAATGGCCCTGGCAACTCTGCCTCCTGTATTGGTAAATGCACCCAGTTCCATATAGACCTCTTTAAAAGTACCTTTGAACGGAGCCCTGACTGTTCTGCGGCTTAACTGCAACTGGTCGCTTTGAATGTTGTAGTATTCACTGATCACATTTCTGCTGGCCAGGAAAATTTTTAGTTGATCATCTTCGATTTCCGGAAGCGGCGGAAGGGGCTTATCCACAGAGATGGAGTTGAAGAAACTGTAGTAACTTTCCTCGTATTGGGGATAATCGATGGAGAGGTCGGGGAGAATACTGGCCAGGATATTCTGATACTGGCTTTTGCGGGCTTTCAACGTGAGAATGGCCTCATCGGGGTAAACCACAAAAAGAACATCCCCTTTAGAAAAGCTGGCTCCCTTTTTAAGGGACACGTTACCTGCTTCTATCTTTCCGGAGGCTTCGGCCACAATATCTACCTCAGCAATGGATGCCAGCCGGCCCGGCCCGGACACCTCGGCTGAAATGTTGGTATACTTTACCGGTTCGACTTTTACATACCTTCTTGCTTCAATCGTTCTACGTACAGGAGGCGGTTCTTTCTGGGCGACCAGAAACTTCATTAAACCCCATGCCAGTCCAAGTATAAATATGACGCTGATTATTACAACTATTCGTCGATCTATTTTTCTCATTTTCTGCGGATAATGTCAAAAAAACATGCAAAGATAACTCTATAGACCTAAATTATTACAAAAGGTTTAACAAGAGGGTGTAAGTGCACCTGTTTTTTAACTTTGTAATATGAAAATTCGTTTGGCTCTTGAACAGGACCTGTTTGCCATCAATGCCATTTATAACCAGGCTGTAGATCAGAAGTATTGTACGGCACATCTTTCACCTTTGAGCCAATCACAACAAGCAAGCTGGTTTAAGAAGCATGATCCCACCCGATACCCGGTTTTTGTTTCAGAACTTGACAACAGGGTTATAGGATGGGTCTCATTGGGAGCTTATCGGATTGATAGACAGGCCCTTGATCATGTAGCGGAATTGAGCTACTATGTGGACAACAGGCAACAGGGAAAAGGCCTTGGTACCCACTTGCTGAAGCATGCCATTCTCAAGGCTCCTGATTTTGGTCTTTCTGTTCTGATTGCCATCCTTCTGGGCAGAAATAAGGCCAGCATCGGACTGTTAGAAAAACTTGAATTCTCTTGCTGGGGCACCATGCCTGGCATTGCAAAAATCGACAATCAAGAGGTCGACCACCTCTATTATGGTCTAAAACTCTGAGCACAGTCCCTTTTTCCTATTGATTATATGACTTTTTTACGCATCTTTGCAGTAAAGTAGAATTAGTCTAAATAAAAATAAGATCATGGGATGTTGTGAAGGTGGTTGTAGTTGTGGGAAGGGGTCGCAATCTCCGGTGCAGGAGAATCTGGCACTGGTTCAAATGTCGACCAGTCAGGGAATGCTGTCAACCCATGACTGGATGAAGGACCTGAGCTCTTTTGCCGTTAAGGAGGAGGTGGCTGAAGTTCGCTTTAAGAACAATAGAAAGGCAATCTTTCGAAATCCCAAGGGAATCAGGTTGAATAAGGATGATAGGGTGGTACTGGAAACAGAGGGAGGACACGATCTGGGTACCATCTCTCTCTCGGGCAACCTGGCCGAGAAACAATTTGAACAGAAACATAGCTCTTCCAATAAATCCACCTTAAAGCAGATTTATCGCTTAGCCACTGAGGTGGATATAGATAAATGGCTGAAGGCAAAAAGAAGAGAGCGAAAAGTTTTACTGGATTCCAGGTCCATTGCCCGGGACTTAGGGCTGGAGATGAGCATTGGAGATGTGGAATTTCGGGGAGACGGTAAGAAGGTTACCATCAGCTACACGGCTGACGGTCGAGTGGATTTCCGGGAACTGATTCGCAAGTATGCGGTATCTTTTGGGGTTCGGATTGAAATGAAACAAATTGGTGCCCGGCAAAATGCAGCTAAAATTGGTGGGATAGGTTCTTGTGGTCGCGAACTTTGTTGTTCTACCTGGAAGAGCGATATGAGTTCGGTGAAGACAGAAGCAGCCCGTTCACAGAATCTGAACCTGAGTGCTTCCAAGCTGGCTGGACAATGTGGGAAACTAAAATGTTGCCTCAATTATGAGTTGGATACTTACCTGGAGGCCTGGGAGCAGTTCCCGGCAGAACTAATTTCCCTGGAATCGGACCGTGGAATACTCTTTCCCGTTCAGCCCGATGTGCTAAAAGGAATCGTCTACTATACACTTACGGGTCAGGGAGACCGAAGCAGGTATATTATTCCCATCGATCAAGTGAAATCATACATCACTCTGAATAAAAATGGGGAGAAAGTTAAGAGTGCAGGCCTTACTTCAAGTAATAGTTCAGCAAGAGGGGTGCAATTATTAATAAATTAGATGCTTACATGCTTTTCTGCATGGTAGGAGGAACGCACCAAAGGATGGCTTTCCACATGTGAGAATCCCATTTTCAGTCCCGATATCCTGAATTTCTCAAATACCTCAGGCTTCACAAATTCATGCACTTTTTTCAGGTGTGAGGCAGGCTGGAGATACTGCCCGATGGTGACCACGTGGCAACCATGTTTGCGAAGATCTGCAAGTGTTTCCATCACTTCATCAGTGGATTCACCCAACCCGAGCATAATTCCTGATTTAGCCACAAGACCTGATTCAGAGACCATTCTGATCACCTGAAGGCTTCGCTCGTAATAAGCGTTGTTTCGAACGGTTGGGCTAAGTCGCTTCACTGTTTCCAGGTTATGGGATATAACTTCCGGACCCGCATCAATAACCAGTTGCAGGGAATCAGGATTGCCATCAAAATCCGGGATGAGCACCTCCATGGTAGTCTGTGGGTTGTGCAGACGGACCATTTTAATGGTTGTGGCCCAAAAGCGGGCACCTCCATCCCGCAAATCGTCCCTGGCCACGGAGGTGATTACACAATGCTTAAGTTCCAGTAAGCGGATGGTTTCAGACAGCCGTCCCGGTTCTTCCCAATCCAGTGGATCGGGAACCAGATTTTCCACATAACAGAATCTGCAATTGCGTGTGCACTTTTCTCCCATGATCATAAAGCTGGCCGTCCCAGCATTCCAGCACTCGCCTTTATTGGGGCAATTTCCACTGGAGCAGATGGTATTGAGGCCCTGCTTTTGGATCACCTGTTTGACTCTTGTATAATTTTCCCCCTCGGGCATTGGTACTTTCATCCAGCGTGGCAGCCGGAATACCAAATCAGTTTTTTCCATCTTCACTTTTTACACCGTTGAACCAAAAATTGTCGGGGATTCTGATGTGTTTACCCTGTCCAGCAATACTTGCCGGAACCTGTTTTTCCCTTCCTGGGTTGCTTTGAATTGAACAGGCAGGTAGTGCTGGCCATAGCCATGAGCCAATCCATTTGAATCTATTTTTTCAATGAGCACCCGTTGTTCTTTTCCCAGCATGGACTCCATGTAAGAAATCCTGTTCTCTTCCGAAATAGTACGAATCACTTCACTCCGTTGAGCCTTGATCTTCTCCTCCAGCTGATTCTCCAACCTGTCGGCCCGGGTTCCTTTTCTGCGAGAATACCTGAATGTATGAATGTGGCTGAACATGGCCTCTCTGGAGAGCCTTGCAGTCTCATTAAAATCGGCATCACTCTCCCCCGGAAATCCAACAATCACATCGGTGGTGAAATTGAAATCGGGCATGTGCTTACGGAATTTCTCAATAATTTCCATGAAAGAGCTCGCCGTATACATTCTGCGCATTTTCAGCAAAATGGGATCTGAGCCACTCTGAATGCAGAGGTGGAGATGGGGTGCCATTTTGGGATGTTCGAAAATCTTGTGGAAATCAGGTCCAAATCCATCGGGTTCCAGGGATGAGATCCGAACCCGGAAATCACCGGGCAGATCGGCCACTTTCTCCACAGCTTTTTCAATGTTGTATTGCTGGTAATTGTAGCGGCCAATATTCACCCCTGTGATCACGACCTCTTTAAAACCATTGTCGACCACCCGTTTTACATTATCCAGGATCTGATCCAGGGGACGACTCACCGCCCTTCCACGCACTGAGGGTACAATGCAATAGGTACAAAAATTATCACATCCGTCTTGTACCTTGATGGAGGTTCGGGTATGCAGGCTCTGATCTACTGCTTCAAAGCCAAACACATCGCCTGAGTAGGTTTCAGGGTGAACCACCTCTCCGCTAAAATGGGCATCCACCAAGGAGACGATTTGGCTCTTACGTTCGTTATCCACCACGTAGGTGATCTTTTCATTGGCCTCAAGTTGCTCCTTATGGTTGTTGGCCATACAACCGGTGACCACCACCATTCCTCCCTTGTTTTTACGGACAGCCTGGTTGATGGTGTTTCTCGATTTCTGGTCGCTCTGGTTGGTAACCGTGCAGGTATTTATTACAGTGATATCGGCAAGGCTTGCACTGTCCACCACCTGGTATCCGGCCTGGTGAAACTGGGTGACCAGGGCATCTGTTTCATAATGGTTCAGGCGACAGCCCAATGTTTTAAAAGAGACTTTTTTCATTAGTGCAAAGTTAACTATTACGGGATCAATGCAGTGACCTTTACGGTCGCCATCTCTCCCTGGAGGGATAATCCATTGGAACTGGTAACCTTCAGCTCCACAAAAGTGCCCGCCAGATCGGTACGCTTAGCCGGGAAGCGGATATTTATTTTGCCTTCGGTGAGTCCTTTCAAAAAACCGGGTTTTCGATCGGGGCCGGTGACAAGTACAAGAAGGGTCTTTCCGATGGTTAGGTTGTTGAATTCAGAAGCAGTCTCCCGCAACACTTCATTTAGATCAAACAGCCGCCTCTTTTTCACCTCCTTTGGGACCGTATCCTCCCAGCGATAGCTCGCCGCGCCGGGTCTTGGAGAGTATTGTGCCACGTAAGCCATATTGAACCTGAACTCTTTCATGGCCTCTATGGTGCGCTGGTGCTGATCTTCTTCCTCACCGGTAAATCCAACAATGATATCTGTAAAAAGGGTGGCATTGGGTAGCTTCTCCCTGATGCTATGAACTATCTCCCGGTATTTTTCCATGGAGTGGTTCCGGTTCATCTTTACAAGCAGTTTTTCATCTCCTGATTGAAGGGGAAGATGGATCTGATTGGCCAGATGTGTATAGCCTGCAATCGCCTCTATCACTTCGTCCGACATATCCCTTGGGTGGGGAGAGGTGAAATAGATCCAGCACATCTGATCCATCTGAAGGGCGGCCTGACCAATTTCCCTGAGCAGCTGGGCAAAATTCAGCTCGCTACCCTTTTTATCGAGGCCATAAGAGTTTACATTTTGTCCCAGCAGGGTGATGGATTTATAACCTTCCTGAATTAAATCTTTCACCTGGTTTATAATGTCACCTGACGGGCGGGAGACTTCCCGGCCCCGCGTATAGGGAACCGCACAGAAAGTGCAAAATTTGTCGCATCCATTTTGTATGGGTACAAATGCCTCAAAGGTCGACTGATAGTCGGGTTGAATGTTCCAGAGGGAGAAGATCTGTTCATTTCTTGGAATCCCTCTACCGGGTAGTTTCAGACTTGCGGGGGTGGCCACTCCAAAGGAGGTGATCATACCGGGCAGGTCGTTTACCTCGCTCATGGGAAACACAATATCAAAGAGCTTTAGGAACCGTTCCCTGTCATCGGGAAGGATACATCCCGAGATAAAGGTGATCAGGTTGCGGTGATTTTTACTTTTATTCCACCTGGCGATCTGGTTATAAACCTTATCTATGGCCTTTTGTCTCACCGAGCATGCAATGATTCCAACTACCTGTGCATCGTTTTCCGAATCGCTTTGAACTAGCCCCATCTCTTTCAGCACCGTGTGGATGCGTTCGCCATCCGACAGGTTCATCTGACAACCCAGTGTAATGAGGTGATAGCGCATGAGATCAGAAATATACTTCGGTGAAGATCTGACGTTGAGGAATTCCGCTGGCCCTCAGGATATCCATGGCATCGAATATCATATTGCTGTTTCCACATAGATAGACCTGACGATCTACGTCAATGTCAGCCTCCAGGAGGTAGTCGGTAAGACGACCTTCAAAATCACCCTCAGGGTCGCGAGAGGTACAAACCTGCAGGCTGCCTTTCTTATAGTGCTTAATGTCATAGGCCTCTTCCATCTTCCTTACCCCATGTATCACTTTGTAATCCACATCGGGATTAGATTGGATGTAGCTATGAAAGGGAGCAATTCCGGTGCCACTTGAGATAAATAGCAAACGGGCAGGTTGGGCAATTCCTGATTCTGTCAGGAAGAATCCATATGGGCCCCTCACTTCCAGTTTGTCTCCAGGTTGGATGGACTTAAGCTGTTTGCTTACCACGCCATCGTCCACCTCTTTGATCAGGACCTCCAGGAAATTTTCGTGGATGCCACTGTAAATAGAGTATTCGCGTAATTCGGATGAGCCTGGAATGCCCAACACCAGGTGCTGCCCGGGATTGAACTCCATGCCATTCCTTGAAAATTTTAAAACATATGTGGATTCGGTCAGATGCCTGACCCCCTCAATAACATATAGTGCTTCGTCTACTTTTACATTCATCACAATTCGTCTCTTCTTTAAAACCAGTGCGAAATTAATTTAAACTGATTACAAATAACAATAAAAGAGGCGTTTTGTGCTACCGGCTCCTGTTAATAATTTATTTTTCGTCATGAAAACCACTGCTCATCTACTTATCTTCGCAGGATTACTCCTCACTGCATCGTGTAGCTCAAAGCAATCCGGGGATCCACAAAGCTTAGCTAAACCCAACATCATCTATATTCTGGCAGATGATCTGGGCTATGGCGATCTGAGCTGTTATGGGCAAGAGAATTTTTCAACTCCGCACCTCGACCAGCTGGCGAAGGATGGGATCCGATTTACCCGTCACTATTCGGGCAGCACGGTTTGTGCTCCCTCCAGATCGGTTTTGATGACAGGTTTGCATACGGGTCACACTCCCATTCGCGGTAACCGGGAGGTGAAGCCCGAGGGACAGGCTCCTCTACCAGCATCAGCAATAACCATGGCCGAACTTTTAAAAGAAGCGGGATATGTAACTGGTGCATTTGGAAAATGGGGCCTGGGATTTCCGGGTTCAGTAGGCGATCCGGTGAATCAGGGATTTGATAATTTTTTTGGATACAACTGCCAGCGCTATGCACACCGCTACTACCCGGAGTACCTCTGGGAGAACACCAAAAAATTCTATCTGGATGGAAATGACTGGACAAACACAAAAACCTATGCGCCAGATGTGATTCAGCAAAAGACGCTGGACTTTATTAAGGAAAACAGGGAGAAGCCTTTTTTGCCTATGTGCCCATTGTAATTCCCCACGCCGAGCTTGTTGTTCCTGAAGATGAGATTTTAACGAAATACCTGGGTGTCTACCCGGAGGAGCCCTATGTGGGAAATCCCGGAGCTGATTACGGTCCGGAAATGAATATTAGCATGTATTGCAGCCAGCCTAATCCACATGCCACTTTTGCTGCCATGGTCCACCGGATTGATTTGTATGTGGGACAGATTGTCTCTACCCTGGAAGAGCTTGGTATTGCTGAGAACACAATCGTGATGTTCACCAGTGACAATGGACCGCATATGGAGGGAGGGGCCGATCCGGATTTTTTCAACAGCAGCGCAGGTTTGAGGGGTGTAAAACGAGACCTCTATGAGGGAGGAGTAAGGGTTCCTTTTATTGTGTCGTGGCCGGGCACTGTGAAGGCAGGTCGGACTTCCGAGCACATTTCGGCCTTCTGGGATGTACTTCCCACCGTTGGTGAAATAAGCGGATTTAAACCAGATAAAACGGATGGTTTATCCTTCCTTCCAGAATTGCTGGGCAGGGAACAGGCTAAGCATGAATTTCTCTACTGGGAGTTTCATGAAAGAGGTGGTAAGCAAGCCGTCCTGAAAAATGAGTGGAAAGCCATCAGGCTTAATGTGGGGAAGGATCCAAAGGGTTCATTGGAGCTTTATAATCTGGAAAGCGACCCACTTGAGAAAAACAATGTGGCTGATGAACATCCCGACCTTGTGCAAATATTCAGTCAGATGATGGAAGATGAAAGGGAGGCTTCAAAAAATTTTAATTTTGGGATGGCCACTAATCTGGGAGAAGAATGAAATTTTTCACCTCACTTATTCTGACAGCTTTTATGGTGGCGGTTGTCTCCTGTCAGAAGGATATCTCCAATCGTCCAAACATTGTGCTAATCGTAGCTGATGACCTGGGTTGGAAGGATGTGGGTTTTATGGGATCGGATTATTATGAAACCCCAAACCTGAACCGGCTGGCCGATGAGGGCATAGTCTTTACCCAGGCATATGCCTCTGCAGCCAATTGTGCCCCCAGCAGGGCATGCCCGATGTCGGGCAGGTATACCACGGCCCACGGAATTTATACCGTGGGATCATCGGAACGGGGAAACTCCAAATCCCGCAGGATCATACCTGCAATGAACCTGGAGGTTCTGGATGATCGATTCTATACACTGGCCGAGGCTTTGAGCGATGCAGGTTACACCACCTGCAACATTGGCAAATGGCACCTTGGGAAAGATCCCCGTACCCAGGGAATGGATTACAATGTGGGGGGGAGTGTCTGGGGTCGTCCAAAAAGTTATTTTGCTCCCTATAAGCAACCAGATCTTAAGGCACCTGAAGGGGAGTATCTTACCGACCGGCTTACTGAAGAGGCCCGGAAATTTATCAGGGAGAATCAGGCAGATCCGTTTTTTCTTTACCTGCCGTACTACGCAGTCCATACCCCCCTTCAGGCCAAGGAAGCTAGGGAAAAAAAATACCTTGAAAAGGGAGGCTCAGGTTGTCAATCCAATGCGGCTTATGCAGGGATGGTCGATAATCTGGACCGTTGTATCGGATTGATTATGAATGAAATTGCTGTGCTGGGACTGGACGGGAATACCCTGGTCATCTTTACCTCCGATAATGGGGGGATCAGAGGGGTCTCCTGCCAGGATCCCCTCAGGGCTGGCAAAGGATCTTATTATGAAGGGGGAATCAGGGTGCCTCTTGTGATGAGTTGGCCGGGAAAAATTAAACCCCAATCCCGATCTGAAGAACCAGTAATAAATATTGATTTCTTTCCCACACTTATGGATATCACCGGAGCTTATTCAGCAAAAAGTGACCTGGATGGAGTTTCTCTCTGGCCTCTGCTCTCCGGCAGGACCAGTTCACTGCCGGAGCGTCCTCTCTATTTCCACTTCCCAATCTATCTGCAGGCATACAAGGCTGGCTATGATGGGGGCAGGGATCCCCTATTCAGGACCCGTCCAGGATCGGTGATCAGGGAGGGAAACTGGAAACTTCACTACTATTACGAGGATGGAGTAAAAGAGCTCTATAACCTCTCAAATGATCCTGGAGAGTCAAATGATTTATCAGATATAAACACCAATAAAACAGATGAATTAACAGGGAAACTTAAAGTTTGGCTTGAAGATCAGGGTGCGCCTGTGAAATTTTCCCCAAATCCAGAATTTGATTTGGATTTTGAACTTCAAAAGATTCGGGAAGCTCAGGAAGACGGAAGTGTTCCCTGATTCCTGGTTTTTCGATAGAGGCACTCTTTCATGGAACAAATTTCACAGGTATATTCCTGATAAACCACCGAACTGCCGATACCCAGAACGGCGCTGACTGATTTAATGGGGGACATAAGTGATGAATCGTTTAAGGTGATGCCACAACAGTTTTCTGGAAACAGTTTAAAAAGCTTTTGCTGTTCACCTACATCCCATTTGCAGTAGCCCGGGCTGTAGCGATTGGTAATTTTTAATCCGCCTTGACCAGCCAGTTGCCGGATGTGATCCTGAACCTGGTTGGCCACAGACTCCACCAGGGCCGAGGCTACCAGGTCAGCGATATAACCTTCGAGAAATTCACCCTTTTTCAAAAGATCACGAGCCATGGTTTCCGGACCAGGTCCTGCAGTGGCTATCAGAAAAACATAAGTTTCAGAACCAGCCAACATCTTATTAATCGTTCTGCCTGTTTGGAAGCTTATATCCTCTATGGTAATCTGCTCAGAAGCCTCAGTTTTTAAAGCTTTTGCCTGTGTAAAACTTCCCTGGGGAACCATACATTCTATGCATTCTGAAATGATTTTATCAATCACCTCCCCGGTATATGAATCCACTACTCCATATTCATCTCCAAGAAGGGGAATAATATCACTCTGAAGAATGGTGATGTTTGAAGTGTCAATATTTAGTAAATGAGCCTGCATTATGAGTTTTTATGATTCGAAGATAGCAGAAATGAGCTATTACTGTTAAAATAATCCTAATTCCTGACAGATTGAGTGACACTACGGATGGGCTAACTAATTTTGGCCGCTTAAATATGTAAGGAGTGTTGCTCTTTTGCGTCTTATAGAATGTAAAACTTGAGTCATGATACAATTTCGACAGATGATATGCCCGGTTTCGCCGGATAGGGTAGATGAGAACAGAGTGAGAGCTACAGCACTGGGGGTAGTAATTACCATGGGAGCATTTTTCATGACTGGTTATGAGATCATCCCGGCCTTTCTGGCTGTGGATTTTTACATACGCGCATTTACAAGGTTAAAATACAGTCCGCTTAGCTGGCTGGCAAATATGTTGGTGGTATCCATTGGAACCAAACCTGTAATGATTCCAAAGGCTCCCAAGGTATTCGCAGCCCGGATCGGTTTACTACTTACTTTTCTAACCACCGTTGCGGCCATGTTGGGAATGTCACTTTTACCCATCATCCTGGGCACTACCCTGGTGGGTTTTGCATTTTTGGAATGCGGTCTGAATTTTTGCGCTGGTTGCTGGGTCTATACCTATGTGGTCTACCCGCTTGTTCGGAAAAGCCAGTAATTCTGCAGGTAATTTTTTCCAATCCCTTTGTGCCATTTTATTCATTCAGGTGAAACCCCTGCTGTGCAAGCTATGATATGGAATATTGACATACATTTGTTTCACAAGCAAAATTCACCAAATCATATGGAAATGAAAACTACAATGAGAGCAATGATCCGCATGTTTGTAATATCTTGTGTACTGATAACTACATTTAGTTTGAATTTAAAAGCGCAGGAATTGGAGACAAAAAAAGAGAAACTGGCCGTCTTATGGGTTTCGGGCGACAGGGATGTGGCTGAGAAATCCTGCCTGATGTACACCCATGCAGCCAAACGGAATGGTTGGTTTGATGAGGTGGTCCTCATCGTCTGGGGATCCTCTTCGAAACTGCTGGCCAATGATGTGGCCCTTCAGGAAAAAGTAAAGGCCATGATAGAAGATGGAGTGATCCTGGAGGCTTGTATCTCCTGCTCAAATATGTTAGGAGTTACTGAGGAGCTGAAAGCACTGGGCATTGATGTAAAAGGGATGGGAGTGCCTCTTACAAAGTATCTGAAAAGTGGATATCATGTGCTTACTTACTGATTCCTTACTGCCATTCTGTCTGCCGCCAGTCCATGGCTTGATATTTGGACCTACACCAGAAACAGATTAAATGATCAATGTGCGGCAAATAAAATCAAGATACCAGCGGCTTTGCAGGCTGGTTGCATCCAGGCGGGTTAAAGATTCCCTCGATGTACTTAATAAACTGGTAAGCGAGTCTGGTTACAGCGACTTTTTTATTCAACAGGAGCATCTGGCGCATACCTATGAACAGATGCTCAACTACATGTTGGAGGGAGTTCAGGATCCTGAGAGAGACAGGGTATATAATAAGTTGCTCGTCTCCATCCTGGAACTGGCCGACCGGGTAAAGGACCGGTTAATGGAGCAGCAGTCGGGTTGGCACACCTATACCCTGAAACAGGAGTTGGAACGACAGCAGGCCTTAACCGGGAAAAGGGTAATTGAGACCATGGATGACCTCTCCTTTAAGCGGGAGCTGGATGAGTTGATTGATGAAGGACAGGTCTCTCCACATGCTACGGAAGATCGTCGCAGAAAGCTGTCGGCAGAAATCTTCAGGCATTTATGGCTTAGCAACAGATACGATGAAGCTGAGAACAGCCTTTCAAATGCCATTCTCTCCTGCCAGGAATTTCTCTGGTATGAGAAGGCTCTTTATGTGAGTGGAATCCTTTTATCGGGACTAAGGTATTGGGACGAGCAGAAGGTACACAGGTTAATCGACTTCGCAAGTGAAGAGGACCAGGAGGTCTCAGCCAGGGCTTTGGTGGCTTTGGTGATCCTTTTATATACGCATGACCATCGGATTGAGTTTTATCCAAATATTGTAAACAGGCTCAAGTTGTTAAAAGAGGAGCTGGCGCTGGAGAAGAGCTTCGAAAAAATTGCATTGCAACTTATACGGACCAGGGACACCCTGGAAATTGGCAGGAAATTGCAGGAGGACTTAATGCCTGAAATGGCCAAGCTGAGGCCCAAACTTGAGGATAAACTTAAGATGGATGACATTCGGGATGAGATGCTGGAAGAGGGCAGAAATCCGGACTGGGAATCTGTGTTCAGCGAGTCGGATGGTCTCTATAAGAAGGTGGATGAGTTTATGAAGTTGCAGATGGAGGGGGCTGATGTCTACATGACCACCTTTGCACATCTGAAGCAGTTCCCTTTTTTCAACGAATTAACCAACTGGCTGGTGCCATTCCACAATGAGAATCCCGATCTGGGTGAGATCTACGCTTCAAAGAGTGAGAATTTTGATCCCGATATTTTTGTGGATGGATTGAAAAAGACTCCATTCCTCTGTAACAGTGATAAATACAGTTTTATTTTTAACCTTCGATATTTGCCGGAGGAGCAGAAAAAAATGTTGTCTACAGCATTTTTAATGGAGATGGAAGGACTCCAGGAGATGATTTCAGATGAGAAAATGACTTCCGGAGATTTTACTACCCGGACTGTTTTCATTCAATATATCCAGGACCTTTACAGGTTCTTTAAGATCTCCCCGTTTAAGAACGAGTTCGAGGATGTCTTTGGAAGGAAGCTGGATCTTTATCGATCCTGGTTTTTCAGGGAGATCATTGAAGAGGACTCTATCATTAGAAACATTGCCGAGTATCTTTTTGAGAAGGACCATTTTGAAGAAGCCCTTGATATATTTAAAATGCTGCTGAAAGATAAGCCCGGCGATCGGGAGTTGCTTGAAAAGGCTGGCTATTGCTATCAGAAGGAGGGTAATTTTGCAAAAGCAATCGACTACTATACGCGCATAGGTCTATCGGGCGAGCAAAACATGTGGGGGCTTAAGAACCTGGGCATCTGTTATCGGAAATTGGGCAACTATGAATTAGCACTGGATGCGTATGAGCGGGCTTCAGCATTGCAACCCGATGATCAAACCATAGAATCACTTATAGGATTCTGTCAAATGAAAATAGGGGAGTATGAGACAGCCCTAAAGCACTATTTTAAAATTGAATATCTCAATCCCGGGAATCAACACATCCTTCGTCCCATAGCCTGGTGCTATTTTGCACTGGGGGAGCTTGATAAATCAGATAAATATTTTACCAGGGTATTTGAATTAAAGCCAGGGTATTACGATTACATTAACTTTGGACATGTGCAGTGGGCCCTTGGAAGAAAGAGGGAGGCTGTTGAACTTTATATTCAATCTCTGAGGGACCTGAGTTTTGAGATGGATGATTTTCTGAAGACCATGGAAGAGGATCAATCCCTGCTTCTGGCCAATGGCATCAATGAGAAGGATATTCCACTGATGCTTGACTATCTACACTATCGCCTGATGAAGTAAAAAAAAGGCATAAAAAAAAGCGGTCCGATATTGAAGAAAAAAGCCATGGAATTCAACCCGTCTCTATATGAGAATGGAATGTAGTATCGAACCGCTATATTTTTATGTGATAAGAACGTCAGTGTTATGTAACAAATATAGTGGATTTAATCCTATCAATCATTGTCAGAAATAACCAAAATCCGGCCCTTTGTCAAAAATATCGGCCATTAAACAGTTAGCGAGCCTGCTTGCACCAATTCTGAAGCGTTCTTTGTTTAACCAGCCTTCACCCAGAATATCACTTACAATTGCGTAATAAAGTATGGCAGTTTCGGAGTCAGATATCCCCCCTGCAGGCTTAATCCCAATTTTCTTCCCGGTTTTGTTATAGTAATCTTTAATGGCAGAACACATCACTACCATAGCCTCGGGGGTGGCTCCGGGAGAGATCTTTCCTGTAGAGGTTTTGATAAAATTGGCACCTGCTCCAATGGCCAAAAGGGATGCCTTACGAATCATCGAATAGTCCTGAAGACTTCCGGTTTCAAGAATTACCTTTAAATGAACCGGTCCCATCCGCTGTTTGATGATCTGGATCTCATATTCCACGTACTCCAGATCTCCCATTAGAAATTTGCCCACGGGCAATACAATATCAATTTCTTCAGCCCCTTGCTCTATGGCCTGCTCTATCTCCATGATCTTGATATTGGTATAGGTCTGAGATGATGGAAACCCTCCTCCTACCGATGCAATGCTCACCAGCGGATTCTCCAGCTTCTCCTTTACCACTGAAACCATTTCGGGGTATACGCATATGGCAGCTATAACGGGCATGGAGGGATAGGACTCGCCCAGAAGATTTACCTTCTCACACATCTGCGACACATTTTCAATATTGTCGCGTTCACTGAGCGTGGTTAAATCGATAAGGCTGAAAATTCTCTTCAACAGCTCCTTATCGCTTTTGGATGGCAGATTCGACCGGATCTTCTCCAGAAGTTGCTCTACCTCCTTCGCATCGACAATGTGATTAAAATCAGACAGAATTTTCATCATTGGGTTCTTGGAACTTCAATTTATCATTTTGTTGATGACGGTCAAAATCCCTGGAGGTTTTTTTCTGGATATTCTTTGTAAATGCAGTTTCCAGATCAGTTCCTGTCTGATTTGCTATACAGATGACCACAAACAGCACATCGGCCAGTTCGTCGGCCAGATCAGCCGTAGAGGTGGAGACTTCTCCCTGGGATTGCTCTCCATATTGCCTGGCCATGATGCGAGCTACTTCACCTACTTCCTCGGTAAGTATGGCCATGTTAGTGAGTTCATTGAAGTAGCGAACTCCATATTTAGTAATCCATTGATCGACCTTTTCTTGTGCTTCCTGTATGGTCATTACTCCCTGTTTTTTGTATCTATCTGAATGGTCACCGGTCCGTCGTTGATTAGCCCAATTTGCATATAAGCTCCAAACTCGCCTGTAATAACCTCCCTGGAAAGGTCCGACTCCATTCTTTTCACAAATGCTTCATAAAGTGGGATGGCAATTTCAGGTGGAGCGGCTTTTAAATATGAGGGCCTGTTTCCTTTCCTGGTACTGGCATGGAGGGTAAACTGACTGACTATCATTACAGATCCATCTTTTTCCCTTACCGACAGATTCATCACTCCATCTGAGTCATTAAAAACCCTCAACCTGCTTATTTTCCCACTTAACCATTGGATATCCTCTGGTCCGTCGGTGGGTTCAATTCCAAGCAAGACCACCAATCCTAACCCGATCTCTTTTCGGGTCTTATGGTTGATGGTGATATGTGCTTCTGAGACTTTCTGAACAACTGCCCTCATGAAAGATTATCGTTGACCATTCTGAATAGCGCCACCTTGTTTACGGGTTTTGCAATATAGTCATTGAATCCTGCTTTCAGACATTTGTGTCGGTCGTTATTCAGGGTGTAGGCAGTCTGGGCAATAATGGGCAGGTCGGGATGCTTTGATTTTATAATGCGCATGGCTTCGTAACCATCCATCACAGGCATGTTAATGTCCATTAAAATAAGGTCGACACCCCCTTTATATTCATCAATAATATCTACAGCCTCTTGCCCGTTTTTTGCGCGTAAAATTCGAGCTTGGGTTTTTTTAAGCAGTGTTTTCAGATAGAAGAAATTTACCTCTTCATCTTCAGTGATGAGCACTACCCTGTTGTTCCAATGGTACTCGGGTTGCTCTGTATTTGGAAATATGCTTACTGATCCCTGCTTCTCCATTACTGTTTGTTTTGCTAACATGTTGATTACAACTAATTAACAGCAAAAATCCATGGGAGTGAGAGAGAGTTGTTAACAATTTGGTAAATTCATTAAAAGGGAGTGCAAAAGGCTAGAAATTCCATTTGAATCGTATAAATCCAAATGTATTGTTACTTCTCACAAGGCCTCCAGAGGAGTTTTCAAACTCCGCTGAGAAGTGTTGAAAGATCAAAGAGAGGGCCATGTTGCTTCTAATGGAGAGTTCCAGGGAGGGGCCCAGGAAGTATCCATCCCATGCAGGGTACCACATGGAAGCCATGCTAGCTGTCAGGAGAGGTGTAATGGGATAGGAGAGATTTAAGAAAAAAGTCCAGGGAGTAAATCCCAGGGTTTTTACATCCAGGTTTCCACCATAGAACTGAAGGAAATTATTTATGTCCATCTCTTTGGCAAGGGCAGAGTATAAAGCTTCTGCCTGGATCATAAACGAATTTGAGAAGGTATAGTCGAATCCCGTTGAGGCCATCAGATAACCCGTGGTATCCGAAAATTGACCCAGATCCCGAAAGTAGGACAATTCACCTCTGAAACCAGTGGGACCCAGGTTTCCACTCCAGCCTGCACCAAGGATAAGGTCCTCCTCCTGGTATACCCCACCCAGCATCTGGATATCAAATCCAAGGGTATTGAAACGGAAATAGCCAGCGGCAGTAACACGCTTTGAACTATCAATTTTAGCTACTAGTTCGATGGTGGAGGCATTCCCGGTATAGTATTGCAGACGAATGGCATCACTTCCCGGCCGCTCGGGATAATCCACCTCAAAATAAGAGTAACTGTTGAATATATCGTTGGGATTCCAGACCAGGGTTTGTCCCCAGTTAATTCGCTGGCGGCCAACAATCGCCTCCAGGTTGCCAAAGGTAAACTGCAACCAAAGGCGGTCGGCAATGGTGGTGAAGGCATAACCAACATCGTTTCCCATTGTGCCATTGGTTAAAAGAGTCAGGTTCATATAACCAGGATCATCTCCCAATGCATCCGAATAGCCTGGGATTTTCGTCAGGGTATTCCCCATTATAATTCTGCTTCTGAAATCGATGGCGCCTGTCAACCAGTCTGTGGGATAGACTCTGAAGTTGAAGCGATCCATAAAGCTATTCTCCCATAGAGTCTCACCTTCAATGCCATAGAGTGAAAATGTATTGGAAATATATCCGTCCATGGTAATTTTTTCCTGTGCATAGGTACTGCCAATGGTCGGGAAAAACAGGAACAGAAAACAGTGTACTCGTTTTAACATGAAAGACTAATTTTTACGCTCATCGGATACCACTTTCCCATCTTCAACGGTAATCACACGTCTGGCCTTTTTTACCACACGGGCATCGTGGGTGGAGAAGATAAAGGTGATCCCTTCCTCCCTGTTGAGCTGTTCCATGATATCAAGGAGAGTTTCGGTGGATTTGGAATCCAGGTTGGCAGTGGGCTCATCGGCCAGGACGAATTTAGGTTTGGAAGCCAGTGCCCTGGCCACAGCCACACGTTGCTGTTGTCCGCCTGATAGCTTGGAAGGTCTGCTATTTACCCGGTCCTCCAGGCCTACAGCTTTCAATAATTCCAGGGTACGCTCATCCCGCTTTTTCTTATCCCATTTTTGAAGACTCATGATAAACTCTACATTCTCTTTGGCAGTGAGTACCGGGATCAGGTTATAGGACTGGAAAACAAATCCGATATTTCTCATCCGGAAGTCGATGAGTCTCGAAGATTTTAGTTCTGCAAGGTTGGTATGGTCCACCAAAATCTCTCCGCTGGTGGGCGTATCCAGGCCGCCAATCAAATTGAGCAGTGTGGTTTTTCCCGATCCTGAGGGTCCCACAATGGCTGCAAACTCGCCCTTTTCGAAATCCAGAGAAATGTCATTTACAGCATGTACCTTCACTTCCGAGCTGTTGTATATCTTATGTACCTTCTTAATCTCTAATACCTTCATGATATCTATTTTTTATTTTTTCACTAACCTACTAACCTACTAACCTACTAACCTACTAACCTACTATCCTACTAACCCATTAACCTATTAACCCATTAACCTACTAACCCATTAACCTACTAACTGAACAGAATAACAGCCCTGTTATTCTGTTCTTAGCGCCTCCGCCGGATCCAACCTGAGAGCCTTCAGGGCAGGATATATGGATGACAAAATCCCGGTAATGATAATCAGGATGGTTACTGTGACAAAAAAGGAGGTGGAGATGACCGGGTAGATATGGGCTGAAAATCCCATGGCTTCAAATCCTTCTTCATAGCCCATCAGGTTGATTCCGTTTCTGGCCGTTAATGAGATCATGAATTTACTGACCCCCATGCCCACTAAACCTCCCGCCAGGGAGAGAAAAACAGACTCCAGCATGATCATGTTAAATACCCGTTTCTTATTCATTCCAATGGCCGTAAGCATACCCAGCTCCTTGGTACGTTCCAGGACCACCATCAGCATGGTGTTTACAATTCCAAAGGCTAATGCTGCCAGGATAATAACCATAAACACCGCATAAAATTTCTGAATCATATCGGTCATCATGGCCAGGTCTGGCTGGATCTCCTTCCAGTGCATTACTTCCATATCAGGCAAGGCACCCTTTAGCGACGCGCTTACCTCTTCGGTCATTTCCGTCTCCTCCAGAGAAATCACAAGTTGATGTTTTTCCTGTGAAGTCATGCCGGTGAGATTTTTCAAATCTTCATTCTTGACCAGCACCTGGCTCATCTCAAACATATTGTTTTTGATGTCGTAGATGCCTGCAATTCTAAAGACAGCACCGGTGTGTACCTGATTTTTGTCAATAAATGTAAGGGTCATTTTAGACCTCTGCCTGAAAGACCAGGCCTCTTCTGTTATTTTAACGGCATATGCCTTCTGCTCCTTCAGGGTGAGAATGCTTTTCATCTCCTTTTTAAATGCTTTTTCACTCTTAAATCGCTGTCCCTTATATGGGCCCAGCTTTGCCAGAACCTCCTCGGGAACCTCTCTTTTCTGAAGCGAATCAAGGACTGCCTCATTGATTATATAACGGATGATGTTGAGCTCCTTGGCCAGATCCTGCCCAATATAGGCCTGGAGGTGTCTGCTCTCTGTTTCAAAAAAACTACCTGTTCCAGGCAGGGTGGTTTCATAGAGCTTCAGCACCTCTTTTTCTGTTTTGGGATCGATTCCCAAAATCTGCACACCAGCACTTTTGGTAGCTGTATTAGCCATCCCTATAATTAATACGCGGGAGGTAACGGCTTTCACTCCAGGGGTAGTATTTACAGTTTCCAAAACCTGCTCCAGGTTGGGAATTGTAAGCTGGATATCAAAATTATCTCTTAAGTTGGGATGATTAACGTGGATGTGTGCGATCTCCTCATTCAGTGCTGCATCCACCCTTTGTTCAATGGCTCCATTCATCACGGCCACGGCAAATATTCCACCGAAAATACCAATGGTCACCGAAATGATTACCACCAGGCTTCGGACCTTATTCCGCCATACATTTTTCCAGGCTGTTTTCCAGATCATATCTATATATATTATGCTCTTAAAGCGTTTGCCAGGTTCATTCTGAAAATCTTTCTCATGGGGTATCCAATGGCCAGAAGTACCATAAACACTACGATCAGTATTTGTGAGATATAGTAGGTGTCGATGGTCCAGAATGCCATTTTTGGTTCCATGCCGTATTCTTCAAACATTTTAGCCATCTCTCCCTTAAATACAATCGGATGCTCTACGCCATACAGGATCAGAACGGAAGCCACCAGCGCGCCACCCAGGATTCCTAACAATCCGATAAGCAGCATTTCCAGGGTCATGATGGAGGCCAGTTTTTTCTTTTGCATACCAATGGCCACCAGAACACCAAACTCCCTTTTTCGTTCCGCGGTCAGCATCAATACCGTGCCAAAAACCCCGAAGGCAATTACCAGGTAGAGGATACCCAGCATAATCTGGCCCCCCTTATCATCGGCATCCATCTGGGAGACCATTACTTCGTTCATTTCCCGCCACTCCATCACCTTGTGCTCTTCAGATACCAGTTTACTGATCCTTTCTACAGTCTCAGCAATGGTTTTATCTCTTTTGTTGTTTACAGCAAAGGCCAGGGAGGTGAGATTTCCTTCTGCATTATAGAGTTCCTGGCAAATATCCAGGGGGAGATAGACGATTTTGTTGTCCATATCGGGCAGGGGAAGCTTCACAATTCCTTTGATCTCATATTTGCCTGCTGCTGTGGTGGCATGGTATCCCTGGCTGATCAATACGATGGTGTCGCCTATGCCAAGTTGCAGGTATTGGGAAAGTTTATCACCTACCCAGACCCCGGGTTCACCCATCTGAATGGATGCATTTTGAAATGCTGTATGCGATTCGATAGAGGGCATAAGCTTTGAAGCCAGTTTATCATTGATCCCAAGGTCCAGCTGCAAGCGGGAACTGTTCGTATAGGCGCTGTTTTCAAAAAGGGCCGCCAGCTCTTTAACCTTTTCAGGCAAATTTGAATCTTTATTGATCTTTTCAAGGGCATCAGGGGTAAGCCGGTATTTAACCATTTTGTCGGTGACCTTGGAGAGATAGCGCTCTTTTTCCGGGTCCACTCCCATCACCATCACCCCTTTAGTCTGGGGTCCGTTGGAAGCCAGGGCAAAGGATTCAAACCTGGGAATGCTTGCCTCCACATTTTCATCTTCAAGGAGTTGTTGCTCCAGTTGATGATCGTAAGCGAAGGTATTGTCCACAATCTTTTCATCCCAGAAATCCTTGTGTTGTACCTGGATATATCCGGTATAGGATTCAATCACATTTTTGTACATATGATCGTAGGAGCCAAGCTGTATCGATCTCATGATCAATGCAAAAAAGACGGCGAAAAAGATGGAAGCCGAGGTAATCATCGTCCGGCGCCTGTTTCTCCACAGGTTACGCCAGGCTAGCTTTAAATTATTCATAAGTATGGTATTAACGTACTCTTTTCATGTTTTGCTGGGAGAAAAAATTGTCATTGATGGGCGTGTTGAACTCAATCTCTTTGATCTCCACAATCGTTTTTTGCCCCTCTTCCTCCTCCGGTATAATCTCCAGAAGGGTGGGAATTAGTCTTCCATCCATGCTTTTGATCTCCTTACCCAATTCGGTCCGAATCAAATATCCATCTTCATCATATAATTCTGATTTCAAAAAGAGAAAGTCCTTTTTATCAATCCAGCGAATCTGGTGCCCCCAGATCACAGCGGCGTCTTCCTTTGCAACCATCTTTATTTTGTAGCAGAGGCGATCCGAGATAAGCTCTTCGCCAATGATTTCATGGTCATAGTCATTGACCACCGAAGACTCTTTAAGAATATCATCGTTGGTGTAGTCCGATCCCATCCAACCCTGCGACATCATGGAGGGTGGGAGTTTGATCAGACGGTTAATGGTGGGATTCCAGCTCCACAGCTCATTTTTTCTTTTCAGGAACGATTGACCTTTATCTTTGGCAGGTGCTGTGATCAGGGTCAGGGAATAATCCCTGCCGCTGCTCCAACCCTTAAATTCTACGGTCCGCTCCCAGGTGGGTCTCACAATGGTCATGGCCATCAGGCTGATGCTGGTTTTTTCTCCATTGAATTTTTCATCAGCTTTTCGAATGATCTCTTTGGGAGAAAGCTCCTGTCCAAAGCTCAGCAGGGGAATCAGGATCAGGGCCAGGGTTGCGAATAGAATATATTTCGTTTTCATATGATATGGTGTTGTGTATTCAGTATCTCTTATTTGTACATCTCAATGATCCTCTTCTCGAACTTATTGATGAGATCCTCCGGGAAAGTCACTGCAGGATCAGCATATATCATCAGTATCCCGAAGCCTTCTATCAGGGCCGAAAAGGTGATCACTTCCAGGTAGGGGTCTTCAAATCCTTTCTTTTCAAAATAGACCAGCAGCATGGACATAAATTGCTCGATATACCCAACGATGGGTTGGTTTTTCAGGTGCTCCTTTACATTGGGCTGCATGATCACATTGATAAACTGGATCCAGAACTCCTGATGCGTTCGCATGGTTTCAAAGACTTTGCGTACAAAATCAACCAGCTCTTCAGATTCAAGAACTCCATCGTGGTTGGGATCAAATAGGTCCACATACACGTTCATTCCATGGTCGAGAAGAGCTGCCAATAACGCTTCTTTGCTCTCAAAATAGTTGTACATCAATCCCTTAGATATTCCGGCCTGCTTTGCCAGCATAGATATGGAACTATGTCCATACCCTTCCGTGGCGAATAACTTCAGAGCTGCTTCCATGATCTGCAAGCGTCGAGAATCGCGTATCTCTTCAAATTGTTCCGGTGTACGTGGGGACATAATTTATGACTGAACGTTCAGTCAAATATAATATCTTGGATAGATGATTTGCAAGTTTTTTTCTATTTATTTTATTTTTCGCTGTAACTTTCAGCATGTGTCTGCGTCTTATAGGCACCAATTGACCTGCAATAAATGACAGTAGAGGAGTATAACAAGGCAGTCGACAAGTATGCTGACAACCTGTACAGGTTTGTGTTGAAAAACCTGAAGGATGATCATATGTCCAATGATATTGTCCAGGACACCTATGAAAAACTATGGGTGAAGCTGGAAAATGTCTCCGGCCTGAAAGTGAAAACGTATCTTTTTACCTCTGCTTATCATACCATGATTGACTACATAAGAAAGGAACGGAAATATCGTGATGTGGATCTGACTGATGCGTATGAACCTTCACATTCGGCTCACTACTCAGATTTAAGCGAAATACTGGAACAGGCGATTGAGAACCTTCCTGAAGATCAAAAGGCGGTGGTTATGTTGAGGGATTATGAAGGTTATTCTTACAGGGAGATTTCAGAGATTACAGATTTATCGGAGACTCAGGTAAAAGTATATATATACAGGGCAAGGGTCTTTTTGAAGAATTACATTGGTAGCATGGAGAAAGTTATATAAGTATGGATATTAACAGAAATAACTACGAGGCATATCTGCTGGACCTGATGGAGGGTAAGTTATCTGTTTCAGATCAGCAGAAGGTCAGGGATTTTCTGATGCTGAATCCTGACTGTTCTCCTTCCTTATTTGGGTCAGAGCCCTGGATTCTGGAACCCGAAAAAGTTCTTTTTTCGGGACGGGAGAAACTCAAGAAGGAACTTCCCAATGCAGATAAAGGGATTTCAGAATCGAATTTCGATCTTTTTTCCATAGCACGAATGGAAGGTGATTTGACTGCCAGCCAGGAATGGGATCATCAACAGATGGTTGAGGGGGACGAAGAGAGAAGCATGGAGTGGAGTCAGTGGCAGCAAACCAGGCTCAAAGGCCGGTCAGTGATATATAGAGGAAAGAGCTCACTGAAAAAAAAGATGGGTGTAAAAAGAGGGATCATCTGGTTAAGCGTATTCTCCTCAGCAGCAGCCATTGCATTATTGCTTATTTTCCTAAGGGTGGATACGAATATCGAAAGGGCTCCAATGGCTGAAGAAACCTTAGAGCTGAAACAATCCTTATTCGGAGAGAGTAGCGATGCACCGGATTTGACCGGGGAGACTCCAGCTCTTGAAGAAGAGACTCTGGCCCTGTCAGATGATCCTGTGTTGTTCTCCATAAAAAAGGTTACTGATGGTCCGATAGAGTCTGATGGAAAAGGGGAGCGCCGCAGCCCTGTAGTGACGCAGGATACCCTGCTACCTGTGGAGCCAAAGTTGGTGGAGTCGCGTCCTTTGCGTCTTGCGACCAATAACCCAAACCCGGCCACTTCAGCCCATACAGTTGATTATGACCAAATTAAACCGCTGAATATTCCACCCACAAAGGCCAGTATTACCAATCTAACACTGGCCCATATTAGTGAGATAGATGTCCAGAAAGCATTGGTGACCTATAAAGAGGAGAAAGACATATCCGTTTGGTCCATCGCCAATGCAGGTTTAAAAGGGCTCAATAAAATCACAGGCGCTGATATGTCCCTTCTGGCTGCAAGGGATGAGAGTGGGAGTTTTTCCGGATTCCGCTTTAAATCCAAAAGGTTTTCTGTCGCCTCGCCCGTTGAAAGATCAGAATAATTTGATACCACGTGCAACCTCATTTAAATGCTGTTGTCTTTAGAGTTGTAACTAATGATAATATCATGAAAAAAGCTACTTTTTTAGCAATTATTCTTGCTGTTTCAATGACCGCATTTTCCCAGGAGAGGGAGTTTCAGACAGTCTTTGACAACCAGGACCTGAGGATTTCGGGACTGGGTGGTCCTTTTATGCAATTTACTTCTGTTGCAGGGGAGTTTGCCTTTATGATGGGAGGAGGAGGAGCTGTTCTTCTGGATGATTTCTTCATTGGTGGTTACGGTCTCGGGCTGACCAATTCGATTCCTGACTATGTCAATCAGAATAGCAATGACAGACTGAGCCTTGGTCATGGAGGTTTCTGGTTGGGTTATGCCCTCTTTGGGGAGAAGCCTGTTCATGTCACATTTTCCACCCTTATTGGCTGGGGTGAATTTGGAGTCATGGAATATGGAGGTTACTATCCTTATGTAAGAGATAAAATTTTTGTTCTTGCTCCCACCATCGAGGCGGAAGTAAACTTGACCCGATATTTCAGAATAGGAGTAGGCGCCACCTATAACCTCTATACCATGGTGGATGAGGATATGCATGGCTATACAGGATCCGATATTTCCTCACCGGGTGGATTCCTCAGCTTTAAATTTGGCTGGTTCTAATTTATTCTTACTTCACAGCATAGTTTGTGCCAGGACCTGAACCAAATACTTCAATCAGGTTTTTTGTTACTAAGTTCTTTAATAATCTTTTAACGGTCGGATTAGGAATATTAAGCCTTGAGGCAATAACTCCTGATTTCGAACCTGGATGATCAGATAGAAATGCGATAATGGACTTTTCACGAGGTGACAGTTTCGCCTCTATTCCTGTGCTCTCAAGTTTTTCAAACAGCAGGACCTGAATATTCTTTAGTGCCTTAAGGAAGAACAGCACCCAGGTAGTAATATTCTCACCTGGCCTCTGTGCCTGACACTTTCTTAACTCAACATAATACTCATTTTTCCGATGTTCAATTTCATGCTCGAAACTAACATATTGTATCCATCTATAACCATGTTTCAGCAGTAACAAGGTTGAGATTAATCGGCTAAGTCTTCCATTGCCATCTTGAAAGGGGTGAATACTTACAAATTCGTAAGTGAAAATAGCGCACTTAACCAATGGATGGGTTTCAGAATCCATTTTATACCAACTAATTAGAGCCTTCATGGCATCTTCTGTCTCAATGCCAGGTGGAGTTGTTTCGAGTATTATTTGGGTTGTTCCATCCGGGAATGAAGCTTCTACACTGTTTCTATGTTGTTTATAGTCACCTTTGTGCCATTGGTCCTTCGAGCTATATTTTAAAAGTTGATTATGAAGGTTCTTTAAGGAGTTTTCAGAGATATCAATAGAATCTGCTGATTCAGATATCAAATCGAATACTTCAAAATAACCGACTACTTCTTGTGAATCTCTGTCTTCAAGTTTATCGATATTCATGTTCTGTAATAGGACCTCTACTTCAGAATCACTCATCATCGATCCTTCTATTCTAGTGGATGCACCTACACTCCTTACTGTTGCAATCGATTTTAATTGTTTTAAACTTTGGCCTTCTTTCTTCTCAATTGAACTCCAGGAAGCATCAAATCTATCAATGTTGCTAATCTCAGCAATCAATCTCCAATCGATTACTATACCAAATGTATGTAGCTTATTCATAGATTATAAAGGTACAATAAATACCGATAATGATACGATATGATACGAAAATATGCGATAATGATACGAAAGGAGTAAGCCCATAACCTTTGGTGATCTGTTCTATAGGCTCGTTTAATATTATAATTCGTACTTCTTCCTCCCTCACCTGAACCCGAAAAGATTCCTTTTCCAAATTATTTGCAGTACTGGATCATATTCCTAATTGTGCGAATTTTGCTTCCAACACTTCTTTATAGGCAGTTTTCATATCCCCCGAAAGAAATGATCGATCGATCCACTCAAGTGCCTTTGATTTATTCTTTATTATTCGTTTGAAGGCTCCATTGATCTGTTTAACGCTTAAGTCTAATCCTTTCCCGAACTGCTCAAATTGTTCCCGCTTCAACTTTTTTTTCTTTCCTGCTAAAGTGAGTGCAAGCTCATCTGTGTCCTCTGGAAATAAAACAGCTACATTTAGCAAATCATAAGCCGGAGCTAATACCCATCCTGAAGAACTTTCGATCATAGAGAAGTTCTTCAAATGCATGTCGTTATTCCCTGAAAGAAATGAGTACAGAGACAGTTCAAAATAGAAAATTTTATCTAGCAAAGTGTTGTCGGAATAACTATCAAATGCCTCTGTGATCTGAAACATATCGATCATGTGGATCTTCTCACCGGCCTTTGTCCGGTCAACTCGTTTGGTGATATATGAAAGTTCTCCGGAAGCCAATCGAATTAATGAAGATGGCACAACCCTAATACCGAAAGTTTCGGCAATACGCATGGTCACGTGTTCGTTTTCTGGCATTTCGGGAAACCTATCGGATGGGGGTTTAAAAATGTATCGGCCTCCCAATGTACCAAGAACGGTCAATCGTGTATCTGAATTCTCCTTTGTTTCTTTTACCAGTGACATAGACAATTTCGCCTGAACACCTGGTACCGAAACACTTCTTTCTATAATATTTTTCGCCAGTTCATCCATTTGATCAAGTGAATACTCCATTACAGGAGGTATTGGAGTTCCAAAAAATTCTAATGAACACTTTTCATGAAAGTTGCGACCTTCTTCAACTACCTCATAGCAATACAAACCTATATTTTTAAAGATTTTTAGCAATGAGACAGATCTACTGTAACAAAGTATTTTACTTACTTTGTAGGTAAGCTATTAAACTTGGAAAAAGGAATTGTTATAAAATCCACCGGCAGCTGGTATACAGTTCGCCTCCCCGATAAGCAGGTTGTCCTTTGCGGAATCAGGGGAAAGTTTAGAATCAAGGGAATCAGGGCCACCAATCCGGTGGCAGTGGGCGATCATGTGGGATTTGAATGGTCAGACGACAGGACCACCGGAATCATCACATCCATTGATGAACGCACCAACTATATCATCAGAAAATCATCTAAGCTATCCAAAGAGTACCAGCTTCTGGCATGCAACGTGGATGTGGCATGGCTCATGGTTAGCATGGTTCTTCCCAGAACATTAACCCCTTTTATCGATCGTTTTCTTGTTTCGGCTGAGGCCTATCGCATTCCGGTTATTATCCTGTTTAATAAGACTGATTTGTATGACGAGCATGCCATTGCTGAAATGGACTATCTGCAATCGATCTATACCTCAGCCGGGTACCGATGTATGCAGATGTCATTGCAGACCAAAGAGGGGATTGAAGAGGTCAGAGGCGAAATGAAAGGAAAGATCAATGTAATCACTGGCAATTCGGGAGTTGGAAAATCATCATTGATTAATGTTCTTGATCCGACCATCAGGCTTAAGATTGGTGAAATTTCGGACTATCATCAAACAGGAAAGCATACCACTACATTTTCTGAGATGTTCGAATTAGCTTTCGGAATCAGTATCATTGATACACCTGGTATCAGGGGTTTTGGAACCATCGATATCGATCGGGCTGAACTATTTCACTTTTTCCCCGAAATATTCAAAGCCAGTAAATTTTGTAAGTACCACAATTGTATGCATATCAATGAACCTGAATGTGGAGTAAAAGCTGAAGTTGAGTCCGGAAATATCAGTGAAACCAGGTATGTTAATTATTTAATGATGATGGAGGTGGATCAGGGCCGGTACAGATAATTGCCCTGGCTGTTTGTTGGTAAATATGGTTCCATAATCACATGCAAATAAAAAATAGTTTATAAGTTTACCACCTTATATTCTAACCATCTGATGATCAGGAGTAGTTTTCTATCTGGATTAATTCTTTTTATGATCCTTGCTTTAAATGGATTGGCCATTTTTAGCGTTAACCGGCGTTATGTTAACTATCTGAATGAAACGCTTGTCTCTCAATCAAAGCTCAGCGGAGAGCATCTGGAAACCACCCTTCTGCAGTTCTCCAGTGATATAAAGCCGGCCCTGAATATGGACCAGTATTCAGATATATTTGGTGATTTTTGAAAATTTAAAATTGTTTTTCAGAGTTTTAGGTTTTTTTATACCTAGTATCGCGAGTTGATTATCAAGATCTCGGTTTACGACAATCAGAAGAATTTCTACGCCCTCTATTTCAGTTCAGATAATAATTTTGGTAAAACGGATCAATTTGTGGTGGATAGTTTTGCCATGAAAAGGCAGAAGAGGCTATACCCTCGCGACCGGGTGGAACAGGATGGGAGTGTGATTAAATATCACTACCCATATTTCGGACAGGATGTAGTAAACGGTAACGTGGTTGTAGAGGTGGATATTCAAAAATTCACAGAGGAAATATTTCATCTTTATCCCAGAGGTACCAATGTCATCTGGCAATGGGTTCTGGGGTCCGACGGACAGATCATACTGGATAACTTTACAGATGATTCCTTACAAATTACCGGATTGGAGGCGCTGACTGACAGTGTGAATGCCGAGGCTGACGGAATTTTGGAGCACTTTATGATTGAAGGCAATGGGGATAGAAATAAAGTCTATACGGCCTATTACCCACTGAGTATATATGACAAAAAGATGGGTGTCATGTTTACAGTAAGCCGGGGTCAGTTTTTCAGCTTCTTTATACAAAGAAACCTCATTGTGGCCATATTGTCTCAATTGCTGGTTACCGGACTTGTGATTTACCTGCTTCTTTCACTAAGGCGAAGGCAAGAAGTGGAGAGGAAACTCATGCTTTCTGAGACCATACTCAGGCAGATCATTGAACATTTTCCCATGGGGATCATGATCATTGATGATCAAAATATCATCCGGAATATCAACAGTGCGGCGCAGAAAATGTTGTTTCTGGGAAAAACGGAGGATCTTGTTGGCAAAGATTTTAGTAAACAGTTTCTGATCTCTAACAGGTACCTGCTCAGTGACAGTCAAAGCCCCTTCCGGGATGACTCCCACTACCTCTATTATGAAAAAGACGGAATTGAAACGGTCATTTTTAGAGCTGAAAAAGTTACCCGCATTGGAGGCGAGGAACTTAAGCTTATTTCTCTTATAGATGTATCCCCGCTTGAAAAATCAAGAAAGGTGGAGGTGGCTGCCAACAAGGCGAAGTCGGACTTCCTGGCTGCCATGAGCCATGAGATTCGCACACCCATGAATGGAATACTGGGTATGGTAAACTCCCTGCTAGAGGAGAAAACCGGCAAGGAGATTAAAGGGAAGATTGGAGTAATCAAGCGATCTGCAGATCTGCTTATGACCATCATCAATGATATTCTGGACTTTTCGAAGATCGAAGCCGGCCGAATGATGTTGGAGGAGATTCCTTTCAACCTGGTGGATGAGATGGAACTTGTACGGGAACTGTTTAATCCCCTGGCCAAAGAGAAAGGGCTTCAGCTTGTGATCGATCTTAAATCTGATGTTCCCAATCACCTGATTGGAGATCCCTTCAGGTTGCGGCAGGTGATTACCAACCTGGTAAGCAATGCAGTGAAGTTTACCGAGAAGGGTAAAATCGTGATTGGGGCCACATTGACGGAGTCATACAAAAGTCACGTAAATATCCTGTTTACCGTAGAGGATACAGGAATAGGGATTCCCCAGGACCGCATCAAAGAGATATTTGGAAGTTATACCCAGGCCAGAGGATCTGTGCAGCGGAAGTTTGGAGGAACCGGGCTGGGTACAGCCATTGCCAAACAGCTGGTCGAGTTGATGCATGGGGAGATCTGGGTGGAGAGCCCATCTACCATCAAACTCAATGACGATTTTCCTGGATCAAAATTCAGCTTTACCATTGATGCTTATTCCAATGAAAAGATCCCCAAAAACTTTAATTTTAATAATATTTCCCGGCTCAACGACATCAGTACCCTGATACTTACAAAGGAGTCGGATCCTTCCAGAAATAGCATGGCCCGGATGCTGGAGAAATTTGGCTTGAAAGTGACCACAAAAATTTACCAGGACAGCAGTGTGGATAGCGTGATCCATCACCTGCAGGTAAAAGCGGATCTCTATCACCTCATTGTCCTGGTGGATAAGAATCAGCTGGATGGATTTGCCCTGGCACAGGAAATGCAGAACAAGGAGCTTACCGATCTCTATCCAATTGTTCTGGTAAGTTCAAATGATAGAACCGGCAATTATAAGATTTGCAAGAAGCTGGGGATCGACTACTACCTGATTGAACCCTTTGAAACCAAAGAGGTTATTGATACCATTGATGATAATTTCCCGGGCATCCAGGATCGGAAAAGTCTCGAGCCCTTGATCAATGCACTACCTACTGAACTCTCTATTCTGATTGCTGAGGATAACCTGATCAATCAGAAGGTGGCCCAATCCATATTTAAGAATATCGGGTATGAGATTGAAATTGCAAAAAATGGACTTGAAGCTGTGGAAATGATGGACAGGACCACTTATGATGTGGTATTTATGGACCTGCTCATGCCTGAAATGGATGGTTACCAGGCCACCTGCGAGATTCGGAGCGCAGGCCATACACAGCCCATAATTGCCATGTCGGCCGATGAAACGGATGAGACCAGAGCTGCTGCGTTTGAGGCTGGGATGAATGAGTACCTGATGAAACCTGCCAGGGTGGAAAGCATAAAGCAGTTGCTGATCAAACTATTTTCAACAAAAATATAAGCACATGCGCTCACACGATCTAGATTACAGGATACTGGGTGACGATATCCAGCTGGTGGAAATTGAGCTGGATCCCCAGGAAACAGTTGTTGCCGAAGCAGGTTCGATGATGTATATGGAAGACCAGGTACGTTTTCAAACCAAAATGGGAGATGGGTCCGATCCCAACCAAAGCCTGATGGGCAAACTTATCTCGGCCGGAACCAGGGTCCTTACCGGGGAATCGCTGTTTGTGACCCACTTTACCAACCATGGTACAAGGAAGCAGAAAGTGGCATTTGCCGCACCTTATCCGGGAAAGATTGTTCCCATTGAACTGGGAATTTTGGGTGGTTCTTTAATTGTTCAGAAGGATGGTTTTCTATGCGCTGCCAAGGGTACCAAGATCTCAATTACCCTGAACCGCCGGATTGGTAGCGGATTGGTAGGAGGTGAAGGTTTTATACTTCAAAAGCTTGAAGGGGACGGGAAGGCCTTTTTGCATGCAGGAGGAACGGTGATTGAGCGAAGGTTGAATAACGAATCATTAAAAATTGATACAGGTTGTGTGGTAGGCTATACACCGGGTGTCGATTTTAATATTGAAACCTCAGGAAATCTTCGATCTATGGTTTTTGGTGGTGAAGGAATTTTTCTGGCCACCCTCCGGGGAACTGGTACGGTATGGTTACAATCCATGCCCATCAGAAAGCTGATCCAGGCCATTTCTCCTTATGGTAAAAATGTGAGAAAAGAGAGCCAGTCCATTTTAGGTAATTTTCTCGACCGATAGAATAGGGACTGAACATCATGGCCGACGTGGTTCATATAGAGCAATTCTTAGAGCTGTCGGCTTCCTTTCCAGTGATCGACGTGCGTGCGCCCGTTGAATACTTACAGGGACATATCCCCGGTGCCATAAACATTCCACTCTTTGATGATCAGCAGCGAAAGGAGGTAGGCACTGCCTATAAGCAGATCAATAAGGAAGCAGCCATGTATCTTGGATTAGGTTATGCCGGGAAGAAGCTGGTTGAAATGGCCAAGGAAGGCGTAAAGAAGGCGGGCAGAAACAAAACCTTGTTGGTACACTGCTGGCGGGGTGGTATGCGAAGTAAAAGCATGGTCTGGCTCTTTGAAACTATGGGCATTACCTGTTATCTGCTTGAAGGGGGTTATAAATCCTATCGTCGGTATCTGCATGAATTTCTGGAGAGGCCCATGAAGTTAAATGTGGTGGGTGGCAGAACCGGCAGCGGTAAAACCCCTCTGTTGCATCAGTTGGAGAAAGGGGGGGAGCAGGTGGTGGACCTGGAGGGTCTGGCCAAGCATAAAGGATCTGCATTTGGTGCCCTTGGAGAGGGCCAGCAGCCTACAACAGAACAGTTTGAAAACAAGCTGTTTCAGAAATTATTCAGTTTGGATCTGGATCGCATCATTTGGATAGAAGATGAGAGCAGAAACATTGGAAAGTGTGTAGTTCCAGGTGAACTCTACGTCCAAATGCGAGCTAGTAAAATTATTTTTCTCGATATACCCAGGGAAAGACGGGCTTTGCATTTGGTG
>PVMK01130992.1_pt1 | contig 52699 bp, 46 predicted proteins | sample 1853481 | NCBI WGS metagenome assembly PVMK01 (sample SAMN08533507, study PRJNA380276) | Marine sediment metagenome, whole genome shotgun sequencing project.
GTTTTCATTTTCCAACATGGCTAAGCCCACACCGCGTCTTTGCAAAACTTTTTGTGTTTCCCGCATCCGCCGCCAGAGCATGTGCCCGCCCAGATCGTTGTAAATATCATTAACCGAAGAAACGGATCCGGAAGTAAAGAGCGGTCTCACAGCCATGGGTTTGATCATGTTGACCAGAACCACATGGTTCCTTGAAATTAGATCGATGTGCTGCGTAAAACTATCGGCCAGGACCGGATCATCTAAATGCGTTAAAAAAACCAGCAAGGCCCGCCGACGGATTTTGGTGCCGATAAACGTAAACAATTCAGTAAAATCAGGGGATACCCTTTGCGGCTGCAACATGTAGAGCGCATCCCGGCAAACATTGAAGTGCGCCTTGCCCATTTTGGCTTTTAAAAAAGAGCGTACCTTGTCGTCAAAAGTCAGCAAACCAAACAAATCCCCCTGCCTTTCCGCGGCCAGCGCCATGATCAGGGCAGCTGTTATGAATCGCTGCAACACCGTGGTGAATTCGTCAGCATGGTTTTGCTCTCCCCATTGCGCGACAGAGAGTTGCCCTCCCCCGGGGACCTGGCACTTAATCGCGATGCATCGATGATGACATAGATTTGCTGGGTCCGCTCGATTTGATAAACTTTTGTAATCGGCAAGCCTCGCTTGGCGGTCGTCTTTCCAGTGAATATCTTCAAAGCTGTCACCGGGAAGGTATTCCCGGAGCTGCTCAAAATCCCGTCCTTTACCGACCTGCCGCTGGGCGTGAATTCCCAGTCCCCTGCTTAAAAAAAGCCCGCTTAAATTTTTGTGCTCCTCAAAGAGGTTGGGATAAACCCGAATCTCCATGTCGACCGAGCCCCGTGCGGACAGACCAGAATCCCCATAAAGATGCCGTCTCCAGATAGCACCGATCAATATGGTAACGTCCCTGTTTTAGGCCTTGAGCAGCCAGACGATGGATGAAATCGGATTATCTTGCGGTAGTTCCACGCTTAGTTCCACTGCCGGTGTATAAATTTCCTCCGGAAACGCCAGACCCAGTCGAATGCGTCTGACCGCCGGTTGCTCGTTTTCAATCCCTAGATTAAAATTGCCCTGTCTGCCCTTTGAAATCCGAACAACCTCCGGCAGCAGGACGCGGATACCCTGCAGCCGTCCCCTGTGAACGATAGGCATCCATTATCGCAACAACCATAACGGCTGCCGCCAAAACGATGGTGGGCACGATCACAGAGGCAGCTACCACCAGCAGCAGCGTAAAGGGCACAATGATCAGCCCCACAAAAAATAAAGAGGCGGTATGTGGCACGAATTTCATAAATTCAGGTTTAAATTAAATTCTCTTTTTTATCAGCAAATGATGTCATGTTTTTTACTGGTAACGGTTTCAGGTGTCAGGTGCAGGATTCTAGCACTGCTGATGTCTAGAGTCGATCGCTAAATGCACTGGCAAATGTAAAAATGGATTGAATCACTACTAAACTTTCAGCTAGACTATTTTACTATCTGTGACCCTCTCTGTCCTCTGTTTTCTGACACCTGAAACCTGACACCTGAAACCTTTATTTCAAAGCTTGTAACCGCAACAAGCAACTCGACCGCTTATCGGGGTACCGCAATTTCTTTTAAAATATTTTCGATCACTTCTTTGACTGTTAATCCCTCAATTTCATATTCGGGCCGCAGAATCAGCCGATGTTCCAGCACCGGATATGCCATTGTTTTGATATCATCGGGAGTAACAAAGTCCCGAGCGTTAATCGTTGCAAAAGCCCGGCTGGAAAGCAGCAGTGCCTGCGTGGCCCGCGGCCCGGCGCCGACCAGAACACTTTGATGGGCACGGGTTTTACGAACGATGTCCACGACGTAAGAGACCAGGTCTTCCTTTACGAGAATCCCCTCCAAAGCCGCGTGCAGTTTGGTTAAGACCTCCGGCGTTATAATCTGCTGAACCGCACCACTGGCCAACGTATTTTCAGGCGAATCTTTACCCAGCATCCGCCGGGCGAGTGTCAGTTCCTCATCTTTGCCGGGAGTGTCCATGGTAATTTTGAGCATAAACCGGTCTTTCTGAGCTTCGGGCAGCGGATAGGTGCCCTCATATTCGATCGGATTCTGGGTGGCAAACACCGTAAAATTCGGGGATAACGGGTGCGTTTCGCGATCGATGGTGACCGTGCGCTCCTGCATGGCCTGAAGCAATGCCGACTGTGTCTTGGCCGGTGCCCGGTTGATTTCGTCTGCGAGCAAAAAGGAGCAAAAGACCGGGCCTTTTACCAGTGAAAATTTATTGGTTTGCAGGTTAAAGACGTGCGTTCCGGTGATATCGGTCGGCATCAAATCCGGCGTAAATTGAATGCGGGCGAAATCACATCTCATCACATGCGCCAGGGTTCGCACCAGCAGGGTTTTCGCTATCCCGGGAACACCTTCGATGAGCGCATGGGTGCCGGTAAAAATCGCAATCAAAGCCTGATCGACTACATGTTCGTAACCGATGATCACCTTGGCGACCTCCTGTTTCGTTTTTAAGAGGACCTTTTTTAAAATTTCCGTATTTTCATTCATCGTATCTTCCCTTTGAAATTATTTTGCTGATCCGTCGATAAGCGGCAACAGGATCAATGGATTTGGGGCTGCGGGTTGTAATCATTTGGAAGGCTGATTTTAATTGCGCCAGTTGCTCGTTTTGAAACCGCTTTTCGGGGTTGAATCGTGCGTTCCCATTCCCGGGTGCAAATCTGCAAAAGCTGTCGCGCTGGAATATTGCGGCGCAGCAGGCTGATTAAACCCTGGCTGGAATCACGATCTGAGATGAAAATCTCCGCCCGGTTGTGACCGGCTTCTCTTTGGCGGGGGCACAAAATAAACTGAATTCTTCCAGATAAACAAAAGTGCTAAAACAGCAACCGTAAATATAAACCAGTGAAAATGGTATTTTTTAATCAGACTCAGCACCCCGGGATGTTTAAAGATTCCGAAATGGGTTTCATCGAAGACGACGTTTGCGCTTTCAGCGAGCGTCCAGGCTAAAAGTTCCGGATGACGTTCAGACCGCAGCGCTTCATTACTCAGGAAAAAAGAGTCCGCCGAAAGCACCAGACTGCCTTTGCCATAGGGCCTTTCAATAATGACCGGCCGGTCATCTGCGGCATAAATTACCCGCCAGCTGTCATCAAGGTCATCAAAATACAGCGCCGTATGCCAGGAAATCGTTTGGGGCAGGCCTTTTAGGTGGGCCCGTGATAGATCATTACGCGCGTTAGCGGCTTTATCCGCCGGCTTTTTCGGCAAACGCAAAAGCCAGCCCCCATTTTTCTTTTAAGGCAACACAATTGCTCTGTTTTTCAGGCGCAAAGGGACCGGGTCCTGCCTTCAATTTTTTATCATCGCTATTTGAAGCCTTTGAAGGGTTTTCAGCTGCGTGCGGCTTTGATGGATTTTCAGAATCGTTCGGTGCAACTTTCTGCCGGACTTTTCTTATCTTTGATTCTTCTTGGGCTCGACGCCTTTGACATTCGCCGGCTTGCCGGTTTTTTCTCAACCGGCAAAAAGGACAAAACCAGTCGGCCGCCTGCATTTGTTAGGCGCTCAAATACCTTGAACCACTCCGTTGATACGCAATCGGAGTCAAATACGGGCGTTCCGATATAAAAAAATGCACTGTTTTCGTTAAATTCCAGATTTTGCACGGGTAGGTAATTGCGACTGACCACCGCGTCATTCATGTTTGCCAGACTGCCGTATAATGCGCGGCTTCCCAGCGGATCGCTGCGCAATGTTGAATAGGCCGGATATACATCCCCGGCTTCAAAGCGCAGGGAAACAACTTGACCACTCCCGAACATAAAGCCCGACACCATAACAACGAAAATGATTGCCCGTATGGCGTTAGCTTTGAGCAATTGTCATCACCCTTTTTTGAATGGCAGCAAAATTGTCCAGGTCGGGCCGGCTGATTTTATACATTCCGTACCAGACGCGCTCAAATATTTCTCTGCTTTTGGAAAAGGCCGGCAGTAAGCCTTCTTTTTGATGGGCCCTTCGATGCAGTTCCATTTCGTAATCTCGATTGGATTTAAACTTTTCAATCGTGATCAATTCATGATCGGCCAGGTCGGCCAGAATTGCCAGATAGAAAGCCCGGATTGCCAGGCGCAAAGACCCCTTTTCGGCTAACTCACGCGCCAGATCCAACCAGCGGTTTGCGGGCAGGTCATCGGCGGTGGTGTCTTCGTCTTCCAGATCGGGTGTGGATTCAACCGCCGCAGCAGCAATCTGTGCCTGGGCGTCTGTCGACGCATCCAGGAACGCCACAGGATATATGCCAGCGCACACAAAAGCCCGATGAGCAGGGCAATAGACGGCAACCCGCACGGATGATACCCAGTTTGCATCCGGTGAGGCGCGTATGCCGCTCACCGCGGGCAGCAGCGCGATCAGCCAATCGATCAGTTTGTTAATCCAGCTTATAACGGTATTTAAGCCCCTTGCGCGCCTTATCGACTATCCATGCCACCGCCGACGCAATGGGCCCCTTGGGCTCTTTTTCATTCTCAGCAATTCCCTCTCGGGGCATCCGCCAGGTAAACTCGCGCCGTTCCATTACCTCGTCAATAGAGCGATCCAGTGCTTCCGGTGAGATGAAACGTGTCTCAGCTGCCGTTGCCGGGATGGAGTTGACGGCCAATAATGCCACAACCAACACGCCGATGACCGCAGCGGTGCGGCCGCGTAACAGGCCCTTTTAATTCTGTTTTTAGATCGTCGCCTGACTTTAAGGCCGCACCATAAAAACAGCGCAGAACATAAACGGTCTTAACCAGCGGATTCATGCACAAATAGGCCATACCGATCGTTACCACCCAGAAAGTCGTGTTGATCGCGTGGGCTCCGCTCAGGGTAAACATGGATTCAATGCCAAAATAATTTTTAAAAAGGTGGGGCAAGAAATAAATCGCACTGGCGATATTGATAAAAACAACGGTACCAAATATAAAAAAGACCGCCAGCAGAATATGATTCTGTCGCGGCCACAGCTTGGCCTGAAACCACGCTTTTTTACATAACGTTCTCAGATCGTTCAGTTCGTTAGGCGCCAGGACCGTTACATTTTGATAGAATGCATAGCACCAGCCAAATGGAATGAAGACCAGGGCAGCCAGCGGCAGGATGAAAAATGCGGTGGCATGGACGAGGGACCTGATTTGCGGCAAGTGACAGCACTCGCTGACAGGACCATCGCGGCAGGGGTTCTCCGCTGATTTTCATCTTTACACGGGCGGCGAACACGACATGCCAGCATTTCATCCATATATAAAGCAGCGCAAGACCCAGAGAAGCCACCGCATGGTAGCTCCTGGCATCAGCACTGCGACTCATATCGGCCCAAAAATAAAACAGCCCCAGCATAAACGGTAAAGTTCCGATGAAGTAACTGGAAAGCAAAAACAGGGGGCGTCTTTCGCAGTAAATGCACGGCTTCTTCTAAAAGGAGGATCGCACTCTTTACGATGTTGTTTTGACCTGTGTTTCATTGCGGCTTCCACCACCCCATTTCCCATAGCGTTCCTTCGTGAAACGAGGAAGGAAGCGACAAGCAGAATTTGCCCCAGATAATAGAAGAATATCCACAGAAGCATTCCACCCAGCAGAAAATGGATAATCCGGGCAAGTCCGCCAAACCGGCTTAGACTGGAAACATCGGCATTGGTTTTGTTTGCCCAGGCAGGCGGCACACAGCACTTTGTCTTCATGTTCGGTCACACATTCGCGACAAAAGTAGCGCCGGCACTCCGGGCAGCGGGCAACCGCTTCCCGAAACATATGATTGAAGCATCGCTGATGCAGCAAATCTTCCATCAGGAAATCCTTTTCGGAGCACCGGTATGAGCCGGCGTGGGTCGGCAAGGCTGAAGGCTGGTGAATGACTTGCTGAGGATTTTTTAACATGAAAAGCCCCGGTATCCCAATAACAGCAGCGCCGCTTATCGCCATAATATTAACCGTCATTATTAAGGGGACTTTCCCAGGGCGTGGTGCTGGAAAACAGCTTGATCAATTCCCACTGGTTCCGCAAAATTTCAGGGTGCCTGAATGCGATGCCCATGCTGATAATATAGCCGGCAATAAAAGAAAAGCAGACATAACCCAGCGCCGCCCAGGTCAGGGTGCGAAGGGGGCGTTTCAAATTGCTCTCATGCTGCCTGACCAGGGCCACAATCACACAGATTCCCAGCAGCATCGTTACGCCGATCCCAGAAGCGTCAGGGCGACATGGGTGAGCATAAAGCTGGCAGCGACGATAAGACCATCGAAAATCAATAATACAAATAAAGATAAATGCACCCGCCCGCGTTCATGCTTTTTGTGCTTTCAGGCTGTCGCTTATTGGCTGCCGGTTGGAGACCTTCCGGTTAGATGGGCGGATGCAGAAACCGATTGTTGATCAAAGATGGCAGGATTGATTCGTCCCCTGTCGCCGTTCGATGATCGATCTGAGCCGGTTCATCACCGTCTGAGTCGTTTTTAAGCGATGCAGCGAGTACAATTTTTCAGTCTGAACAGCCGTTATAAGAACCGTTTCACAGGTGGGGCCTTTTAAAACGTTTATCAGCAAAATAAGCAGCATCACAGCAGCTATTATCGCGTGAAAAATGCTCCAGCCGCCCCCGGAAGTAACCGCAAAAAGGCAGAACAACCGGCTAAGGCCCCGATAACGATATTTTGAATTCTTCCCGTCCCGGTTTTGCGAGTGATGATGGCTTGAATATCATCGAAGTAAAACCGCTTATAGTCCTCTACCCCCAATCGCGAATAGATCTGAAGCAAATGGTCGGAACCTTGCCAGAGGGTATGGTACCCGACTAAAAAGCCTTTTTTCTTCCCAGGCAGTTTCTGGTATGTTGATATTTCGCTGGCCATTTTCAGCTAAAATTCTAGTTCCTCAACAGATTTTTTGGTGCTTCTTCAAATTAAACTTTTTTAATAAACACGAAACGTGCCAAGAGGCTTGGAAGCTGGGAAGCTAGGAAGCAATCAAGAGCTCGTAGCTCATAGCTCTTAGCGAGTGTAGCTTTTACTATGAGCCATGAGCTATCAGCTGTGAGCTAATATTGCCTCCCAGCCTTCTGGCCTCATAGCTTTCCAGCCTTTTGGCATCCAAGCCTCCCAGCATCTGTTTGGCCCCTATGATGATATCAAGCTTCCAAAAAAAAGAATCCAAGCAACAATTTGTAAACAGGCAATTCCAAAAGCCAGAATAAATTGTATTTTGCTCCGTGGAATGATACTGCCGGGAGCGCCCCAGTAGCGGATGACCATGAAAAGAACAATAGGCGCCGTAATAAGGGTCGGCCAAATCAATAACATGGATGCAAGGGCGATAACCAGAGCGATTTTGTCATAGCATACCCGATGGTCTTCCAGATTTTTAATCTTACGCTTGGTTTTGCCTTTTTCCAGACACCCAGGACAAAGATGCCGGTTATTGAACTCGACATCGCACAATACACATAGAAATCGACCGCAGGCCGAACATGTCACCGCTGCCTTTTTGCCGGGATGATAAAAACAACCGGCTTCTTTTTCTGCCTGCAATGGGTCCCCTGTGCGGCCGGAAGGTAATTTACGGAAAAGCGCCGGGTAGACATCGGCGCGTATCGGTTCGTTACATGTGGGGCAAGGGGATTAGAGCAAAGGTGTTGATCGTCGCAGCATTGAGCGCTGTTTTGCACTGGGTGCAGGAAATCACACAGACTCCTTCAGTGTTTATTTTTTTATTTTAAAGCGGAAAAGCCGCCCCGTCCAATCGGATAAGTCGATAAGGTTTTATGGGAGTAATAGCGCAATCATGATTTTGAATTTTAGAATTTGGATTGCGGATTAAATAGGGACTGGATTTTGGTGTAATGCGGATCCGTCGATCATTAAATCCAAAATCCAAAATCCGAAATCTAAAATTTTATATCTCCCCGGACTTTATCACACGCGTATCACAAATGCGATCGTGAAGTGTGCGCTTTTGGTCATCAAAACCCGCCATAAAAAAACCGATGCCGAAAATAAAACCGCTGATGTATTTTGCAAAATGCCGACCGATTGCCCTTGCAAAGCTGACGCGACCGCTATCAGCCATTACCACTTTTAATTTACACGCCATTTTGCCGGGTGTAGCTGCATACTTGCCCACAAACCAGGTATCATATATAGCCGGTATAATAAAATTGAGAATCATGGACACCAGTTGGATAGTGACAAATACAGCCGCTTGATCAGCAGAAAAAGCGCCCAGAAACGAAAGCGGCAGATAAATAATTACGCTGGCAATTGCCAAAATAATGTGATCAATAAACCAGGCGCCGAAACGGATCCAAAAACCGGCATATTCCATCGCACCGGCAACCGTCACACCTTCCTTGATTTTTTGAACGAAAATCGGCTTGCACGTGGCGCATACCCATGCATCTGCGAACCGAATCATATCATTTTCAGCAAACGCCTGGTCGCACTCAGAACACGCCGATTGCCGCATCGGCGTTGTTGGCTGCGCCGATTGAGAACCACCCTGATTCTTGCGGCGCACAAAAAGACCCAATTCTTCCCATTCTTGCATGCCGGTTTCCCACACGAGAGTTTGGGAATTAATTTTCCTGGCTTTGATGAGTGTCTGAAGCTCAGCTTTACCGATGGGACCCACCTGACGGTCACCTTCAGCATAATATAAATTCATGGTCGCTTCCGGTTGGTTTTCTGGGTTTTAAATTGAGCCTAATATACTGATATATGAGTCTATATCGGCCAGGAGCGCTATAAACTTAAATAATTCTATCCTATCATAAAACTGACTATTAGGCCTCATTTTTTAGGAAGATTGTAGGAATTTCGAAACGATAACAGCACGGTTGGTGGGACTTGGAGGAAGTATCGACGTTGGTCTAATGCAATATCTGGCTGAGAAAGAGCTTGGTGCGTTCGTGTTGGGGGTTTTCGAAAAACTCTTCTGGGGAGTTCCCTTCTACAATTTGACCATCGTCCATAAAAAGCACCTGGTGAGCCACACTCTTGGCAAACCCCATTTCGTGAGACACCACAATCATGGTCATGCCTTCCCGGGCGAGGTCGATCATAACATCCAGCACTTCCTTGATCATTTCAGGGTCAAGCGCAGAGGTGGGTTCGTCGAAAAGCATTATTTTCGGCGACATACACAGACTACGGGCAATGGCGACCCGCTGCTGCTGACCGCCTGACAGCTGGCCGGGATATTTCTGGGCTTGCTCGGCAATTCGCACCTTTTCCAGATTATGCATGGCTATTTCTTCGGCTTCCTTTTTGGGGATCTTCCTGACCCATATGGGCCCAAGTGCAAGGTTATCAACAATGGTCAGATGGGGGAATAGATTAAAATGTTGAAAGACCATACCGACTTCAGTCCGAATTTTCTCGATATTTTTTAAGTCGTCGGTCAACTCGATCCCGTCTACGATAATCTTGCCCCGTTGGTGTTCTTCAAGGCGATTGATACATCGGATGAGCGTCGACTTCCCGGATCCGGAAGGTCCGCAGATAATGATACGTTCCTGTTTTTTGACCGTAAGGTTAATACCTTTCAGAACATGAAAATCGCCATACCACTTATGCATTTCGAGAATTTCGATGATGACATCGTTTGCCAAGGAACTCTCTGTTTTCTCTGACTTTTGGGTGGCCATAAGGATTCTCTCTTGTAAGGTTTAATTAAAGTCTGAAAATAAATACTAATATACTGTGGTACCGAACAGCTAATGGCTCAATTTATAGCCCCTAAGGGTTTAAAGCCCTGTTTCCAACTCACGTTCTAAACGCCGACTGTAATTGGACATAAAGAAACAGCATAAAAAATAAATCAGGGCAACAAAAATATAGGCTTCGGCCGAAAATCCCATCCACTTTGGATCGCTGAGTACCGTCTGCGTGGTTCTCAGCACATCGAAAAGGGCAATGATAACAACCAGGGAAGTATCTTTAAAGGCCGATATCAGTTGCTGCACAGACGGCGGTATCACTATTTTTAGTGCCTGGGGAAGAATAACCAACCGCATGGTCAGGTAATAGCTTAATCCTATAGAATCTGCTGCCTCATACTGCCCGCGAGGCATGGCCTGCAATCCGCCACGAACGACTTCGGCGATGTAGGCGGCGGTAAAAAGGATGATGGCAACCTGGGCTCTTAGAATATTGTTGATGGTAACTCCCTCGGGTAAAAATAAGGGAAAGACGACCGAAGACATGAACAACAGACTGATGAGGGGTACCCCGCGGATGAGTTCAATATATAAGATACATAGAATTTTTATGGTCGGCATTTTGGATCGGCGCCCCAAAGCAAATACAATCCCTAAGGGGTAAGCAGCTGTTAAACCGAAAACCGACAATGTTAGCGTTAATGGAAGCCCTCCCCACTTGGAGGTTTCCACCGGGATTAAGCCGAAAAGCCCCCCTTTCATCAATAAACCCATAAGGAAAAGGCCCAAAATCCATGCATACGCCAAAGATTTCTTCCAGTGATCTCTGTTTCGGCTGTAAAACAGCAAGCCGACCAATAGCACCATAGCCACCAAAGGTCGCCACTGCTGATCATAAGGAAAAAATCCGAAAATGATAAATCTTATATTGGCGGGTATAATAGACCAGCAGGCACCATCGCTCTGCTGGCATTCCGCCCCTGTTGATATCCAAAGGCTGTCAATAAATGCCCAGCGAATCAGCGGGGGTACGATGACCCACAAACAATAAACTATTATTAGGGTCAGAAGGGAGTTAAACCAACCTTTAAACAAATTAGATCTTACCCATCCGATGACACCCACGCTCGTTAGAGGAGGTTTTAACTCTTCTGCTGATTTTTTTTGAACGTAAGCTTCCATAGTATTTAAGCAAATGATCTAAAATGCCTAAAATTAAAATTGCCTAAAGTTAAGGTATCCTATCTTTTTAAATTAGGATAGGCCGAAGGCCGTTCCTTACCTTTAGTTCACTTTAGCTCACTTTAGTTCACTTCAAACTTATAATTTATCTTTCCACAAGGGCTATTTTCTTATTATACCAGTTCATAAATGCAGACGTCGAAAGACTGAAAATAAGATAAACCAACATAATCATGGCCACGCCTTCAATAGCCTGTCCGGTTTGATTGATGGCCGTACCGGCAACTGAGACAAAATCGGGATAACCGATGGCCACTGCCAACGAGCTGTTCTTGGTAAGGCTCAACATCTGACTGGTCAACGGCGGGATAATTACCCGCAGAGCCTGGGGTAAGATTACCAGCTGGAGAACCCGGTTGGATCTGAGTCCGATGGACATAGCCGCTTCTTGTTGCCCTTTGCTCACGGATTGGATACCGGCCCGCACCACCTCAGCAACAAAGGCGGCCGTATAAAATACTAAACCCAGTAAAAGGGCACCGAATTCGGGGCTGACGCTCAGCCCGCCCTGAAAATTGAAACCTTTGAGTTCAGGAACACTCATCGTGGTTGGAGCGCCCCCCGCCAGCCAGGCTAAAAGCGGAAGCAAGATAAGAATGCCGACGGATACGCTAAAAACGGGAAATGTCATGCCGGTGTCTGCCTGTCGCTTGCGCGCCCAGCGGCGCAGAAAATATACACTTAAACAACCTGCCACAAAAGCGATGGCCATATAAATATGCGCTGGATGAGACTCCGGTACGGCAAAAACAAGGCCGCGATTACTCAAGAAAACACCCGTAAACAGGCTCAGTGCCTGTCTGGGCATCGGGAGTACTTCATAAAAGAATGCATACCAGAAGAAAAGCTGCAACAGTATCGGTATGTCCTGAAAGACCTCAATATAAACAGCCGCCATTCTGGATACCAGCCAATTCGCTGATAAACGCGCGACGCCGATAAATGTGCCGAGTATAACTGTTAGGATAACCCCGATAAACGAAACCAGCAGCGTATTTAAAACGCCAACCATTAAAGCGCGTGCATATCTGTCTGCAGCGGAATAGGAAATTAAGGATTCACCGATTTCAAAAGCAGCTTCCTTTTGAAGAAAACCGAATCCCGTGGCAATGGATTGTCTTTCAAGGTTGGCATGGGTGTTGGAAATAAGATAATATCCCAGCAGTCCCACCATGGCCAAGACGCCCAGCTGATACAGAATCGATCGTATACGCGGATCATACCATAAAGCAACTTTATCCGACGGTGTGCTTGTGCGGGTGCCTGTGTTTTCCTTCATCATCAAATCCAGGTTCGTAAAAGGTATGCTACTATCACACGATTAGAGCGCTGGCATTCCTTTTTTACAAAAATGTTAAGAGGGTGCCACTTCCAGTGGCACCCTCTTAAAATGAATAATTACTTAAACGGCGGCGCATACATTAGACCGCCCCTTGTCCACAGATCATTCAAACCACGCTCAATTTTAAGGGGGGTATTGACACCCACATTGCGTTCAAAGATTTCACCATAGTTTCCGATTTGTTTGATGATATTATATGCCCACTTTTCATCAATTCCCAGTGCTTTGCCATTACCTGCGGTGACACCTAAAAATCTCTGGATTTTGGGATCCTTGCTTTTAACCATTTGATCTACGTTTTTGGAGGTGATTCCCAGCTCTTCAGCGCCAATCAGCGCCAGAACCGAAAAATTAACAATATCGTACCACTGGTCGTCTCCATGGCGTACGACGGGCGCAAGGGGTTCCTTGGAAATTAATTCCGGCAAAATCATGTAATCAGCCGGATTGGGAGCAACGGACCGGGTTGAGGCCAACTGGGAAGCATCCGAAGTCAGGACGTCACAGCGTCCGGCAAAAAAGGTTTTCGCCAGTTCAGGGGTGCTTTCAATAACGAGCGGTTTCATCTTCATATTGTTGGCCCTGAAATAATCCGCCACATTAAGCTCGGTGGTTGTACCCGGCAACACGCACACCGTGGCACCATCGAGTTCTCTGGCGCTTTTCAAACCCAATTTCTTGGGCACCAAAAAGCCCTGGCCATCATAAAAATTCACATGAACAAAATTCAGACCCAAAGCGGTTTCACGGCCCAATGTCTGCGTACAGTTCCTTGTCAAGACGTCGATTTCACCCGACTGTAAGGCTGTAAAACGGGTTTTGGCTGATAACGGAACGAATTTTAATTTGTCGGGAACACCAAAAACCGCCACGGAAATAGCGCGGGCAGTATCGACATCCAGACCGCGCCACACCCCTTTTTCATCCGGTTTGGAGAATCCAAACAAGCCTTCATTTACACCGACTGAAATTAGCCCTTTGGCCCTGACATCTTCTAATGTTCCGGCCAGTGCAAAACCGGCGGTCAGAACCACCGCCATTACAACAACAACAAATAGGTTGAAACGTTTCATCATTTTTCCTCCTCTTCTTTTGAATTAAGGTTTCTCCGACGGAATTTATCAAAAATAAATGCCCGTCGATGTCAATTCTGGCTGGTAAAGTCGAACCATTAAATACCACATTCCAATTTAAACAGACTCAGAGAATCTTAATCAGAAAAATGAATATTCCTCATCAATTAAACAACTGAAATTAAATAAAATGGCTATAACAGAAAGAAGTTAGGTTTGGCAATAGAAACATGCTGTTTTTTTTAGGAAGCACTGATGACGTCTTTGAGTTAAGTTTAAAATCTCATGAAATTTTCAGTCCCCCACTATCAGAAACCACTCACCATTAGCGGTGAAATTGTCTGGAGCAGCCAAAATGGAATTGGAATCAAATTCAGGCAGTTAACCCCGCATCAAATTGACGTGATTAAAGCTTTTTCCGAAAACACAGAAGAAGTCTATGAGATAACCAGTTGACATATCTTTAAATTTATCTTATGAATTCAGGCGCATACTATACTGATCGGCGCAAAATCCCTTTAATCATAACTCCTCGCTGTTAGAAACATTGATTTCTATCTGAAATTACAGAAAAAATTGAAAATTGACAGGCGGGCAGGGTCTAAAAGGCTCTGCCATTTTTATAAGTTAAATATTTCATATTGCTTAAAAAGAAGGGAATATTAGGTGATCACAACCGAGGATACTGCTCTGGTACTTGTGGACGTTCAGGGCAAACTGGCGCAATCGATGCATAACAAAAAAGACCTTTTCGAAAATCTTAAAAAGATGGTTAAAGGAGCACAGGTCCTGGGGGTACCCATTTTATGGGCCGAACAAAATCCGGACGGCTTAGGACCGACAATGCCCGAAATCGCTGAGCTATTAACGAACCAAAGCCCGGTGAGCAAATTGAGCTTTAGTTGTTGCGGCAGCGATCAGTTTCTAAAAGATCTCGCAGCGGTCAATCGCAAAAACATATTAATTGTCGGTATCGAAGCGCACGTCTGCGTTTATCAGACCGCTGCCGATTTAGTTAATCTGAATTACGATGTGCAGGTTGTAGCGGATGCGGTTGCTTCCCGGACCGCTGAAAATAAGCAAATCGGCCTCGAAAAAAGCAAGGATGCTGGTGCCAGCTTAACCAGTACCGAGACTGCATTGTTTGAATTGCTTAAGGAGGCAAAAGGCGACAAATTTAAGGAGATTATTAATTTAGTGAAATAATCGCTGCGTAAAGAGAAAATTTTAGTCAAATACGTTTTTGAAAGCTTAAAGCCGCTTATGTCAGCGAGTTCTTAAATTGGAACACCATTTATGAATTTTTCTAACCGGCCCGGCCCTCTGGTTTACCTTTATCTTTTTTATTGGAGGCTTATTTGTCCGAATCGCCCATCTTATTTCGGCTGAGTCGCAAGAAAGGATCGCGTCATTTACAATCATTTCAGTTTTGGCTGGGGATTGCGATCTATTTTTCAATGGATAATCCCCTGGGCCAGTGCCTCATGCGTCAGCAGCCGGTTTTTTCCATCGTTGCCTTTCATCTTTCACCTATCGCTTCTGGCGGTTCCGCTGTTCCTTGCGGGCCCACAACACTCTGTGGGATGAAGCCTTTGGCGTCAGCCTCTGGTCTCTTGCCCGATGCACGTGGCCGATTGGATTGACCCTCGTCCTGATCGCCGCTGCGGTCTTTCTATTCGTCCGCCGGCGCATCAGACCGGAGGTTCGCATTTTAACCAGTTCGTGGGATTATGTCCTGCTGATTATGACGACATTGCCCTTTTTAACCGGCTTTATGGCCTATCATCAATGGGGGCCCCTATGAAGTTCTGCTGGTTTTGCATATTTTATTGAGCCAAATCCTTTTGATCCTGATCCGACCACCAAGCTCGGCCATATGATTCTTTTCTTTTTTACCCGGGCGTTTATCGGCTTTTGAGATGGGGGGGCGCAGGGGTGCTCAAGTTCTTGGTGATCAACTTTTAGCTTTGATCGACATTACTTGGAAAAAAATAGTCTCGCATAGTCTCTTAAACAACATCAAATTCGAAATCCGAATATCGCCTGATTCGATACAATTGGTCGAAACAATCTCGAATAACCAAAATTCAAATGCCCTAAACGTGCCGACTATAAATAGAGGCAAATTATTAACCAGGGTGGCTGTCATTTGTTTTGAACATTTGAACATTCGAATTTAGGATTTGTTTCGAATTTCGGGTTTCGTGCTTCGGATTTTCTGATCAAGAAGTTAGGAATTATATAATATTGAAAACTGCTGAGAAGAAGTTTGACTTTGAAAACAATACAGATGCGCCCGTAGATGTCACACAGGGTGCGTCAGATTCTGGATGCCAATCATGGTGCCCGCATTCGAACCTGGATGAGCATTTGCTCCCGCTGCGGGTTGTGTGCGGAAAGCTGCTTTGTCTATGTCGGCAATGATCGAGATCCCCGCCTGAGTCCGGCCTATAAATTCAGACACACCCTGGGCGAGATGGTCCGGCGCAAAGGTAAAGTGGATCGCGCCTTTCTGGAAAAATGCTACGAAATCGCTTGGCTGCAATGCACCATGTGCAAGCGCTGTTCGATGTATTGTCCCTTTGGCATCGACGTCGCCACCATGATCGCCATAGCCCGCAGCGTCTGCCACTCTCAGGGGGTGACGCCCAAACAACTGGCCTTCTTTTCGGATCATTGCGACAAAACCGGCAACCACATGGGCATCCCCGTAGAGGAACTGGTCGATACGTGCGAGTGGATGGTCGAAGAGGTTGAAGATTATTACCGGGGGGTAGATATCCCGGTGGATCAACCCGGCGTCAAGTATATGTATACCATTAATCCGCGAGAACCCGTCTATTATCCCCAGGACATTTCAAACGCCGCCATTATCTTTGCGGCTGCAAAAGAAAGCTGGACAATTCCCACTTTTGGCTGGGATTGCACCAACCTGCCCATGTTTGCGGGCAACCGCAATCTGGCCGGCAAACAGGTCAAAAATGTTTACGAAAAAGCCCTGGAACTAAAAGCGCAACATATTCTGATTACCGAATGCGGGCACGCCTATCGTTCAATGGCCTTCGAAGGCCCTTATCTTGCCGGATACCCGGACGGAAAACCGCCGGTGGAAATTGTTCATTATGTGCAGTTGTTGTATGAGTACCTGCGGGATGGCCGGATTAAAATTGATCCTCATAAAAAAATCAAAGAGCCGATCACCTACCAGGATCCCCTGCAATGTATCCCGCAACGGGGGTTTGTGGGAACATGCCCGCAAAATCATATCCTATATTGCCGAAGATTTTCGAGATATGGCCCCCAACCGCGAACACAATCACTGCTGCGGCGAATTATGCCGATGGGACCGGACTACAAACCCTTCCGGATGGCTTCCGGAAAATTAAAGGCCGATCAAATCAGGGAAACCGGGGCCAAAATCGTGATCACCCCCTGCCACAACTGCTTTGATCAAATCAACGATCTGAGTGAAGAATACGAACTGGGAGTAACCGCGCTTTCCTTTAAAGAAATCATCGTTGAATCCATGATCATTCCCGACCACATTAAATTGGAACCCGAAAACAAAGATTGAATTAGGATTGGGAACTGGCGATTAATGCTGCCCCGATGGCCCCCGTCACCTGGGTTTTTTCCGACACCTCAATGGAATGCCCGGTTTTGTTTTCTAAAGCCTTAACCACCCCTTTATTTTTGGCGACGCCACCGGTCATCATCAGCGGCGCTGACAGACCGATGCGTCCGGCCATGGCGACCACCCGGGCGGCGATCGATTCATGTATTCCGGCAATGATATTTTCTCTTTTTTCTCCTTTGGAGATAAGCGAAATCACTTCTGATTCCGCAAAAACCGTACACAGGCTACTGATCTTGGCGTTAGTATCTGCCTTCAGGGAAAATTTACCAAAATTATCCAAGTCGACCTCAAGGGCTCTTGCCATGACCTCTAAAAATCTGCCGGTTCCGGCAGCGCATTTATCATTCATGGCAAAGTCTTTAACGCCCCCGTTCTCGTCTACCACAATTGCTTTGCTGTCCTGACCACCGATGTCGATAATCGAGCGCACGCTCGCATTCAGAAAGTGAGCACCAACCGCATGACAGGTAATTTCGGTTATGGCTTTATCGGCAATGGTAACACTATTCCTGCCGTAGCCGGTTGAGATAATTCTGGTCACCGAAGACGGGTTTAATCCCAATTCATCCATAATATTTTCATAGACTTTTGTCCCTGCATCCTGCGCATTATAGCCGGTCGATATGACCCTGTCTGAAATCAATTTGCCGTCTTTAACCACTGCAGCCTTGGTCGTAATGGAACCTACATCAATGCCGACGGTAATCATGCATTCACCATTTTCATTATTTTTTCTTGACTCTGATACAATGTAGCTTTAATGTAGCTCTATTAAATATTGTGTCATAAAGCAATATTTAAATTTAAATTATAATTTTAATTAGTTATAGATTTTACGAAAATTAAGATCCACTAAGCTCAAAAAAAGGAAGAGGCTTTTTAACGTGCCGAATGCAAAAGATATAAATAAGCAAAAAGACGATAATGAGAAAAAAGCCGCTGCTGAAGCCCCGATTAGCAAGGTGAAATTTGAAATATACGGTGAGGAGATGATCGAAAAGCGGGTCAAATCCAGTGGCAACAGCGGCAGGGTGTATCTGCCTCCGAATTGGGTTGGCCACAAGGTGAAAATCATCAGAACCGATTAACCCTTCCATCGATAAGGAACTTGCCTGTGGATAATTTTAAAATTAGACGGCTAAAAGTTGAGGATGCAGAAGTGATCGCCCAGATCTACGCAGCGATCACGCGGCGTCCTGTTGAACCGGATTTCAAAAGCGTTGTAAAAGAACATGCCCGCAGCGGTGAGAAGGCGTGTTTCGTCGCAGAACATCAGGGCAAGGTCGTAGGCTTTATGATCAGCTACATTCTCACCGCAGGGTTTGGCGAAGCTAAAAGTGCCTGGATTGCGACGTTAGGGGTGGACCCGAATTTCATGGGTCAGGGAATCGGTGCCAGTATGGCTCAAAAAATATTTGATATTTATAAAGCCGCGGGCATTGATAATGTCTACACCACGGTCCGATGGGATTCAACCGACCTGCTTTCCTTTTTCAAAACCCTTGGTTTTGACCGCAGCAAATTTATCAATCTGCGGAAGCAGATAGGATAGCTACTGGCTATTGGTCACTGGCCGCTGGCTCCTGGCGGCTTGTATCTGGTTACCGATTACTGACAACTTAAATTTAGATTCCAGGAATATTTTTTAATTCAGAAATCTTAAACCCGAATTCGAGCAACCATTAACAAAAAATCAAATATCTATTGAATATATGCCAGAGACAGGAGGCCAGTGGCCAGGAGCCAGTTGCCAGTTGCTAGTGACCAGCCTAGAATAAATCGTCCAGGTCATCCCCTCCCCCGCCCGGCATCTCACCATGTTCCTGAAGATATTTCTGAATCAACTCACTTTCACGCTGGGAATACATTTTATCTTCTTCATATTCAAACCATGCGGCATTATCATTGCCTTCCAGAGCCGTCAGGAGTTCTTCGCGAAGATTGTCTGTCCCTTTAATTGTCAGAACATTATGTTCCTCATCCAGCAGTTGAAACACACCTTCAGCGGCGGGCACCTGATTGATGTTCTCTTCGTCGAAAGGAAGCCAATCTTGCGGCGGAACCGGATTACAGCTCAAATGGAGCCGAAGATCACACTGCAGGCAGCGTTTAGCCTCCTTTACCGCCTGTTCATCGCTGTAGCCCAATGCAACTTCCTGGAAGCCTTTTATACGGGTCCCGGCATCAAGCTCGGGCACCTTTTCTCTGGGCCAGGACGCAAATCCTTCGTCACGTCCCAAATAGGCATCCGGATTGCCGCGGGGGAATAACACTTCATCGATATCGCCGGAACCTCCTATGGCTTTATCGATAGACGCAGCGGCCTGCCGGCCGGCAGCAATTGCGTGAATAATCGCACCCGGAGCTCTAGTAATATCCCCTCCGGCATAAATGCCTTTCATATCGGTCTCTAAGGAGTCCTCATTGACAACTATCAAGCCGCTGTCTATCTTTATACGGCTGTTATCTTCCAGAAACGACAGATCGGACGCCTGGCCGACAGCTAAAATGACCTGATCCACCAGGATGCATTCCTTGTTCTCACTAAATTCAGGACAAAACCGGCCCTGCTCGTCAAATACGCACGTACATTCAACCAGATCCATGCTGGCCACTTTACCGTCCGCACTGATCACGCGATCAGGCCCCCAGGACGGCATAATCTCCACGCCTTCAGCTCTGGCTTCTTCCAGCTCCCACGGACTGGCGGGCATTTCATCCAGACATTCCAGGCAGGCCATTTTTACATCGCCGGCACCACATCTGAGCGCTGTCATGGCCACATCCACGGCTATATTGCCGCCGCCAATGACCACCACGTTATCCTTAAGCTTGATTTTTTCGCCGGCGGCAACCCGGCGCAAAAATTCGACACCCCAGAGCACATCGGGAACATTGCAGCCCTCCAGGGGAATGCGACGGCTGTTCCGGGCACCGACACTCAAAAAGACGGCATGGTAGCCGTCGTTGGTCAGCTGATCCAGCGTAATGTCTTTTCCCAGCACCTGGCCGGGTTTCAGATCGATTCCGAGGTCTAAAATTTCATTAATTTCCTTATCCAAAATTTCTCCGGGCAGACGATATTCGGGGATTCCATAGCGCATCATGCCACCGGCAGCTTTGCCGGCATCGAAAATAGTAACCGCATGTCCTTTTTTGCGAAGGTAAAAGGCCGCTGCAAGTCCGGCAGGTCCGGCTCCGACAATGGCAACCTTCTTACCCGTATCGGCTGCTATACGGTTTTCATTTTTCCATAAGCCCTTATCACCGTCGGCGGCATATCGTTTCAGCGCGCAAATGGATATGGGTTCATTGACCTCGCCGCGCCGGCAAGCATCTTCACAGGGATGAATACATACCCGGCCGAGTATGCCGGGAAACGGCACTTTTTCCCTGATGATGGCGTTGGCTTCATCCCGCTTGCCCCGGGCACACATTCTCAGGTAACCGGGGACATCAATATGCGCCGGGCATGCGGCCTTGCACGGAACCAGATCGGTTTCCCGGGTTGCCGGCTCCACGCATTTATCCACCAGAGCCTCGGTGGGACACACTTCAACACAGGCCGTACAAAATTTACAGCCTGAGTCTTCCAGGGTTTCGGCGACAGTGCCGACCTGAATCTGCCCGTCACCATCAAAAACAAACCCAAGCGCCTCAATACCCCGCATGTCACGGCAGGCACGCACACAGCGGGTGCAGCCAATGCACAGATTATAATTTCTTTCAAACAAGGGATGATCTTTGAATATCTCGAGATCAGTGGGTACCCATCTGGGTGTGGCATTAGAGATGCCGACATAATTGGCAATATTTTGCAGCTCACAATGCCCGAACTGTGGGCAGCAGCGTTCATTTTCCGGCACGTTGGACGAACACTGGGTACAGGGGCATCCTTCCTGCTGGGCACAGGTTAGACAGGCATGCCGATGCCGCGCCATGATGGGCACCAGGTTTTCCTGACGTTTGTCTTTTATGCGATCATTTTGGGTAATCACGACCATCCCGTCTGCCGCTTCAGTTGCACAGGATCCAACCAGATCGCCCAGACCCTCTAACTCTACCACACAGATGCCGCAGCCTTTGCGGGGTTGTTCCGGCATGGCATTTTCTATTTTGTGTTCGCCATGGAAAACGGCTTGAACCGCGGGGTAGTCCTTGGCAGGCGACAGGTCCGGATGGTAGCACAGACTCGGAATATAAATATCTGCTTTGCGGGCAGCTTCCAGAATGGTCGTTCCAGCAGGCACCTGCACCTGCTGTCCATCAATGGTTAAATTTATGGTATCCATATTCAAGTATATTCGGATTTCAGTTTTCTGTTCTCAATTTCTTAGGTTTCATTTGTCAGGTGTCAGTAGCCTGGTTCAAAGGTTCAACGTTCAAAGGTTCAGAGGTTAGATAACAGAAGACAGAGGGTATAGTTAAATAGTTGATTAGTTGAATAGTCAATTCGTCAGAGGATTCAATCCATTTTAAACTATTTAACCATTCGACCAATTAACGAATCGACTAAACTCACGGGCCAGCAGCCAGAGGCCAGAACCCTGGAACCCCTGAACCCAGAACCTCTGAACCTTAAAGCCTGACACCTGAAACCTATTTAAACTGATAACGAAAATCGATCTATTTCTTGCGGCCTTTGCCTTTCTGACACAGTGCATACCCGAACAGAGCCGCACCGACTGCACCGGCAATCTGAGTATCCCATTCGGTTCGCATGCGTTCAAGGCCGACCATGCGCATCAGGCGATCCATAACTCCGCGGTTTTTGGCCATTCCGCCGGTGACCGCAAATTCCGGTTTTACACCGACGCGTTCGATAAGCGAGTAAATCCTCTCGGCCATGGCCTTGCAATAGGCTGCCAGAACTTCTTCTTTACTCCAGCCTTTGCGCAGCAAGCCGGTCGCCTCAGATTTAGCGTAAACCACGCAGGTGCTGGAAACGGCACCGGGTTCTTCGCCCTTAAATTCAAAAGATCGGTCACCGACATCATTAATCGGCACGCCCAGCAGGTCGGAAAATACTTCCATGCCGCGCCCCGTGCCGGCTGCGCATTTATCATTCATCAAAAAATTGGTGACCTTGCCCTTTTCGTCGCACTGGATGGCCTTAATATCCTGTCCACCGACGTCCAAAACGGTCCGAACTTCGTTGCCGTAAATGAAATTGGCACCGCGCGCATGGCAGGCGATTTCGGTAATCGATCGATCTGCAAACGGCACATTGACCCGGCCGTAACCGGTGCCGATACAATAATCCATGCGATCTTCGGGCATATTCGTGGCCTCCAATGCAAATTTGAGGGCATTGCGGGCACTGTCCGGACTGTCCGAACCGGTGCGCATGTTAGCATAGGCAAAAATTTGCCCATCCGCCATAATGACGGCTTGAGAACTGACGGAGCCCACATCAATACCTACGGTGATGAATTTGGCAGAATTCCAGTCAATATCGGTATTTTTCCAGTTGGACTCGGTCCAGCGCCAGAACTCTTGTTTTTGTTCTTCAACCATATTGATAAGCTCAAACGATAACGTTATTGGTTATTCGTTGTTCGTTGTTGACTGCATCCAGATTCAAAATATCTCTAATAACCAATAACAATTAACGAATAACTATCATTACGTTTCCGCGGCCACGACCGCTGCTCCGACGGCAGTACCATATTCCGGCTCATCCGGAATATAAACTTTTTCGACTTTCAATTCCTGCTGCAGCGCTGTCATAAAACCCGGGTTGTAGCCAACACCTCCGATCATTACAATATCTTCATTAACGCCAATGCGTCGAATTATGGATACGATTCGGCTGGCCATTGAATCATGGATGGCCTTGCTGATATCGGGCTTGTCGGTTTTGGCATGTATCAGTCCGACGACTTCTGATTCGGCAAAAACGACGCACTGGGCATTCATCGGAATTTTCTTGTCGGACTCCAAACATAACGGACCCATTTCTTCAATGGTGACCTCAAGTGCCCGTGCCATAGCTTCAATAAAAGCGCCGGCGCCGGCAGCACATTTTTCATTAATCGCAAAATCAATCGGGTTGCCGTTTTCATCTATTTTGGCAGCCCGCCCCTCTTCGGCACCCACATCGATTACCGTGCGCGCATTAGGAAAGAAAAAATTGGCGCCTTTTGACATGGCCTTGATTTCATTGACCGAATCGTCTGCTATTTTAACGGCTTTTTGCCCGGAATCGGTATCATAAATTTTTTGAACGTCATCTTTGGAAATACCGGCATCTTTTAAGGCCTGGCCCAGGGATTCCTCGACGGCTTTTTCTTGATCAAAACCTGTCAGGAGCATGCCTTTGCCGACGATCTCCCCGTCCTTCATGATAATGGTTTTGGTGTTTTTGGCACCACAATCGATTCCTGCTGTTATCATTTTGTCAACCTCCCTAGAAGTGAAATGCCTAAAATGCCTAAAGTTGAAAGTGCCTAAAGTTAAGGTAATTGTAATTATATTTTAGCTACAATGTGACTACATTGACAGGTGGGAGATGTCAAACACAAAATGGATTTTCCGATAAAAATTTTGACGGATTCCGCTGGATACAGCGGATTATGAGGTGTTGCATCGCGCAGGGAATCTGTGTGCACCCCGATTCTACGCAGAAATTCAGAATCAGGAAGCGAAGCTGCGGGATTCGCCCGGGCGGGGTCAACAACCACCCGGTTTGAAAACAACCAATTAAGGGGTGCCTTTCAGAAGGGGGTGAAATATGATATAATACCTTGTAAAGCCAAAGATTTTGTGGTACAAAAACGCCGTTTCGGCCTCGGGAATTTAATTTAAGAAGGGAACGATTGTTTATGTCCGAAAAGCATCCTGAATGTCCGCTTTATAATCCACTCAATTGTAAGGAATACTATAATCCGAAGCTGTGTGCCTTTGTCAAAAAAGATAAAGTCTGTTTGAAGAAAAAGAAACCTAAAGCGAAAGCAAAGTCAAACGCGTAACCTAAAGAAAACCCTGATTAAGCATGACCCGCAGTATCCGAAAGAAACGTGGGATTGATTCCCATTTTCTTCACCGCCCCCTCCCAACGTGTTTCAACCGGCATCTCAAAAATATTCTCTTCGAAAATTGGAAAGGTCAGCCAGGCATTTTCCTTAATTTCGGCTTCCAGTTGCCCTGGGCCCCAGCCGGCGCAACCGAGAGTTATTATAAATGATTCCGGTCCTTTTCCCAAGGCAATCGACTCTATAACATCCTTGGTGTTGCTCATCGCAAGGGTTGGCGTAATCTTTAAACACGCCTCCCAGTCAAAGGGAGGGCCATGAAGCACAAATAATTCTGCGATGTGAACCGGACCGCCGATATGGATCGGGACGGATTCCATCCCCGTCGTATAGTCAATTTTCAGCTCCTCAAAAATATCCTTTGCCGTCAACTCATCATGGACACGGTTGACCACCAGTCCCATGGCACCTTCTGAGTTGTGTTCACACATACATGTCACCGTTTGGTGGAAATTGGGGTCCACCAAACTCGGCATAGATAGAAGAAACTGTCCTTTTAGAGTCCCTGGATATCCCGTTTCCATATCTTCCTCCGTCATAATCCCGCGTTGAGACAGCTTCTAATTGGCAGCCACAATATAGGGTTTGCCTGTTTTTCGTTCGAGCAACTCGAATACTTTCATGCCGCCGAGTTCTTTATCGAGGTCGGCTGATATTTTAATTTCGCCGACATCGGGGCACGACCGTGTTGCCCGCAGGGTGTTTTCGCTAATTAAGATTCCATTCGGAAATGATTTGGTAAGATTCTGCAGTCTGAAAACCGTATTTACGGGATCCCCGATCACCGTGTAGTCCATTTTCTTTTCAAAGCCAATATTTCCAACGACAACTTCGCCTGTGTGAATACTTATCCCCATTTGGACAGTCGCGCCGAATTTCCTTTCCAGAAATCGATTCACTGCATCGAGAGATTTTTTCATCTCAAAACCAGCAACGATCGCATTATCAGCGTCCTCGGTACTTGATACCGGTGCACCGAATAAGGCTAAAAACCCATCTCCCAGATATTTATCGACAATCCCATGGTGCTTGAACACTATACCGCCCATCACCGAAAAAAAGCTGTTTAGAAGCGTGACTGTTTTTTGAGCACCGATCTGGCGGGAAAGATCCGAAAAATCACGGATGTCAATATTGAGCAAGGTAAGGGTTTTCAACTCTTCAACCACCGGCTTGTCGTTTTCAGAATCATAAAGGATTTTATCCAAAACTTCTTTGGGGACAAACTTTTGAAACATATGACGGATATCGCGTTCCTGTTCGGCCATAGAAACGGTTTCTTTGTAGAGACGGGCGTTTTCAAGAGCAATACATACGGACGTCGCAATGGACTGTAAGAGGTCCTTATCATTTGTATCAAATTCCCCGTTGATTTTATTGAGCACCTCGATTACGCCGATCACTTTTCCCTGGGATACCATCGGCACGCACAATGCCGATTGGGTTGCAAAACCCGATGATTGATCAACCATCGGGAAGAAATGGGGCGATTTCTCAATATCATTGACCATGATCGATTTGCCCCTGGCAGCCACGTAGCCGGCAATTCCCTGGCCGATCTTAAGGCGGAATTTTTTCATGGATTTAATTTTAATATTAAATGCCACTGCAATCTCAAGCTCGTCTTCTTCTAGAAACAAAAGTGAACCCGCTTCGACGTTCATCACCTCACGGATCATATCCATAGTGTATTTAAGCACTTTACTGATATCAAATGTGGACGAAGCCAGTGCGCTGCCGACTTGGCGGATCGTATCCAATTCACGATTCCGTTTAACAACTGCCGCGGAAAGCCGATTGCGTTCAATCGCCAGTGAAAGACCGTTTGCGATCCACGTTATGAGCTTTTGAACATTATAAAAAATACCGACTTCTTTTGCTGTCAATGCTAAAACACCGGTAACGGTACCATCGGTTTTCAACGGCGCAAGCAGACAGGACGTGCATCCATGCTCAGCAAATAGCTCGCGGTCCACCGCGTTGGTACTTGAAGAGGTTTTGTCCACAATCAGACTGGTTTCCTGTTTAAAAACCTTTTCAATGATGGACCCTTTGTAAGGATAACTGGCGCCTTTATTGAGGTTTGAGGGGCAGTTGATGAGCAGATCGAAAATTTTTAGGTGCCCGGTTTTAGCTTCATCTTCGGTCAACACAAAGGCAAGCTCAAATGGAACCACGCTTTGAATTTCATTGAGCACCGCATGCAATAGTTCGGTATCTCTAAAGCTTGAGATTAAAATTTTAAATATTTTTTCAATGGACCGCAGGTGTAAGCTGTTTCGTTCGTTTTCCTTTATCAGACGAAGATTTTCATAAGTAAAAGCGGCATTACTCAGAAGAGGGGTCAACACTTCCACATCATCTTGAGAATATACTCGATCAAAATTTCGCGATGAAATCGTTAAGACCCCAAAAATATCTTTGCTGGTTTTAATCGGCATACAGACAAAGGATTTCGTCCCGTAGTGCGCCAGATTGGCCCTCCCAAAGCGATTGTCTGTTTCGATATCCTCAACAACAAGGGGCGATTTATTAATTACCGAATATTTGGCGATGCTTGTTTCAAAATCGATGAGGTCCCCGGCCTTGACAAATTTTCCGAGTCCGACGGTCGCCTTAACGACAAATGACTTGGGGTCGGTTTTTTTGAGCATCAGGATTGAGCCGAGATCAGAGTTGGTCAACATTAAGGCGCGCTCAAGGGTTATGTGAAGAATCTCCTCCGGGTCAAAAGTGACATAGCAAAGCTCTGAAAGATCCTTGAGGATGGATATCTCGGACGCCTTCTTTTCAAGCTCATTGAATGTTCTGCTAAAGCGTCTTTCAATAGCCGTAAATGATTGGACAATGTTGTATAGCTCATCGGTTCCGCCAGAGGGTTGATCCTCTGACAGTTCATCAAGATAATCGGATGACATTTGCTCAGAAATACGTGCGATCTTGTCAAACAGATTTTTGAGTATGGTAAATCCGACAAATGAGAAAACCAGGATGCCCAGAAAGAATAAAGGGACATACTTATCTTTCAGCATGTCATATTTGATGCTAAAGAAAATAAATCCTAAAACCGGAAAGAAAAAGAAGAGACCAAAAATTAAATTAAGCTTTGTATATAGATTTTTTTTCTTCAAAAAAATATCTCCCAGCCAATCGGCCCCTCAAGTTCAGCTTACTCCTGAATTTAGATCATGCGAGGTGTCTAGAAGGGAAATCCTTATTTAGATGAATTATCTTGGCGATTGGCTCTTCTATAAAATCAAAAGAAAAAACTTTAATTAAATACGTAATTTATTTATATTATAAAAACGACTATTCTTCAACCAAAATAGATCATAAGCCGTTTTATACCGTTTTCCATAATAATGTTCCGAAATAAGGAAGCGCGGCATAAGTGGTTGTAGAAAAAAACGTTTGAATACCGGAACGTTTTTTTTGACAACCACTATAAAGGATTTCCTTGTTGTTCCGAGATGCCGATGAGTTTCCGCCTCAATGAACTTCAGCTTGACTTTGTCTGGCGACTTTTTTATAGGGCATAGCGATTATAAAGGCTTGGTAGGATGTCATCTTATGCGTGTTGTTGTTCAAAGAGTCAAAAGCAGTTCCGTCAAAACCGGTGATGAAATTGTGGGCCAAATTGGAAAAGGCCTCCTGGTATTGCTGGGAGTCGCCAAAGGCGACACTGCCAAGGATGTGGATTATCTGGCCAACAAAATCATCAACCTGCGGATATTTGAAGACCAAGACGGGAAAATGAACCGATCCTTGCTCGAAACGGGCGGTGAACTGCTGGCTGTTTCTCAATTTACGCTGTTGGCGGATTGCCGCAAGGGCAGACGCCCCTCGTTTATAGAAGCCGCTGAACCCGAAAAAGCCACCGACCTTTACGAGAGGTTTGTAAACATGGTGCGCGAGAAGGGCGTCGAGGTTCAAACCGGTCGTTTTCGCGCAATGATGGAAGTTACGCTGGTCAATGACGGCCCGGTGACGGTCATCATCGAAAGCCGCTAGTCAGGAATAAACAGGTTTCGGGTGTCAGGTGTCAGAGATGTTATTGGACGGCACTCGAATACGAGAACGAGTACGAGGACGAGTAAAATGAGGAGAATAACATATCGTCCTCGTACTCGCCCTCGTCCTCGAAAACCGACTGACACCTGACACCTGAAACCTGAAACCATAGTCATTTTGGACTCTTGTACTGATGCGATTTCAGCTAAAGCACATTTTTGTTTCTAATTGGCAACACCATCCCAAGCAAAAAATCATCAAGTGGCTATTTTTACTGGGAATTTTTGTGGGCAGCCTGACCAACCCGTTCCACCTCATGGCCCAGGATCTTGATGAACTGCATCGTTTTATCGGCAGGAAAGATTCAATACTCGTAACCAACACCCAGGAGCAAATTTTATTGGCAAAAAATGCCGATAAAAAACTGATTCCGGCTTCGATTTTAAAAATCTTCACATCCCTTGTGGCCCTGCATTATCTCGGTAAAGATTACCGCTTTCCGACCGAATTTTATCTGGACAAACAATCAAATCTGAAAATCAAGGGCTATGGCGATCCACTCCTGGTCTCAGAGACAATTTTAAAAATATCGCAGGTCCTTGCGGTGCTCTTGAAAAATTCACAACCCATGAATAACCTGATTTTAGATGATTCATATTTTAGCCAGCCGCTCACGATTCCCGGCATTACATCGTCCTCACAGCCCTATGATGCGCCCAATGGCGCGCTATGCGTCAATTTTAATACCGTCAACTTTAAGCACTCATCACAGGGTTATGTCAGTGCCGAACCGCAAACACCGCTGCTGCCGTTTGTGATCAAGAAAATAAGAGCATCGAAATTAAAAAAAGGCCGCATCGTTTTTTCTCATAATAAAAATGAAATTACAATTTACGCGGGTAAACTATTCCAACATTTCCTCGAAAAACAAGGGATCCATTTCACAGGAAAGGTCAAACTCGGACGCATAAATGCCAATACCGACAGGCTGATATTCAGATACGATTCCGTATCTTCGCTGGAGCAGATTGTAGCGAAGCTCCTGGAACACTCCAACAACTTTACGACCAACCAGCTGCTCATCGCCACCGGTGCTGAAATTCTCGGTGCTCCCGGCACACTTGCCAAAGGGGTGACCATCGCATCAGATTATGCAAAAAATGAGTTAGCCATCGAAAATATGGAGATTGTTGAAGGCTCCGGAATATCACGAGATAACCAGGTGTCGGCCCTGCAAATGGACCGTGCCCTGCAGGAGTTTTTACCCTACCACTATCTGATGCGCCGGGAAGGAAGAGAATTTTACAAGACCGGCACCCTTTACGGTATCAGTACCCGTGCCGGTTATATTAAAAGGAACAATGGAGAAATCTGCCGCTATGTCATAATGCTCAACTCCCCGGGCAAATCTACCGATTCACTGATTCTAAGGCTCCTGCGAATCCTGGATTAATTCGCAGCAATCAATTCGGCCGTCTATTATACATTGTGCGCGTGACTCTTAACCCGGATAAATCGGAAAAATGGCCACCAAGGCACAAAGACACAAAGCAAAACTGTTTGTAAAAATTAAACTTTGTGTTTTGGTGTCTTGGTGGCGAAAATGTTTTTGCACAAAATGCAAAGAATTCACAATTAAGACTCTAATATAATTAAAGCTGTATAAGGCAGGTTTTAGGAGTCGCTGGTGATATGCGCGTAAGCACTGTGATTGTGGATGGATTCGAAATTCTCGGCACTAACGGAAAACCAGATGATATTATCATCTTCCTCCAGCTTTTTGGCAATATCGCGCACAATATCTTCCACAAACTTCGGGTTTGAAAACGCTGCTTCGGTTACACTCTTTTCATCCACGCGCTTTAAAACGGAATACACGTCGGTTGAAGCGGCGGCTTCCACCAGCTCAATCATATCTTCCATCCAGATGAATTTTTTAAAGCGCGTTGCCAGCTGCACTTCGCCACGCTGATTGTGAGCCCCATGGTCACTGATTTCCAATGAGCAGGGACAGACAGATGAAATGGGTACAACGACCTCTGAAACCAGGTCGATTTTCCCGGATGGATCGCTGGATCCTACGATACTGCAGGTGTAATCCATCAAACCCCGGGAGGCGCTGACGGGAGCCTTCTTTTCGATAAAGTAGGGAAATGTGACTTCAATATGGGCGGAGGCAGCATTGAGGTGTTTTTTCATATTTTCCAGAATTTCAGAAAATTTATGCAAAGAAACCTCCGGCTTCAGGAGATGCAGCATCTCGACAAACCGACTCATGTGGGTACCTTTATATTCATGCGGCAAATCGACGTACATATTGATCGTGGCGACCGTATTTTGAGAGCCATCACGGCGGTCACGAACCGTTATCGGATATCGTAAATTCTTGATGCCGACCTTATCAATGGGAATGTTGCGATAATCGCGCTGATTTTGTATGTCTTTCATCGGCAAAGGCCAAAGGCCTAATAATCGTAAATTTTCCCTTAAAAAACGGCTGGGAAGGAACCATGGTACTAATTTCGCCTGAATAGCAGATATTTAAAAAAAAGGTCTCAATGATATCATCTTTGTTATGCCCCAGGGCCAGCTTATTGCAGGCCAGTTCATCCGCAATTTCAAAAAGGAGCTTTCTGCGCAGCCGGGAGCATAAAAAACAGGGATTTACGAGGTTTTAATTTCCTCTTCATTTTCCTTTTCTTCGTCTGATTCGACTTTTATTATTTTCCCGGCAGCAATTTCGCGCAGCGCAACGACAACATCTTCATTTTTCGGTGAACTGACCAGGTAATCAGAACCTTCCCGGATCTGTCTGACGCGTTTGGCCACCATGTTTACCAATAAAAACCGATTAGAAACTCTTTTTAAACAATCCTCAATCGTAATTCGTGCCACGAGTATAACCTCCATATGTTTGTTGAAATGGTTTTATGTTTTCTAAAACGATTTAGCTTGTTATGATAATCGTACAGCGGTGAACCGGAATATTGGAATAATGGAATGATGAGATAATCTGACAGAAATCTGATTTAAATAAGAATATATCCCTGATTTTACCCAATATTCCAGTCTTCCAGCATTCCATCATTCCATCATTCCAGGTTTAGAGAATCTCTATGAGTTCATAACTGCGTTTGCCAGCGGGCACCTGAAGGGTGAGTTCATCACCCGGTTTTCGGCCGATAATGGCTTTTCCCAGAGGCGAGGAAATGGATATGCGACCATTTTCAATGTCCGACTCATCCGGGCCCACCAGCTGGTAAACGACATCTTCCCCGGTTTCGATATTTTCAAGGACAACTTTGCTGCCAAAAACAGCCCGATCTTTTGGAAGCTTGTCGGTTGCAATAACATCCACGTTTGCCAGTTTAAATCCCAAATCATTGATGCGCGCCTCAATAAACCCCTGACGATCTTTGGCTGCCTCATATTCTGCATTTTCGCTTAAGTCGCCGTGAGCACGGGCTTCTTCAATTGCCTTTATATTTTGGGGCCGTTCGATCCTTTTTAAATTTTCGAGCTCTTTCTTTAGAGCTTCAAAACCCTGTCGCGTAACTGGGATTCGATCCAATTTGATAACTCCTACAAATATTCATCAGTTAAAATTCGAGCAATCTGCACCGTGTTGGTAGCCGCTCCTTTTCTGATATTGTCTGCAACAATCCACATGTTGATGCCATTGGGGATTGATTCATCATTGCGAATCCGTCCCACCAGCGTTAAGTCCTGCCCGGCCGCATCTATTGCTAACGGATACATATTCTTTTTGGGATCATCAATAACGCGAACCCCCGGAGTATTTTCAAGCAACACCTTAACATCCGCGGCAGAAACAGACTCGATTGTTTCAATATTAACAGATTCACAATGGCCGAAAAATACGGGCACCCGAACAGTTGTTGCCGTGATACCGATAGAATCGTCCTCCATTATTTTACGAGTTTCGTTTACCATTTTCATCTCTTCTTTTGTATACCCGTTATCCAGAAATGCATCGATGTGGGGCAAACAGTTAAAAGCAATACGATGCGGATAAACGCTGGTCTCATAATTCAAAAAGTTAATTATGGCCCGGGTTTGATCAAAGAGTTCATCAATGGCTTTTTTGCCCGTTCCTGATACCGCCTGATAGGTGGAAACCACAATCCGTTTGATACCATATTTCTTATGAATCGGATTTAACGCAACAACCATCTGAATTGTGGAGCAATTCGGATTAGCAATTATGCCTTTTTCGGTATGCTGTGCAATTGCGTGGGGGTTTACCTCAGGCACCACCAACGGAACCTGCGGATCCATGCGCCAGGCACTTGAATTATCAACGACCACACACCCGTCTTTAGCAGCAAAGGGGGCAAATTTTTCACTGGTACCGCCACCGGCAGAAAAAAGTGCAATATCCACACCTTTAAAGGAATTCTCCTTGAGCTCTTTAACATCGACCAGGTCACCCTTAAATCTCAGCTGACGTCCCACAGAACGGCTCGAGGCCAGTAATTGTATTGAGTTGGCCGGGAAATTCATCTCTTCCAGACAGCGAATCATCTGATTTCCCACAGCACCTGTGGCTCCGGCAATGGCAATGTTTATTTTTTTCTGAGCCATATTCATTCCCTTTTATACTAACATTTGCATAATCAGGAAACGTAAACTAAGCAATGTCTTGTCCCACAAATATATTACAAAAGTCGTAATTACTATGGTTTCAGGTTTCAGTGTTCAGGTGTCAGATAACAGATGACAGAAGTCAGATGACAGAAAACAGTCTGCCCTTTGTCTTCTGTCATCTGTTTTCTGTGCTCTGTCCTCTGTATCTTCCCGACACCTGACACCTTTATATTTGAAAAAGAAGATTTACAAAACCAAACCGTGTTTTGCCAATTACATAAGGGACACCATACTAGCAGTTTTCTTGAATATATCCCACAATCAGATCACCGATCTCCTGGGTGGTATGCCCCATCTTACCGGCGGCTACATCTTTGATATTCTCTCGCAGGACTTTCACCACACCGGCTTCAATAAACGACGCCGCTTTTTGCTCGCCGATGGTTTCCAGCATCAGCTGGGCAGCCAAAATGGCTGCAATTGGATTTATTTTCTGCTGACCGGTATATTTTGGAGCCGAGCCCCCAATGGGTTCAAACATTGAAACCCCATCCGGGTTGATATTGGCGCCAGCGGCGATACCCATGCCACCCTGAATCATGGCTCCTAAATCGGTAATGACATCCCCAAACATATTGTCGGTAACAATAACGTCGAACCACTCCGGATTTTTTACCATCCACATGCACAACGCATCGACATGCGCATAGTCAGTTTCAATATCCGGATACTCAATAGCGACCTCATTAAATGTTCGCTCCCAAAGATCAAAAGCATAGGTGAGTACATTGGTTTTACCGCAGAGTGTCAGTTTTTTGGCCTTGTTTCTTTTTTGGCAATAATCGAAAGCATAGCGTATGCAACGTTCCACTCCTTTGCGGGTGTTGATGGATTCCTGGATTGCAACCTCATCGGGAGTGCCGCGCTTTAGGTAGCCGCCAGCCCCTACATAAAGGCCTTCCGTATTTTCACGTACGACAACAAAATCAACATGTTCGGGCAGTTTGTCTTTGATAGGCGTATAAACACCTTCGTATAGCTTAACCGGTCTCAGGTTGATATATTGATCCAAAGAAAAACGGGTTTTCAGCAGGATACCCTGCTCTAGGATTCCGGGTTTGACCTCCGGATGGCCGATAGCCCCTAAATAGATGGCATCCTTTTGACCGAGGCATTCAAGCAGTTCATCGGATATGGTTTCCCCGGTCTTTAAGTATCGTTCGCCGCCAATATCGTAGGTGAAAAAATGATAATCAAAATTACATTTAGCGGCTACGGTTTCAAGAACCTTAATACCCTCGGCAACAACCTCCGGCCCGGTCCCGTCACCCGGGATTACGGCTATTTCATAGTTTTTTTTCATATGAAACGATTTTTCAGCTATCTGAATTGTCCGATAAGTGAAGATCCCGCCTGGGTTTTATCACCGACAGACACTTTAATTTCTACATCTCCGGGCAGATATACATCGAGTCGAGAACCAAAGCAAATGAGACCGTAACGCTGCCCTCGAAGCAAATCATCCCCGGACCGAACTTTACAGATGATTCGTCTGGCAATCAACCCTGCCACCTGGACCACACATATGCTTTTTCCGTCTTCGGTTTCAAGAAAAACCGCATTGTGTTCATTTTGCAAAGACGCTTTATCCAGATTTGCCGCAAAAAATTTGCCGGGATAATAACTAACCTTCTTTACAGTGCCGGCAAAAGGGATACGATTAACATGCACATTAAACACGGACATAAAGATGCTGATCTTGGTGCAGCTACCCTCATAAAAAGCACTATCATTGATATTTTCGACCAAAATTACTTTTCCATCGGCAGGAGAAACGATAGCACCGCTTTTATTTGGAATGACCCGATCCGGATCCCTGAAAAACCCACAAAGAAAAAAGGTTATGACAAGGCCAACTAAAGTCAGATAAGTCATTCCCAGTAAAGCTAAAATCAAGGTCACAAAAGCAGCGCTAAATATCAACGGATAGCCCGCTTTTGCCACCGGGAAGGCCGTCTGGCCATTTGGATCAGACCCAGAATATTTTTCCATGGAACCGCTATGCCTAAAAAAAACAGATCTGGTTAACGCAATAAACACGCATTAAATTTAAAACTGCTTTTATATCAACCTGACTCTATATTGTCAAAAGTTTAATTCCGCATCTGATTTCCGAATATAGTGAGGAACCAGACCGGCAGCCTCACTGGTATCGTGGGTCTTAAATTTTTCCATGCTGAGAAACCCAACGCTCGATGCCCGGATGATGTTTTGGTCTTCAGGCGCGAAATTGGCCAGATTGCCCAGTACATTGGTTATATTTCTACGATAAAGCTGCGCACCACTTCCAATGAACACGCAGGGTTCTTTGAGTCCCTCAACTGCTGCTTCAGGGGCGGTTACATTTTCGAGACTTTTTTGGGTTAAGGTGTCATTTTCGAATCGATAGGTGGCTGAATAGACTTCGCCTTTGCGGGCATCCAGCAACGCACATATCAGATGAGAACGATCGGCACATTGCCAGGCAAGGGCATCCAGACTTGATACACCGACAACCGGCTTATTCAGGGCGTGGGCCAACCCTTTAACGGTACTGACCCCAATACGCAGCCCCGTAAATGAACCCGGTCCGATCGTAACGGCCAGGCCATCCAGCTCGCCGACCCTAAAACCAGCCATTCCCAGCACTTTATGGATTAATTCCATTAAATGTTTTGAGTGCGTCTCGTCTTTCAGGGTTATCAACTCGGCAGATAAGGACCCGGCAGCCATTATGGCAACGCTGCAGCTTTTAGCTGCGGTATCTACGGCAAGGATTCTCATATTTTAAATGGGATTTTGGATTCAATTAATGAGGTGCGAAACTGAAGTTAATTGCGCTTGGCTTTTACCCGCTTTGGTTTTCCCTTTGACTTCATTCCTATAATCGCCTGATACAAAACTTCATCCATATGCTTTGCCGGAACAAATTTGATCTTGCGCTTGAGGTGTCGCGGAATCTCAGCCAGATCTTTTCTGTTTTTCTCGGGTATAATGACGGTTCGAATCCCGGCACGCATGGCACCCAGTGCCTTTTCTTTTAAGCCGCCAATGGGAAGAACACGCCCCCTCAGAGTAATTTCGCCGGTCATTGCCACATCATTGCGTACGGATTTGTTGGTTAGTGCAGAAATAAGAGCGGTCGCCATAGCGATGCCGGCAGAGGGACCATCCTTCGGTATCGCGCCGGCCGGCACATGAATATGGATATCCAAATTTTCAAATTTCTTTTCTCCCAAACCCAACGAAGCCAGATTCGCCCGCGCATAGCTCACCGCTGCCCTTGCCGACTCTTGCATGACATCTCCAAGCTGACCGGTAACAATCAAATCGCCCTTCCCCCCGATTAAAGATGCTTCGACATACAAAACTTCGCCTCCGACATGCGTCCAGGCCAAGCCAGTGGCCAGGCCCACTTGGCTTTCTTCCTGATCCATTTCCGGACCATATTTTGGAACCCCCAGGTATTTCGGCAGGCTATTCTTGGTAATCCCAAATGGCTCTTTTTCACCCTCAGCGATTTTACGCGCAACTTTACGGCAGATGGCGCCGATCTCCCTTTCAAGATTACGCAATCCGGCTTCAGATGTATATTCTGAGATGATCTGCTGCAGGGCACCCGAACTGATGGAAACAGATCGGAGCTTTAGCCCATTTTCTTTGATTTGCCGCGGAATAAGATAGTTTTGAGCAATCACCATTTTTTCCTCCTCGGTATAACCGGAAAGCGTGATGATTTCCATCCTATCCAGTAAAGCTGACGGAATCGTATCTGTTAAATTGGCTGTTAGAATAAACACCACTTTCGATAGATCAAAGGGTAAGTTGAGAAAATGGTCGCTGAATGCAGAATTCTGCTCTGGATCCAGTGCCTCCAGAAGAGCCGAGGAAGGATCTCCCCTGAAATCAGCGCCCAGTTTGTCAATTTCATCCATCATAAAAACCGGATTATTGCTGCCACATTGCTTCAACCCCTGCAATATCCGCCCCGGCATGGCACCAATGTACGTTCGACGATGACCTCTGATTTCAGCTTCATCACGGATTCCGCCTAACGAAATCCGAATAAATTTGCGCTTCATGGCCCGGGCAATCGATTGGCCCAAAGAAGTTTTGCCAACACCGGGGGGACCCACAAAGCAAAGAATCGGCCCTTTCATTTTCGGATTCAATTTACGAACGCCCAGATATTCGAGGATACGGTCTTTTACCTTTTTTAAACCATAATGGTCGGTATCCAATATGGTTTTAGCTTTTTGAATATCGAAACTTTCCTTGGAGGCCTTGCGCCAGGGCATGGACACTAACCAGTCTAGATAGGTCCGCGAAACCGTTGCTTCGGACGAGTCGGGGTGCATCTGCTCAAGGCGTTTCAGTTGCTTGATGGCTTCTTGGTCGGCATCTTTAGGCATTTTGGCACGCTTGATCTTTTTGCGATAATCTTCAATCTCAAGCGCCTTTTCGTCGTGTTCCCCGAGTTCTTTGTAAATAGCTCTCACCTGTTCGCGCAAAAAATAATCGCGCTGTGATTTTGAGATTTCATCTTTTACATCAGACTCGATTTTGGCCTGCACAGTTGAAAGTTCAAGTTCACGCGAGAGCAGGTCGTTTACTTTTTTAAGTCGTTCTACCGGATCAATTAATTCCAGCAGTGTTTGGGATTCCTGGATTTTAAGCTTCAAATTGGATGCGACCAGATCGGCTAGTTTGCCGGGTTCTTCAATACTCTCTAAAATCGTGCTGATATCTCCTGACATCTCCCCCCGCAAAGACATGATCTTCTCTGAATTCTCCCCGACGGTTCTCATTAAAGCCTCTATTTCCAGACTAATTTCTTCAACGGGTTTTTCTTCAACAAGCTCTATTTTTACCCGATAAGATGACCGTTTTCTTAGGTAGCTCGTAATTCTCGCCTTGGCGGATGCCTGCACCAGTGCTTTAACGCTACCATCGGGAAGTTTCAACATCCGTAAAATGCGGCCAACAGTGCCGATGGTGTAAATGTCGTCGGTTCCGGGGTTCTCTATTGCGGGATCCTTCTGCGTGGCTAACATCAAAAACCCATCTTTGGCAAGGCCTTCTTCCACAGCTCGAATTGACTTTTCACGCCCGACAAACAACGGCAGGACCATATCGCAAAAAATAACAATATCTCGAACCGGTAATAACGGGAGGGAAGTCGGGATTTCAGCGCTCGCACCATTTTCTTCAATGAGGCTGATCAGATCATCTTTATCGCTTCGTGCCATTTTATCTCCTGTGGGTCGCCCCACGACTTAAGATCTACGCTATTTGACCGAAATTGAAATTATAGTACCCAACTGCCGGTCAGAAAAGGTAGACCGATCTATAATAAGACATAATTTTTCTTTGACAATATCCATATAATTTTTTTATGAAACATGTCAAAATAAAGGGTATGAAAAATCAATCCCTATCACGTTCGATTCGAACCCAAAGCCGACAAAAAATTGGGCGCTGATGGTGGCTACTCCTTAAAAAGCACCCGCTAAAGTCATAGGATAGAGAAACGATCATGATAAATTATTTTACTGAAATATGGGTCTTTATTTTGGGTTTGTGTATCGGAAGTTTTTTAAATGTATGCATATATCGGCTTCCGGAATCAAAATCAATTGTTCATCCCCGGTCTATGTGTCCAGAATGCGGGACACTCATCCGGTTTTACGATAATTTGCCCATCTTAAGCTACCTTCTGCTCAGAGGAAAGTGTCGCCACTGTCAAGCGCCGATCTCATTTCGGTACCCCGTTGTGGAATTGCTAAGCGGCTTATTTGCTGTGGGCGTATTTCTTAAATATGGAATCTCGCTTGAAGCAGCCATATATTATGCCTTTATTGCCACTTTGCTGGTGATAACGTTTATTGACATTGATCACCAGATCATTCCCGATGTTATCACCCTGCCGGGCATCCCCATCTGTTTTGTGGCCAGTTTTGCCCTGCCGCATATTACCTATATTGAGTCCGTCATGGGAATATTGATTGGGGGCGGAAGCTTGTTTATGGTTGCCTGGCTGTATCATCTGCTCACCAAAAAAGAAGGCATGGGCGGAGGAGACATTAAGCTTTTGGGTATGATGGGCGCAATTATAGGGTGGAAAGGTGTTCTGTTTACGATATTTGCAGCTTCAGCGGTCGGAACGGTCTCAGGTATGATCATCATGCTAAAAACCCGCAAAACCATGAAGCTTGCGGTTCCATTCGGTCCTTTCCTGGCTATCGGCAGCATCGCTTACATTTTTTTTGGACCCCAATTGATGGCCTGGTATGTTAATTTGTTGAGGCAGTAAATTTTCAGCAAATATTATTATCCAAAATATGAATAGCTCCAGTAATCAATTAACTCTTGTTGCATAGAAAGGAATAAAGGTGAATCCAGTAATTACGTTAACGCGGCCTCACCTAATTTAATTCCGATATCCAGAGCCGTGCGATTCATATCCAAAAAGTCAGCCGGAATTCGTCGTTCCAGTACTTTCATAATGGATTCGGGTTTGACCAATTCGGTTAACCTGATCACCACCCCGAGCATGCAAATGTTGAACGCAATGGGTTTGCCGATCCTATCCATTATGGTTTCAAACATCGCAATTTCTTTTTGTTGCGCATCGACCTTTTTCCCAGTTTTGACATAGCGGGTATCGGCAATCAGCAATCCACCGGGCCGGATTACCTGATAAAACTTATTATATGCATCCTGGGTCAGACAAACCAGCACATTGGGTTGAATCACTTTTGGATAATGGATTGCGGAATCTGATATGATAATATCTGAACGGGTTGCCCCTCCTCTGGCTTCAGCACCATATGATTGAGATTGCACGGCATTCAGATTTTCAAAGAGCACGGCAGCTTCTGCCAAAATAATGGCTGCGGTGATGACACCCTGCCCTCCCGAACCTGAAAATACCACTCTGCATTTCTCCATATTTATTGCCCTTTCATTGCCCTTTGAACCATCTTTTCATATTCACTGCAATATTCCGGCAATTCTGTTTGCACAAATATCCCGCGTTCAATTAAGTCAGGATTTTCCTGTTTGGCCTTTGATCCTATCGAGGTGGTATTTTTCTTGAAATGCTGGACCATATCCACAGCATCGCCCTCTTTGTTTTTGCGCCCGAAATAGGTCGGACACTGTGACAAAACCTCCACCACTGAAAAGCCTTCGTGCAGAATCGCTTTGCCGATGATGTCGCTCACCTGTTGTATGTGATAGGTCGTCGTTCTCGCCACAAAAGTGGCACCAGCGGCTTTTGCCAGCTCCACGACATCAAAGCTGGGATCGATGGTCAAATACGGCGCCGTCGTCGCGCGGATGTTCTCGCCCGAAAGCGGCGAAAACTGCCCGCCGGTCATCCCGTAGATACGGTTGTTCATGACAATTGCGGTGATATCAATGTTTCTGCGAGCCGCATGGATGAAATGATTTCCGCCAATTGCCAGAGCATCGCCATCGCCCATGGGAACGATGAGATTGAGTTCCGGGCGCGCCATCTTTACACCGGTGGCAAAAGCTAAAGCGCGGCCATGGATCGTGTGCAGGGTGTGAAAGTCGACATAGCCGGTGATCCTGGACGAACAGCCGATGCCGGATACCATAACAATCTCATTTTTGCTCATACCCAGTTTATCAATGGCTCTGAGAAGGCCGTTTAAAACCATCCCGTGACCGCATCCGGGACACCACAAATGAGGGAAAAACCGTTCTCGCAAATAATCCTTTATGGCCATGAGTTAAACCCCCTTTCCCTGGATCAGCCGCAGAATATTCAGTATATCCGCCGGTGTGATAAAAACCCCGTCGATTCGATTGGCCAAAAATACCTTCGCGGGTTCATCTACAGCCAGCTTAACAGCCTGAAGAACCTGACCCATGTTCTGTTCCACCACAATAACCGACTTCATTCCAGCACATTTTTCTCGCACAATGTCCTCTGGAAACGGCCAAAGGGTTTGGAGCTCCAGCAGCCCCAGACGTTCGCCCCGCTTTCTTCTATTTTCTACAGTATGAAGAGCTGAACGGGCGGAAGATCCGTAAGACAGCAGCAATTGTTCCGCATCTTCTGTATAATACTCCTTATAGCAGGCCAGCTGATGGGCCCGGTTTTCGAGTTTATCGACCAGATGACGCAACAAGCCATGAACAATGCTGGGCTCACTGGATGGAAATCCCCCACATATCATGAAACAGCCCGGTGACATTGAAGCGGTGAACTCCGCCAAAATCAGACATCGGTAAGCGACCATCCTCCCTGGGCAAATATGGATGATAATCAACCCCTTCTTTGACGGATGTTTTCAGTCGATCGACCAACGGTATTTTACCGGGTTCCGGGATGACGAGCCTCTCTCGCATATGGGCAACAAGTTCATCAAGCAGCAGGATCACCGGTGTTCGGTAAGTTTCGGCTAAATTAAACGCCTCCACTGTAATTGAAAACACATCCTGGTGGTTGGAAGCCGTGAGCGCAATGATGGCATGATCGCCGTGGGTCCCCCAACGGGCCTGATTGACATCTGCCTGGCTGCCGTGGGTTGGAAGACCGGTGGATGGTCCTCCCCGCTGCACATCAACAATTACACACGGAATTTCCGCCATAATCGCATACCCTAGAGCTTCCTGCATCAGTGAAAAACCCGGCCCGCTGGTGGCCGTCATAACTTTGCGGCCGGTTAGCGATGCACCGATAATGGCACACAGCGATGCAATCTCATCTTCCATCTGCAGAAATTTCCCGCCAATTTGTGGCAGGTGATAGGCTAGATATTCGGTAATTTCTGACGACGGTGTAATCGGATAGCCAGCATAAAAATCAAGCCCGGCATACAAGGCCGCTTCAGCGCAGGCCTCGTTGCCTTGGACAAATTTTACGTTTTCGCTCATATCATACGCCTATTCTTTAGTTTCGATCTCTATTGCAAAATCCGGGCAGCGAAACTCACAAAGCCTGCAGCAGATACAGTCTTGTGCCGCAACGCCGAGACCTTGTCTTGATCGTCTAATTCCAGGACCTTTTTCGGGCAAAGCTCAACACATATTCCGCATCCCTTGCACCAATCCCGGTTTATATGATGCTTTTTTAGTTTTGGTTTGGCCATGTAAAATTCCTATGAAACCCTTTCTAATTCTTTGATAGAATACAGCTAAACACAGCGCCCCTTTGTTTGAATTTGTTCTGACATTCCATGTAAAAGGGCTCAATATTGACTTTAGGTATGAATGTCAAGAAAAACAAGGCCCCGTAAGTGCTTTCTTGCGGCCTAGTGTTGTGTCCCACAAATATATTGCAAAAGTCGGCCGGCATATTTTAGTCCAGTTGCGTTCTTAAATGTCTATGGTTTCAACGAACAGATAACAGAGAACAGAATACAGAGGACAGAAGGGCCGCTTTATCTTCCATTTTTTCCATCTGTCATCTGACCTCTGTCATCTGTTATCTGTTATCTGACACCTGACACCTAAAATAAGACGAATTAACGCCGAGATTTGGTGCTTTTAATTTGAAATTTAATCGGCTTTATTTAAAAAAAAATTGAAAAAAATCAACCCGTGTTTTGTAAATTACTTGCGGAACGCAACACTAGCATGTGATCTTAATTACTTTGTTGCAGCCAGTGCACGCTATTGGATCGGCATTCAGGGCAGGTCCGTTCCCGTTTCACACTGAAAACGTTGTCCCCAGCGATGTCCGCAGCGCATGCACGCAAATTCGGCCTGCTGTTCCTCGTCGGCAGGCTTGGGGTTGCGAGGGCGCGGCACACGTGCCTTTGCCAAAACGTCTCGAGTGAGTTCCAACTCTTGCGGGGTCACCATCTGCCGTTTTTTCTCTGCGGCGTGCATAATGGTTTGCCAGCGTGCACCCTCAGCAGCGGAACACCATTCCAGCAACAGACGGTCAGGGCGAACTTTCAGATTTTTCCAGGCCGTCCCAGAGCCCGTCTAAACGCCGCACTGTGCTGCGGTTAGCGTCTATGTAATGGCAGTCGACGTAGTGGCAACCAGACACGAGGACGACCGGCGCGCCCTTTTGAAATGAATACCATACAAATTCCGGATTCACACGACCCGAACACATCGTTCGGATAATACGCGCATTGGGTGGGTATTCCAAACGGCTCACTCCGGCCGTATCTGCCCCGGCATATGAGCACCAGTTACAAGCAAACGTTACGATTTTTTCCAGAGGATCTGCTTCCAGGATAGCATCAATCTGGGCATAAATTGCCTGGTCCGAGAAGTGCCGCATTTCAATTGCACCAAATTTGCATTCGCCCGCGCAGGTCCCGCACCCTGCACAAGCCGCACTGATTATTTGAGGGACTTGTTTCTTTTGCCAGGTGATCGCACCAAAAGGACAGACGCGAGCGCATTGTCCGCATTTTGTGCAGGCCTCTTCGTACACAGCGGCCGTGATGGCTTCTACCGCAAATCGATCTTTACTCAACAGGATAGAAGCGTGTGAGCTGGCAGCGCTTGCCTGGGTAACACTCTCGCGAACGTCCTTGGGGCTTTCTGCAGCGCCGGCAATGAACACGCCCTTGGTAGGCGTCTCTACCGGGCGCAGTTTTGCATGGGCTTCCTTTAAAAAACCGTTCGGCGATTTAGAGATGCTCACCATTTGCCGAATGCTTTCTGTTTCGACAGCCGGTGCAGCACCCACCGCCAAGACCAGCATATCAAATTCGTGGTTCTCAAGGCGTTTTTCGATCGTATTTTCAACGGTTACCATTAGATTACGGGTGCCGGGATCTTCACGAACATCACCCGGCAAACCACGAACATAACGCACACCACTGCCTCGCGTTCGCATCAAAAGCTCTTCAAACCCCTTACCGTAAGCCCGCAAGTCGATATAAAAGACCGTAACTTCGGTATCGGGATAGTTATCCATGAGGTACTGAGCGTCTTTGATGGTGTTCATACAGCATATCGTGGAGCAATAGGGATTACCCCGTTTGGGGATCCTGGGTCCGTGACCCGACACATTGAATAAATCCAATACGATGAGGTCTTGCTTTGTCACTGGGCCGACCCAGGTGCCCCCCCAAAGGCCCACCGGTGGAGATCAATCGTTCAAATTCGATGCTGGTAACCACGTTGACAAAACGCGTATAGCCATATTCATCGAGCGCCGTGGGATCATACACGTCCATACCGGTGGCCACAATGATGGCGCCGACCTCAACTTCGAGAAGTTCATCTTCCTGATCAAAATTAATACATTTTTTATCACAAACTTCGAGACACTTTCCACAAGCGATCGGGTTCTCACCTAAACAATCTTCCGCCGATATCAAATAAGCGGAAGGCACCGCCTGTGGAAAAGGAATATATATCGCCCTGCGACTGCTCAAGCCCATTTGGAATTCGTCGGCAACAACGACCGGGCAGACAGTTGCGCAGTCACCGCAGGAGACGCAGTCCTGCTCGTCAACATAGCGGGCTTTTTTACGAATGCGGGCTTTGAAATTACCCACATATCCCGTTATGTCTTCTAATTCTGAGTGGGTCAGCAATTCAATTTTGGGATGTCGACCGACATCCATCATCTTAGGGCCAAGTATTCAGATACTGCACTCAATATCCGGGTAAACTTTATCAAGCTGCGCCATAATACCGCCAATCGATGGCTTTTTTTCAACCAGATATACCTGATGCCCCGCATCCGCCAAATCCAACGCTGCCTGCATGCCGGCCACTCCACCACCGATAACCAGCGCCGCATCCATGACCGGAATTTGCTCTTCATCCTGCGGGAAAAGCCACCTGGCACGCGAAACCGCCACTTTAACGATGTCTTTGGCCTTTACGGTCGCCTTCTCAGGGTCCAGGGTCACCCATGAGCAGTGCTCGCGAATGTTGGCCATCTCCAGCAAGTATTGATTGAGTCCGGCCCCCTGAATGCATTGCCGGAAGATCGGCTCATACGATGATGGTGAGCATGATGCGACGACGATCCGGTTGAGTCGATAATCAAAAATCGTGCGCTGGATCTCCTGCTGCCCCGGATCCGCACATGTATATTTATTGCGAACCGATACAACAACATCCGGCAGGCTCTCTGCAAACTTGCGCACTTCTTCGGTGTCTAGAAACCCGGCAATATTTGAGCCACAATCGCACACAAAAACCCCAATACGCAAATCTTCTTTTACCAACGTTAACCTCCTTGTCTAAAATCAGGCATCGCCTGTCTTATTGACACGAGCCGAAATGAAAATTGTCATCATCGCCGGTCGCGATCTACGAACTGAATGGTATTATCGAACCGGATCGGTTTTGTCACGCTGCCATATTTCATAATTTTGATCGCGAATAAATTCTTTATCTTTCCAAGTTTTACGATCACGAACAGTTTGTTCGATTGCGTCTTGAAATGCGAGTCTGAACTCATCCGAATCAAATTGAGCTTTACTGAAAAAATCAAAGGCCCGAAACTCTTTAAAGGCTTTGCGCTGAGTCTCCATGGTTCCGTATCCGGTGACCATGATGACCCGTGTAAAGGAAAGCCTTTTACGGATTTCAGCCAGCAAGCGCATGCCGTCTTCATTGTTTTCTTCGGTCTCTACCAAGCGGATATCCAATATCACCAGATCCAGATCTTTGTTTTGATCAATATAGGCCAAGGCGGCCTCCCTGGTGCCGACCGTTTCGACCCGATGTCCTTCCCGCTCGATCAGACCGCTCAGAATGTCACGCCAATCGGAATAGTCATCTACAATTAGGACTTTGCCTCGCATTTTTTCTCCCTCGCGTCCGAAGTTCCAGAGGTCAGAGACACAGAGGACAGCAGTCAGGTGATTTCAGAGAACATGCGTTATAAAATCGAATCAGCATTCAGTATTCTGTCTTCTGTATTCTGTCCTCTGAAATCTGTTCTCGTCATCCGACTTCTGGCTTTCGACTCTTCGCTCTGCAAACGCTCCCCTCAAAACTACTCCCTCTCGAAATCTGTGCTCCGTCATGGCTACTTCTGTTTTCTGACATCGCTGCTGCTGTACTCTGAACCTGCCTGAACCTGGAAACTTGAACCTGTATACCCAGTTCTCCCTACAGGCAGGTAGCGTACAATAAAGGCCGCGCCTTTACCCGGTTCGCTATGGCATTTAATCGATCCCCCCTGGCGTTCAATAAAGGTACGCAACCACCACAGACCAAATCCCAATCCATCTTCACTTTGCTGAAACATATCCCACAAATGGACCATCTGCCCCGGGGGAATACCCCTGCCCGTATCCTTGATTTCAACTACCACCCACCGGCCGGCATCATCTTGATCCGAACGTGTGCTCACCTGCAGCCTCCGCTGAGCCTGTTCTTCCATTGCTTTACGCGCATTTGTTATTAACTCGAGAAAAATATCCAATAAAAGCAGGCTGCAATTTACCATCGGCAATTGTTTTTCAAAATTCCGGATCACCTCAATTGGTTCCGACAGGTCGGCGGCCTCCAGAGCTTCATCCAACAGGTGGTTGACATCCAGCCGCGCCGTGGGACCGGAGTGTTTGAAAGGCCGAAACAACGCTTCGCTGAGTTTAAGAACAAATCGGGCGTTGCGCTCGATGCGTTCTAAATTGCCTTCAATCCATCGTCGTTCTGAATCCGGCGTCTCCAATTTGGCCAGGGATCGCATGGTCTCCCTGGCACTGACCGGAACAATGCCCATCAAATTATTAATCCGATGTGCCAAGGCCGTAGCGGCTTGACCCATCATGGCCCACTTCTCGGCAGCCAATCGTTTTTCCTGCTCAGCCAGAAGTTTTTGATGTTGGCTGGCGTTTTGAATGGCAATGACCGCTTCTTGGGCCAGCGCTTCCAGAAGTTCGACATCCTGTTGATCAAAGGCTGCCACCCGTGAGCTTTCTAAAAGCAAAACGCCTAAAAGCGAATCCGGGTTAGAGGGATCCCCTCGTCCGGATTGCAACGGAACCGAAATGCTTGAGCGCATGTCTTCAAAAAGGACGACGTTTAGTGGATCATCGCGAACATCGGGACTCAAGTAAGATCGCCGGTTCTCTGCAACCCACCGGGCTATCCCCTGCCCAATCCGGGGGGTATAAGCAAGTTTTTCGGGCGTCCAACCGTCTCCATAATGGGCCCTCAGAACCAGTTTGCCGGACTCGCGATCCAATTGCCGCAAAGAACCGTGTTCGGCGCCAACCAGTTCAGCTGCCTTTTCAAGAATCATATCCAAAACGCGCTCTAATTCCAGGCTGGAGGTAAGCGCCACGTCAATCGTGTGCAACGTCCGAAACTGGGTGGTCATGCGTGCGAGCCGCTCGTTTTGCTGAGCCACGGAGGCTGTCATGTCCGCCAGCGACTGAAGCAGTGCTGCGTCCCGCTCCCGAAAGGTCCGCTTTGGATCTCCATCGAACACAATCAGCACGCCTCGAGCGGCATCCTGCCAGATCAATGGAGCCGCCAAAGCGACCGAACGATCGGGACAGGTTTCACGCATGGCTTCTCTGGGAGCGAATCACACGGCCGGCAGCCTCTCATCCCAGGGTATTTGCTGCAAGTTATGAGTGGCCACCAGCGACATCCGCTCCTTTTCCGGATCCCACAGGTAAAAGCCGCAGCCGTCAGCACGGCATTGGTAGCTTGCCTGACGGACAACGCTTTGAAGAAAGTCCGGATCCAGATTTCCGGCCGGTTTGAATTGGTTTGCCACAGTACGCGTCCCGTCGCGTTATAGCGGTTGTCATAAATATGTTCCGTTTACCAGATTCGCTAACAAGAGAAAATGTAATGTGTACCAGCTTAAAACTATTACAAACATGACAACCGCTATATTATTTTTTTTATTGAAAAAAATCTAGACTTTTACGAAACGATGTGCCATATTGCAATCAATGCGGTGTCAACGGGCTGATTGTCAAAGTTTGTAAAAATGAAGAAAAATTATTAGAGCGTTTGGATCAGGCCATATTGGACGTTATCGACAACCCTGAGAAGACACAACAACCCACCGCTATCGGAACGTTATTATGACAAACGCTCTACAACCGTTCTGCCAGTACCGTCGCCAGGTCTTGAATCGGAATAGCGATATCATTCTCCAGTGTCGGGTCCTGCTGAGCACATTTGAAATGGATTTGACATTTAATGCAGGTTGTCACCAGCAGCTCAGCACCGGTGGCTTTGGCTTCTTTTAACCGTTCGACCTGTATATTTTTATTGACTTTGCCGCATGCAGTCCAGCAGCTGGTCCCGCAACACAGACTGCTTCGATGGGTCCTTTCCATCTCAACCAATTCCAATCCGGAAGCACGCAATAACGCCCGCGGCTCTTCGTAAACGCCCAGATGTCGGCTCAGCCGGCAGGCATCTTGCAAGGTTGCCTTACCATTCTTTTTTCCCGAACCCCAATCCAGCATAGACGCCGTCGGTTGCCGGCTGATCAGTTGGCTGAGGTGCAACACCTGCATCCCGTGCTCTCCAACCCGTTTCGGGTAGTCCAATGCGAGCGTACGGGCGCATTCGGGGCAGGTGGTTACAATTTGCTTGGCGTTCGTGGCTTTGATACGTTCAAGATTAAGACGCGCCAGAGCGTCAAATGTCGCCATATCGCCTTGCCAAATTTGGTCGTGCCCACAGCAGCGCTCATCGGACAACACCTGCGGCTCGATTCCAAAATGGTTCAATATCCTTACTGCGGCCCTGGCAATCTGCAGGCCCTCAATGCCCAGATATTTAAACTGGGCCTCGTAGTAAGGCAAGCAGCCCACAAAATACAAAACTTCTGAATCCTGCGAAACTCTCAAATCACGGTCAAGCCAGTCGAGTCTGTTTTGATCAAGCCCGGGGTCAGTCATCATCCGGCCCCAGGTTTGGATGACTTTACCGTGACTGCAATCACCTGAAAGGCCATCGTTTCTGGCCAGGCCGCGTGCATCCCGAATGAACTCTGAAAATAACACATCCGACGGACACAGCTCGCTGCAACGCTTGCAGGTCAAACATGACCAAAACAGAGGGTCCTCATAAACATCTGCTGAGCTGCTGTTCAGGGCTTTCTCAATCAGCAGGCGCGGACTGGTATAGACGCGTTTCTCCCAAAAGGTGATCGGGACAAACCGCGCTGCATTTACCGCATTCCAAACAGTACCCGGCGCGGTTCCGATTGATAATGTCCTGCAGATTGCGCATCATTATTTATGATTCCCTATAACCCCGCGACAAAGGTTTGTATTTTGTCAACCCAGGCGTTGCCATCACCGGCCGCGACCCTGTCCATTTTAAGCCATTGATCCGAAAAACCCATGGTACGCACTAAATCTCTGGCAACTGCAAACGTCTCTTCCGCACGGCGGCCGCCGAATTCATAACGACATTCGTCCTGCGGGCAACCCAGCAAAAGAACGCCGCGTGCCCCCTCGTTCAAGGGCCTTGAGAATAATCCCCGGTCTGAGCCGCCCCAGGCACATAACTCTAATCGGATAAACTCGCGCAGAATAGGATAAGCGTTTGACCCCCGCGGTTTCCATCCCGCTGTAAGGATTCCAATTACACGTAAATACCAACACGATCTGCTTTTGATCGACCCGCGCTGGCTTATCCCAAATCGCATCTATCATGTTTTCCAACTGAGCATCGGTTGCGTCCCCTGCTGTGATGGCGTCTGACGGGCATTGGGCCGCACAGGCTCCACAGCCCTGACAGATGACGGGATCAATCCAGGAAAATCGATTGGGCTCGGTACCCATCAACTGGGGTGCGCCGAACTCGCAGATGTCAACGCATGTATGACAGGCTCTGCAGCGGTGAGGATCCACCACCGCGGTGTGGGATTCAGGGGTTTTTGAACATTGACCCAACCAGGCGGACACCCTCGCAGCGGCCGCCGCACCCGCGACTGAACTATCCAAAGCTGGATCGCAGTAGTAAACACCCGGTCGCGTGGTTTCCAATCCTTGCTGTATGGACCGAGAACGCGGACGATAAGGAGGGTCTCCGAAGGCCCGCCGCAATCTGTCGGCTTCCATAGAATCGCCAGGGGCCAATACGACTCCGGCAGCCGCCCAATCCGCGCCGTTTTGCGTCACTGAATAGCAACCATTGACTCGTCGAATGCGAGACGGCGGTTCGGCCGGATCGTATATCTCAATATTCTGGATGCGAAGAAGGTCCCGGCAAATCTCGGCGGCATGACCGCTGCCCAAAATCAGTGTCGAACGCTCGGGAGGCTGATATTCCGGCAGTTTGCCGCCAGCCGTCTGATTCTTGGCAACCGCCGCTGATATCAGCGCCATGGCTTTTGCGGTCGCCTCGTCAGGATTTTCCCTGTGGGCCCAGGCGCATTGCTCCCGTATATTGACAAACTCAACCGCCGACGGCGGCAGATAACCGGCTTTTAAAACGCTGCCGGATTGTGCGTTCCTTTCTCTGAACTTAAACAAGCCAAGGTTGGCCTTGCATCGAACACGCTGGAAGGTACAGCTATAGCAGATTTGATCCAAAGAACAGCAAGCGCAAGCGCCAAGCGTAATCCGATCCAAGTTGAGCTCCTGCACTTTTTTTTGAATTGTTACTTGCGCCTCAGAGGTACAGGAAAATGGTAGCACCTGCGCGTGCGCCACAGTCGGGCCAGGTCGCTGCCCGTTCACGAAGTGCTTCGGTGTCCACAATCTCGGAAATAAGGTGATCACAATTACAGATAAAGACACCCATGCGTGTAACATTTGCACGCGGTGTCACAAGGGTCTTTGAATGCTCGACCGGTGGCGGCGGCGTCAGGCGGGCCATCATATGGGCCGCCGCAGCCGATCCCATCAGTTCATCTTCCGCCGCAACGCGGTAAACCCTTTTGCTATTCTCAGGCAAACCATTTAAGGCCTGCGCCTGATCATCAGCGCACATAATTGCCCCGACTTCCAGATCGATTAAAGTGGATTGAGTTTTATGTACGATTGCTTCCGGCCCGCAGGCCCGCACACAGGCCAAACATTCACTGCAGGGGCCGCACATCAGGCAGCGCCGGGCTTCCGCCATTGCCTGTTCTTGGGAATATCCCAGTTCGATCTCTGCAAAACTGCCCAGGCGTTTTTCCATTGAGAGTTTCGGCACCGCAATGCGTGGTTTGGGCAATAGCTCCTTTTCGCTCATTTCCCTGTGTGCGACCGGGATCTCACCGACGTCAGCCGGCGCTTCATCGGTCGCTTTCCCGCTGAGGTAAGTATCGATTTCAGCCGCCGTTTTTTTCCCCATACCGATGGCCTCAATCGCCGACATTTTGTCGCGGGTTACGGCATCGCCGGTTGCAAAAACGCCCGGCCGGTTAGTTGCAAAAGTGACACGGTCCACCTGAATCCGCTGATCACGGGTCATGCTGATCCGATCATCCGGTTCCAGGCTTTCGATATCGGGCACCTGCCCGATGGCCAACACCACCAGTTCCAATGGCATCGCAAATTCGCTTCCGCTTATGGGGACCGGCCGGCGACGCCCGCTTTCATCGGGCTCTCCCAGTTTCATGCGTATGCATTCCAAACCCGTCGCATTATTTTCAGAATCTGCAATGATACGGCACGGCGCTGTTAAAAACTCAATCGCGATACCTTCATTTTCGGTATCCTCAACCTCTTCTGATTGAGCCGGCATCTCGGCACGGGTGCGGCGGTAGACGACACAGACATCCTGAACACCTGCACGCTTGAGTGTCCGGGCAACATCCATCGCCGTGTTGCCGCCGCCCACCACAACTGCCCGTGTCTTGGCGCCGAGGGGGCAGCAAGCGTTTCAGAGCGGCATTGTACACGGCCGCATCGAGTCTTTGGCTCAAATTGATGGTTTTTAAGAGCTCTATTCCCTGGATTACGCCGCGCAGCTCTTCACCGGGTATTCTCAGAGAAAGACTTTTGTGAGCCCCAATCGCCAGGCAGACGGCTTCATACCCCATTTTAATTAAGTCATCCAGAGTATGATCACCATTCGGTCCGATGGGAGGGTGTTGAGCTGAATTTCGACGCCCAAGGCCTGAATGCGGCGGTATTCGCGGGCGATGACTCGCCGCGGCAGCCGATAGGCAGGAATGCCAACGGATAACATCCCGGCGATAACGGGCAGCTTTTCGAAAACGGTGACATGATAGCCCCTGCCGTGCCAGACGATCGGCGACGGTCATGCCCGCCGGACCGGAACCGACTACCGCCACCTTCCGGGCGTCATCGGCAATTGGCTTTTCAAGGGGTATTGGGGTCTCGGGTTTACCCGAATCACTAAGCTCCCAATCGGCTACAAAGCGCTTCAACAAACGGATTGATACCGGGGTATCTATTTCAGCCCGACGGCAGTTCAACTCACAAGGATGGGTACAAATGCGTCCGATGATACCGGGAAATGGAATGGCTTCACGAATGAGATCCAGCGCTTCCTGAAATCGCCCCTGGGCAATGAGGGCGACGTAACCCTGCGCATGAATGCCGCCGGGGCAAACGCTGGCGCAGGGAGCTTTCCCCGTTTTTTCGATAGCCGCGCACCCCGGTTGGATGCCGTCCATCAAGTATATGGCTTTGCGTTCGGTTCCCGGTATCGTCACGGGACAGACTTCAACGCAATCACCACATCCGGTACATTTGGCTAAATCGACATAGCGAGGATGCTGCTGCAATTGTACATGTAAAGAATCCGTCTGTCCCTTGGCGCTGTGCAGACGCGTATTGGTCCACAGCGTAATGCGCGGATGCTTGGCCACTTCGAGCATTCTGGCACTTAACAGGTGACCGGGCACCGTGGTGCTGCCGCCATTTCCCAAAAAGGGAGATGGCTCAATTAAGTGGACATTAAGGCCGCAATCGGCTAGATCCAAAGCGGCTTGAAGCCCTGCCGGCCTGCCACCTAAAATGAGAGCACCTTTGCTCAAAGAAAGTTACCTCCATGCTAACAGCTGTCGATTTTGTCCCACACAAGAATGATTAGCGTCATGTCCCACAAAAATATTACAAAAGTCGTGTAGGATCTTTAAG